>Ga0164243_10011819_pt1 | contig 12424 bp, 10 predicted proteins | sample OricompcompostOP_FD_108781 | JGI IMG/M metagenome (GOLD analysis project Ga0164243, IMG submission 108781) | Organic Plus compost microbial communities from Emeryville, California, USA - Original compost - Organic plus compost (OP) | ecosystem: Engineered > Solid waste > Mixed feedstock >...
CTCGGGGGCCGACGCGATCACCGGGGGAGGGGACCACCCGTGGCAGGAACCGGGAACGCGCCGTTGGCTCCTGAGGAGCTCGAGGCCCGCTACGAGCGGGAGCGCATCAAGCGCATGACCGAAGGGGTGCGCACCTACCGGTCGCTGCGCGACCTCGACGTCGACTTCGACGCCGACCCCTACACCCCTCGCATCCAGCGCGAGGTCCTCGACGAGGAGACCGACGTCGTCGTCGTGGGCACCGGGTGGGCCGGCATGAGCACGGCGGCGTACCTCACCAAGCGGGGCATCACCAACTACCGGATGCTCGACAAGGCCGGTGACTTCGGCGGCACCTGGTACTGGAACCGCTACCCCGGCTGCATGTGCGACGTGGAGTCGTACACCTACCTCCCGCTGCTGGAGGAGGTCGGCTACATGCCGACCAAGAAGTACGCCCACGCCCAGGAGATCTTCGAGTACGCCCAGCTCCTCGGCCGGCACTTCGACATGTACCCGCACGCCCTGTTCCACACCGAGGCCACCTCCATGGAGTGGGACGAGGCCGCCAGCCGGTGGCTCGTCACCACCGACCGCGGCGACCGCCTGGCCGCCCGGTTCGTGGTGATCTGCGGCGGGGTGCTGCACAAGGCGAAGCTCCCGGGCATCCCCGGCATCGAGACCTTCCAGGGCCGCTCGTTCCACACCAGCCGGTGGGACTACGACTACACCGGCGGAGGGCCCGAGGAGCCGATGGACAAGCTCTTCGACAAGCGGGTCGGCATCATCGGCACGGGTGCCACCGCCATCCAGGCCGTCCCCAAGCTGGCCGAGGCGTCCGAGCACCTCTACGTCTTCCAGCGCACCCCGTCGTCGGTCAGCCCCCGCAACCAGCGCGACACCGATCCCGAGTGGTGGGCCGAGATGACCGCCACGCCGGGGTGGCACGAGGAGCGCATGGCGAACTTCATCGCCATGACCACCGGCGGCAACCCCGGGGTCGACCTCGTGCAGGACGGCTGGACGGAGATGTTCGCGGTCGACGTGAAGAAGGAGCCGGAGAGCGAGGAGGAGGCGGCCGAGCTCAAGGCCCTCGACTTCCGGCTGATGGACAAGGTCCGCCAGCGCATCGACGACATCGTCCAGGACCCGGCCACCGCCGAGGCCCTGAAGCCGTGGTACGGCGTGAGCTGCAAGCGGCCCTGCTACCACGACGAGTACCTGCCGACCTTCAACCGCGACAACGTCACCCTCGTCGACACCGACGGCCTCGGCGTCACCCGCATCACCGAGGACGGCATCGTCGTCGGTGACACCGAGTACCCCGTCGACTTCATCGTCTACGCCACCGGGTTCGACGCGCCGAGCACCTTCTACACCCACCGCCTCGGCTTCGACCCCGTCGGCAAGGACGGCGTCTCCCTGTCGGAGGCCTGGGACAAGGGAGCGTGGACGCTCCACGGCATCTGGGCCCACGGCTTCCCGAACATGGCGATGAACAGCCACATCCAGGGCGGTCAGCACATCAACATCGCCTACGCCGCCACCAAGAACGCCGAGCACACCGCGTACACGATCCGGCGGGCGCTCGACGCAGGGGTGGTGGTCGAGCCCGATCTCGACGCCGAGGAGGAGTGGTTCCAGCTGGTGGCCTCCACCGTCGGGGCCTATGCCGCCTACTTCGCCACCTGCACCCCCGGCTACCTCAGCAACGAGTTCCAGATGCCCGAGGAGCGCGACTCCCGCTCCGCCTGCTACATGCGCAGCGCGGTGGAGCTGCGCGACCTCTTCCGGGCGTGGCGCGAGGAAGGCTCGATGAAGGGCCTGATCCTCACCCCGATCGACGACTGAGCACCGCCCCTCCTGCCTGACGCTGGGCCGGCCCTCCGCGCTAACATAAGTCAACACTTATGAAAGGGCCGGAACATGATCAGTGACCCGACGGGCCTCGCCACCCTCGTGCACCGGGAGGTGCGCACCGGCCGTCGCGACGACCGACCCACCCGGGTCGTCGTGGCCCGGCGCGCCTACCGCACCGACCCGGCCGACCTCTGGGAGGCGGTCACCGACGCCGAACGCCTGCCCCGGTGGTTCGCGCCCGTGCACGGCGACCTCGTACTCGGCGGGCGCTTCCAGGTCGAGGGCAACGCCGGCGGCGTGGTGGAGGCGTGCGACCCGCCCCGCTCCTTCGCCATCACCTGGGAGATGGGTGACGCCGTCTCCTGGGTCACCGTCACCCTCGTCCCTGACGGCGCCGGCACCGTGCTGGAGCTGGCCCACGAGGCGCTCTCGGACGCGCCGGGGGCGGCGGAGTTCTGGGCCCGGTACGGCCCGGGCGCGGTCGGCATCGGATGGGACCTGGCCCTCCTCGGCCTCGGCCTCCACCTCGACTCCGGTGAGGCGCTCGACCGCGAGGAGGCCCTCGGGCTCACCTTCACGCCGGAAGGCCGGGAGTTCGTCCGGCGGGCGGCCGACGCTTGGGCCGCGGCGGCGACGGCCGACGGCGACGACGCGGGAGCGGCCGCCGAGGCTGCCGATCGCACGGTCGCCTTCTACACGACGCTCCCCGAGGGACCCGGTGCCGACGGACCCGCCGACGCCTAGGCGGTCGAGCGCCTTCGACGCGCTGGGTGACCCCACCCGTCGCCACCTGCTCGAGCTGCTCGCCGCCGGGGAGCAGCCGGTGGGGGCCCTGGTGGAGGCCCTCCGCTCCCGAGGGTCGATCTCGCAACCGGCCGTCTCCCAGCACCTCAAGGTGCTCTTCGAGGCCGGGCTCGTGACCGTGCGCGCCGAGGGCACCCGGCGCCTCTACGCCCTCGACCGCGAGGGCGTCGCCCGGGCGGTGGCGTGGCTGGACGAGCTGTCCGATCCCGGCGCCTCGCTCACCGGCCCGCTCGACGCCCTCGCCACCGAGGTGGCCCGGGGTCGGCGGGTCCGGCGGACGGCACCGGGCCGGACGGCACCGGACCCGTCAGCCTCGGGCCGGGGCGTGGCGGGGGGCCGCTCGGCCTGACCGGTACCACGTGCGACCGGGCCGTGGCCGCGGCCCGGGTGGAGGCCACGACCACGGCGGTCGGGTCGCATGTGGTCGGTGGGTGCTGGCCGGGTCGGTCCCTCAGGCGACCGGCTCGGCCATGCCGACGGCGAGCATGGCGTCGAGCGCCTCCTGGCCGGGCCCCTCGACGATCGGCTGGCCGGCGAGGCTCTTCACCCGGTCGAAGGCACCGGGGATGTAGCTGCCCCGCAGCACGGGCCCGTGGGCCGAGGCGATGGTGGTGGCACCGATGGCCTCGATGGCGTCGACGTGACGGCCGTACACCTCGGGCGACAGCCACCGGTGCCACGGCGACACCAGGCTGTTGAAGAGCGTGAACGACTGGTCGTAGAGGTCCGACGGCAGGTCGGGCGCCTCGTAGACCGCACCCGTGGTGAGGGCGGCGAAGGAGTCGACCGCCCACATCACACCGGTCTTCTCGTCGTAGAGGCCCCGGGTGGTCGGCCCGTCGAAGATCGGCGGCTTGAACAGGTGGAGGCGGCGGTCCCCGGCGTCGAACGACGAGCCCTCGTTGAGCCACACCTGGCGCTCGAGGGGCATGGCCCGGTCGGGCTCCAGGAACGCCCGCTCGTTGGAGAAGAAGTTGGTGACGATCGTGGCGTTCGGGGCCCGGTCGAGCACGTCGTGCATGTTGCCGATGTGGTCGCCGTCGTCGTGGGACAGGAAGATCCAGCGCACGTCCTCGAAGTCCACGACCTTCCCCACGTTCTCCAGCCACTGGTCACGGTGCACCGGAGCGTTGGTGTCCACGATGATCGGCTCCTCGGCCAGGATCACGAGGCTGTTGACCATGACGAAGGTGCCGGGCTCGGCGGGGGTCATGGTGGGGATCAGGTAGGTGTCGGGGGCGATGCGGTAGGGCTCCGTGGTGGGGACCGAGGGAGCGGTGACCGGGGTCGGGGTGGTGGTCATGGCAGCGTCCTTTCGTCGTGGTGATGTGCCGTGACCTGTTGTCGCACCCGCCGCTCGACGCCCGCGCGACGCGGACTCGACATCGCTCGACGCTCGCGACCAGGGAGAACGCGGAAGCTGAGTCGCCTAGGGGAGGTCCCTGCCCGAGCGGGGTGGGCCCGCCGTGGCCCGCCAGTCCGCCGGCTACCAGATGGACCTCACCGGACACGACGTCGACGTCCAGCGCTTCACCTGGCTCGCGGACGAGGGCGAGGCCCTGCTCGTGGGCGGCCGCCCGGCCGAGGCCCGCGACCGCTTCGAGGAGGCACTCGCGCTCTGGCGGGGCCCCGCCCTGCTCGACCTGGTCGACCGGGGCCACGGAGTGGCTCGCGCCGCCAGCCTCGAGGAGCGCCGGCTCTCCGTGCTCGAACGACGCCTCGTCGCCGATCTCGACCTGGGCCGCCACGCCCTCGTGGTCGGCGAGCTCCAGGCCCTGGTCGACGAGCACCCCCTACGGGAGCGGATGCAGGAGCTGCTGGCCCTCGCCCTGTACCGCTCGGGTCGGCAGGCCGACGCCCTGCGCGCCCTCGCCACCGCCGGTGAGCTGCTGCGGGAGGAGCTCGGCCTCGAGCCCAGCCGGGAGCTGCGCGACCTCGAGGCCCGCATCCTCAGCCAGGACCCCACGCTCGACCCGCCCGCGTCGCCCACGCCCGCTCCATCAGGCGCAGGCGCGGCCCGGCCCGCCGCTGCGGCCGGCGTAGCCGCCGCCGTGGTGACGGAGCGGAGCAGCGGCCTCTTCGGACGCGACGACGACCTGGCCGAGCTGCGCGCCGCTCTCGCCGAAGCGGCCGACGACGCCCGGTTCCTCGTGGTCGAGGGGGAGCCGGGCATCGGCAAGACGCGCCTGGTCGACGAGCTCGCCACGCTGGCCGCGGCCGAGGGGTCCGTCGTCGCCTGGGGTCGCAGCGACGAGTCCGGGGCGGCGCCGGCGCTGTGGCCGTGGCTTCCGGTGCTGCGGGCGGTGGTCGCCGCCGACGAGGGGGCGCCGGACCTCCTCGCCGAGGTCCTCGACGGCGGTGCGCCCTCCTCGCCGGCCAGGGCGCGGCCCTCCAGTTCGAGCGCTTCGACGCCATCGCCTCCGTGCTGGAGGCCGCCGGCGCCGGGCGTCCCGTGGTGGTGCTGCTCGACGACGTGCAGTGGGCCGACACCGCCTCGCTGGAGCTGCTCCAGTTCCTCGCCACCCGCCTGCAGAAGGGGGTGCTGGTGGTGGCCACCGTGCGCACCCTCGAGATGGGCCACGCCAGCGCCGTCACCGACGCGCTCGCCACGGTCGCCCGCCGTCCCGGAAGCCGGCGTCTCCGTCTGCGGGGCCTCGACCCGGCCGCCACCGGGGCCCTGCTGGCGTCGGTGGCGGCGGCGCCCGTCGAGCCCGACGTCGCCGCCCGCATCCACGACCGCGCCGAGGGCAACCCCTTCTACGTGATCGAGCTGGCGCGCCTGGCCGAGGGCGGTGCCGGGGAGGAGGTGCCGGCGAGCGTGCGCGATGCCATCCGGCTCCGCCTCCGCGGCGTCCCCGACCCGACCGTCGAGCTGCTCACCATCGGGGCGGTCATCGGCCGCGACGTCGAGCTGGCCCTGCTGGCCCGCACCGCCGGGATCAGCCTCGGCGAGGCCCTCGATCGCCTCGACCCGGCGCTCGCCCAGCGCCTCCTCGTCACGGGCGACGACCCCGGCATCGTCCGCTTCAGCCACGCCCTGGTGCGGGAGGTCCTGGTCGACGACCTCACCCCCCTGCGGCGGGCGCCGCTCCACCTCGCCGTCGCAGACGCCATGGCCGAGGTCAGCGGGGGTGACGACGCCGTGCCTCGTGACCGCGCCGAGGTGCTCGCCGAACACCTGTGGCGGGCCAGCCCGCTGGGCGACCCGGTGCGGGCGGCGGCGGCGCTGGAGCGGGCCGCCGAGACGGCGATCAGCCGGGTCGCCTACACCCAAGCGGAGGAGACGCTCCGCCGGGCCGCCCGCCTCCGCCGCAGCGCCGGGTCCGATCCCGGGTCGAGGCAGGCGGAGCTCGCCACGCTCCTGCGCCTCCTCGAGGTCATGCAGACCACGCGCTACTTCGCCGGTACCGACCGCGAGGTGCTCCTGCGGGCGGAGGAGCTGGCCGCCGGGCTCGACCAGGAGGACGTCAGCCGGAAGTTGGCGTGGTCGGGGTGGGCGGCGCTCTCCAGCTCGGGCCGCCTCCCCGAGGCCCGCCCGCTCGCCGAGGCGTTCCTGGCCCGCTGGGGCGACGACGAGCGGACCCAGGTGCGGGCCGCGGCGCACGTGATGTTCGGGGTCGACGAGTGGACCTGGGGTCGGATCACCTCGGCCATCGCGCACCTCGACCGGGCCATCGGCCTGCTCAGCCAGGGCCCACCTCCCGCCGACGCGTTCGAAGCGGAGTACACCGTGATCGCCCACACCTTCTCGTTGTGGTCACACGCCGCCCACGGCGACATGTCCGTCGACGACGCCCTCGCAGGGTTCGAGGCGCTCCTCGCCGTCGTGCCCCCGCCGGCGGTGCCCGGCATCTGCTCCTTCGGGGGTGCGGTGTCCTCGGTGCACGGCCGGTGGGACGCCCTCGACCGCTCGGTCCGCCTCGCCCTGGACGCCGACAACTCCTCCCAGTTCGCCTTCTTCGGCGGGCAGCTGCTCATGCAGCGCGGCGTGGTCGAAGCGGCCACCGGCGACCTCGACGCCGGGGTCGAGAGCTTCCTGGAGGGACGCCGGCGGTACCGGACCATCGGCGGGCGCACGATGATCGTCACCTACCAGTCGCTGGTCGCCGAGCAGCTCGGTCGGGCCGGACGGGTGGGCGAGGCGAACGAGCTGGTGGCCGGCGCCCGGCGGCTGGTCGACGAGCTGGGCATGGGCTGGGAGGCCATCCCCCTCCTGGTCGCGGAGGGTGTGATCGCCCATGCTGCCGGCGACGGGGCGCGAGCGTCGGAGCGCATGGCCACCGCGGTGGAGGTGGCCGACGACGACGGCTGCCACGTGCTGGCCCGCCGGGCCGAGGCCACCGCGGCCGAGCTCGGCATCGCCCTCCCCGGGGCCTGACGGCGCCGGGCCGGCCTCAGCCGCCGGAGGCCGTCAGCCGGTCGAGCAGCCAGCGGGGTCCGACGACCGCGCCGCCCGCCGCCCGCACCAGCTCGGCCAAGCCCTGGTCGGCGGTGACGACCGTGACGCCGATCCCGGCGAGCGCGGCGATGGCGTCGTCGCCCTCGCCGGGCGCGTGGACGACGGCGAGGCCGGCGGTGTCGGACTCGGCGGCGCCGGCGCGGGATCGGCCCTCCAGCACGACGGTGACCGGCCGGTCCAACCGGCCCGCCTCGACGGCCGCCCGCACCTGGTCGACGAAGCGGCCTGCGGCGCCCGGGCGGTCGCGCCACCAACCGTCCGGGCGGGAGCCGATCACGTTGGCGGCGTCGACGACGAGCACCGCCTCAGCGTGGCACGACGGCCTCGCTCACAGCCCCCGGGCCAGCTCGGCCGCGGCGCGGGACGAGAGCGCCACGGTGGTGAGGGTGGGGTTGGCGGCGGTCGAGGTGGGGATCACGCCGTTGCCGCCGACGTAGAGGTGCTCGACCCCCCACACCCGGTGGAACGGGTCGCACACCGACGTGCCGTCGTCGGTGGGACCCATGCGGACGGTGCCCTGGTAGTGGAGGGACGATCCGCCCGGCGCCAGCTCCGGTGTGGTGACCAGCGTGCCGACCAGCGCCGCGGCTCGGGCCAGGTTGGCCTTCATGAGGTCCACGGTGGCGCGGTCCCGGTCGGTGAGGTCGTAGTGGATGGTCATGGCCGGCATGCCGTAGTGGTCGACCTCGTCGTCGGAGAACTCGACGCGGTCCTCGACGCGCACGTCCTTGGCCCCGTACCAGGCGAGCAGGCCGATGCTCCGCGCCAGCTCCGGGTCGAGGCCGTCGAAGTACTGGAGGGCCCCGCCGATCTTGGCGAGCGGCACCAGCTGCCCCTGCATGGGACGGACGTCGTCGACGTACGGCACCAGCACCGAGCCCATGGTCGGCGGCCGGACCCGGTCGAAGCCGAGCACGTCCACCCCCGCGTCGAGGCCGTCCGCGGTCTCGGGCTCGTCGGGCACGTAGGCGCTGTCGAGGAGGGCCACCGCGTGCATCTGGAGGTGGTCGTTCAGGTGGTGCCCGAGTGCCTGTGGCCGGATGCCCGAGGCCCACAGGAGCTGCGGAGTGCGCAGGGAGTCGGCGCACACGACGATCCGGTCGGCGTCGACCCGGTAGAGCTCGCCGGTGTCGCGGCCCTCCAGCTCGACCCCCACGGCGACGCCGCCCTCCACGATGATCCGCCGGCACAGGGTCTCCGGGCGGAGCTCGAACCCGGAGACCCGGGCGGGCATGTCGCCCAGGATCAGCCCGGTGCCGGTGGTGCGGATGCGACGCCCGTCGCGCTGGGCCGCCACCGGCATGAAGCCGACGGGCGCGGCGTCGGGGGCGTCGCCGTCGAACTCGTCGGCGATCACCTTGCGGAGCGCCTCGAGCAACTCGTCGCCCTCGTGGAGGTCCTTGGAGACACCGAGGAAGCGCTCGGCTCGCTCGTAGGCGGCGTCGAGCTCGTCCGCGGGGATGAACGGGTTGCGCTCCGAGCCGGTGGGGCGGGGGCAGGAGCCGCCCCAGTGGACGCCCATCCCGCCCACGCCGCTCGCCATGCTGGCGAGGGGGAGCCCGAACTCGCCGTCGACCTTGGCCCGCTCCCCGACGAGGAACAGGCCCGGGAACACGAACGGTTCCTGCCCACCCTCGCCACCCCCGGACATCGACACCACGGGGGTGGCGCGGCGCACGCCGGCCTCGGGCCCCTGGCTGGCGAGCTGGCAGGCGACGCGGTCCTCGTCGGTCATGTTCATGGTGTGCTCGCCGAGCGGGCCTCGCAGTCGAGGGCCCACCTCGATCATGAGGATCGACGCCTCGGGTCGGGCGTCGCCGATCACCCGGGCGAACGTGCATCCCGCCGGTCCGCTCCCGACGATCAGGACCTCGACGTGCTCTCGCCTGGCCATCTGCTGTACCCCCCAGCGTGGTGGGCCCGGGTCGACCGTCGATCCCGGGCCGGTCGGTGCGTCAGCCCTCGGTCTCCTGCACGATCAGCGGTCGGAGCGTCCGGTGGGCGATCTCCAACCCGATGCGGACCCGGCGCGGGTCCCCACCCCACACCGGGTCCTCGTGCTCGACCGAGACGGTGCCGTCGTAGCCGCCTTCGTAGAGGCGGTCGATGAGCGTCACCCAGTCGACCTGGCCGAGCCCCGGCACCCGATAGCGCCACCAGCCGGTGTCCCAGGGGTCGGGGCGGTCGACGGCCTTGCCGAACGTGCCGTACCGGTTGCGGGCGGCGGGTGAGAGCTCGATGTCCTTTGCCTGCACGTGGGCGATGCGGTCGAGATGCGGGGTGACGACCTCGATCGGGTCGATGCCGATCCAGAGGAGGTGCGACGGGTCGAAGTTGAGGTGCAGCCCGAGCCCGAACATCCATTCCCACAGCTCGGGGGAGTAGGCGAGGTTGCCCGGGTAGCCGTCGGGGTGCCACCCCTCCATGACGCAGTTCTCGATCACGATGGTGACGCCGCACGCGGTGGCGTGCTCGACGAGGGGCGGGAACACCTCTTCGGCGTCGCGGAGGTTCTCGGCGACCGTGCGCCCGGGGTGCCGGCCGACGAACGTGCCCACGGTCGGGCAGCCCAGCTCGGCGGCGGCGTCGATGCAGCGGCGGACGTGGTCGTTGGTGGCCGCCCGCTCGGCCGGATCGGGGTGCAGGTTGTTGCCGTAGTAGGCGAGCGACGACGCGACCAGGCCGGAGGCGTCGAGGCACTCCCGCACCCGGGTGGCCTCGCTCGCCGTCAGGGGGGCGACGTCGACGTGGGTGGCGGTGAACGGGCGGTCGTCGAGGGCGGGCCAGGCCGCGATCTCCAGCGCCTCGTAGCCCATCTCGCCCGCCATCGCGCAGATCTCCTCGAGCGACGCGTCGGGCAGGCAGGCGGTGAGGAAGCCGAGCTTCACGGGTGCACCTCCGTCCAGGTTCCGGCGGCTGAGGAGCGGAGGGCCGCGTCGACGATCGCCGCCGCCCGCAGGCCGTCGGCGAACGTGGGCAGCCCTTCGGGCTGGTGGCCGCGGATCGCCGCGTAGGTGTCGGCGACGAACCGGTCGATGCAGTCGAGGTAGCCCTGAGGGTGGCCGGGCGGCACGACGACGTGACGGGCCGCGTCGGGAGGGAGCACCGCGGGGTCGGGCCACAGGACCGTGGCCTCCTGGCGCCGACCGATCCACAGCCCGCCCGGGTGCTCCTGGTCGAACCGGGCCGACGCAGTCGTGCCGCTGACCTCGAGGACGAGCGCGTTCTTGCGGCCGGGGGCGACCTGGCTCACCACCACGGAGCCCACCACGCCGGCGCCGGTCTCGAACTGGACGAGCGCGGTGTCCTCGGTCTCCCGGCCCTCGACGGCGCGGGTGAACCGGGCGCTGACTCGGGCGACCCGGTCGTCGAGCACGAACTCGAGCAGGTCGAACCAGTGGGAGCCGATGTCGGCGAAGGCCCGTGACGGCCCGCCCAGGAGGGGGTCGACCCGCCAGTCGTGGTCGTCGCTCGTCGAGAGCCAGTCCTGGAGGTAGGTGCCGTGGGCGAGGTGGGCGGGCCCGTAGTCGCCGGCGGCGACACCTGCCCGCATGGCGCGCACCATCGGGTGGAAGCGGTAGACGAACGGGACGGTGCCGACCGTTCCTGCGTCCGCCAGCGCGGTCGCCAGCGCCCGGGCGCCGGCGAGGTCGGCGGCCAGCGGCTTCTCGCACACCACGTGGTGGCCGGCGGCCAGCGCGGCGGTGGCGAACTGCAGGTGGAGCGCGTTGGGGACGCACACGTGCACCACGTCGACATCGGCCTCGGCCAGCAGCGCGTCGGCCGACTCGAACCCCCGGTCGGCACCCAGGCGCACCGCGGCCTCCTTGGCGTGCTCGGGCGAGGACGCCGCCACCCCGACGAGGTGGGCCCCGGCCTGGCGCACGGCGCGGGCGTGGGCGGTGCCCATGAACCCCGTCCCGATGATGCCCGCCCGCAGCTCCGTCGCCATCGCTCGGACGGTACGACGATCTTTTGTCTGGCGTCAATCAAAAGATGAGACCCTTGACACACAAGACGGTCGCAAGTTCACTACCCGCATGACCGAAGCGCGGGAGGTTCGTGCTGGACGGCCCCGCATGGCGGCGCCGTCGGCCGGTGACCTGCTTCGGCTGCTGCGCCAGCGGGAGGCGATGACCCGGGCCGAGCTGCTGGAGGCCACCGGGCTGAGCCGCTCCACGCTGGGCCCCCGCCTCGACCGCCTCGTCGAGCGGCGGCTGGTCGTCGCCGAGGCCGCTCCGTCCACCGGCGGCCGGCCGCCGAGCCGCTTCGCGTTCAACCCCCGCGCGGGCGTGGTGCTGGCTGCCGACCTGGGTGCCACCCACGGCCGTCTGGCAGTGGCCGACCTGGCCGGCACGATGCTCGCGGCCGAGTCGGTCGGGATCGCCATCGCCGACGGCCCCGACTCCGTGCTCGAACGGGTCCTCGCCACGTTCGACGAGCTGCTCGCCCGCAGCGGCCACCGCCGAACCGAGGTCTGGTCGACGGGCATCGGCCTGCCGGGCCCGGTCGACGTCGAGCGGGGCCGAGCCGTCCGGCCGCCGATCATGCCGGGCTGGGACGACTTCGACGTCCGGGGGTGGTTCGCCGAGCACATCCCGGGGCCCGTGTTCGTCGACAACGACGTGAACGTGATCGCCCTCGGCGAGTACTGGCACTCGTGGCGGTCCGAGGTCGCCGACCTGCTCCACGTCAAGGTGGCCACCGGCATCGGTGCCGGGCTCATCGCCGACGGCGGGGTGTTCCGAGGGGCACGGGGCGCGGCCGGCGACATCGGCCACATCCGGGTCGAGTCGCCCCGCGTGGTCGTGTGCGACTGCGGCAACGAGAACTGCCTGGAGGCGGTGGCCTCGGGCCGGGCGCTGGCCCGCGACCTGCGCGAGGCCGGCTACGACACCACGTCCACCCTCGACGTGGTCGACCTCGTCGCTGCCGGCAACCCCGAGGCGGTGCACGCGGTGCGCACCGCCGGGCGTCGTCTCGGCGAGGCGCTCGCCGCCGCCGTGAACCTCCTCAACCCCGAGGTCATCGTGGTCAGCGGCGACCTGGTGGGTGCGCACGACCACCTCCTCGCCGGGGTTCGTGAGGTCGTCTACCAGCGGTCCACCGCGTTGGCGACGCAGTCCCTGCGGATCGTCGAGGGCCGCCTCGCCGACGAGGCCGGCATCCACGGTTGCATCGTCCTCGCCCTCGAGGCGCTGCTGGCCACCGAGGTGATCGACGACCTGGTCGAGGGCACCGTCACGACGGACGCGATCGCGTGATCCGCCTCCGCCTGCACACGAGGAGCCAGTCATGACCCCTTCCCTTTCCGTGCAGCTC
>Ga0164243_10011820_pt1 | contig 12423 bp, 12 predicted proteins | sample OricompcompostOP_FD_108781 | JGI IMG/M metagenome (GOLD analysis project Ga0164243, IMG submission 108781) | Organic Plus compost microbial communities from Emeryville, California, USA - Original compost - Organic plus compost (OP) | ecosystem: Engineered > Solid waste > Mixed feedstock >...
CGATGTACTGCCGCGTATACTCCTTGACGAGCTCCTCCCTCATCCGGTCGAACTTCTTCACAGCCTCATCCGGCGTGCCGTCGGGCATGGTGCCCATTTGGAGCAGCACCAAAGTTCGGGCGACATCTCCGGCGGGATTGCCACGCATGCCCGTCATCCAGTCAATGACCCATTCCTTCTCTCCGAGAATGATGTTGTCCGGATGAAAATCCCCATGACACAGCTTCGATCCTTCCGGAAGCTGCATCAGATAGGCCACAATCCGCTCCTTGTCCTCTTCCGCCAAGGAAGGCGCATGCTGAATGCGGTTTTTCAGAACCGTCTTCTGCTCCGGCAGACCGTGAATGTCCCGGGCATGCAGTTCCAGATGAAGCCTGGCCATCCGGGCTGCTTCTTCGTGCAGGATGTCCGGATTAACGGAAATGGCCTGGAGCATCGTTATGCCGGACGCCTGCTCGTAGACCACCCCAAAACGGGAGCTGTGCTCCTCAAGCCGAATCGGCCGGGGTGTCGTCACCCCCGTGTTATACACCTTCAAGCTGATTTGATATTCCTCTTCCGCCATGCCGCGCGGCACGCCTTCCCGGTACAGCTTCAGCACCTGGCCTGGCTGATAGGACAGAATCTCCGCCGTTCTGCCGGCAGCGACCACCGGACTTCCCCCCATATGTACACAGCTCCTCTCTGCCGCCCTGCTCCCTTTCCCCAAACCGATGAACATGGGCCGCTTGCAGGTCCATTGTACCTTATCCCCCGCAGAGATGGATACGGGGATTTTGCGCTGCGCCGTATTCGTGCCTCCCGTCGGGACAGACGTAAGACAAACGTCTATCGACGTACTTTCAAAGAAGACAGACCACGTATAGAGGAAGTTTCTCTTGCGAGATCAGGAAGCAGAAGCTCCGAAACTTATACTTTCTGATCTCTTCAAAAAAGCCGCCTGGGCGGCAGTATGATCTCCGCAGCCCAAGCGGCTTGCTCCGAATCCATCTTTTCCTTCATCCGATGAGGATGACGGGAAATCAGGCCATGTTTATCCTTCCTGTAGACGTTCCACATTCACCGTCTGGGTGTCGGTAGGCCGGGTGCCGACCTGAACCGTGGCCACCCCGTTGTCCACATCCACCTTTTCGATCCATACCGGTACCCCTTCCAGGTTTACGGGAATGGTGTCCTTAGCCTGATAAATATCCAGCGCGCGCTGAGCATCCATGTTGGTTTCAGCCTCCTGTGTAATAGAATCATAAGCTATCATTGTGCGCAGAACCTAGCACTCTTCGCTAGAGACCTGGCGCTCTTCTGCATCTTTTACTTTGAAAATCTTCATTGCTTGTACATTTCAGCTTGCCCGGGTTATCAGCCTTCCTCGGGATCTCCCTCTTGCGCGGGACCGATCATGCCCGGCTCAACGACGATCGTGTCGGTCGTGCTCGCCCCGATGTAGCCGTTGTCGGCCGTAATGTTGCCGCCGCCCAGTCCCTCGTTGACCATCCGGTCGATATCGAGCATATGGGTATCCAGCGATATATCCTCATCCGGAGAGGTTACGTTATGCCAGTTGACGTTGTCCGCATCGATATAATCCGTAGATTCGATCGCGTCTCTGGCCGCCTCGTAATTTTCGAGCGCTTCCAGCGTTAGCTCCTTATCGTCGTCCGGGTCCTGTCTTCTGTCCTTCAACCTTGCTCCCTCCTCGCTACAGCATGCATGTGGTCATGGGTTCAATATGCCCTGCAGGCAGCTAAACCATTCATTTTTTCCCTGGCCAAATCGAAGACGGGCCTTATAGAAACGGGATATTTTCCCCATACTAGTAGGAAAAAGCGTTAAAGGAGCGATAACTATGCATACCGTCTGGAAGGGAGCGATCAGCTTCGGCCTGGTCCACGTCCCGGTGAAAATGTTCTCCGCCACGGAGGACAAAGATATTTCCATGAGGTACGTCCATAAAGAGTGCGGCAGCCCCCTCTCCTACGTCCGCAAATGCCCGGTCTGTGACGAGGAAGTAGGCTGGGAGGAAATCGCAAAGGGTTATGAATACGAGAAGGGAAAGTTCGTTTTGTTTGAAAAAGAGGAGCTCGAGCAGATTACCGAGCAGGCCAACAAGGCGATTGCCATCCTCGACTTCGTCGATCTGTCCGAAATCGATCCGATCTACTTCCAGAAGACGTATTACCTCGCTCCGGATCAGGCCGGGGGCAACGCTTACCAGCTGCTGAAAGAGGCGATGCAGCAGAGCGGCAAGATCGGGATCGCCAAAATCTCCATCCGCTCCAAGAGCAGCCTCGCGGCGATCCGCGTGCTGGATGAGTGCCTTGCGATCGAAACGATGTTCTATCCGGATGAAATCCGCCCGGTCTCCCAGGTGCCGAACCTTCCGGAAAATATCCAGGTCAACGATAAGGAGCTTGGCATGGCGCAAATGCTGATCGAGCAGCTCTCCACGCCGTTTGAGCCGAAAAAATACGGGGACGACTACCGCGAACGCCTGCTCGATCTGATCGAGCACAAGGTGGCCGGCGAAGAGATCAAGATCGCTCCGGCGAAGCAGGAGACGAATGTGATCGACTTGATGGCCGCCCTGCAGGCCAGCATCGAAGCGGCCAAGCCTGTGGCGACCGACCCGGGTCCGGCCAAGAAGACCGCCAGGGGCAAAGCCAAAGCCAAGCCTGCGGAACCTGCCGCCGCTGCCGGCGAAGGACCCAAGCCAAAACGCCGCAAGACGGCCAAGAAAAACGAAACCGTCTCGTAACGGTTAGATCGGAGGATCATCGATGCCGCTTACCCCGATCGTCCCTTTCGAACCCGTCATGACGGACGTCCTCCCTTCCGGAGAGCAGTGGATCGCCCAGATCAAATGGGACGGTGTCCGGATGATCACCTATTACGAAGGCGGGGAGGTCCAGCTCGTGAACCGCAAGGGGAACAACCGGACGCGTCAGTATCCAGAGCTGCTGGATATCGCTTCTTACTGCCGTGCCGATTCGGTCATTCTGGACGGCGAAATCATTGCTCTGGTAGACGGGGTGCCTTCCTTTCATCAGGTTATGAAACGGGACAGCCTCCGCGTAGAGCAGCAAATCAAAGCCCGAGTCCAGCAGGTGCCGATCGTCTATATGATCTTCGACATCCTGTATTATAACGGCGAATGGGTAACGGGACGGCCGCTGCGCGAGCGGCAGCAGCTCCTGACGGAAACCGTGATCCCCAGCGGGCACGTCCAGCTCGTGCCGAGCTATACGGACATCCCGCTGCTGCATGACGTGTCGGTCCAGCACCGGCTTGAAGGCATCGTCGTCAAAGACCTTAACAGCGTCTACGCCCTGGGCGGCAAGGACAAGCGGTGGCAGAAGCGGAAGAACATCCAGGACGTGAACGCCGTGGTCGGCGGGGTGACGTTCCGGGACGGCATCGTGAATGCGCTGCTGCTCGGCCTGTACACTGACGACGGGAGCCTGATCTATATCGGCCATGCCGGAACGGGCAAGCTGAAGGTGGCCGACTGGCGCAGCATCACCGAGCGGGTCGCGAACATGGCGGTGAAGGACCGCCCCTTCGTCAACCAGCCGGAGCGGCAGAAAGGGGCGGTCTGGATCCGTCCCGAGTGGGTGGTCAAGGTGAATTTCCTGGAATGGACGCCCGGCGACACCCTGCGCCAGCCCAGTATTCAGGCGTTTGTCGATGTTTCTCCCGCAGACTGCCGGCTGGATCTATAGCATCCAGAGGATAGCGGCGAGGACCTATGGCCGTGACTTTCTATCATGCAGCTCAGAAATGGCATCCCACCTAAAATGATTGGAGGTATCCGAATGCCGCGAACCGTGAAAGGCACGATTTCGATCGAGGGACAAGACATTCCCATTACCAATCCCGATAAGCCGCTGTGGCCGGAAATGGGCATTACCAAGGCCATTTATTTGCAAAAGCTCGCGGCGCTCGCTCCTTATTTGCTGAAGTACTGCCGGAACCGGCTGCTCACGACGATCCGTTATCCGCATGGGGTGCCTGGCGAATTTTTTTATCAAAAAAATGCGCCGGAGCCGCTCCCTCCCTATGTCCAGACGGCCGAGAAGGACGGGATCAATTACATCCTGCTGAACGGCCTGCCCGAGCTGCTGTGGCTGGGCAACCTGGCCGCGCTGGAGTTTCACCCGTCCCTCCATTACGCAGGGAGCACGCTGCCCTGTGAATGGATGATTGACCTCGACCCGTCGCGGGAGGTCGAACCGCGGATCATGGAAGCCGCGTCCATCGTCGGCAAAGTGCTGCGCTCGCTCGGACTGCAGTCGGTGCCGAAGACGTCCGGGGCGACGGGCATTCAGATCATCGTGCCGATCAATGAAGGGATCACGTTCGACGAGCTGCGCACCGTCGGGCATTTCGTCGGCATGTTCGTGACGGAGAAGCACCCGGAGCTGTTCACCCTGGAGCGGCTCAAGAAAAACCGCGGCGATAAAATCTACTTCGATTACCTCCAGCACTATCAGGGAAAAACGCTCGCCGCTCCTTACACCCCCCGGGCACGTCCAGGCGCGACGGTGTCCACCCCGCTGCACTGGGAGGAAGTGGACAGCAACGTTGCCCCGACCGATTTTCACCTGCTTAACATCGAGGAGCGGCTTGCCCGCCACGGCGACCTGATCGCCGCGCTCGCCCCGCAGCCGATCGAGCAGGTGATCCGCCATTTAAGCGCAGCAAAGCCCGGAAGGTAACCTTCCGGGCTTTGAAGCATTTCACGGGTCAGTCCAGCTTCGCTGCCCCGCTAATGGATATCTTTTTTCTTGAAACGGCCGCCCTTAACGTCATGGATATTACCAACCGCAAGGAAGGCATCCGGATCCCAATCCCCGACGATGGCCTTCAGCTTGGCCTCTTCCAAACGGGTGATGACCACGAAAATCACTTTCTTGCTGTCCCCGGAGTAGGCTCCTTCCCCTTCCAAATACGTGACGCCGCGTCCCAGGCGCTGGGTGAGGGCATCGCCGATGTCCTTGTATTTCTCACTGATGATCCATACGGATTTGGACTGGTCGATCCCTTCGTTGGTGATATCAATCACTTTAAAGGCGATAAAGTAGGCGATCAGCGAATACATCGCGTTATTCCAACCGAATACGAAGCCCGCGCTCGTCAGGATAAAGAAGTTGATGAACATGATGATCTCCCCGACAGAGAACGGCGTCTTTTTGTTGATGAGAATCGCGACGATTTCGCTGCCGTCCGTGGAACCCCCTGCCCGGATGACCAGGCCGACGCCCGCACCGAGGATCACCCCTCCGAAGATAGCTGCCAGCAGCGGATCGAACGTAATGGGTTTAACGGGTTCCAGCAGCGCGGTGCCAATCGACATCACCAGGACGGCTGCCAGCGTGGAGAAGGCAAACGTCTTGCCGATTTGCTTGTAACCCAGAAACAAGAAAGGAATATTGAGAACCGTAAGAAAAATACCGAGCGGCAGATGAAAAAGGTGGGACAGCATAATGGAAATGCCGGTAATCCCGCCGTCAATGATGTTATTGTTTACGAGGAATACTTCCAGTGCAACAGAGACCAATCCGGCTCCGATCAGCATGACCAGGATGCGCATGAACACTCTGGCTTTCGAGGTCGGCGCCTTGAGCGGCTGCAAATCCTGCGGCAGGTTTGGCCTATCCGTGGATTGCGGGTTTGAAGGTACAGCCATCGAATCCCCCCGATTCTATAGATTGTTGTAGCATAAAGGGACATGAAACGCCCGGGTAGCATCGTGTACAGCCTAAGAAATCTGGACTTCCGTGATTATTCCCTTACTTTATTATATCATAGTTTTTAGCTGCATATTATCAGGATGGGAGTTTTTCTGTCATGAAATCCTTATTATTATTTATAGCGGCCGGGCTGGCCGAGATCGGCGGCGGTTACCTGGTATGGCTGTGGATCAAAGACGCGAAGCCCTGGTGGTTCGGCGCGGCGGGCAGCCTGCTTCTGATCTTGTATGGGATCATTCCCACCCTGCAGAATTATCCTTCCTTCGGCCGGGTTTATGCCGCATACGGGGGCATCTTTATCGTCCTGGCCCTGCTGTGGGGCTGGTGGATCGACAAAAACACGCCCGACGTCTACGACTGGATCGGAGCGGCTCTGTGCATGGCCGGCGTATCCGTTATTCTATGGGCTCCACGGCACTAGGCTTGGCAGCGGCAGATTAAGGACTGCGCCGTCATAGCAGCGGGGACAGCATCCGGCACAGCACTTCCGCCAGCTTATGCCGAAACGGCCGGGCCTGAAACTCTTCGGTTACGATTTGATGGCTCTGGCTCATATCTTCCTTGAAATCTTTCACCAGCCGGTCGATCGAGGACTGCTCGAACAGCGCTGCCGTCAGCTCGAAATTGCAGAAAAAGCTCCGCATGTCCATATTAGCGGTACCTACCGAGGCCATCAGGTCGTCGACGATCATGACCTTGGCATGAATGAAGCCTTTCTGATATTCATAGAACTTCACCCCGGCCAGCAGCAGGTCTTCAATATAGGAGAGCGAAGCGAGATGCACCAGCCTTGAATCGGCTTTCAACGGAATGATGATCCGCACGTCCACGCCGCTGACCGCAGCGGTTTTGAGTCCTTCATAGATGCCCTGATCGGGAATAAAGTAGGGCGAGGTGATCCAGATCCTTTTTTTCGCGACCGTAATCGCGCCAAAGCACATCTCCTGAATAGCATTCCAATCCTGATCGGGTCCGCTGCTGACGATTTGAACCTGTTCATCGGCTTCGCATTGATGCTTGGGAAACAGCGCAGGGTCCGACAACCGCTCGCCTGAAGCGAGCTTCCAGTCGCTCAAAAACACATTTTGCAAAAAATAAACGGCATCTCCCTCGATCTCCAGGTGCGTGTCGCGCCAATACCCCATTTTCTGATATTTCCCCAAATAGTCATCGCCGACATTCAGCCCGCCGACAAAGCCTTTGGTTCCATCGACGACAATAATTTTGCGGTGGTTGCGGTAGTTGATCCTGCGGTCGATCATGGCCAGAAGCGGCGGCAGGAAGAAGTGGAACTCCACGCCCGCTTCCTTCAGCTCCTGGATGAACCCGCGCCTGCGGCCAAGCCTGTAGCTTCCGAAGCCGTCGCAGAGCAGCCTCACCTTGACCCCGGCTTTCGCCTTCCGGACCATGATGTCCTTGAACCGGTTCCCGATATCGTCGTCCCGGAAAATATAAAATTGAATATGTAAGTGATCTTCTGCTTTGTCCATGGCCGCGAGCATCGCGCCAAAGGTTTCCTCCCCGTCGGTCAGCACCCTGCTCTTGTTGCAGCCGGTAATCGGGCTCTCGGACAGATGGGACAGCAAATTAAACAAGCGCTCCTGATGCTGAAAATCCTTGCTGTGCATATCCCCGGCATGCTTTACCAAGGACGCCTGACTCCATATCAAGGGACGGAGCTCTTGAAACAGGCGCGAACCCTGCGTACGGACCTTCTTCCTCGCTTTATAGTCCTGGGCCACAAAATAATAGACCACAAAGCCGATCAACGGGCAGCAAAACAATATAAACAGCCAGGCGACCGTCTTGTAAGGATTGCGGAATTCCAGAAGCAGAATCGTTGCCGTTTGAAAAATAAAAACGAGTAGTGCGATAAGCAGCCACAGCATACGTCAGCCTCCTTGCGGGTCAAAAGCAATCTGTATGTTCAGGATTGACCACTTTCAACCTGCTTTATTCAGTATTTACCCGGATCGGCCTCATGCAGACGCAGCGTCGGCAAAGATCACATTTTTGACATGTTTTAAGAGATCAGAGAATACATAGAAGATAAGACAAGTACAATCAAGCCGAGGAAAGGAGCCGCCATGAAAAATGCCAAAGGCAATGGGCGGGTGACGCTCCTGGTCATGCGGGACGCCCAGCATTCCGTCAAACAGCTGCATCTCTCCAAGCCCTTGATGATGGCCGTCCCCGCCGTGGCCGTTCTGTCGCTGTCCGGACTCGTTCTTGCACTGCAGGCCCACTCGTCCCAGGTGATCTCCCAGCTGGAGCAGAAGGTCACCGCCGAAAGCCTGAAGAACGTCCAGATGCAGCGTACGGTGAACAGCCGGGAGCAGTCCATCGAGCGCCTGCAGAACGAAATCGTCAACCTGTCGAGCCAAGCCAAAGATATGAAGCAGAAGATGGACCGCGTGGATGAACTAGAGAACCAGCTGCAGCAGTTCATTGACAAGCACGGGACCACCAGTATGGCCGAGCCTGCTTCCGGGGCCAAAGCGTCTTCCCTGTCCTGGGATGCCTCGCAGCATGTCGGTGGCGAATATATCGCTGTGCATGAGAACGATATGCTGGACCTGGCCCAGGAGACGAAAGATGACTTTCAGGAGATGCAGACGCTGCTGCGGTCCATGGAGAACCAAATCCCTTCGACCTTGAAAAAAGCGGAGGAAACGCAGGATCGGATCTCCGGGCAGCCTGACCTGTGGCCGACCGAGTCCCGTGTGACAACCTCAAGCTTCGGCTACCGGACGGACCCTTTTACCGGAAGGGCGTCCTTCCATGCGGGGATCGATATTGCCGGGGATAACGGAAGTCCCGTATATGCGGCGGGAGCGGGTACGATCGTGACGGCTGAGAACAGCGGCGGTGCGCGGGGACGGTATATCGTCATTGAGCATCCGAACGGCCTGCAAACCTGGTATATGCACCTCAGCAAAATCCAGGCCAATGTCGGCCAAACCGTCGACAAAGGCGAACAGATCGCCGAGCTCGGCTCGACCGGGCGCAGCACCGGCCCCCATCTTCATTTTCAGGTCGTGAAGAAGGATAAGCCCGTTAACCCGCTGCCTTATATTCAGTAGTAGGGTTTGATCGTAAGAAAAACGTCTATCGACGTACCTTCAAAGAAGACAGACCGCATTTAGCTGAAGTTTTTCTTGCGATTATAGAATGGTTCAGCTTCGCTGAATTTTATAAATTCTATAATCTTAAGAAAAACGTCTATCGACGTACCATCAAAGAAGACAGACCGCGTTTAGCTGAAGTTTTTCTTGCGATTATAGAATGGTTCAGCTTCGCTGAATTTTAAATTCTATAATCTTAAAAAGGAGGGATTTCAAACATGAGCAGATCCAAAGCGAGCCGGCACCAGAGCGCAACGGACACTTTGATCGGCAAAGGGACAGAAATCGAAGGGACGCTGGCCTGTGAGGCCAACCTGCGCATCGAAGGCAAATTTAACGGCGTCATTGAGAGCAAAGGCAGCGTCATTGTCGGGGAGCATGCGGTGGCAAGATCGCACATTCATGCCAGAGAGGTCATCATTGCCGGAAAAGTGTACGGTGATGTGACGACGCTCGGCCGGCTGACCATCACAGCGACCGGACAGATGTTCGGTGACGTGCTGGGGGCAACGTCGCTGGTCATTACCGAGGGCGGCATCCTCCACGGATCCAGCAAAATGGAGCTGAAGGACGCCCCGGAGGAAACGGCGCAGGAGACCGCCCCCACCCCGCGGTATTTGGAATCGGAAGCCGGCTGATGCGGCCCGAAGCTTCTGCTTTCTTATCTCTGTAAAAAACGCAGTCGCAAGTGAACGGATCACGTCCACATGCACTGCGTTTTTTTGGCTTTTAATATCGTGACAGGTCAGGCCGCGACGTCCCGTTTGCCGAACACGGTCCAGGCGATGACCAGAAACAAGACGTAGTAGATGGCCAGAATCAAGATCGAGAACCCAAGCGTCACACCCCCAGGCCCCACCGAAGAGGCCAGATACTGCGACAGGTCCATGTGCATAAACGGCAAAAACTTTGCCCAGCTGTAGCGCTCAGGGTTGAACAGCATATTAAAGATGCCCTTCGCGAACATGATGAACAGCGACAGCCCGATGGCGAGCCCGCTTGCCCGGAACACGGCCGAGAGCATAAAAGCCAGCGCCACGGTCATGAACAGGTCTACATAATCGCAAAGCATAATCAGAAAGTAATGACGCGGCCCGATGCGCTCGCCCATAAGGGACCCGCCCGCTCCTCCCGAGAAGAAAATCGCGGAGACCCCGTATGACACGACGATCAGCAGCACCGTGCACAGCAGGCTGAACAGCACTACGGCAATATATTTGGAGAGCAGAATCTTCGATCGGCTCCATGGGCGGATCAGCAGCAGCTTGATAGTCCCCCAGGAAAATTCGCCTGCAACGGAATCCGAGGCGACCACAACCGAAAATATGGTGCACAGAAAAAACGTAAACGCCCCGGTCTGAAGCACGCTTTCCCACAAGCTGATATTGCCCCCGCCATCCGCCAAGTGAAACAGGAGCGGCATCAGAATGTTGACGATGGCCAGGATCGACAGCATGATCCACGTCCGGGCTCTCCGGTATATCTTCATATTCTCGTTCTGCACGAGATGGATAAAGCTACCCAATCTGATCACTTCCCGTCATTTCCAAGAATTGGTCCTCCAGCGACCGGGTTATCTTCTGAATCCCATACACCTTGAATCCGCTCTGGACAAGCCGGGCATTCGTGTCGGCAATGCCATTTCGGTCGAGCCGGACGATCAGCAGTCCATCGCGTATCGTACCGCCCCCAAGCAGCTCTTGCGCCTGCTCCGGCCGGTCCAGCGCAAATGCCGTTTCCACGGTCGTCTCCTGCGCTCCCTCAACACCGGCCAGCGTGCGTACGTCAATCAACCGTCCGTTCTGGATGATCGCCACGGCGTCGCACATCAGCTCCATCTCGGACAGCAGATGGCTGGAGACGAATACCGTCGTCCCCTCTTCCCTGCACAGCCGGCGCAGGTAGTCCCTCAGCTCGCGGATTCCCTGCGGGTCCAGCCCGTTGGTGGGCTCGTCCAGGATCAGCAGCTTCGGACGGTGCAAAATCGCCTGAGCTACGCCCAGGCGCTGCCGCATGCCCAGCGAATACGTCCGCACCGGGTCCTGAATCCGGTTGCTCAGCCCAACGAGCTGAACCACTTCCTGAATGCGCTCCTCGGTAATCCCTGACATCATCCGGGCAAAGTGCCGGAGGTTTTCATACCCCGTCAAAAACTTATACATCTCCGGGTTTTCGACGATCGCCCCCACGTGGACGATCGCCTGCTCAAAATGATCCTTGATGCTGTAACCGCAAATTTTAATATCTCCCTTGGTGATCTTGGTCAGCCCGACCATCATGCGGATAGTCGTCGTTTTTCCGGCCCCGTTCGGACCGAGAAAACCAAAGACCTGCCCGGGAGGGATGTCCAGCGTAACATCCTCAACCAATGTTTTGGATGAGACTTTCTTCGTGACACCTTCCAGCCGAACCACCGGTTCCTGCTGCATTTCTATCACCCCTTCTGCCCAAGTCTGGCCCCATTGTAGCATATTCGCCTTGCAGATGCCCATCATATGGGAAATCTGCCTCTGATTGTGTCTGCGAATAACATAGGGTACAGCAGCCCAGGGGAATCACTGTGCGGTAAAATCCCGTCCGGAACACAAGTGCCGTGTCCGACATAGGGATGACCTGCTCACATCGCAAGCAGAATACGGATAGCTGACTGTTCAAGAGAATCGACTTCCCTTCCATGAAGTGTGTCTTTGCGCTTAAAATTATGACCAACGACTTATTATAGATACATTCTGTAACATGCACACCAAGAAATCTACATGAATCTGCATCTTTTGTCAAGGAAACTGACAGTTTTCGTCGAAAAATAACCCCACAACGTGGGGCTTATGAATCAATTCGGGTTCCGAGATGCTGCAAAGGACGCCGGAATTGAAAAAGCAAGCGTGACATCCAGCCACGCCTGCCTCTTATTGTAAATGCTCTTTAATGACATTATGGATACGCTGCCGCTCCTCATCGCTGACCATGTAATACCAAATTCCGTTGATCTTCTTGCCTTGGCCCTTGATCTCCACCTGCTCGATTGTCTTCAGATCGGACCGGTAATCGGTCACGAAGGTCTTCATATTGTCGAAAGTGATGTCTGTTCTGACACTGTCCCCTACCTGGTTCAGTAGGGATTCGATTTTTACGACATTCGATATTTTGAGCGCATTATTGATCACCTGCTCCAAAATTTCCCGCTGCCGTGCATTACGCCCCAAATCTCCACGCGGATCGTCATACCGCATCCGGGAGAAGGCCAGCGCCTCGGAGCCGTCCAGCTTCAAGTCGCCCTGTTTGAAATCGTATCCTTCATATTGGAAGGCAAACGGATTATTCACTTCCACCCCGCCGAGCAAATCAATGATTTTGGCGAAGCCCTCCATATTGACCTTGATGTAATAGTTGACCGGGTAACCGAGGAAGTGCTCTACCGTCGCGACCGACATGTTTACGCCGCCAAAGGCGTAAGCATGGTTGATCTTGTCCGTCGTCCCGTGGCCGACGATTTCGGTTCTCGTGTCACGCGGGATGTTGAACATCAGGATACTCTGCTTGGACGGGTTTAC
>Ga0164243_10011821_pt1 | contig 12423 bp, 8 predicted proteins | sample OricompcompostOP_FD_108781 | JGI IMG/M metagenome (GOLD analysis project Ga0164243, IMG submission 108781) | Organic Plus compost microbial communities from Emeryville, California, USA - Original compost - Organic plus compost (OP) | ecosystem: Engineered > Solid waste > Mixed feedstock >...
CCCCGAGCAGCTCGAGGTCCACGACCTCGGCACCGGGGTCCCGGCCACCGTCGTCGAGGTCGACTACTACGGCGCCCAGGTGGTGGTGCTCCTCGAGCTGCCCTCCGGGGTCCGGGTGACCGCACGCGGCCCGGCCGCCCGGCCGCCGCGGCCCGAGGACAAGGTCGGCGTGCGCGTCGAGGGCCCCGTCCGCGCCCACCCCCCGGGAGCGACCCGGTGACCCAGCTCGCCCACCACCGGCGCCCCGCTGCGGTCTTCGACCTCGCCCGGCACGGCGACGCCCCCGCCCTGGTGACCGACGACGGCACGCTCACCTACGCCGAGCTGGCCCGCCGGGTGGACGACGTACGTCGCGCCCTCGGCGAGCGGCGGCGGCTGCTGCTCCTCGAGGCGGCGCCGACCGTCGACTTCGTGGTCGACTACCTGGCCGCGCTCGAGGGCCGGCACCCGGTGCTGCTCGCGCCGCCGGGCGCGGCCACCTCGGAGTCGTGGCGGTCGCTGCGCGAGACCTACCGCCTCGACGGCGCCGCGGACAGCGACCTCGAGCTGCACCCCGACCTGGCGCTGCTGCTCAGCACCTCGGGGTCGACGGGCTCGCCGAAGCTGGTGCGGCTCTCGCGCGAGAACATCCTCAGCAACGCCACGGCGATCGCCGACTACCTCGCCCTGCGACCCACCGACCGGGCGGCGACGACCCTCCCGATGCACTACTGCTACGGGCTGTCGGTGCTGCACAGCCACCTCGTGGCCGGGGCCAGCTTGTGGCTCACCGACCGGTCGGTCGCGGACCCGGGGTTCTGGGCGGGCTTCGAGCGGTCGGGCGCGACGTCGCTGGCCGGCGTCCCGCACACGTTCGAGCTGCTCGAGCAGTGCGGCTTCGCCGAGCGGGTGCCGGAGCGGCTGCGCTACCTGACCCAGGCCGGCGGCGCGATGCCGCCCGAGCGGGTCCGGGCGTTCGCCGAGCTCGGCCGGCGGGCGGGCTTCGACCTGTTCGTGATGTACGGCCAGACCGAGGCCACCGCCCGGATGGCGTTCCTGCCGCCGGACCTGGCCGCCTCGCGGCCGGAGACCATCGGGGTGCCGATCCCCGGCGGCGAGCTGCGCATCGACGACGGCGAGCTCGTCTACTCCGGCCCCAACGTCATGCTCGGCTACGCCACCGGCCCCGCCGACCTCGCGCTCGGCCGCACCGTCCACGAGCTGCGCACCGGCGACCTCGCGGTGCAGCACGACGACGGGCTCTACCAGGTCGTCGGGCGGCGGAGCCGGGTCGCCAAGCTGTTCGGCGTCCGGGTCGACCTCGACCGGGTCGAGCGGCTGCTCGCCGAGGCCGGCGTCGTGGCCCGGGCGGTCGACGCCGGCGACCGGCTGGCGGTCTTCGTCCGGTCCGGCCGGCAGCGGTCGCGCGCGCTGGCGCTGCTCCGCGCGCAGCTGTGCGTCCCGGCGTTCGCGGTGACCTGCACCGTGGTCGCCGACTTCCCGCGCACCGCGTCCGGCAAGACCGACTACCCCCGCCTGCGGGAGGCCGCAACCACCGCGGCCGCGAGCGAGCCGACCGACGTCCGCGACCTGTACGCCGCCCTGCTCGGCCGCCCCGACGCCGGGCCGGACGACTCGTTCGCATCGCTCGGGGGCGACTCGCTGTCCTTCGTCGAGGTCTCGACCCGGCTGGAGGCGCTGCTCGGCCGGCTGCCCCGGCGCTGGCCGGAGATGACGATCGCCGAGCTCACCGACCTGGCCGCCCCCGCCCGGCACCCGGGCTGGCGGCTGCTCGAGACGCCGGCGCTGCTGCGCGCGCTGGCGATCGTGGCGATCGTCGGCACCCACACGGAGTGGTTCGACGCTCCCGGCGGCGCTCACGTGCTGCTGGCGCTGATGGGCTACAACCTGGCCCGGTTCCAGCTCGCCGGTGGCAGCGGTCCGGAGCGGGTGGGCCGGATGCTCCGCTCGCTGCGCGAGCTCGTGGTGCCGTGCGTTCTCTGGATCGGCGGGGTCGCCCTGGTCACCGGCAAGTACGACTGGAGCACGGTGCTGTTCCTCAACAACGCCGTCGGCTCCGACCACTGGAACGACCAGTGGCAGTTCTGGTTCCTCGAGGCGGCGGTGCTGGCCATGCTCGCGGTGACCGCGCTGGTCGCCGTACCGCTCCTGCACCGCCTCGACGCCGCCCGGCCGTGGACCTCCGCGCTGCTGGTCACGGGCGTCGCCCTCGCCTACCGCTGGGCGACGATCGGGGTCGAGGCCGGGCCGATGGAGCGGTACACCGCCCCGCTGGTCCTGTGGTGCATCGCGCTGGGGGCGGTCGTCGCCCGGGCGCACCGGCGCTCGCAGCGGGTGGTCGCCTCGCTGCTGGTCGTGGTCGCCACCTACGGGTTCTTCGGCGACCCGTCCCGTGAGCTCACGGTGATCGGCGCGCTGCTCGCGCTGGTCTGGCTGCGCGGCGTCCGGCTGCCGGCGCCCGCGGCGCGCGCGGTCGGGGTGCTCGCCTCGGCGTCGCTGTTCGTCTACCTCACCCACTGGGTGGTCTACCCGCCGCTCGACGCCGACCACGACGTGCTGGCGGCGCTGCTGTCCCTGGCGGTCGGCGTCGCCGTGTGGGCGGCCTACACCGCCGTGCGCGGCCGGCTCACTCCTCCCAGAACACCCGGTCGACCACCGCTCGCGCGCGCCGCATCGCCCGCAGGGCGTCGTTGACCATCTCGTCGGTGCCGCCCGGCGGGTAGCCGAGGATGGTCGCGACCGCGGCCCGCTCGCGGGTGTCGCGGGGCAGCTGGTCCCCGGCCTTGCCGCGGGCGAGCGTCACCGCGTTGCGCATCCGGCTGACCATCCGCCAGCCGGTGGCCAGCGTCTCGGCGTCCTCCCGGGTGACCAGGTCCGCGTCCACCGCTGCCTCCAGCGCGGGCAGCGTCCGAGGCGTCCGCAGGCCCGGGACCCGGCCGGCGAACCGCATCTGCAGCAGCTGCACCGTCCACTCGATGTCCGCGAGGCCGCCGCGGCCGAGCTTGAGGTGCAGGTGCGGGTCCGCGCCCCTGGGCAGCCGCTCCTCGTCCACCCGGCTCTTGATCCGGCGGATCTCGATGACGTCGTCCTCGGTGAGACCGTCCGGAGGGAACCGCAGCGGGTCGATCAGCTCCTGGAACCGGCGCCGCAGGTCGGGGTCGCCGACGACCGGGTCCGCCCGCAGCAGCGCCTGCGCCTCCCAGACCTGCGACCACTTCGCGTAGTAGGCCGCGTAGGCGTCGAGGGTGCGCACCAGCGGCCCCTGCTTGCCCTCGGGCCGCAGGTCGGCATCGACCTCCAGGGGCGGGTCGCCGCCCGGTGCGGCCAGCATCCGCCGCAGCTCGTTGGCGACCGCGGTGGCGTACGTCGTCGCCTGGTGCGCGTCGGCGCCGTCCACGGCCTCGTGGACGAACAGCACGTCGGCGTCCGACCCGTAGGAGAGCTCGAAGCCGCCGTACCGGCCCATCGCGACGATCGCGAGCCGGGCCGGCGGCTCGTCCAGCCTGCGCTGGGCGCACGCGACGTGGTGCGCCACCGCGAGCGTGGCCTCCAGGGTGGCGTCGGTGAGCCGGGACAGCCCCACCCCGACGTCCGCGACGTCGGTGAGGCCGAGCACGTCGCCGGCCGCGATCCGGAGCAGCTCGCGCAGCCGGACGCTACGCACCGCACGGATCGCCTTCTCGGGCTCGTCCCCGTGGCGGCGGACCGTCGCGAGCATCTCCTCGGTCATCGTCTCGGCGCTCAGCGGGGCGAGGTCGTCGCCGAGCATCTGCACGCCCTTGGGCTCCCGCTCGAGCAGGTCGGTCACGTAGCGGCTGGTCGCCAGCAGGTGGGCGAGGCGCTCGGCGATCTGCCCCTCGTCGCGGAGCGCCCGCAGGTACCACGGGGTGCTGCCGAGGGCCTCGCTGATCCGGCGGAACCCGAAGAGCCCGGCGTCGGGGTCCGGTCCCTCGGCGAACCACTCGAGCATCGCCGGCAGCAGCGCCTTCTGGATCGCCGCGGTGCGGGTCACGCCGCTGGTGAGGGCCTCCAGGTTGCGCAGCGCGGCCTTGGGGTCGGCGTACCCCAGGGCGGCCAGCCGGTCGCCCGCGGCCTCCGAGGAGAGCCGGACCTCGGGCCCGGGGATCTTCGCCACCGCGGCGAGCAGCGGGCGGTAGAAGAGCTTCTCGTGCAGCCGGCGCACCTCGCGGCGGTGGTGCTGCCAGGCCTTGTCGAGCGCGCCGACCGGGTCCTTGAGGAAGCCCATGCTGCGGCCCAGCCGGCGCAGCGCCGCCTCGTCGGAGGGTACGACGTGCGTGCGGCGCAGCCGGTGCAGCTGCATCCGGTGCTCCATCGTGCGCAGGAACGCATAGGCCTCGTGCAGCGCCTCGCCGTCCTCGCGGCCGACGTACCCGGCCTGGGTGAGGTCGTGCAGCGCCGACAGCGTGGCCCCCGCGCGGATCGTCGGGTCGACCCGGCCGTGCACGAGCTGGAGCAGCTGCACCGCGAACTCCACGTCGCGCAGCCCGCCGACCCCGAGCTTGAGCTGCCGGTCGGCGTCGCGGGCCGGGATGTTCTCGAGCACCCGCCGGCGCATCGCCTGGGTGTCGGTGACGAAGTTCTCCCGCTCGGCGGCGCGCCAGACCATCGGCGAGACCATCTCGACGTACTCGCGGCCGAGGGCGAGGTCGCCGGCGACGGGCCGGGCCTTGAGCAGCGCCTGGAACTCCCAGGTCTGCGCCCACCGCTCGTAGTAGCCGCGGTGGCTGGCGAGGGTCCGGCTGAGCGGACCGGACCTGCCCTCGGGGCGCAGCGCGGCGTCGACGGTCCACAGCGTGCCCTCGGAGGTGGGGTCGGAGCAGGCCCGGATCAGCCGGCTGGCGAGCTGCGTGGCCGCCCGGAGGGCGGCGTCCTCGTCGGCACCCTCGACCGGCTCGTGCACGAAGATCACGTCCACGTCGGAGACGTAGTTGAGCTCGCGGCCGCCACACTTGCCCATCGCGATCACCGCGAGCCTCACCTGCTCGGCGGCCTCCCCCACCTCGCTCCGGGCGATCGCGAGCGCTGCCTCCAGGGTGCCGGCGGCGAGGTCGGCCAGCTCGGCGGCCACGTCGTCGACCCCCATCCCGTGCGCGAGGTCGCGGGCGGCCAGCCGGAGCAGCGCGCGGCGGTACTCCACCCGCAGCGCGTCGGCGGCCGCGGCCGGCTCCAGCCCCTCGACCGCGCGCAGCAGCCCGTCCCTCAGCGCGTAGGCCGCGGGACGGGTCGAGCCGAGCGTCGGGTCGGTGAGCTCCCGCCACTGCTCGGGGTGCCGGACCAGGTGGTCGGTGAGCGCCTCGCTGGCGCCGAGCACGCTGAGCAGCCGCATGGCGGTGCCCTCGTCGTCGACGAGCGTCTCCAGCAGGGGCTCGTCGCCGGCGGCGTCGCAGAGGCGGACCAGGCCGGCGAGCGCGGCGTCGGGGTCGGCGGTGCGGGAGAGCGGGGCGAGCAGCGGCTCGGCGTGACCGCCCAGCCGGGCGAGGTCCGCGAGCGCGGTGTCGCCGTCCTGGAAGCCGAGCCGGAGCAGCTGCCCCTTGCCCGTGGTCGGCCGCATCAGCGGTCGCCCGCCAGCGCCGCGAACCGCTCGGCGAGCGGTCGCCAGGCCTCCTCGAGCTCGGCGCGGGCGTCGTCGATCTCGTCGAGCACCTTCGCCTGGTCGATGCCGGCGGCGGCGTGGCGCTCCGCGTCGCCCCGGGCCCAGACCTCCAGCACGCCGCGGTCGACCTCGGGGTGCCACTGCACGCCCCAGACCGTGGCCGCGAACCGGGCGGCCTGGAGCTCGCCCCCGGACGTCCAGGCGAGCGGGACCGCGTCGTCGGGCAGCCGGGTGACCACGTCGTCGTTCCACTGGACCGCGCGCCGCGGCGTGCTGACCGCACCGAGCAGCCGGTCGTCCCCGGCCGCCTCGGTCCAGCCCACCTCGAGCAGCCCGACCTGCTGGCCGCGCGGGTTGCGCTCGACCGTGCCGCCGAACGCGACCGCGCAGACCTGGTGGCCCAGGCAGATCCCGAGCGTGGGCACCTCGGCCGCGGCCGCCTCCCGCACCAGGTCCCGCAGCGGCGCCAGCCAGGGGTGGTCGTCGGTGGCGGCCATCGGACCGCCGAGCACCAGCAGCGCGTCGTGCTCACCGACCGCCGGCAGCGGCTGGCCGGCGTACGGACGGCACACCTCGACCGCGCAGCCCGCGTCGGCCAGCCAGCCCCCGAACAGCGCGGGCGGGCAGGTGACGTCGTGCTCGACCGCGAGCACCCGGGGACCGGTCACCGCCGACCTCAGAGCACCGGCAGCATCCGGTCGCGCTCGAAGGCCGAGACCTGGACGCGGTACTCGTCCCACTCCGCGCGCTTGTTGCGCAGGAAGAAGTCGAAGACGTGCTCACCGAGCGTCTCGGCGAGCAGCTCGGAGCCCTCGGCGATCTCGATCGCCTCGCTGAGGTTCTTGGGCAGCGGGCGCATGCCCAGGCTCTTGCGCTCGCGCTCGCTGATGCTCCACACGTCGTCCTCGGCCTCGCGGGGCAGCTCGTGGCCCTCCTCGATGCCCTTGAGGCCGGCGGCGAGCACCACCGCGAACGCCAGGTAGGGGTTGCAGGCGGCGTCGATGGTGCGCAGCTCGATCCGCGTCGACTGGCCCTTCATCGGCTTGTACATCGGCACCCGGATCATCGCCGAGCGGTTGTTGTGGCCCCAGCAGACGTACGACGGCGCCTCGCCGCCCGACATCAGCCGCTTGTAGCTGTTGACCCACTGGTTGGTGACGACGCTGATCTCGCCGGCGTAGTGGAGGATCCCGGCCATGAAGCTGCGGCCGATCTTGGACAGCTGGTACTCCGCGCCCGCCTCGTAGAAGGCGTTCTGGTCACCCTCGAAGAGCGACACGTGGGTGTGCATCGCCGACCCCGGGTGGGTCGTGAACGGCTTGGGCATGAACGTGGCCCACACGCCCTGGCTGAGCGCCACCTCTCGGATGACGGTGCGGAAGGTCATGATGTTGTCGGCGGTGGTGAGCGCGTCGGCGTACCGCAGGTCGATCTCCTGCTGGCCGGGACCGCCCTCGTGGTGGCTGAACTCCACCGAGATGCCCATCGACTCCAGCATCGTGATCGCCTCGCGACGGAAGTCCGAGCCGGCCGACTGCGCGGTGTGGTCGAAGAACCCGCTGCGGTCGACCGGCACCGGGTCGACGCCGTCCTCCGGCACGTGCTTGAACAGGTAGAACTCGATCTCCGGGTGCGTGTAGAAGGTGAAGCCCTGCTCGGCCGCGCGGGCCAGGGTGCGCTTGAGCACGAACCGCGGGTCGGCGTACGACGGGCTGCCGTCGGGCATCACGATGTCGCAGAACATCCGGGCGGTCGACGGGCCCTCGCCGCGCCACGGCAGGATCTGGAACGTCGACGGGTCCGGCTTGGCGAGCATGTCCGCCTCGTAGACGCGGGCGAAGCCCTCGACCGCGGAGCCGTCGAAGCCGATGCCCTCGTCGAAGGCGTTCTCCAGCTCGGCGGGTGCGACCGCGACGGACTTCAGGAAGCCCAGGACGTCGGTGAACCACAGCCGGACGAACCGGACGTCACGCTCCTCGAGCGCCCTGAGTACGAAGTCTTCCTGCTTGCCCATGGGGCCAGCCTATTGGCTGGCCCGCGACCCTGCGGTCAGGAAGGCCCCGGCGTCCACCGCTGCTGCAGACCGAGCAGGTACTCGGCCTGGAGCACGACCGCGCAGTTGAGCCCGTGCACCATGAAGGCCAGGTTCAAGGGGCCCAGCCCGACCGGCAGCAGCGCCGGCTCGAGCGCGTGGACCGGCTCGGAGACCGGGCCGCGCTCGGGGTTCATCACCCCGCAGCTGATCGGTGGGATCGGTCGTTCGTCGGCGGACGCCGCGGGCGCCCCCGCGACGAGGGCTCCGCCCGCCAGGGCGAGCGTGGCGGTGGCCGTGGCCACCCGGGTCCGGATCCTGGAGCTTCCCATGTCAGTCCTCGCTAGCCGGTCCCTCCCGTGAGGGAGGCTAGCGACGTCCGGGCCAGGCGTCCCGGGAATCGGCGAGGACGCCTCAGGACGTGGGTACGTCGTCCTCGATGAGCCGCAGCCAGGCCGCCGCGGTCGCGTCGGACGGCATCCGCCAGTCGCCCCGCGGCGACATGGTCCCGCCGGAGCTGACCTTGGGGCCGTTGGGCAGCGCCGAGCGCTTGAACTGGCTGGCGAAGAAGCGCTTCACGAAGACCACCATCCACTCGCGGATCGTGGCCAGGTCGTACTCGGCGCGCTTCTCGTCCGGGAAGCCCGGGGGCCACTCCCCTGCGGACTTGTCCCGCCAGGCGTGCCAGGCGAGGAACGCGATCTTGGGCGGCCGGAAGCCCAGCCGGAGCACGTGGAAGAGCGTGAAGTCCTGCAGGGCGTAGGGGCCGACCGAGTCCTCGGTGCTCTGCGGCAGGTCGTCCTCGCGCGCCGGGATCAGCTCGGGAGTGATCTTCTGGTCGAGGATCTCCTGGAGGACCTCGTTGGTCTCCTGCTCGAACTGGTCGGTGGAGATCACCCAGCGGATGAGGTGCTGGATCAACGTCTTCGGCACGCCCGCGTTGACGTTGTAGTGCGACATCTGGTCGCCGACGCCGTACGTGCACCAGCCCAGCGCGAGCTCGGAGAGGTCCCCGGTGCCGAGCACGATGCCGCCGCGGTGGTTGGCGAGCCGGAACAGGTAGTCGGTGCGCAGGCCGGCCTGGACGTTCTCGAAGGTGATGTCGTAGACCTCCTCACCCGCGGCGTACGGGTGGTCGAGGTCCTTGAGCATCTGCTCGGCGGCGGCGGTGATGTCGATCTCCTCGAACGTGATGCCGAGCGAGCGCGACAGCCGGGTGGCGTAGTCCTTGGTGGTCGAGCCGGTGGCGAAGCCCGGCAGCGTGAAGCCGTGGATGTCGCTGCGCGGCCGGCCGAGCCGGTCCATCGCCTTGGCGGCCACGATCAGCGCGTGGGTCGAGTCGAGCCCGCCGCTGACGCCGATGACGATCTTGGGCTGGCCGATCGCGTCCAGCCGCTTCTCGAGGCCGGAGACCTGGATGTTGTAGGCCTCGTAGCAGTCCAGCGCCAGGCGGTCGGGGTCGTCCGGCACGAACGGGTAGCGGTCGACCTTGCGACGCAGCCCGATGTCGCCCGAGGGCGGGCTCACCTCGAACCCGATCCGGCGGAACTCGGGGACGCCGAGCCCGCGGCGGTTGTCGTCGACGGTGCCCTGCCGCAGCCGCTCCTGGCGGATCCGGTCGAGGTCGACGTCGGTGACCGAGCGCCGCGGCCCGTCCGGGAACCGCTCGGTCTCGGCAAGCAGCTCGCCGCACTCGTAGATCATCGTCTGGCCGTCCCAGGACAGGTCGGTCGTCGACTCGCCCTGACCGGCGGCCGCGAAGACGTACGCCGAGTTGCAGCGGAAGCTCGCGCTGCGCACCAGCAGCCTCCGGTCCTCGGCGCGGGCCACGGTGATCGGGCTGCCGGACAGGTTGGCGAGCACCGTCGCCCCGGCGAGCGCGGCCTGCGCGCTCGGGGGGACCGGGACCCACATGTCCTCGCACACCTCGACGTGCAGCCGCAGCCCGCGGACGTCGGACGCCTCGAAGATCAGGTCGGGGCCGAACGGCACCTCCTCGCCGTTCAGCAGGATCGTGCCGCCGGCCATGTCGTCGCCCGGGGCGAACCACCGGCGCTCGTAGAACTCCCGGTAGTTCGGCAGGTACGACTTCGGCGCGACGCCGAGGACGCGACCGCCGTGGACGACGACGGCGCAGTTGTAGAGCCGGTTGCCGTGCTCCAGCGGCGCGCCGACGACGAGCACCGGGCGCAGGTCGGCGCTGGCGGCCACGATCCCGGCGACCGCCTCGCGCACCGCCTCGAGCAGCGCGTCCTGCTGGAAGAGGTCGTCGATCGCGTAGCCGCTCAGGCACAGCTCGGGGAAGACCGCGACCGCGACCCCGTCGTCGTGGCACGCGCGCGCCTCGGCGAGCACCGCCTCCGCGTTGGCTGCCGGGTCGGCCACCGTCACCGGCACCGTGCAGGCCGCGACCCGGGCGAACCCGTGGGCGTACGCCGAGTAGAAGTCCACGCTCACGAGTCTAGGGTTCCCGTTCTCCGGCGCCGGATGAGTCGTGCCGACGAGCGGCCAGCGATGAGTCGGGGCGGGTACGACGGTCCGTACGGGCATGGACTCATCGATCAGCCCGTGCCTCTGGTTCGACGACAACCTCGAGGAGGCCGCGCGCTTCTACACCTCGATCTTCCCGAACTCCTCGATCGGGCACATGAGCCGCTACACCGACGCCGGACCCGGCCGGCCCGGTTCGGTCATGGCCGGGGAGTTCACGATCGACGGGATGACCTTCCACGCCATCAACGGCGGCCCGGAGTTCGCCCGCTTCTCCGAGGCGATCTCGTTCAGCATCACCTGCCGCGACCAGGCCGAGGTCGACTACTACTGGGACTCCCTCGTCGACGGCGGCGAGGAGTCGGTCTGCGGGTGGCTCAAGGACCGGTTCGGCCTGTCCTGGCAGGTGGTCCCGCAACGCCTCTACGAGCTCGTCTCCGACCCCGACCCGGTCCGGGCCCGCGCGGTGACCGAGGCGATGTTCACGATGCGCCGGATCGTCATCGCCGAGCTCGAGGCGGCCGCGAACGCGGCGGCCTGACGGACGTCATACGGATGGAGCCAGGGCTTGCTCCGACCGTATGACGTTCGCGGCGACGCTTGTCCACAGATCGCCGAACGGTGGCGTGGTGGGGTGAAAGGCCGGGAAGCCGACCCCCATGCCGAAGGCACCGTCGTACGAGCTCCCTCGGTTCAGGGTGGCCCGGCTGCACGCCCAGGACCAGGGTGGGGTGCTGTCCCGCCTCCAGCTCTACGAGCTCGGCATCACGAGGTGGGAGATCAGGGGCCAGCTCCGGGCGCGGCGGTGGCAGCTGCTCGGCGTCGAGCTGCTCCGCTTGCTCCGAGCGCATGACGTCAGCCGGTGGGACGGCGGTACTCCCCCAGCCAGCGCGGCCCGTCGACCTCGTCGAGCCGGACCAGGCCGAGGGTGCCGGCGCCCAGGGACTCGAGGAAGTCGCGGCCGAGGGCGAACGGCGGACCCTGCGTGCTCGACTCGGCGCCGGGCGCGCGGAACTGCACGACGACGAGCCGCCCGCCCGGACGCACCAGGCTGACCACGGCCGCGGCGGCGTCGGTCCGCGGCGGGTCGGGCAGCGCCTGCAGGGTGAACACCTCCACGACCAGGTCGAACGCACCGACCAGGTCGTCGGGCAGCGCGAGCAGGTCCACCACGCGGTAGTCCACCGGGCTGGCCGGGTGCCGGCGGCGGGCCTCCTCGATGGCGGAGGGCGCGACGTCGAAGCCGGTGGTGGCGAAGCCGGACCGGGCCAGGAACTCCGCGTCGGCGCCGAGCCCGCAGCCGACCACGACGGCGGAGCGACCCGTGCCGTCCAGGCCGACCTCCTCGGCCCACGCGGCGAGCTGCGGGTTCGGGTCGTCGCGGTCCCAGGGCATCGACACGGTGCCCTCGGCCCCCTCGGCGTACAGGCGAGGCGGTCGAACCACGCGGTGGGCTCGCCCCTGCCGATCGCCTCCCGGGCCAGCTCGTCGGCGCGCAGGTCCCAGTCGCGGGTCATGCCTGCACCCTAGAGGCCGGTACACACCTGGGGGCGGCGTGACGAGCGGCACAGGAGCGCCGCGCGGATCCCGGGCTAGCCTGACAAGCAGTCCGTGGACTCCACCAGGGAGCCGCGAGATGACCCCGAAGGAGCTCGAAGATGAGCACGCCCGAGGAGACCGCGCCGTACGGCAGCGGCCCGGCAGCACCCTCCGCGTCCAGCACGTCGGCACCGGTCCGGAAGGTGCGTACCCACCACCTGCGCGAGATGAAGGAGCGCGGGGAGAAGTTCTCGATGCTGACCGCCTACGAGCAGTACGCCGCCGCGACCTTCGACGAGGCCGGCGTCGAGGTGCTGCTGGTCGGCGACAGCGCGTCCAACAACGTCTTCGGCAACGAGACCTCGCTGCCGGTGACCGTCGACGAGCTGATCCCGCTCACCCGCGCGGTGAGCCGCTCGGTGAAGCGGGCACTGGTCGTGGGTGATCTGCCGTTCGGCAGCTACCAGGCCTCGCCGGAGCAGGCCTACCTCACCGCCGTGCGCTTCATGAAGGAGGGCGGCGCCCACTGCGTGAAGCTCGAGGGCGGCGTCGAGATGGTGCCGCAGATCGAGCGGCTCACCCGGGGCGGTGTCCCGGTGATGGCGCACATCGGGTTCACGCCGCAGTCCGAGCACGCGCTCGGCGGCTACCGGGTGCAGGGGCGGGGCGACGCCGCCTCGCGGATCCTCGCCGACGCGCACGCCGTCGAGGAGGCCGGCGCCTTCGCCGTGGTGATGGAGATGGTGCC
>Ga0164243_10011822_pt1 | contig 12422 bp, 9 predicted proteins | sample OricompcompostOP_FD_108781 | JGI IMG/M metagenome (GOLD analysis project Ga0164243, IMG submission 108781) | Organic Plus compost microbial communities from Emeryville, California, USA - Original compost - Organic plus compost (OP) | ecosystem: Engineered > Solid waste > Mixed feedstock >...
GCCGGGCGTCCCGGATGGCTGGAAGGAGCCATACCGTGCCCCTCACCCGAAAGCCCCGCACGGTCGCGGCAGGACTGGCCGCGCTGCTCGTCGCCGCCGGTACGGCGACACCGGCGGCGGCCGACCCGACCGGCCGGTACACGGTCACCATCGGATCCACCGGCACCTACCCGTACCCGACGGACACACCGGCGAGCGCGTTCATCGACACCGACGGCACGTTCCACTTCCAGCAGTCGGCGGCGCTCTACGGCGCGAAGGACCCGCGGTACTGGGAGTTCTACACCGGCAGCGACTTCGACCACGCGAAGCGGGACGCGGCGCTGTCCGACGCGGTGAACCCGGACAACCCCGCCGACGCCAACAACGACACCACCTGGCGGTGCAACAACAGCCCGACCGGTACGGAGTCCACGTACGCGCCGGCCGGTTCCGGCTACGCGCAGAAGAACTACTGCGACCTCGTCGGCACCTGGGTCGACCCGGACACCGGCGACTGGTACGGGATCGTGCACAACGAGTTCACCCCGGAGCCGTTCGGTGCGTACTCGTTCTCGCACTACGACGCGCTCGACTACGCGGTGTCGCACGATCACGGGAAGACGTGGGACATCAAGGGGCACGCGGTCACCTCGCCGTACAGCACGAAACGCGGTGACACCACCGCCTTCCCGAACCAGTCCTTCTACTACGGCGACGGCGACCCGCGGCTGTTCGTGGACGCGCGGTCCGGGTACTTCTACCTGTACTACGGCTCCCGGGTGGTACCGAAGGCCGGCGCCGGCGGCAGCGACGTCGACCTGCAACACGTCGCGCGGGCGCCGATCGCCGGCAAGATGGCCACCGGAACCTGGCAGAAGTGGTACGACGGGCACTGGTCGCAGCCGGGCGTCGGCGGCCGGGAGAGCAACCTGGTGCCGGTCGACGCGGATAGTCCGACCGGGTACACGCCGCCGGGCAAGGACTACGACCCGGCCAACACCGGCAACCCGACGCAGCAGGTGGCGGACGGCACGCTGCCGCCGAAGTCGAAGCTGTTCGTGATGAACATCGTCTACGACGCCTACCTCGGGCTGTACATCGGCGAGCCGGAACGCACGAACGGCCCGGAGCCGCAACGGTTCTACGCCACCGACGACCTGAGCACGCAGAAGTGGCGGCTGATCGGCGACTCCGGCGACTACACCTCCGAGTCCTGGTACCGCTGGATCGTCGACTCGAAGACGCTGACCGGGACCACGATCGTCGGTAGGGACTTCCGGTCGTACTGCTCGATCGCCTGCAACCACTCCGACGGCGAGTACGCCAACGTCACGATCGAGGGTACCGCACCGGCGAACGTTCCGGTCCACAATGGACAGACGTACCGGATCGCGAACGGGCGGGGTCGGGTGCTCGCCACCGGTACCGGCTCGGCGACGACCTCGGTGCCGGTCGGACTCGCGGCGAAGGCGGCGGCGTGGCGGTTCGCGGCCAACGGGGACGGGTCGTGGCGGGTACTCGACCCGTCGGGCCGGGCGCTCGGCGTCGACGCCAGCGGCAACGCCGGGCGGGCGTGGGGCGCGAAGCCGACCGTGGCCAGGTCGGACGGGGACGCCGGGCAGCAGTGGTGGATCGTGCCGACCGACTCCGGCGGGTACCGGCTGATCAACCGGTACAGCGGGCTCGCGCTCGGCATGTCGGCCAACCCGTCCCGGCCGGCCGAGACGACGCCGGTACGCACCTGGACCAACGTCACCGGTGACCCGGTCGGCGGCAGCCGCGGCGCCGGCGAGCAGGTCCTCACCTTCGTACCGACCGACTGACCGGGAGGCCAGCCATGCCACGGGTGTCTCGACGTACGGTCCTGGGCGGCGTCGCCGGCGGTGCCGCGGCGACGCTCGCGGCCGGTACCGGAACCGCCGGCGCGGCGCCGGGACACCGGCGGGCGCGGTGGTCGCTGAACCAGGACTGGCTGTTCGCGCTCGGCGACCACGACGGCGCGCAGCGGCCCGACTTCGACGACGGCAACTGGGCGCCTGCGGACGTGCCGCATCCGTTGCGGCTACAGCCGATCGACGTCGGCCCGGACAACCTGCAGGAGGTCTGCTGGTACCGGCGGCGGCTGACCGTGCCCGACTCGACCCGCGGCCGGCGGCTGCTGCTGGCGTTCGAGGGCGCGATGCAGAGCGCGCAGGTGTGGCTGGACGGTACCCGGCTGGGCGAGCACGCCGGCGGCTACACGCCGTTCGGGTGGGACATCACCGATCGGCTGACGCCGGGGCGGGAGGCGATCCTCGCGGTACGGCTGGACAACCGGGACCAGCCGACCGTGCCGCCGGGTAAGCCGCAGTCCGGGCTCGACTTCGACTACTTCGGCGGCCTGTACCGGGACGTCTGGCTCACCGCGGTCGACCCGGTGCACGTGACCGACCCGATCATCGAGGGCCGGGTGGCGGGCGGCGGCGTGTTCGTCACGGTCCCGCGCGCCGACACCGGGCACGCGACCGTACACGTGGCGACCGACGTGGTGAACCGGCGCGACACCGCGGTGACCCTGACGGTACGGGCGACGCTCGTCGACGCCGCCGGTGCCACGGTGGCGTCGGCCTCCCGTACCGGCCGGGTCGGCGCCGGCGAGACCGCGGCGTTCCCGGTCGACCACGCGGTGTCCGGGCCGCGGCTGTGGTCGCCGGACACCCCGTACCTGTACACGGTGCGCGTGCAGGTGTGCCGGGACGGCGCGGTGCTGGACGAGACGAGTACGAGGGTCGGGATCCGGCGGCTGTCCTGGAGCTACTCCGACGGCTTCGCCATCAACGGGGAGCGGATCCTGCTCACCGGCACCAACCGCGGCCACCAGGAGTACCCGTACGTCGGGTACGCGGCGCCGGCCTCGCAGCAACGCCGGGACGCGGTGCTGATCCGGCGCAGTGGAGCCAACTTCGTGCGCTCCGCGCACTACCCGCCGCATCCCGCGTTCCTGGACGCGTGCGACGAGGTCGGCCTGCTGGTGCTCGACTCGATCCCGGGCTGGCAGTACTGGAACGATGATCCGGACTTCGCCGCCCGCTCGCACGACGACCTGCGCACGATGATCCGGCGGGACCGCAACCATCCCAGCGTGATCCTGTGGGACGCGACGCTGAACGAGACGTACCAGGGCAACACCCCGTACGAGCAGGAGCAGCACCGGATCGCGCACGAGGAGTATCCGGGCGACCAGATGTTCGCGTACGGCGGGAACGGCGCGTACGACGCCGGCCGCGCCGACGCGCGCATCTTCGAGGTGCAGAACGCGTACTGGTCGCATCCGGAGCCGGACGACCCGCCGCAGTCGTCGCCGCCGGCCGCGCTGCTGTGGCGGGAGTACGGCGACTGGGAGTTCGGCGGCAACGACCACAACACGTCCCGTACCACCCGGGCCGACGGGCAGGACGCGATGCTGCAGACGGTGCGCAACAAGCAGTCCGGGCTGTCGCGCTACCTGACGCCCGGGTACTTCGGGTCCGGCACGCTGGCCGGGCTCGCCACCTGGTCGGCGTTCGACTACAACCGCGGGTTCGACGCGACGACCTGCTATTCGGGGCTGATGGACCTGTTCCGGGTACCGAAGTTCGCGTTCTGGTTCTTCCGGTCGCAGCGCGATCCGCGCCGCGAGGGCCCGACGCTGTACGTCGCGAACTGGTGGCACCAGCACACCGACTCGGTCGTGGTGTACGCCAACTGCGACGAGGTGGAGCTGTTCCGGGACGGGCGCAGCGTGGCCCGGCAGCGGCCGGACTCCGGCGGGAGCAACGAACGCGTACCGCACCCGCCGTTCACGTTCCGGGTGGACTTCACGCCGGGCGAGCTCCGCGCGGTCGGCTACCTGGACGGCCGCCCGGTCCGTACCGCGACGGTACGCACCCCGGGCACGGCACGGCGGCTGCGCCTCGCCGTCGACCTGCCGGACGACCGGCTCGTCGCGGACGGCGTCGACTTCGCCGTGGTACGGGCGGAGGTCGTCGACGGAGCCGGCACGGTCGTGCCGACGAACGTGCACCGCGTCACGTTCGCGGTGGCCGGCGCCGGCAGCCTGATCGGCGACGCCAGCATCGGCGCGAACCCGGTCACCGCGACCGCCGGTACCGCCACCGCCCTGGTACGGGCGGGCCGCCGCCCCGGCCCCGTCCACATCACCGCGACCGCGCCCGGCCTCGCCACCGGTACGACGACGATCACCACCACGCCGGACCCAACGCCCCGGCTGTGACGTCCGGCGGCACCGCATCGGTCCTCGGCTCGGGCGGCTCGGGTACACGTCCTGCTCGGCGTACGCGAGGAGCGCGGCCCTCGACGAGCCGGCCCGCTCGGAACGCGCATTGTCCCGCGGCCGGCCCCGTCGCGCAGCCGTTTCGGCGAGGTCGGCGCCGCGACACACCCCCGGTCGACTGATCCGGCCGGGAGAATCGGCCGGCCGGTCCCCCGCTGCCATACGGTCCGTCCACATGGGCATGCGCCTGGGGAGGCAGCCGAACGGCTACGCATGTCCGTCGCCGCGTGCCGCGGTGGACGGCAACCCCTGCGCGTGCGTACCGGTGACGCCGACCGTGGAGCGGAGCGATGGCAGACGGGGTGCGGGGCGGCATCGCGCCGGCCGACTATGACAGCAACGACTACGACTACCGGACGTACTGGCAGGACCGCGGGTACGAGCAGCGGGCCGAGTACGCGGCGCTGCACCGGCTGACCCGCCGGTTCGGCCGGGTGTTCTGGCTGGCCGACTTCGGCGGCGGCTACGGCCGCAACCTGATCCACTACCGGCACCGGGCGCTGCACTCGGTACTCGTGGACTACTCGGCCAACAACCTGCGCACCGCCGAGTCGCTGCACGACGACGCGGTCGACACCGGCCGGTTGCACCTGGTACGGGCGGATCTGCGCCGGCTGCCGTTCGTGGACGCGGCGTTCGAGGCGGCGCTGACCGTACGGGTGATCCACCACCTGCCGGACACGCTCGGCTCGCTGGCCGAGATGGGCCGTACGGTGTCGCGCCGGTGGCTGCTGGACCTGCCGATCAAGCACCACGCGTTGGCGCTCGCCCGCGCGGCGGTACGCGGCGGCTGGCACGACCTGGTCGGCCCGGACGAGCTGGTACTGGGTACCAGCGAGCACCCGTTCCACGAGGTCAACCTCCGGGTGGTACGGGCGGAGCTGGCCAACGCCGGCTGGTCGACCCGGCTCGCCGCGAGCGTCAACAACTTCCGCCGCTGGGACCGGGTACTGCCGAAGCCCGCGGTACGCGCGCTCGCCCCCGCGGTGGACGCGGCCGAACTGGCCGCACAGCGCGGTGGCCGCGGCTGGTGGGGGCCGAGCCAGTTCGTGCTGGCCACCCGGCGCCGGCCGAGCGCGGTGGTGATCCAGCCGCCGCCCGGCAACGTACAGCCGCACACCGCCGCGCTCGCCACCCGGCTGGTGTGCCCGGACTGCCACGTCGGCCTGGAATGGACGGACTTCACCGCGGACTGCCCGGACTGCCGCTCCCGGTACCACCACCACGACGGGTTCTGGGACTTCGCCGAACCGACCCGGCCGACGGCCCGGCGGGCGGCCAGCGCGGCGCGCTACGACCGGCAGTACCGGCCGGCACACCAGGACACGGCCTAACCTGGAGCCGTGGACCTGGACAGCGCCGGCGCGCAGCTGTACGGGCTGCCGCCGGGCGAGTTCACGGCGACCCGGGACCGGCTGGCCCGGCAGGCCCGTACCGCCGGGGACCGCGAGCTGGCCGACCGGATCCGCCGGCTGCGCCGCCCCACCACCACCGCATGGGTGAGCAACCAGGTGGTACGGGCGGAGCCGGCCCAGGCACGCCGGCTGCTGGCGCTCGGTGACGAGTTCCGGCAGGCGTACCGGGAGCTGGACGGCGCGCGCATCCGCGAGTTGGCGGCGTCCCAGCGGGAGCTCGTCGCGTCGCTGGTGCGTACCGCCCGGCAGGTCGCCGCCGACGCCGGCCGGCCGATCGGCGACGACATCGCGCGCGAGCTGGAACAGCTGCTGGCCGCGGCGGTGGCCGACCCGGCGGTGGGTACGGAGTGGGCCCGCGGCCAACTGTCCCGCCCGCTGGCCGCATCGACCGACGGGATCGCCGCGGCTGGCTTCCCCGTACCGGCCGAGCGGGCGCGCACGGCGCCCGCCCCAGGCACGGCGACCCGGAAGACGCCGGCGGCCCAGGCTCCGGCCGGGAAGACGGCCCGCGAGGCGCCGACACGTCGGGCGCCGACCCGCACGGCAGCCCGGAAGGCGCCGGCGCACGAACGCGAGGCGGTACCCGGAGCGGAGCCGTCGGGCACGGCGACCCGGCGCGATCGGGAGGCGACGCCGGCCGGCGAACGCGAGCTGCGGGACAGCGTCGCGGCGAAGGAGGCCGCGGAACGGGCGGTGGCCGACGCCGAGGAACGGGTACGGCAGGCGGACCGGCGGGTGACCGAGCTGCGTACCGAGCTGGACCGGGCCGAACGCGACCGGCAGGCCGCCCGGGACGCCACCCGGCGCGCCCGGGCGGAGCTGCGTCGCGCCGACCGTGCCGTACAGGCGGCGCGACGCCGACTCAGCCCTTGACGCCGGTGAGCGTGACGCCCCGTACGAAGGAGCGCTGCGCGGCGAAGAACACCGCGATCACCGGCACCATGAACAGCAGTGTCGCCGCCATGACCAGGTTCCACTGGGTACTGAACTGGTTCTGGAACGCGGACAGCCCGAGCGACAACGTCCACGCGTTGGGGTTCTCGCTGGAGTAGAGCAGCGGCAGGAAGAAGTCGTTCCAGCAGGCGAGGAACTGGAACAGCGCGACCGCGGACAGCGCCGGCTTGGCCATCGGCAGGATGACGCGCAGCATCGTACGCAGCTCGCCGGCGCCGTCGATGCGCGCCGCGTTGGCGTAGTCCTGTGGGATCGTCAGCAGGAACTGGCGGAGCAGGAAGATGGAGAACGCGTCACCGAAGAACTTCGGCGCGATCAGCGGCACCAGCGTGCCGGTGAGCCCGAGATGGTTGTACAGGATGTACAGCGGCACCGTGGTCACCTGTACCGGCAGCAGCATCAGCGCGATGACACCGAGCAGCACGGTGTGCCGGCCACGCCAGCGGTAGCGGGCCAGCGCGTACGCGACCGGTACCGACGAGACGAGCACACCGACCGTCGCGAGCACCGCGTAGAGCATCGTGTTGGCGGTGTAGCGCAGCAGCGGTACGTCGTGGAAGACCGCCACGAAGTTGGCGGGCCGGAACGGATCCGGCCACAGGTTGGGCGACAGCGACTGCTGGTCGGTCATCAACGCGGTCAGGACGATGAACACGAACGGCGTCAGCGTGGCGAGCAGCAGGACGATCAGCACACACCGTTCGGCCACCAGGCCGAGCAGCCGCGTCCACAGGGCACGTCGGGTCATCAACTCTCCTCCGCCTCGGCGTGCACCAGCCGCCGCGAGCCACGCATCAACACCGCGGCCACGATCATCGACACCACGAACAGCAGGATCGCGAGCGCGGAGGCATAGCCCATGTTGAAGTACCGGAAGCCCTGCACGTACAGGTAGACCGGGTAGAACAGGGTCGAGTTCTGCGGGTACCCGAGGACCAGCGTGGTCGCCGCACCGCCGCCGTTGTGCACGTTGGACACCATGTACGCCTGGGCGAAGTACTGCAGCGCGTCGATGACGGCGGTGACCGCGGCGAACTGCAGTACCGGCGCGATCGACGGCAGCGTCACGTGCCGGAACCGCTGCACCGCGTTCGCACCGTCCATCGTGGACGCCTCGACCAGTTCGGTCGGTACGTCCAGCAGCGCGGCGAAGAAGATCACCATCAGGTTTCCGGTGCCCCACAAGGCAAGCAGGGTCAGCGCCGGCTTCGACCAGTGCGGGTCGTCGAACCACAGTGGACTGTCCACACCGACCAGTCGCAGCGCGGCGGCGACCGGTCCGGTACCGGGGTTGAGCAGGTAGATGAACGCCAGCGCGGACGCGATCGGCGGGATCATGCTGGGCAGGTAGAAGATCGCGCGGGCGAGCGTCGAGCCACGCCTGATCCGGGACACCAGCATCGCGATCCCGAGCGCGTACACCAGTTGCAGGATCACCACCACGACCGCGAACCAGAGCGTGTTCACGATCGCCTTGGGCACCATGGGATCGGAGAACAGGAACCGGTAGTTCGACAGGCCGATGAACTCCGGCGGCTTGATCAGGTTGTACCGGCTGAACGACAGGCCGAGCACGGTCACCAGCGGGTACCCGAAGAACACGGCCGCGCCGACGATCCCGGGTGACAGCAGCGCCAGAACGAACCAGCGCTGCCGGCGGCGCAGCCCGCCGCGCCGGACGGTACGGGTGGCCGGACGTGCCGGCGCCTCACGGGTCGCGACGCTCACCAGTCCTCCCCGGGTGCCGCCTGCGCCATCATGGCGTTGATCTGTTCGTCCACATCGGACAGTCCGGAGATCCGTTGCGAGCCGGACTGCCAACCGTCCACATAGGTACCGATGATCTGCTGGTACGCCGGGCCGATCGGGGTGCCGGGGGCGGACACCGAGTACCTGTTCTCCGCGATCGAGATGAACCGGCGGAACCGCGGATCGTCGTCCAAGTGCGGCGAGTGCAGCGCGCCGGTGAGTGTCGGGATGTTGTTGAGCCCGTTGCCGAGCGCGAGCTGCGCGTGCCGGTTCGTGGACAGGTACCTCACGAGCTGCCACGCCTCGTCCGGATGCGCCGAGTTGTGCGGGATCCCGGCGATGTGCGACGTGACGAAGCCGGCGCCGTACCGTTCCGGATGGTCGTCGGACACCGGCAGCGGCGCGGTGTCGTACGGCAGGTCCGGGTGATCGGCCTTGACGAAGGCGGTGCGGTACTCGCCGTCGATGTTCATCGCGAGCCGCCCCGTCTCGAACGCGTTGGAGGCGGTGAAGTTGCCGCCGACCCGGGCGTTGTAGGTGTTGAGCGCGGTGTACCCGTAGTCGTCGATCATCTGCCGCTGCCAGCGCAGCATCGCGTGCCACCGCGGCGATCCGGCGAGTTTCGCGGTGTGCCCGTCGAACACGTCCGCGCCGAACATCACCTGGAAGTACTGCACCGCGTTGGAGTAGAACCCGGCCAGCGGGACGAACCCGGCCGTGTCGATCGAGCCGTCCTTCGCCCGCGTGGTCAGCTTCTTCGCGTCCGCCCGCAGTTCGCTGACGGTACGCGGCGGATGCGTGATCCCGGCCTGCCGGAACAGCTTCGTGTTGTAGTAGAAGCCGACCACGTCGGCCAGTACCGGCAGCGCGCACCGGGTGCCGCCGAACGTCGTCGCCCGCCACGCGGACGGTACGAACTGCTTTTGTCCGATGCCCGCCGCACGCATCCGGCCGGACAGGTCGAGCCAGCCGCCGGAGGAGCAGAACAGCCCGGTGAAGTCGTCCGACGGCGCCCACTCCACGTCCGGGCCGTCGTGACTGCGGATCCCCTGTACCAGCTTGTCGTCGTCCTGCGCGCCGATGCTGCGCACCGTGATCCCGGGATGGCTGGCCTCGAAGTCGTCCAGCACCCCGCGCAGCACGCCCAGTTCCCGCCCCGTGTACGCGCTCCACATCGTCAACGTGACGTGCCCGTCGGCGTCGTCGGATCCACCGCAACCGGTGAGCAGCCCGGCCGCGACCGCCAGTACGGCCAGTGCGGCGGCGACGCGGCGGCGCGGGAAACCGTTGCGGGACTTGGCATTCCGCCGCGTCATGCGGACTCCAGTGCGAAGTCGACCTCGAAGGTGCGGCCCCACGGCAGCCGTACGCTGCCCGGTACGAGCCGGAGCCCGGCACGCCAGGGCGCGGCGGCGAGGCGGTCGGCCAACCCGTCCGCGACCCGGCGTTCGGCGTCGGCGAGGTCGGTCGGCCGCAGGTTCGCGCCGGTACCGCCGAGCGCCGTCGCCACCTCGTTGCGTACGTCGGCCTGGTAGCCGGCGTCCTCCAGCAGCCGGTGCCCGAGCAGTCGTCGGTGTGCGGTCTCGTCCCCGGTACCGGTACGCAGACCGGCGAACCGTGCGAGGCCGTGCCCGAGGACGCTGCCGATGGTGTTGCCGGCCGTGTTCCAGCCGGCGTAGCCGGCCAACCCGGTCAGCTCCGCGCCGAGGTGGCTCAGCAGCAGCGGATCCGCGCCGTTGACGTACCGGACGTCGGCCAGGGCGACGAGGTGGCCGGCACCGAGCAGATCGCGTACCGTCGCGGCGACCGGAGCCACCGCGGCCGGATCGGGGTCCGGGGCGAAGCCGACGCCCCAGCCGGCACCATCGACGGCCGGCGGGTTGAGTACCAGGTGCAGATCGGCCGGGCCGTCGGTGACCAGCCGGCCGCCGGCCGCGGCGACCTGCCGGGCCGCGGTCTGCGCCACCGGAACGTTCTCGTACGGAGCGATGCGCGCGTCGGCGCCCGGCACCGGGCAGTGCACCCGTACGGTCGGAGCCAGGCCGGCGTGCCGCAGCAGCGCTTTCGCGACCAGTACCGACCCGACCTCGTCGGCGCCCGGATGGGCGAGGACGGTACCGCCGGCGTGCAGTGCCGAGATCCAGTACCGCAGCCAGTCGCCCTCCACCGAACCGGCCGCGTACTCCGCGGTGTCGTCGCTGGTGACCAGCAGCGTGTCGAACACGCCGGCGGCGGCGAGCCGGATCGCCTCCAGGTTGAGTACGTGGTTGCGCAGCCGCCGGGTCAGGAAGTCGGCGCGGATGTCCTGTGGGACAAGCGATTCCAGCTCGGCGCGGCGTCGCGGCGCGACGGGGTCGCCGGTGCGTTCGGCGTGCAGTACCGCACCCAGCTCGTGCAGCTCCCGCCCGACCCGCGGCCAGTACGGCGGTTCCTCGTCACCGTGGTAGGAGTTCGACGCGCGCATCACCACGGACACGCCGTACAGCGGCCGGTCCGGTACGGCCGTGCGCAGCTCGCGCAGCACCGCCCAGCGGCGCAGGACGGTCTCGGTGTCCTCGGCGGTGATCCGGGACGGGATGAGCCCGCCGTACCCGAGCGTGTCGAGGCAGACCACGGCGGCGTCGGCGCCGTCGGCGGCGGTACCGAGCCAGTCGGCGATGCCGTCGGTGTCCGCCGGGGTGCGGAACCTGCCGAGTACGTCAGGTGGTGGGAGCTGGCAGTCGGCGCCGGCGACCGCGGCGACCATCGCCGGGAGCCGGGTGTTGACCGGCCGTTCGTCCAGCGGTACGAGGGCGATCCGGGCTGCTCGGTCGTGCTGCACGCCGACCTCCTGGTCTGGTCCACGTATCGTCAGGTCTAGTCCACAGGATTGCGTTGGTCCGGGACTCTAAGAGCCGGGATGTCGGTAGTCAAGGGGCAAAGACCGCGCCCGTCGCGCTTGACAACGACGAGGGCCAAGACGGACTGTGGTCCGTACCAACGAGCTTTCCGGGGAGACGGCATGGGCGAGCCGGGCCGCGACGACTCGGCGCCACGGCAGGACGCGGGCACGGCGCGGGACGCCGGGATGGCGAAGCACGCCTGGCTGCGGCAGGTACTGGCCAAGGAGATCACCGAGACGCTGGCGCCGAACCAGATGCTCGCGCCCGAGCGCGACCTGGCGGCCCGGTTCGGGGTCAGCCGGATGACGATCCGGCAGGCGCTGCGGGCGCTGACCAACCAGGGCGTCATCTACTCGGTACGCGGTGTCGGTACGTTCGTCGCCGAGCCACGGGTGCGCAAGGACCCGACGCTCACCTCGTTCTCCGAGGACATGCGGTCGCGCGGGCTGCGCCCCGGATCCCGGCTGCTGTCCGCCGACCTCGTCGACGCCGAAACCGCGGTCGCCGCCGAGCTGGGCGTCGAGCCCGGCGCACCGGTGTACCGGGTGGAGCGGCTGCGGCTGGCCGACGACGTACCGCTCTGCCACGAGCAGAGCTTCCTGCCCGCCCGGCTGTTTCCCGGGCTGACCGACCAGGACCTGGAAGGCTCCCTGTACGAGCTGCTCGCCAGCCGCTACCGGGTCCGGGTGGTACGCGCCCAGCAGACCACCCGGGCGGTCAACCTGAGCCGGCGCCTGGCCACCCTGCTGGACGTGCCGGCCCGCGCGGCGGCGCTGCACGTACACCGGGTCGGGATGGACGCGCGTGGGCGGATCGCGGAACGCACCGACTCGCTGTACCGGGGCGACCGGTACGACTTCGCCGCCACGATCACCCGCGCGCACCCGGACTGACCGGTACCGTCGCTACGCTCACGGGTAGTTCCCGATCGAAGGACTGACCATGGCGACGTCACCGCAGCACGCCAGCCCGGCCGCCGTCGCGGCGGCCCGGGACCTGGTCGTGCTGTTCCGCCGGCTGCGCAAGCGGCTGCGGGAGGTACCGACGGGTGGGCTCACGCCGTCGCAGACCTCGGTCCTGCTCCGGCTGTACAAGGACGGCGCCTCGTCGACGAGCGTGCTGGCCGCC
>Ga0164243_10011823_pt1 | contig 12422 bp, 13 predicted proteins | sample OricompcompostOP_FD_108781 | JGI IMG/M metagenome (GOLD analysis project Ga0164243, IMG submission 108781) | Organic Plus compost microbial communities from Emeryville, California, USA - Original compost - Organic plus compost (OP) | ecosystem: Engineered > Solid waste > Mixed feedstock >...
AAAAAAAAAAAAAAAAAAAAATAAAAAAAAAAAAAAAAAAAAAAAAAAAAAAAAAAAAAAAAAAAAAAAAAAAAGTGGGTTGCGACTGCCCCTCATCGCTGTGGCTTTGTGGCTGAATTGGCGAAATCTGGAGGGGTAAAAGTACGTACCCAGTGCATGCTTTTGTAGCTCGCACCTTCACGATTCTCCGTTTCTCTTTAAAAAGAGGGAACGGCCCAGATAACAAGGTGGATATGACGAAGTTCAAAGTGTTCATGTCACTTCTATTTCCTAGTATCCTCTAGATTATACTGCAAAACTTTGTTAGGAAATCTCTAGACTTTAATCCTAGTATTTAAAGATATCGTATAACTCCACCTGTAAAATGTAGCTATTCGCGAACCCTCGTCGTGAACGTCCCTCATGCTTGTCTATAATGCCCAAAACCTTTCAACTCCAAACTCATCCTGAACAAAACATATCATCAAGCTTCTTTTTCTCGGCTAGCGGGTGGCGCTAGATATTGGGGCCTGGCCGAATTTCATATCGTTGGATATTGTGAACCTCGAGGGCCACGTTACAGATCGACCTTTTCCAGAGGCTTCACTAGCCGAGATTCTGTCGTACACGGTTGGCAACCCCGTGGCGCCGTACTTCCGCCGAAGCGCCTCATACGACCCCTTGTCGTACAACTTCCAAAACTGCTCCCTTGTGTAGTATGTAGGAGTGCAGAGTGTCTTCCGCCCGCCGAGCTCGGTCACCCAATTTTCGAGATCCTTGTTGACCTGCACAATCCCTTTCGAGCCTTGGTCTTTACTCGAAGTGGTTTTTGGTTTTCCCCAGATGCCGATGTTGAGCATTGGAATCGCCAGGCCAAGAGCATCAGTTGCATGTGGGTGGAACGTCGGCGCCGGCGTGCCTCGCACAGGACAGATCCACATGGGCCAAATGTCCAAAGTCTTGGTAGCTTTGCTGATAAAGTCCGCTGCCGTATCGAACGGTAGCGATACGTCCTGGATAATAACGGTGGAGGCAGATGTCGCTTCCTGCGCCTCTTTGAGCCCCTTGCGCCCGCTTGAGAGGCGATGGAGGAACCACCGCGTGAATCGATTTGACGGATTAGCTCCGAAACGCTTGAAGACCTCGCTGCCGAGCCAGAAGCCGCCGCGGTCGTACCGGAAGAGATATTCGGTGAGGGGGATGTAGTCGATGGGGCTTAGGCCCACCATGGACCTCTCAGTCCTTTGTTGAACCTGGAGATAAAACCACGGATCCCACGATCCGCTGAAATTCTGAGGCTCGAACGACCGCGGGATTTCATCCACGAGCTCTCCTGTAATCGCGACGCAGTGTGTCTCCGAGAAGATGATGCCATCGATGAACTCGTACTCGGTGTCTTCCATGAAACGACGTACGGCATCTATCATCTCACCTGGACTTCTAAAGTTGTTGTACGTCGCCTTGACAAACTTGCAAGCTGGGACCAGTGTCATCTCCAATTTTGTCACGACCCCCAGCGTATTCATCGACCCTGCTGCTCCCTTGAGCAGATCTCCGTTCTCGAATAGTGATGCGTTCACGATACGTCCATCAGCTAGGACCATCTCGATCGAGCTCACGGAATCGGAAAAGTAGCCGTGTTTAAAAGAGCTGCTCTCGGCTATGCTCCCGGAGAACGCCCTCCCCATCCTTGTCTCCGGGAACTCGATCACAACGGCGGGCCGTAACTCGTGTTTGAGCGTCGCGCGCAAAAGTTCACCCATGGTCACGTTGGGCTCCACGGTGACCATCTTTGCAGCGGGGTCTATGGATAGAATATTGTTGAGCTTGCTGACGTCGACGCCGCCGCCGCCGCCGCTAGAGCCGCTGTTATTAGAAGAACCGACACCGGTCTCGCTTGCACTGTCGACGATGTAGAAGGGTTCATTGCGGGCGTGAAGAGATTTGACAGCAGCTGAGATGTCAGCTACCGCTTTGTCGTGTTGGGCGTTGAGATCCATGGTGGATGCAGAATTGAGGGGATATGATATCCCGAGGTCTGGATCACCGCAAGTTGCCTGGTTTAGTGCGCAAGCCGACTGAGTCAGCTTAGTGATGCCATACGATATTGATATCAATGCTTCTTTCCCGGACAGATAGATGGATTTGTATAATTTCACCCCGGTCAAGCACACAGTCGCCGAGTAATGGGGACAGCGAGGGGTCTCTTAGCTTGATGTAATCCAGAAAAATTTCCCAATGCCTGCAAGATATCGGAGGTACGGGCCGCATCCTTGGCTGATGCTCAGCCACAATTTGGGTGCCAAAGTTGCTCCTGACCTGCAATTTTTACCTGAGACGATTGCTCATCTGACTCGACTCAGGATTTCTCCAGTTCCACGTTCTTCCGTGTCATCTCAGCAGTGGGTGAAATTTTTCTTGCAAGATCTTGGTTGAATCAATAATCAATGCGAAGTGGAAAAACATCAGAGTGTCCGAATGTAACACAAAGGCGTGGCCCTTTTACGGCTGCATCTGGAAAATTGACGAGTCAATTTTTCATCGTCCAAGAGCTGAGAACAACGTACTCGGCGGCTCTTCGGGCCGGTTACGGGCACTCTAACACTGCCCAAGTCTGACGATGGATTCAAAGTGAAGTGCCTACTTCGCCTCCCTGTTGCCCGTCACCTTCCCATCTGAGCCATGAAAAAAAATATTTCTGGCGAAGGTGAAGTCTTAGCTTATCACCGAGTGTCCTGCCCCATTTTCTCCTCCCCTGTCGTCCCGCTGCTGCCCATCGCCACTACCTAGGACGAAGACGACGTGAACGTAAAAGCAGTTGAAAGAGGATAGAGGTATTGGTTGTTGGAAAGTGTGGATTATTATTCCATTTCGAGCCAAGGAGACCTGGAGATTATCAAGATATCTTAGGGTGCGCTTTCTGACCGAGATATATCTCACCTGGTAATCGTTAAGACTTGGACGTAGTTACTAATGACTGAGTTTGTCAGTGAAATATTATTGTCATTATTGGACCTCATCTCGCTCCACTTTCTCGCGAGAGGACGCTAGGGCCCATATATAATCCTTCTCTTGTTGAACAATAGTGAAAGGGATGAAACGCACCTTCACATCGTCTCCGCCTGAGTGCTCTCGCTGACTACTTCACCGGTCGCTTCACTGTAAAGAGGCTTCGGCAGAAAGTTAAAGCTCTCGCTTCACCGGTTGGTACTCGGTCAGACATGTATAGACCCTGGTTCGCCTCGTGGCTCGTCGCTGCGCCAGTGCTCAATCTGCACGTCGAACCATTTCTATCCTCTAGCCAGGTAGCTCAAGTATGACCGTTAGCCCAGCTGGAAAAGAGCAACAGACTAACCGGGAGGCAGATTTGCTTACATGACTGATTTTTCGAGCCATCTCCTACGCTCGTCTTTCCTAATTGGCCGATTCTACCTCCGTACCAACGCAAGTTATGCAGGTGAATCACGGTTACACAGACCGCCTCACTTTGACCAGGCTGAGGCTCCTGCCAATGCTTTTACCCCTCTTCCCCCGCATAATCTTACAATTCAAGAGTAAGAAACTTTTCTTTGGGCGTGTCGTCACAGAGTGTCAAGTCATGGAATCTTTTCGAAGGGCTTTCCTTCTTATTTCCCAGTCTTTAGGCAATTTACTCAATCATATCTTGCCAACTAACCTTTCTCTTGCAAGTTCTTACGAGGCTACGAAAGCTGTAATCATCAGGGCGGTGAGGTCCACTGCCTTTGTTACCCGCGCCCTGGCACTCGGAATCTTCAGCACGTTGCACAGAGTCGCGTCCTATTTAAAGAACCGCCGACTTATCGACCTTCGAAAGCTCAAGAGCTGTCAGCTAGTAGCCACACTTCTTGCCTGCCTATCGCTTGTCTTAGCCGGCATAGCGTTTTGGGTGTCGTTCGACGCCCTACGGTACGCGAAATGGACGGCACACAAGGAATTTACGCTCCTATGCCACGATGAGGTATGTGACATTTATAGTAGCGGATAATAGGCGTTAAAGGTGGGCATGCTGAGTTGTCCTGTCTAGGCACTGCGAGCACTGAGCCAGCAGTGTGGGTTGGGGGGGAATACCTCCATACCAGCTCCTCCTGGGTACCCGACACTCGTAACTGAGCGGGACTTCATGACCAAGCGGGGCTTCATGGGTGATACTCCAGAATACGGCACCATCGAATCCTCAAATCAACCTTGCTCCAATTGGGGCATATCGTCTTATATGGGGTTAGTTTGCAAGGGTGGGATAGATTGGTCTGTTCCCGAGGCTCGGCAGCCACGCCTTGGTAGCCAGCAGTGCAAGGCGCATACTACATTCTGGGTCACTTTCTTAGCCCTCATACCTATGTGGTTGTTATCCTATCGATCATACGACGTACGGCTGCCGCACTTTCTCGCAATCTATCTCGATAGCGACGACCCAACTATTCAGCGGGAGTTGGCTTTCCTGACGGTCATGGAAAATGCCAGGAAGAAAGGCTCGCTGATCAAAAACGCTCAATTTCTCCAGTTCCTCTTCCTTGGATTACATTTGTATCTCCATGATGCTTTGTGCGAAGTCGGGGTCCGCCGCCGATTTAACACAATTCTAAGCTATTACACAGAATCGGAAGTCGCTTTCTATACGAGCTTGCCCTTGGTCGCAATTCGCATTCTCTCGGATGTCTGGAAACTCCTACGTCTGTACATTAGGCCATGGCTTCGGTTTTACGTTAAGATTCTAGGCAAGCGTTGGCATTTTATAAGGAAACCGGAAGCCGTAGGGCTTGCTGTCCAAGAAATCGCGTTCCTAGCCGCCTACCCTGTCCTGGGGTTCCTGCTTACCTGGCCGGACGAGGGCGCTCTGGCATTGGGCGGTGGCAAATGGTCACTTGCGCAAGTGTTATTCATATTCTCGATATCCTGGTACCAAGAAACGAGGAACATTGATTTTGCCGAGGACGAGGTGGAGCTGGTCGACAAGTGCTACAATCCTGATATAGGATATTGTAGTATCTGTGGCAACCTCGACGAGGATTTTGAGGATCGTCTATCCGACTGGTTTTCCAGATCACCAAACGTTAATGCTGAAGCGGGGCTCGATTCAACACCACTTCTGAAGCAATGGCTATGTCTCCAGTGTGAGGGCTCAGATGGACTGGGAGTCGGGTATATGAGACGGCTGGTGAGGGCCCAGCCTCCGCGCTGGCGGAGCCCATGCCTTCTAGAGCGTCGAGGTGGCTTAGGAAAGTACGATCGTCAACCCACTGGGAGAAGACTACCTCGAACGCAGGCACGCTTGATAGATTCGAACCATCTCCTACTGTTCCGTTACAGATCCCCGAAAAACAGTTCCACCTCCGCCATTTACCTCCCCTCTCTTCATCTCTTCGAACGCAGCATGTCTCCCCTTTCCCTTGCCTACATCAACGCATTATTTCTTACGCACAACCTTTTCCACATACACAGGATTCATTCGCACAGCAGAGATGGCTTTCGCCCGCAGTTTCCAGGTTCGCACCCATATTCCTACTCCTGTGTCTTGCTACTACGCAAGCGAAGTCCAAAGCGTCGTGGACCATGGCATAGACTGAGGATTCATTCCTGTTCCCTTACAACAGCGCCGGTAACCCTCAGGAGGCCAACGGTGACAGGACCGCCTCTCTGGTCTCGACGGTCCGGAGGTCGAGTGCGTAGTTAAGACAATCACCGAAATACTCAAGCTAAACGCCAAGAAAAATGAAGTCTACGTGCTCAACTTTGAAGGCATCACAGAGGAGTATACCAAAGTCTTAAGCCAAGAGTTCAAGACCAATTTTACGTTCAAGGGTTCAACTACCCCCATATCAAAACAGGCTATTAGTTGGGTGTGTGTGTAGGTACATATGAGTAGATTATCAGAGGCGTTACCCAGAGCCTTAATACTAACAGTGAGCCAGAAAGGAGATCAGCATCAAAGCGATCTTTAAGAGATAGGCCCTGATGCCCAGGCCATCACCAATGCCTTTCCTAGCGAGTCCGCCACATTCTGTCAGCCCGTTCGAGCGCTTTCCCGCGATTGCGCCGACCAGATCCCGGCTGCTGAATCCGACGCTAACCTTGAAAACACCTTCGGGAATCCTCCAGTGTTGCACCTCCGTATCCCAATAGCTGATATCCTGACGTAGCAATTCCGCATCGAGAGCTATCTTGTCAAACCCGCGAAGTTGCTGTATCGGTGTCCCAGCGGGCGCCCTCTTCGGGAACGTTAGATATAACTGAGCCACGGTTGATCCCGTCGCGGAGCCGGTGTGACACACAGTTACTTCAGCCTTGTATAAGGGAATCCAAAGATCCGGGCTGCCGCCGGGTGTCGTAGGCTGCTCCGCGGCAAAAGCCGTGATAATCGTGGAAGGGCTTGCCTCCGAAATCTGGAGATCGGACAGCTCGAACGTCATATAGGAGAGTCCGTAGCCAAACTCGTATCGGACAGACACGTTGTGTGCATCGAAATACCGATAGTCAATTTCCAACTTCTCATTGAAATAGGACTGCCAGTCATCCTTTCCCATCATTGCGATGTTTGTGGTTATCGGGGCAAAGTCGTAATGCGTCGCGGTATACGCAATGGTGTAAGGGAGGCGGCCCGAGGGATCGACATCTCCATATAGCACGCCAACGAGGGAATTTCCGGACTACTCCCCGGCCTAATGGGCGACGAGTATAGCAGTAACATCGGGGTTGTTGGCAAACGGGATCATATTGATGCCACCCGTGTGTGTCACAACGATGGTGTTGTTGCATCCTCGCGCAACGCTTTCAACGACCTCGTTGGTATTCCAGTTTAGGTCGAGGTGCTCTCGATCATAACCTTCGCTGGCTCAAGGCTTGAGGAACACGAGGCAGGCATCGGGCGGAGTTACAAAGAAACTCGAGATATCGGAAGCTGCGATGTGAGTGTCGTTCAGCCAGTGCTGGACGTGAGTGCCGTCTTCCACGCACGAGCACGAATCTCAGCAAGAGGGCTCACGAGGCTTGTGAAATGGCCGGCTCCCGAGCCGCTACCAATTGCGAGGGTGCCAAACTCAAATACTTCCTGGTTTATAGGGCCTTCAGTGACATCGCCAGCGTCATTACCAAAGATTCCGATAGCTCTCGGTGCCTTGAGAAAGAGAGCATTGCGTTCGTTTTTCAGGAGAATAGTTGACGCGGCAGCGTGTTTGCGGATGAGGTCTCCGTGGTCTGACTTCACATCGCCGCCAGTGGGGCCCGTCAACCCCGTACTTCATCTTCTGCAAGATTAAACCCCCTGAGATAATAACTAGAGTGATCAACGGTAGGGAAATCTTTACCCTGTCCAAGGAAGAAGTACGGTATCATGATCCTGGTGATCATGTCATCGAGGCGGGCCGGGTCAATCGTGCCGTTATTGACTCCAGTAACGATACGGTGGAAAAGTGAGAGACCAGTCGGCCAGTGTCAGGGCCCGCTTGTGCCTCTAATACGCTTCCAGGCATATCCATATAGGTATCGGCCTCGATGCTCGAAACGCCAGAATGAAGGGCATACCAATCTGTCATCACGTATCCCTGGAATCTGAGCTCACCCTTCAGCAAGCCGTTGAGAAGCTTGGAGATCTGGTACGCATAAGACCCATTGATTCGATTATAAGAACACATGGCCGCCGCCACACCTTCGTGTACTGCATTAGCAAATGGCCATAGATACAGCTCGTCTGCAAAGGAGGTGCCGAGTGGCTAGCTTTTAATGCCCTATTGCCGAACGGAAGAGAGAATTCCGACCGGTGATTGGGGTGCCCACGAATAGTTCGATCATCAGCATTCGCGGAGATTGCCTCAAAAGCAAATCCATCATCCAGCAGGGCAGGATTCCGCAATTTCTTGCTCGTTTAGAAGGAAATGCTTTGCTGTTGCCTGGACACCGGCAGACTGAAAACCGCGGACCGTCTCGCCCATAGCAACACCACTTAGATAGGGATCCGGGGAGAACCCCTCCCAATTACGGCCCGAGTAAGCTGAGCGGCCCAGAGGATCTACTGCCGGCCTGATATAGCGAGCGCGGTTAGTCTTAATGAGAAGAAGGCACTACATAGGGTGGGAACCACTCACGCAAGGGCTATCTGCGACTCCTGTCCCATGGCAGCCGCTCTGTCATACATCATTGTTTTATCCCACGACGACGCAATCAGGACCCCCGAAGGGAACACGCTAACGAAATCGGCGTCACGGAGGGCAGCTGGTCCGTCCTGGAGACAGAGGCCAATGAAGTTAAGGCGGGGAATGGGAAAAACATTTCCAACGCAAGGGCCGGGGTGGCTAGTGACCATATAGGATTTCTCCTCGAGCGTGAGCTCAGAGACAAAATCACGGGCTTTTATGGGGGCATTCTCCCACCCGCATGCCCCCGAGGTTTCAGCTCCGATGAAAGTTAGTAAGCCTTTTCTTTCCGCTCTAGTAGTTTCTATATGACGTACGTGAAGAGTATACGGCTTCGGAGTGGCCATACTGTCCCAGAATGATCGTATCGGCCTGCTGGGTCCAGACGAAGGAGCCGTCGGGGCGGTAAGGCAGCCCGAAGTTCTGGGCAAGGGAAACGGAAGCCAGGGACCAAGGTAGAGAATATCGTGACATTTTAGTGAGATGGAAAACCTCAAAAATCTCTGGAATCAAGAAGGAAATCGTTCAACGGACGGAAAAGGAGTTTCTAGCTTATATAAACCGCCTCCTAACGCTACACTGATGATGTTGATCATTGTTTTCCGGAACAAGGTTTCATTACCGTCCGCCATGTGTTTTCTTACCCAGCTCGTGAACCACACTGGGTGAAAGTTCCTCGGTTCATATTGCACGTAGTCGGGCTTATGGAGAATTTTAGGGGAGGGTTGATGCAAGTAGAAAGCGACCTTTCCGCGCCCGCCGTCCGCGGTGTCCGTAAAATTTCGGCTAATCCTTATCACGGTCTCTCCAGGTCTCGTGAAGTTAGTGAAGCTATTCAAGCTCATCAGCTTTCTTGATATGATATACAGGCGGTCTTTTGTCTTCGAAGGTTAGCATCACCGCCAAAGGCCGAAAAGCCACCGTGGGTACGAGGCCCATGTAATATTTTGTCATCCGATAGAGTAGCAGCCGACGGTTGATGAGCAGTTGAGCGATGGCAAGCCAATGTTCTACGCGTATTTCCGATGGCAATCTCCCACGATGTGACGCCCAGAGCAGGAGCAACGGCGACGGTAGGACTGTTTCGTCCCGAACTTTAACCTCCCGCGCGCCACCCTGCATCGCAATGTACGGAACTGCAGAGCGAGCGAGTCTTCCTATAGCCTCACCAGTCTCTGACAACCAATGAGTTCTGGCTCCTTCTGCTTCCCGCAGACCAATCGGCTGGTCCTAATACGGCTGTCTTCACCCGGATGACAGGGATACCCGGGGCGATGATCCTTCATAATAGCTGTGCTGGTAGAGGGAACAATTTGAAATTCCGAATCTCAGCTATGCGGTGGGCGAGCAGACATTCAAAGAAAGAAAGGACGATAGTTGAAGCCAGGGCCAACTCTGACTCGGTTTAAGAGGGAGAGTTCCTTACAAAGAAGACAGCTTCGCCCCAAAAACCCTCCTTATAGTTGATAGTTGATGTGCTATCTCCCGCACTCTCCGATATCATTACAACGGAGCCGTCCCCCGACCTCCGCTGGCCAACCGGATAAGTCTCCGAACATTTCTAGTGAAGGTGAAGTCTCAGCTTATTACCAAGTGTCCCATTTTCTTCTCTTTTAATATCTTATTACTAGCTATTAATATTATCTAAAGTAAAAATAATATAAATATAAAAATAATTAAAAAATAGATATTAATTATTAATAAATATAAATTTTAATTTAATTTAAATTTAATTTTTTAAATAACTTTTTTTTTATTAAATAATAGTAAAAGTTTTTAAAAAATATGTTATATCATTTTTATTCAAAATATTTTACTAATTATTTTACTAATTGTTTTATTATAAAACAGCTTTAATAAAAAGTTAAAGCCTTCATGGCTTACTGCTGCGCCAGTGCTCAATCTGTATGTTGAACTGTTTCTACCCAATAGCTAGGTAGCTCAAGCATGACCGCTAGCCCAGCTGGAAAAGACTAACCGGAAGGCAGCTCTCTGGTCTCTATGGATCGAGAGTAGTGTACTATTAATTGGATGTCAGCTTTCCTGATTTATTACAATAAACTAATAGTGCCTATCTGTGAAGTTTGAGATGGAACAACGGAGACTCTTTGCACCAACCCTTGGCCCACGTCCAGAAATTGATATCAAAGAATGGAAATAGAATTGCGCACACCGTGATCACCACCAGAAACTCAATGCTCAGTATACAAATCCATACAGGGACGGCCAAAACTCTGACAATACGGAAAGCTCCGATTGCCGAGAGCTTTACAGCACCCCTCACTTTCCACTCCAGGTTAACGCTTGACCCTGTGCTTAGGTTGTCGGTCGTCGTTTTAAGGCCTTCGGTTAAGAGTATGCAACCAAACCGAATCTCGCTGATAGGTAGTACAGCGGTGACATAGAGAAGAAGATCTTTGAAGAAGCGTAGCTTTGGTATTTGGCTCTCAGAGCTCGAGAGCTGGGCTCCGGTGTTCTGTGATGCAATCTTTAGGGCCCCAGCTTCATCCGGTGAAATTTTCATCGGTGTCTTGAAGGCTCTCACCGACGTCTCTCTCAGCCGGCTGGATAGTTTATCGTACACTTTCCCCGTATGGTTCACATTGAAAGCTAGGAGGAGCAGTGGCACTGCAACTGCCGCAGAGATGGAAACTACTTGATGCTTAGTTGAGGGAATATTTTGTTGGGGATGTAGATGGGAGGAGTTCGCGAACAGATGTATTTGGTGACAAAGCCTAGATGAAGGCCGCCATCCTGTGAACCCTTGGGAAATTCAACGACGTTCAAGGCGAAAAAGGCGGCCATGAAAGAAAGTGGAAGCTAGAACGTAATTAATAGACGGATCGAAACAAGGATTCATATGAAAACATACGAATACAATCGTCACGGTAGTGAAGACCATGATCGTGTTGCCCTGTCTTGCAGTCTCCTCCGCCTGTCCTCGTGTCCAGCGCGCTTCTGCAAGGTTTGCGAGCTTCTGTTTCAGGTCGAGGAGATGGTTGAGCTGACGCCCCTGTTAGCAATGCGGGTTTTTAGGGGGGACTAGACTATATGTTACATGCCGCTTTGTAGGTTTCTCCTGCATGTTTGTCAATGTCTTCAACCTCGGAAATATTGGCGGTGACCAAATCAATCGTCTTTTGTAATTGCGATTGCCTCATCCGTAGAGCATCTTGTGTGCCAGCGTCGCCATCGTGCCCTGGAGATGGATAAAGTACTTGACCTAACTTTTCTAAGACTCCTTTCTGATCTTCAAATATCACCTTCATCGTATGCAGCTCATCCTTAATATCCTTAATTTCTCGCATTAGCGTTATCTCCTTAGAGATGTTTAGGAAGTCGCCGTTGTTGCAAACTTCTCGGCCCAACTTGCTGTCTTCATAAAAGGGAATCCTTTCCGAGAAGTGCTTGAAACAACCTGCCTCTTCATCTGTCTGGCGTTCATGTTAATCGCCAGTCGTGCATATTTTGGGTTTGCATAACATCAGCTTACGATTCGGTCGACATCGGCCTGATATATCTCGAATATTCCGGGAAATGATTCGAGGTATCTTGAGTCATCGAAGCATACCCTGATACATTCATCTATGATCAGTTCTGCCAGCTGGTGTGATGACTGTACGTTCTGGCAACTTTGCATGATATTCTTCAAGACGTCCGTTCTCCCAGCCGGATCGGGATCATCAGCGTTTGTTGCGGGTTTCTGTGCCTTCGAGTGGCCCCACCTTGGAGGGAAACAAGTTATGACGGTATCTGGAGGAGCCACATTAGCAGACGAGCCTTGTTGGTGCCCTTGATCAGAGCTCTGAAATTACCATTGGGAAGAATCCAGAGCCACAGCTGATCTACCATGAGTATGGGCGGATGCTGGTAGAAAGCTTCGTATTTCTTTTCGAGCATAGCGGCACACGGATTCGACTCATCAAGCCTGAAAAGTCTACTGAAAAGCTGATCTTGATCTCTTTCGGATGTGTCAACAAGAGTGTAATAGCAGTACTGGTCAAGCGTTCGCCTGTTGTGCAAGGGGCTGTATTTGTTCTCTTTCCCCTTGTGGATATACTCCGTAATGAGCAACTTGCTGGCATCATTCTCTGGGGCCTCTCCGGGCTTCTGAATGAATCTCTTCATCTCCAAAGCCTTGCTTTCAGTCTCCCAGTGAATGTACGGCATCTGGATTTATCATTAACAATCTGGGAGTGAGGTGGAAGATTAATAGACCGGTTACGAACAAAAAATACGACGGTTTCCTTCTGGTCATCTATTGCCAGTAAAGATGTGTTAACCTCCGTGTTGTTC
>Ga0164243_10011824_pt1 | contig 12421 bp, 6 predicted proteins | sample OricompcompostOP_FD_108781 | JGI IMG/M metagenome (GOLD analysis project Ga0164243, IMG submission 108781) | Organic Plus compost microbial communities from Emeryville, California, USA - Original compost - Organic plus compost (OP) | ecosystem: Engineered > Solid waste > Mixed feedstock >...
AGCGTCTTGGCCGTCACGGCGGGCGCGGGGGAACGCGCGGGGGACCAGAGGGTGCCGCCGACGATGTTGGTGAAGAAGCCGAGCCAGTTGCCGGGGGACATGGTTTCCCAGATGCGGGTGAAGTGCTGCATCGAGGAGGAGGCTTGGCTGCGGATGTCGCCGATTTCGAGGGAGACGAGCTCGTTTTTGAGCACAAGGAGGTTTTTGATAGTGAATAGGTCCGGGTCGATGGGGGATGATTTGGTGGATTTAATTTTGGATTCGACGCGTTGGAGGATGTGGATTGTTTCGCGAACGATTCTGAAGACGACGGGGCTGTCTTGTTGCTGTGGGTATAACAGGTTAGCTACATACGCCATCTTTTCACCTGAGTGGCAGAACCTAGATCAGTGAATCACTTACACAACGCTCCTTTGGCATGCATTGGTCAAACATGGCAAGAAGCTCAATGGCTCTCTTGAGAACCGGATGGACACCGGCCGACTCCACCGATATCTCCGCCCTCGCTATAGACTTGGTCGTCTCCGCCTCGAAAGCATTATCCGTAAACGCCCAAAGATGCTCCGACAGCAACGAGGCCGTATATTGTCTACACTGGCTCGTAAACGGCGACTCATCCTCCTCGTAGTACTCGGAGATGAGATACTCGTGGGTCAGCCAGCCCACGAAATTGCAAATCTTGGTCAGGTCGGCCGGGGGCTGCAACGCCGTCTGCAGACTCGTCGCGAGGGGCTTCAGGTTAGCGGGCGTGATGAGCCACCGTTGACTGGACCGCAAGGCCTGGAATGCGGACTCGGGGGAAGTGCTCGGGAGGGCGGTGATGGAGAAGATCTTGGTGAATAGGTTGCCTTCGTTGTAGGCCCGCTCGAAGCACTGCTTAGTGAAGGTGCGGCATGCGCTTTCGAGCGCCGGGGTTTTGGCTTCCTTTTCGAAGGCTTCGATCTCGCGCTGGACTGACAGTCGGAGGTCGCGGTCGCGTGTCGAGAGGTAGGAGTGGAAGATGTTGTTGGCCGTGTTGGTGTATATGTCCGATGCTGTCCCGGACCTTGGATTCCCTTCCTCGTCGTACGCTTTGCGTATCACTTTGCAGACATTGGGAATCAGGGAATATGATTCTAGTATCATCTCCTCAAACCTGCCGTATGCTAAGGCGTATAATGTAGATTCGGATTGCGTGGATCCAAGCTGTCGAGAGATATCCTGGGACACCGTCTCCAAATGCTTAGAAAACCCAACTTCCAGCAGGTGTAGCGCTTTCGTCAATAATGACTGGTACCTCGCCAGGTAAGACTCGGCATCCCTGTAGGTAGACTTTTTTTCGTTTGTTAGTAGCTGCCGATCTCTAAGACGCTTCTCAACATACGTGTTTTGTCATAAAGTCTATGCAGCTCTCCAGGTCATCCAAGACTTCGGCGAGATCATGGTGTTCAGCAAGCCTGCTAGCGCCAGGAGCGTTCAGTCGTCTACTGACATTCTCGAGGTACGCATAGTAATATAGACTCGTTCCGACTTCGTTTGCAAGCTTCTCTAGCCGGGCCTGGTCCTTGAGGAGGGTGTCGCAGCGAGCCTGGAAGGACGACGTTTGGGCCTCGACAGACTTGAATGACGTCGACAAAGTTGTCAGTAAAGCAAGACTCTTGTTGGCATCCTGAATCAAGGAGTCGAGATGGTTCTCGGCAAGGGACAACTGGTCACGGTATAGGCTGTAGAGTTAAGCAATGTCAGCGCAATGCTTTAGTGCGATATGGGTCTATGGCGTGTCTAGTTTCGTCGCACCTATATCCTCGCCGGCTCTCCTGTAGTAATTGGTCGGTACTCGTGTCTAGAACTGGTAGAATAGCAAGCTCATCTCGGCGCTTTGAAGTCGGTATATCCAAGGCATCCCAATTCCTATCTCCGGACGTCTTCACCCGGCTTGTTCCAGGCGGTGTTGGCGTATCGTTGTTCGAGGAAGTTGAGAGATGTCTGAGATTGGAAAACGAACTCGCTCGGCGAGCTACGGTCGGTTCCGGGGGACTATCGTCGTCTTTCTCTAGGATATCGGTGAGAGAAGGAGGCTGGTGAACAACGGTATGGGTGCCCTGGGCAGCAGCGTGTTAGCTGGATATGCATTTATCTTTTAAGGGAAGGGATCCCGCGATTCGTACATTGGGCTGCTGGAGAAGGGACTCCTTCCGCTTGTGTCCTTTGGCGGGATTTGCTGCTGTCGCTTTCTTTCCAGTCAGGTCGGGGACGAAACTGTACCAGGACGATTCTTCGTACATCTTTGCGCCTCCCGCTCGGGTGCCCCAGACGCGAGTTTTTGGGCGAATTCGTTGAAGCCAGTTGACACTTGACAGCTCCGAAGCCCCCCAAACGGTCTATATGGTGGGGATCAAGGTACTGAGGTAGTTTATGAAGCACGGTACGTACTCGTCATCCCAATGTGGGGCGAGCTTAAAAGCTCCTGGCAGCTGTTAACGGATGACAGACGCGCCTGGGAAATATCACAAGCTTCCCACTGCTCAACGTCTCAAATTCTTCTTTTCCCCTTCATCACAACCAGTCTGGGATGGCCAGGCCGATCAACGTAATGTAATTATTATGAGTTTACTTTCAAGAGGGAGCGCTCTACGGCGGACCTAGAGGTCATTCGAGACGGTTTCATACAACATTGAAGTCCTCGAGTCCAACCAACATCTGGAAACTCGACGTCCTCTCCTCACTCAAGGAACCAGGAGGAACCAAGTTCCCCTAAATCGGCTTGTCGCCAACTCGCAGCTGATAAAAGAGAGCGACAAGGGACTCACGACGGGCCAGCACGATTCCACCCCACAACATTGATTCCCCGCGGCACGGCTTCGGTCAGCGATGAGTCACGATACTGCTCGCGCATACCGGTTTCCCACGAGCCAGCATTCTTGATATCGCTTTGGCCTGAAGCTGGCGCCTCGGCTCTATTTCGAATTAGAGACAAAGACTGTTAAAACAGTTGCAAATCTAACCGCTCTTGTTAGCAGGCTCCCGCCGTGACCAACCAAGGGTTGCACTCACGTTGCTCCAGCCAACGTCAACTCTATCATTCTCGATCTTGTCAGCCTCGACAAAATCGCCAAATAGCACGCTGTGGACATGATAATGACGAAAACTCGTGCGCCAATGCTATCTACGAGAATGCAGATGACGACAGGCATGAGAAGCAGAAAGATTATCAGGAACAACATTAGGCCTGTGGCAATAGCCTTGATCATCGTGCCCGAGTAGATATACACATCCGGGTTGGACGAGATGTCGAACCCCGGACTCTGTTTTGTGTATTTTCCTGTTCCGTTAGCTTTCTCTCGACTTTGTTCATCTTGGAGTCACGTACGGCTCGAAACCCTTTGTAATGTTGTACCAACCGGTCTTCAACCCAGTCTTCTAGCCGCTTCATAGCATGATCGTGCGAAGATGCGAGGCTAACCAGATCGCCTCGCCTTTCGAGGTACGACGTCTCGTCTTCGTCGATGCAGCCCGTCCCTTCCAGCCAGTTCTGGAGGCTCTCCACTTCACGCGGGTTCGCGCGGGTGTAGCTCAGCATCTGGCGGCACCGGTCCATGAAAGCATCTAGAGCGCGATTTAGAATGCCGTCAACGGGAAATTGCTGGGAGTAAGTGTACCGTAGTCGCCGAGCTTCGAGTGGATCTTGGCAAGGAGTGCGGACCGAGCCGTGTTCCTGTCATCACGACATGTCCCCAGGAAGAAGGGCGAGACTTCCTCGCGGTCCTCTCGGTGGAGCTGCGACTCGAGGACGTCAAGTTCGTTCTGCATCGAGCAGAGCAGTCTCGCTCGTAGCTGACGGAAGGACCGGAATGCGAAAAACGGGTCGTGGGATGAAATGAGGGCCGAGTACTGCGGATATCCTGCCGGATAATCCTCAACTACAGCGCGTAAGCTCGTGAGCTGGCATTTCGTCATAAATATGGGGGGAGCGTACTACGAGGTGAGGTGATCTTGGAATCCCCGGTGGTAGCGTGGACTGGGAGGAGCTCGCCTTCCGAGCCAGCAACCGCTCCTAGCTGGAGAGTCCAAGCCTTCCAGTTGAAGAGCGCAGCCATGGACTTGACTCGATCCATTTTCTATATGAAATCACAACAGTATCAGACGTGCGTTCAAGTCTGAAATGAATCACTTTGCCTTGGCGGTAACCTCAGTTCCGGAAAACGCAGCTGAAGTATCGACCACCGGAATATGGTATGTCTATATTTACTCCTCTATATTTACTCCCAATGGATTCACGACGACAAGGGACAGATCTACACTTATTTGGCTGTGGGAATACCCTCTTGGGACCAGTGATAGCGACAACAACGACAACCGCCCCCAATGTTGTTTACTGTCGCTTTATCAACCACACCCTACGTTAGGAAATTGTTTCCTAGGGCTCAAGACATATTGTTGCAACCCTTGAACCTATGCAAGTCTGCCCAAACCTGAAAGTGCGGGGCAAAGCGGAAAAGATGCAACAATCATCCACAGATCCATCGGATTGGACCTTAACCCTCGAGTGGTAGGGTGCGGTAGGAGAAAGTGAATATGCATCTCCGACCAACGGGATAACATGAAGTCTTTGCCGGGAAATCTCGGAACCCGCGGGCTGAGTAAAGGCCAGTGGTTGAAAGAGCAAGGGCAATTCGACCCCGTCCCGCCCCGGGGGGGCCAGCCAGAGCCTCGGAAAGTGAGGCTGGCTCGCACTCTATCAGGCATACCGTTGACAGGGAGTTTTCTGCCTTACTTCGTTGGGCATAGAACATTGATGAAGCTTTGCTCCTATACCTTCTGTCCCATAGTCTGTTTCATCAAGTAACCACAACTTCTTTTACCAGTCACCGAAGCTTGAAACATGTCGAACTCTCAATGGTAAGTCCAGCACACAGCCTCTCTGTTGCGCCCCGACACTAACGCTACCAACCACAGCCGCCTGCAGCCGATTGTGACTGGCAGTGATTCTGAATCGGATGATTCTGGCCGCGGCCTAGTGTTAAAGCCCAAGCAGGTGCGTCCTCATCAAGGCTGAGTGAAGGCCGCAAACTGCACATTATTGGCATACATCGCGATGGCAAAACCCCGCATGTGTACTGACAGGACGGGAACGGAAGAAACTAGAGTTCAAACGAGGCCAAATTGTATATATCCGAGCCTCTGGAGACCGCGCTCGGGAAGGGCCTTTCAAGATCGAAAAGGTGTTAGTAGATGTAAGGAAGTTTAGGCTGTGTTATATCGACACCTTAAAAACGGCCATGGAAGGTAGGGAATTTGAGGCTAGAGAGCTAGAAAGGTAGAGGCCATCGCGCCGCCGGCAACGAAGAGGCGTCGAGCTCCTGTATCAATATCGGTGACGTGTTCCTTGGTACTTAATCGACGGGTGGACCAGAACCGAAGCCATCAGTGGGAGTATAACGGAAGGGCGATCCATACACAATGCATGCCTACCCCATTAACGTTGACGTTCTCGATGTGAAGTATGCCATTCCTATTAGACGGATCTAGGGCTGGACGTTGATGGATACGAGGCTCGCATCTTCTCTGCCATCACCTCCTCATCTTGCACCCAATGTGCACAAATGCGCAACTCGAGTTGCACTTTGTAGCTTTAGCCAATTGGAGCAGAGTTGGTTCGTCCATTTAAGCCTGATAAATGGCTTCTCGCTAGAAAGGGTGGCATTCATTATTCGAGCGCTCGACGTCCCAGCCGTCCGATCGCCTTCGCAACCTCTGCTCCACGAAAGTCACCCTGCTGTTCTTTCAGGGTAACTATCTTGTGTTACGCCTTGTTGCCATATCTCGATCTTAAACTATAACACATCGCGTATCTTTCAATAGGCATAATGGTCGATCAAAACGCGCAGCCCCGTCGCTATGCGATCCTAATCGGAATCAACGCCTACCCTAACAATAGCGATTCCGGATATCCCGCGGCCCCGGAGCTAAAGGGATGCGTCAATGACGTGGAAAAGATCACCGAAGCTTTGAAAACGTCTGTCAGAAATGTCACAATCTACACTTTCACGGCGACCACCAACCCGGATCGAAAGCCGTCGCAACCTGCGTGCGTCGAACCAAGGGAGAGATGGCCCACGCACAGCAACATCTCATCCTGCCTTGACCGGGTCTTCCACCATGGAAAGCCAGGCGACCACGTTTACATACATTACTCCGGGCACAGTACTGTGGTGCCAGGGCCTAACAAGGACCCGGGTGACTTGGCCCTGGCTCTCTTGGAAGGGCAAACTGCGTCCGAGATGGTTTACTTCCACGGCAAGGAACTGGCCGAGAGGCTAAGAGACATGGTCGATAAAGGCCTTGGTGTGACGATGGTCCTCGACTGCTGCAGCTCCGGGGGCGTGCCGCGAAACGATGATGCTGTTCGATACGTATCCTACTGTCCCGAGATCGAGCAGAAATACTCGCCAAGAGACCCAGAAGACCCCTCTCCTGGTAAGAAAGGCCGCCTAGAAACTGGCAACCAGGACAATAGTGGGGGTCTACGCCGGGCGTCCATGCGCCCCAACTGGCTGGCCAATCCGTACGGCTACGCCATCCTCGCCTCGGGCGATGCCAGGGAAGCGGCGTACGAGGTTCGGTTCCCGGAGCCTGAAGATGGCCCTCGACATGGAACGTTGACATACTTCCTCCTCGACACATTTGCCATGCTTGGCGGGGTGGGCGGAAGCATGCAGCATCTGTATGACAGCATCGAGGTCAAGGTCCGGAATCACCGCCGTCTCCACGTCCATAAAACCCAAACTCCTCTGCTCCTCGGGAATGGGAAGCAGCTTTTCTTTGGCTGCCACCGACTCGGTTGCGTGGGTGACATACCCATCACCGAGACCATAGAAGGAAACACGGACGGAAGGCAAACAAGACTCCGTCTTCATGCTGGAAAAGCACATGGGATCTCCCAGGGTGACCGTTTTACCCTGCGGCCGCTGGGCGTGTCTTCTCCGGTCAGCGAGTTCCCCGTGACTGCCGAGGCATACGATGTTCGGGGCGTTACATCGTATCTCGAGGTAGTGGGCGAAACGGTCAATTCCCTGCCCGTCGAGACTGGCTGGCTCGCAACGGCTACTACGCGTCTCGCCTTGCGACGATTCCCCATCCGGCTTGAAGTCTTTGAGAATCGTCTCGCAGAGTGGCGGGAAGCAATGCAGCAGCGAGTATCGCTGATGGAACTCGATGGCGGAGCTCAGAAACCCGCGTCTTTTTCTATCGTCCAAACGAATGACGCAACCTACGACATCTGCGACGAGTCTCGTCAGACTCTCACGACAGTAGTCGAAGATTCAGAGATGACAATACAGAAAATCCTAGGCCAGATCCAGCATCTAGCCTCCTTCAAGCTTGTCCGCGATAGAGTCAACAAGGAAAGCCGCTCTCAATTCCGAGGCTCTTTCAGCGTTCATCTTGTCAAGAAGAACGGCGCAGAGAATTCACTGTTGGAACCGGGGTGTTTGAAGACCGGAGACCTCTACGATGCATGTCTCCATCCCGAATGTGTGCGCACGGTGACCGGGAGGGATGAGGTTCGGCTTCGTATGGAGAATAAAGCGGTCGAGGACGACGCGCCCAAGGTGTATCTATGTGTATTCGGGCTATCATCTGAGTGGGAAATCGAGGGGTTGCCCATGGCGAGCCGGGTGGTCGTCCAGCCGAGGAGCCGCGATGAATACGGGACAGTAGAGGAGAGGAAGATCACCTTCAGCGTTGGGGAGGGGCAGGAAAAGTGCGAGGACGTTATAAAAGTCTTCGTCACGGCCCAGCCGTCATCTTTCTCCATGCTGGAATTGCCGAAGCTGGGTCAAGCTGCTCACTGGGCGCAGCCGCAAATGGCCGGAGAGAGAGGCGGTCGGGCTTCTGAAGACTGGGCTGCGCTGACATTTCGGGTTCAGTTCGTACCATAGAAAGCTACTAGTAGAAAGACAGACGGAACATGAACACTAGATCTTCGTAGATAGGGGCCCGGTAAAAAGAGGAGCTTGTATGAGTTCAAACAGACCAACAATGGGTATAGCCATAGGGCACAGAAATTGTCATTATGAACAAGATAGGCTACTAGCAGCACGTAAGTACTTACTCTCAGGCACCGAAATGGACAAAAGGGATCCAACTTGCCCCCTTCCCCGTCGGCTCATCCCCGTCGACGTACCCAGCTCCAACTTTTCTTGCGTCAGTGCCATTATCAACTCCTTTGCTATTTCTATCTTCATTCCGCAAGTCTCTAGCTGCCTCGTGGAGGCTCCGAGAAACAAAATCGTCCTTCATGTCCTCCCCAAACAGAGACTTATATATCGCCGTCGCCATCCTCAGGCTAGAATAGTCGTCAACCGACCACAAGGTACCAATGACGTGGCGAAACCCAGCCAATTGGCAGGCGCTGATGAGGTGAATGCTCTCATATTGGAACTTTGCCATGGTGACCTGTCCCGTATCGCATGCGGAGAGATAGGCCAAGAATGGGCCGTTGTCACGGTTCATGTTCAGACTCGCATCGAAGACGCTTCCTACCGTCATGGGGTCTGTTTTCCAGTCTGGAAGAACCAGAAGGCTGCGCAAAGGATCGGTGACGTCCTCCTTGCCGTGGCCTGCAAAGTGAAATATCGGGCAGTCCTGGAGAGCCGAGAAGACGTTCTGCATGTGCGCCGTATCATCGATGAGCGGGATGCAGTCGAAGCCTTTAGATACGAGGTGGCGCTTCACATTCTCAACCTCGCCGACAGGGAAACTCAGGGGTGCATAGTCTGGTGCGTTTGGTACAGCGACGAGGAGAGCCTTGCATTCCTTTGGCCGTGGAGGAGAGTAGGGACGACTCCGCGCGCGCAAGAGCGCCTTGATCGACGAACTGTATGAGGACACGACGCAATCCATCACACTATCTGCCAAGCCGGCAGAGTGGTAACCTGCGGCGTGAAACGGGAACTTGGTCAGAATGCCGGTAGGAATCCACCATATGCGCGGCAAGGGCTCTCTCGGTGATGGCCGAGTCAACCCGAGTTCTTCCAGGATCGGCCTGGCGATAGAATCCCAGAGCCATTGTAGGGCAGCGGGACTATCCATCTTGCGGGACCTTTTCCCTAGATCTGCGAGCGTAACCGTATTGAGGTTCAAGACGTCCACCCTGTCTTTCTTGACCAGGATCGCATCAACGCCACGGAACTCACTTGCGCTGAGCACAACAACGGGGCCGGACTGCGCCGCCTCGAGGACGTCTCGGTCGATCAAAGGTCCTAAAAATGTTTCGAAGCCCGGCTTCCCGCGGATTTCGCCCAATAGGGCGTCAAATTCGTCGCTAACGGAGCGTTGTTGCGGCGAGTCCATCTGGAGCTTACCCCGGAGCTCGACGAATCTTTGGGCGAGCTCGGAGTGCTCTCGGCGCAGAGCGGTAAGATCATGCAGCTCGGAGACGGAGGCGACTAGCGATCCGCATCCCATTTCGAGTAGGCGTAGAGCCGCGGAGGCGCCCTCGTCCGCATTGAGGGCCGCAGCCGCTGCATTGGCGCCGAAGCCCACGACGTCGTAGGTGCTGAGCAGTCGGCTCTTGTCCGAGTTGCGGATCGTGTGGGGCGAAAGCTTGGGTATCAATTCGATGGCGGTCGTGGCAGCCATGTATGCCGCATCCCATTGTTCTTGGATGCAGCATATATGGACAATCATCCGGCCGGCCTGTACACGCCGGAGGACCGAGGGATAGTGGGTGCTGTAAAGGGCTTTCCCCAGGTGCTCTAGCGCATTCCTTACATCTGACTCGGAGTGGGATCGGCGGGATCGAGCGTAGTGGAACAGCCCGAGGAGATTCTCCAGATGAGATTTACTGACGTGGTCGTCCGGCAGGTTACTGTGAATTGATGTGGCCAAATCGATGGCTTCGTCGACATTCTCCGTCGACTCGGGACCGATGTCGGGCATCTCAGACTTCAGAAAGATGTACAGCGCGAGGTTGACGCCAATCTCGACGCGGCTGGGATGTTCCGTTGGGGTAATCCGCTGTGCCTCGCGAAGTAGCTCGATGGCCTTGTCGAGCTCGTCCATGTCATGGTTGTCCCGAGCTCGTCGAGCAAGCGGAAGCGCGAGCCCGCTCAGAGCAGATGCCCTTTGGAGGACATCATTTCCGGCGAGTCTCAATGCCTCTTGTGCCCGGTTGATAGATTGGTCTAGGTCGTTCGGATCATCGCCCTCGCTCTGCTCGTAGCGCCTATGCAGTTTAGCGGCGAGGTTGCCGAGCCATTCCACTCGGCTGTCTTGCCAGTCTTCGATCAGAGGCACAGCCTCGATCAGTCTGTCCATGATGTCAATGGAACGGCTAAGGTCATCCAATGATCCGGTCAGCTGGAAGCTCTCGTAAAGCCCGGCCGCTAGCGTGTTCAAAGTATGGACCTCTAGCCCGGGGTCTTGCAGTATGGTGCCTCTGGGCTCGTTCAGAATGGATGTGGCTTGTGACGAGGCCTTCACTGCGTCATCGCTGAGCTGGATCCACTGCTGCAAGTCCTTCTGTTTCGCGTATATCCTGTACCGGAGCGATAGGGCCATCGCATAGTTGTTCCCGCGATAAATTCGGAGGGTGTTGTTCTCAGACGTAGCAGGGAGCGCGTGGAGGGTTTTAGCAAGATCGATAGCAACTTCCAAAGCCTCTACGGAGGGTGACTCCTTGAATTTCACCTCGAGGAAACACGCAAGCAGCTTGTCTCGTGTCTTTTGGCTGTTTTCACGTTCCCCCAGAAGGCTTTCAATGGCCAGGCTTGTCTGAATTGCGCTCTGTATACTGGCGGGAGATCCATCGCCGAGGAGTTCTAGAGTGTCTATTTCCCCATATTCCACGTCTTCCGTGCTGTGTAGCTGGTTTAACTCTTCCGTGACGAGTCCTAAAATGCTAGGTCCTCCATGATCTAAGCTTCCCGTGTTCCGTAAGTGGCTTAATTCTTCGGCGAGGAGTCCCAGGACGGCAATTTCTCCATCTTCCAGGTCTTCCAAGTCTTCCCAGCCTTCCAAGTCGTATGTGTCGCCTGATTCATCGTCGGTAGAGGAGGCGCCCGAAGCGGGATCGACGTCATCACCCAAGGGCAGGGCCGGATCTGCCATCTTGAATGAGGGATGAGGACTACTAATAGGCTGTAACTTCACCCGAGCTTAAACGAGTACCAGGGAAGACGAACGGAAGAAGTGTCGAAAAGTGCGGCTACTTCTACCTATTTTGAAGGCTATAAGAAATCTAGACGAGAAGTAACTTCTATGAAGATGTGCGGGAGTTGTGTGTCTTTATTCAACTACATGGAACTTCGTGTTTGACACCGGTGATGCCTTCGTCGCTCGCTCTCAGTGATCATGTATGCCACCATCTTGTTCTTACCATCCTCACGATTGGAACACCATCCATCAACTCACACTCATTTCACCCAGCCATCTCGTTGAAGGCTCATGCATGTCTGGTCTTCCTTCACATAATCCAGGTAAATGCGCAAGTCGTGGCGTCGCTGCAGGGTGGGTGGGATGCCCATCCCCCTGACGTGGCCCAATCGCACTCGTCCGAACTCTGCACTTTCGCCTCGCTTTCACGATTTTTCAAGTCATCATGGATGGTTAAGCCTCACTTCAGAGACCAGTGTGGTAGCGCACTGGCGTCGTACAGCATCAACTACGAGGCTGGATACTCGATAGGGATTTCTGCTTCTGCTCCCTGGAAACATTCGCTGGGACAAGAAGTGCTTAGTTTAATGGTCAATCCGAGCGCCTGCAATAACTGCGTTGCCACATGGATCCATGGCCCCGGTTGATTTTCTGGAAACGGTATTTAGGAATGCCGACTTGTCATTTTCAATAGTGATTCAATTGCCAAAGGGGCTTCCTTGTTATCCACCAAAGTGGCCCGGGCATGTCACCAAGAGATCCGACCGTTCTGTTTCGTGCCAGGCGCAGCGAAAATGACGATCTGGAAGCGGTCCTGCTCAAGGAACAAAGACAGCAGAGGGAATGCAACTTGCCTTAAGCGACAGATAAGCTGTATTGTCCATGACCAGCTGTACGCAAGAGATTAAAGCGGTTCCAGAAACCGGATTCATCATTCTTCTGCCTACTAAGATGCCAATTCTATAGATGTGTGAGAGGTGGGTTCTTGGCGAAGAGGCTCTGTGACGTTCCGTAGGTGAGGGAGCGGGTGAACTCCTTGAGATGACCGGGCGGGTCGGTTTTGGGGGCCTGGCTGAATGTCAAGTGGGAAAGGAGCTCTGAGTTTACTTAGTCCAATTGTCGAATTGAGGGAAAGGCTGTGCTGTGTGAGACGTGGTCTGGTTCAATGCGTCGACGAGAAATCTGAAGATGGATTGCTGATGAGCACGTGACAATAAATCTGGGGAATCAGAAAGCCGCAATACACGAGTTTTCATCCCAAGCTTCATTGGTCGACATCGAATTC
>Ga0164243_10011825_pt1 | contig 12420 bp, 11 predicted proteins | sample OricompcompostOP_FD_108781 | JGI IMG/M metagenome (GOLD analysis project Ga0164243, IMG submission 108781) | Organic Plus compost microbial communities from Emeryville, California, USA - Original compost - Organic plus compost (OP) | ecosystem: Engineered > Solid waste > Mixed feedstock >...
CAGCCACCGCGCGGCGCAGGAGACGTTGCCGCTGCGCGACGCGTTTGCCGTGCTGTTCTTTGTCTCCGTCGGCATGCTGGTCGATCCGGCGATCGCGCTGCGCGAACCGTTGCCGTTGCTTGCGACGGTGTTCATCATCATCGTCGGAAAATCGATCGTGGCTTTCGTCATCGTGCGCCTGTTCGGCCATCCGCGCATCACGGCGCTGACGATTTCCGCAAGCCTTGCGCAGATCGGCGAATTCTCGTTCATCCTGGTCACGCTCGGCGTCAGTCTCGCGCTGCTGCCGGAACGCGGCCGCGATCTCGTGCTTGCCGGCGCGATCGTGTCGATCCTGATCAACCCCGTGCTGTTCGCGTTGCTGGACAGGTTTTCGACCCGCGCCGAACGGCGGCGGCCGAAATTCAAGCGGCCCGAACCGGCCGCGGCGCCCCCGCCACCGCGCGAACCGCTGCCGACCAGTTCCAAGACCGATCACGTCGTGCTGGTCGGATACGGCCGGGTCGGCAGCGTCGTCGGCCGCGAGCTTCTGAAAGAGGAGACGCCGCTGGTGGTGATCGAGGATCGTCCCGCCGCCGTGAAGGAATTGCGCGAGCGCGGCGTCGAGGTGTTACAGGGCAACGCCGCCGCCCAGGGCATGCTGCAGGCGGCCAATCTCGGCGCCGCGCGGGCCCTGCTGGTCGCGATCCCGGATGCGTTCGAGGGCGGCCAGATCGTCGCCAAGGCGCGCGCCGTCAGCAAGGAACTGCCGATCATCGCGCGGGCGCATTCCGAGCAGGAAATCGTGCATCTCAAGCATCACGGCGCGAACGTCGTGATCATGGGGGAACTGGAAATCGCCAAGGCGATGATCGCGCAGATCATGTGACGAGCGGCTCGCCGGAAGCTCTCGCATTTGGAGCCTGCATGATGTGTACCAAAGCTGCAGGGCCGGATTGCATTGGGCGTGCTGGGCACCGAATTTTTTCGGAGACGATGCGCTGACAATCAATCACAACCATGGCCAACGCGAATATCGCACTTTTACACAGGGTATTCGTTCGCGTCCGGCTGGTTGCTGTTTACCGGTTCGTGGCTTGGAAATAAGTTCCATGTGAAGCGCTTGTCGTTGGGGCAATTGCGTTCGGGTCGCGGCAACGGTTTAGAGGCCTTTCGTGGGAATCGAAGTGCGCTGCAGGGCAGAAGGCTCTGCTGCTGTGCGTGGTATTGTCCTCAGTGCCGCCGCTTCAGCTTTTCTGTTCGGTGCAAATAGCGTCGCGCTGGCGTCGCCTGGATGTATAGCGCTGCAGGGTTCGGCCGCCGGCGGCACGATAAGCGGCAGTACAAGCGGGACCGGATTTTCCGCTGGTGACGTCATCACCGTGTCATTGTCCGGGTTCGGCGCGTTCGCCAGCATTGGCCTCGAAAACACAACCGCGGCGACCGTGCTGCTTGCGGACAGCGCTGCCCTAGGTACCCGAACTTACACGGTGCCGGCCAACACGACTGCGACATTCACGGTCATCGGCGGGCTTACCGATCCCTCGCCCAGCTACGCATGGAGTTGTGTGTCGGCAGCGGGCAGCGGCAGCGGCGGCACTGACAGCGACAAGTTAAAGTCGGTGCAGACGACAGGTTCGACGGTGGTGGCGAACACATCCGGTGCGAACATCAGCGGGTCGGTTGGCGGCGCGACTGATCAGGCGCTTGGATCGTCCGGCGGAGGGGGGTCTTCGCAATCGGGGGCACCGCCGAGTCCTCCGTCTCCCCCGGAAAAGATCCTGACCCGGGATGAGTACGCCTGGCTGTCGGCATGGCGTAACAACGGATGGCAATTATTCACCTTCAGTCAATCGCGTCTGGAGGAGGAGTTCAACTATTACCGGAAGCGTTTTGACGACGAAGTTCGTGACGGCTGGGAGCACGTATATGCGCCGGAGGACTCCTTTCTGTATTTTCGGCGTAAGGTGGGGGCGTCGCAATTTGCTCCCGAGCAGCAGTCCGCCGTCGCGCGCCGCGCCGACGAAGCTTTCGCGGCGCTCGGCTATGCGGGGGTGACCAAAGCGCCGCCACGTGTGGCGCCGATCTTCGTGCCGCAATGGAGCACATGGGTCGATGTGCGCGGCTCCGGCTTCGAGCAATCGGACTCCAGCGTGCTCAAGGGCATGCAGATCAACGCTACGGCCGGTATCACTTATAAGTTCAGGCCGAATGTCGTGGCTGGCCTGTTCGGCGGCTACGAGAATTTCAATTACGATTTCGCGTCGCTCACCGGAAAGCTGAAGGGTGACGGCGGCACGGTCGGGACCTATGCCGGTTGGCAGATCACGCCGACGCTGCGCTGGAAAGGCATGGTGGGCTGGACCGGCCTTGGATACGACGCATCGGCGGGAACGGCGGCGGGCAGCTTCGACGGATCGCGCTGGCTGTTCTCGACCGGGCTGACAGGCAGCTACAATTACATGATGCTTGTTCTTGAGCCGTCGGCCGATGTGTTCGCGATCTGGGAGCGACAGACGGGATATACCGACACGCTCGGCGCACTGCACGACGCGCGCAGCTTCAATACGGGCCGCGTCTCGCTCGGCGGACGAGCGCTCGCGCCCTACATCTGGTCCGCCTATGGCGTCACACCCTATGTCGGGTTCTATGGCGACTGGCGTTTCATGTCGGATAGCGCGCTTCCCGCAGCCGTTCCATTTGCCGGCATCGGCGAAGGTTGGTCGGGCCGCGTCACCGGCGGATTGTCAATGCCGGTATGGGGCAGGGGCTCGCTGACGTTCGGCGGCGAATACGGCGGCCTCGGCGCCAACTACAAGACGTGGACCGGCAACGCGCGACTGACGGTGCCGTTCTAGGGCGACGCAGTGCTCGATCTATCTCGATCTATAAAGAACAAGAGCAAGACGCGTACACATCTCGTCGTGGCCGGCCTCGTCCCGGCCATCCACGTCTTTCCCTTTGTGATCTTGAGAAGAGCAAGACGTGGATGCCCGGCAAGGCCGGGCATGACGCATATCAGCCGCCGGGATTTTCTTACGCCGCCATCGCCTTGGTCAGATTCTCCGATATCTTGTCGAGGAAGCCGGTGGTGGAGAGCCACTTCTGGTCGGCCCCGACGAGCAGCGCGAGATCCTTGGTCATGAAACCGGACTCCACCGTATCGACGGTGACCTTTTCGAGCGTCGAGGCGAACTTCGCCAGTTCCATGTTGTTATCGAGCTTGGCGCGATGGGTGAGGCCGCGCGTCCACGCGAAGATCGAGGCGACCGAGTTGGTCGACGTCGCCTCGCCGCGCTGATGCTGGCGATAGTGGCGGGTTACGGTGCCGTGGGCGGCTTCCGCTTCCACGACCTTGCCGTCCGGCGTGGTGAGCACGGAGGTCATCAGGCCGAGCGAACCGTAGCCCTGCGCGACAGTGTCGGACTGCACGTCGCCGTCGTAGTTCTTGCAGGCCCAGACATAGCCGCCCGACCACTTGAGCGAAGCGGCCACCATGTCGTCGATCAGGCGGTGCTCGTAGGTGATCTTCTTCTCGGCGAACTTGTCCTTGAATTCCTTGTCGAACACTTCCTGGAAAATGTCCTTGAAGCGGCCGTCATAGATTTTGACGATGGTGTTCTTGGTCGACAGGTAAAGCGGATAACCGCGGTTGTAGGCGAAGTTCATCGACGCGCGTGCGAAGTCGTAGATCGACTGGTCGAGGTTGTACATCGACATGGCGACGCCGGCCCCGGGGAACTGGAACACCTCGCGTTCGATCTTCTGGCCGTCATCGCCGACGAAGGTCAGCGTCAGCTTGCCTTTGCCGGGCACCTTGAAGTCGGTGGCGCGATACTGGTCGCCATAGGCATGGCGGCCGATGATGATCGGCTGCGTCCAGCCGGGAACAAGGCGCGGCACGTTCTTGCAGATGATCGGTTCGCGGAAGATCACGCCGCCGAGGATGTTGCGGATCGTGCCGTTCGGCGACTTCCACATTTCCTTGAGGCCGAATTCCTTCACGCGCGCTTCGTCGGGCGTGATGGTCGCGCACTTCACGGCGACGCCGACCTCGCGGGTCTTGTTGGCGGCGTCGATGGTGATCTGGTCGTTGGTCTCGTCGCGTTTCTGGATGCTGAGATCGTAGTACAGCAGGTTCACGTCGAGGTAGGGATGGATCAGCTTGTCCTTGATGTCCTTCCAGATGATGCGGGTCATCTCGTCGCCGTCCATTTCGACGATGGGATTGGCAACCTTGATCTTAGCCATTGAAATACCTCGGAAAAGCTGCGGTGTCGCGGCAGGAAGACGTGCCGGCGGAACGCCCCTGAGCCGGCTTCGGCGAGGCTATAGCATCCGCCGTGGGCGGGAGAAAGCGGGTCGGTTTGCTGGCATACCGGCCGACGACGCATGCATCAGATTGCGCCCGGTCCTCCTGTCATCCGGAAAGGCGGCAGTTTTACGCAATTACCGCATACTCGCGCCAGCGCGCTTCGACCGTTGCCTTGATTTCGGGCAGCCGATCGTACTGGTGCAGGATGGCCGGGAGGAGGCCATCCGCGGTGCGCACGAGCTTATCCGCGGAGACACGGTAGGCCGACGCCGGCTCGATTCCCATGGTCGCGACGTGGACGTTGTTTTCAACGATCACCACCGGGACGGCGCTGGCGAGATGCCCCATGCGGTTGTGAAACGCCGTGTCCGCGCCGATCTTGCGGCGGACCTTCAGCGGCACCGCGGCGAGATCTGCATTCATGCGGTCGAGATAGGCGAGCATCGCACTCATGCCGCCCAGCACGACGCCGCAGCAACTGATGCGGCAGGGCTTGAGTTTCTCGACATCACGCTCGGGCAGGAACGAACGCATGTAGACCATGTTGGTCGGTTCGTTGCCGATGGTGCGGTTGTCGCCTTCGAGGAAGTAGTGAACCGCCGGACTCCAAATGTTTGCGAAGGGATGCGCCTGAAACACCACGTCGCGCACGTCCGAAATCAGCACTTCGTCGTAGCGCGCGCGATGCGCGTGCAGATAGCGCGCGAACAGCTGAAACCGATAGGCGTGGATCGGTCCGTGAAAGCGGCGGATGAACCAGGTGCGCTTCGGCGTGACGCCGTGGCGGCGCAGATAGGCGGCGAGCGCGAAGTCGGTCGGGCCGACCAGCATGGCGACGTCGCCCGTATAGCCCGAGGCGCGCAGCGATTCGACGAAAATGCGTACCTGATCGACCCGGAACCCGACAGCGGCCCCGAGCACAAGCCGGCGCGCGTCGGTGGCGGCGGGCAAGGCGAAATCCGGCAACAAAAAGCTCCCAATAGCTTCGGCAAGAAATCCGGCAAAAACCTCGACGGAAGCCCTCGCGCTCCATAGAAAGGCGCCATGCCAGGCGCCGGAACGGACAAAACCAAGAATTGGATCGAAACGCCAGCACCCATCGTGGTGCTGGTGGAGCCGCAGCTTGGCGACAACATCGGTTCCGCCGCCCGCGTGATGGCGAATTTCGGCTTGTCGCGGCTGCGCCTTGTCGCGCCGCGCCAGGGCTGGCCGAACGAGCGCGCGCGGGTGATGGCGTCCGGCGCCGACCGCGTGCTTGAGCAGGCCGAGTTGTTCGAGACGGCGGCGGCGGCTGTCGCCGATTGTACATTCGTGCTGGCGACCACGGCGCGGGCGCACGATCAGGCCAAGCCTGTGATTGCGCCGCGCGAGGCGGCGGCGCAGATGGCGGCGCGCGTCGCGGGCGGGGAGAACGTCGCGATCCTGTTCGGACGCGAGCGCATCGGTCTCGTCAACGAAGAGGTTGCGATGGCGGACGCGACGGTGACGTTTCCGGTCAACCCGGCGTTCGCTTCGCTCAATCTCGCGCAAGCGGTCGCGTTGATCGGCTACGAATGGTTTTCCGCCGCCGGCGGCGGATTGCCCTTCGCGGCGCCGGAGAAATCCGCGCCGGCCGCCAAGCAGCAGATCGCTGCGTTTTTGAAGCATCTCGAAAGCGCGCTCGATGCAGTCGAATTCTTCCGGCCGGAAGAAAAGCGCGCCACCATGCTCGTCAATCTCACCAACATCTTCGCGCGCATGCAGCCGTCGCGGCAGGACATGCAGACGCTGTCGGGAATCATCACCGCGCTGGCCGAAGGCTCGAAAGGTCCGGCGCGCGGCGGCATTCTCGATGGCGCAGAAGCCAAACAGCTGCGTTCGCTGCTGGCGGAGGGCGGCCAGTTCCATGTGCCGACCGATCGCCGCCCCGCGCGCGGGCTTGCCAAACTGCTGCGCCGCAATCCGACCGATGCCGAGCGGATTTTCTGGGATGCGTTCGTCCGCGATCGCCGCTTCGCCGGCCATGGATTCAAGCGGCAAACGCCGATCGGACCGATCATCGCCGATATCGTGTCGTTTCCGCTGCGTATGGTGGTGGAAATCGTTCCCGCCGCGGAAGACGAGATCGCGGCCAAGGCGCGGGCGCATCGGCAGCAATGGCTGCGGGAGCACAACTACGCGGTCATCGAAGTGACGGAAGCGGCCATTGGCGAAAGCCTCGCAACCCTGCTCGACGGCCTCGCGCAAGCCGTAGCGACAGCGTCGAAAACGCGGACCGCCTGACGCAGATCAAAGCGGAACGCCGCGCCGGGCGCCATAAGGAAACCATGTATATTCGCAATACGCCTGAGCATTACGGATTGGTCACGCTGGCGCTGCACTGGACCACGGTGATTTTGGTCGTGCTGGCCTGGGGCCTGGGTCAGGGTGGCGATTTGCTGCCGGCCGAAGGAGCGCGCGCCGCCGGGCTTTTCGTCCATATCTCGGCCGGACTTGCGGTCATCCTGCTGACCGTTATGCGTCTGCTGTGGCGAATCGTCGACCCGGCGCCGGCGGCGATACCGACACCGTTCGGCGTGCTCGGCGACTTCGCCGCCAAACTTGGCCACGGGTTGCTATATATTTTGTTGGTCGTGGTGCCGGTGACCGGAATCATTGTCCAGTTTGCCCGCGGCCACGCGCTGCCGGTATTCGGCATCGTCGAAATCGCCTCGCCCTGGGCCGCGGACCGGACATTTGCCCGTTCGGTCATGGGGGCACACGAATTGCTGGCGAATGCCTTGATGGTCATCGCGCTCTTGCATGCGCTGGCGGCGCTATTGCACCACTGGCTGCTGCGCGACCGGACCTTGCGGCGGATGCTGCCGGGCAGCTAGCCGCGCGCGTGGCGCGGGCCGGGTGGTTCGCCGGCGGTCAGCCGTTTTTCTTGATTTCCGCGACGGCGCTCACCAGCAGCGCATCCATTTGCTTGCGCAGATCGAGATCGGAAACCGCCACTTTTTTGGCGTCAAAATCCGCTCGAATTTTCTTAAAAACATCCTCGTCGCCCGGCGTTTCGAAGTCCGAGATGACGACGTCCTTCGCATAGGCTTCTGCTTCCGGTCCGCTCAGGCCGAGCTTTTCGGCGGCCCACAGGCCGAGCAGCTTGTTACGGCGCGCTTCCGCCTTGAACTTGAGTTCCTCGTCGTGGGCGAACTTCTTTTCGAAGCCTTCCTCACGCTTGTCGAAGGTGGTCATTTGGCCCGCTCGCTCCTACATATACGCCCTGAAGATGTGCTGATCGCACACCGCCGGCAAGCCGTCATGGCGGGGTATTTCCGCCGTGTCGACTGCCGCCTTGCATATCGAGACTGGAGCGTCAAGGCAACTCGCCGAGGGTTCCAACTAGGGCATTGCGGTGATCGGTCGCGAGGTCTATGCATGGAGTACTCCGCGCGCGTTTGTGTAGGGGCGCGGAGGGGACGGGCGCCCATTTCCAGGGCGTTGCCCAATTCCGCCGCCGCGGACCTCGCTACGAACTGGAGCCACGGCATTCAATGGATTTTCTCAAGTCACGGTATATCCCGATGAGCCGCCGTCGCCGCATTTATGAAGGCAAGGCGAAGGTCCTCTATGAAGGGCCGGAGCCAGGCACGCTGATTCAGCATTTCAAGGACGACGCGACCGCGTTCAACGCGAAAAAACATCAGGTCATCGAGGGCAAAGGCGTCCTCAACAACCGGATTTCGGAGTACGTGTTCCAGCATCTCAACAACATCGGGGTGCCGACCCACTTCATCAAGCGTCTCAACATGCGCGAGCAACTGATTCGCGAAGTCGAGATTATTCCGCTCGAGGTGGTGGTGCGGAACGTCGCCGCCGGTTCGCTCAGCCAGCGGCTCGGTCTTGAAGAAGGCACGCAACTCCCGCGCTCGATCATCGAGTTCTATTACAAGAACGACGCGTTGAACGATCCGATGGTTTCGGAAGAACACATCACGGCGTTCGGCTGGGCCAATCCGCAGGAGATCGACGACATCATGGCGCTCGCCATTCGCGTCAACGATTTCCTGTCCGGGCTTTTCCTCGGCGTCGGCATCCGGCTGGTCGATTTCAAGATGGAATGCGGCCGGCTGTGGGAAAACGAAATGCTGCGCATTGTCGTGGCGGACGAGATTTCGCCCGATAGCTGCCGGTTATGGGATATCAAGTCGAACGAGAAGCTCGACAAGGACCGCTTCCGCCGCGATCTCGGCGGCTTGCTCGAAGCCTATACCGAGGTTGCCAAGCGGCTCGGCATCATGGGCGAGAACGAGCGTCCGCAGGGTAGTGGACCGATCCTCGTGAAGGGCTGATAATAATAAGGGCGGCGTAAACGCCAAAAAACGGGAGGGAGAAATATGGGTCAGCATACAATCGGTCTCGTTGTTCCGTTCGCGGAGGATCGGGTGCCCGACGAGGGGCTGACCATGTATCCGGGCGTCAATTTCGTTCCCCACGGCACCGGCGTGCGTTCGCTGACCCCGGAGGGTTACGATGCCGCGGTCGACAAAGTCATTCCGGCGGCGGAGAACCTTGCGCGCCGCGGTGTCGAGGCGGTCATGCTGATGGGGACGTCGCTGACGTTCTACCGTGGCCCGGAATTCCACGAAGAATTGCTCGACAAGGCGCGCCGCGTGACCGGTCTGCCGGTTTCCAGCATGAGCCAGTCGGTGGTGGACGGACTGCGCTTCTTCGGCGCCAAAAAGGTCGCCGTCAGCACGGCCTATTCCAAGGTCGTGAACGACAAGCTGCAGGAATTGCTCGACTACCACGGTTTCGAGGTGCATTCGCTCGAATCGTTCGGCATCACCGATTTCGGCGGCGGTGCGGTCCGCAAGTCCGAGGCGGAAATCATTGAACTCACCGCGGGCGCCATCGCCAAGGCGCCGCAGGCGGACGCGGCGCTGATCTCGTGCGGCGGGCTGCGCACGCTCAACTGCTCGAAGCCGATCGAGGAGCGCTGCGGCGTCCCGGTCGTCACCTCGACCCAGTCGGCATTCTGGGCCGCGCTCCAGCTCGTCGGCGAAAGCGGGCAGATTTCCGGCTACGGCCGCATGCTCGAAGAGGCGAAAGCACCAGAAATGGTGTAATTAATCGTTCGCTGAGATGTGGAATGCCGGAGGGCCGGTTGCATCGGCCTATTTCGCCCATATTTTCATGTCGAAAAGCCTCGTTCCGCCAAGAAAACCATGGATGCGCGGCGCCAAGCCGGGCATGACGTAAGCATCATGAAAGCACGCGTAACCGTTACTCTGAAATCCGGCGTTCTCGATCCGCAGGGCAAGGCCATCGAAGGCGCGTTGAAGTCGCTTGGTATTTCCGGCGTCGCCAGCGTGCGCCAGGGAAAAGTGTTCGACATCGAGATCGAAGGCGCCGACCGCGCCAAGGCGGAAGCCGCGCTGAAGGATGCGGCCGACCGGCTCTTGGCCAATACCGTGATCGAGAATTACCGCGTCGAGGTGGTCGGCTGATGGGCCGGCCTGCGGTATCGGAGATCCGGTCATGAAGTCCGCCGTTCTCGTCTTTCCCGGCATCAACCGCGAGCGCGACATGGCGCGCGCGCTCACGCTCATCTCGGGGCAGGAGCCCGCGATGGTGTGGCACGCCGAGACGGCGCTGCCGGCGGGGACCGACCTCGTCGTGGTGCCCGGCGGCTTCTCTTACGGCGACTATCTGCGCTGTGGCGCCATCGCCGCGCGCGCACCGGTAATGGACGCGGTGCGGAAATTCGCCGCCGATGGCGGGCTGGTGCTCGGCGTCTGCAACGGCTTTCAGATCCTCTGCGAGTCGGGCCTGTTGCCCGGCGTGCTGATGCGCAATGCGAAGCTGAAATTCATCTGCCGCGACGTTTATCTGCGCGTCGAGCGCTCGGACAGTCCGTTCACGCGCGGCTACAATGCGGGACAGGTAATCCGCGTGCCGGTGGCGCACGGCGAGGGCAACTACATCGCCGACGAGGAAACCATCAAGCGGCTCGAAGGCGAGGGGCGGGTTCTTTACCGCTATGTGTCGCCGGACGGCGAACTCGATCCGAACTGGAATCTCAACGGCGCAACCAATTCGATCTGCGGCATCACCAACGAACGCGGCAACGTGTTCGGCATGATGCCGCATCCGGAAAATCATGTGGAACCGTCGATGGGCTGCACGGATGGCCGCGGGATTTTTGCCGGGCTGGCAGAGCACTTGAAGAACGCGGCGTAAGTCATTGTTCGGGAATCATTCCGGATTGCCGTCATGGCGCGTCGAAGACGCGCGTGAACGGGCCTTTTGCGGTTTCGGAATGATGCCGGAACCATTTTCTCATCAGCATTGTCTAACCATCAGATAACGGTCACCGGGACGCGGTGGACCGCGTTGCGCGCGGCGGCCGCGGGCTGGGTTTCGCCGCTATCCAATTTTGCCCACGAAGACAGGCTGTACTCGCCAGGCTGGCGAGGCCGCCAGGTCGCTGTAAAACGCCGCCAGGCGTGTCCGTTGCGGGGTTCGAGCTGGGCGTTGATCCATTCGGGCTTCTCGCCGACGCCGATATCGACGGATTCGATCTCGCCATCCGCCCATGCCCAGCCCCAGATTTCGGTGTCCCGTTCGGCTTCCAGCGTCTGATTGGGTGCAGGCGAGACGATGACCGACTCCGGTGCGACCGCCCAGACCGGTCTGGTTTCGCCGGTGGGATGTCCCGACAGCCCGTTCACCGGGTCGTTGTACCAGCGCGTGGTGAATGGGCTGTCAGCGCGCGTCTCGGCGAGGACAATTCGCCACAACCATTTCACGTTGTTCGTGCCGTAAAAACCCGGCACCACCAGCCGGGCCGGAAAGCCGTTCTCGCGCGGCAGGGGTGCGCCGTTCAATTCGTAGGCCACGAGCACGTCCGCGGCGATCCGCTCGATCGGAACATCCTTCACGAAAGCGTCGCACTGAACGTTTTCGAACGTTCCATGGTCGGCCCCCATAGCCCACAGGAAGCGCGCCTCGAGTTGGGGCTCGCATTCGGCCAGCAAATCGGCGAGCCGCACGCCGCCCCATACCACATTGCAGACGCGGCGCGTCGGGATGTCCGGCCGCAGCGGACTGCCGCAGCATTCGTGCACGCTGTGAATTTCGGTGCGCGGCTTTTGGATGAGTTCGTCAAAAGTCAGATGCAGGGGACGCCTGACCAGGCCGTCGATCGTGAGCGACCACTCCGCCGCGCTCAGCTTGGGGATCCCCAGGTGGCAGAGGACGATCGTATCGGCCGCCCGCGTCACCCGATCCGTGAGCTGATGGGGCCGCAGCGGATGACGCATGTAGGGGCTGGCGGGGTCCATCGCGACGTTGGTCATTCGGCCCAAACGTTACGGGCGAGCGGCGGTTCCCCCGCGGCGAATTCGCCTTAATTTTGAGGTGGACGACCGCGCATCGGACGTTCAAGAGGGGGTGAAATCGCCCGCCCTGGACGCTACATGGTAGCCGTGACCCGCAACGAACCCGCCATTACCCCCGATCTCGTCGCCCAGCACGGCCTCAAGCCGGATGAGTACGACCGTATTCTCAAGCTGATCGGCCGCGAGCCCACCTTTACCGAACTCGGCATCTTTTCGGCGATGTGGAACGAGCACTGCTCGTACAAGTCCTCGAAGGTGCACCTGCGCGGGCTGCCGACCAAGGCGCCGTGGGTGATCCAGGGGCCGGGCGAGAACGCGGGCGTCATCGACATCGGCGACGGGCAGGCGGTGGTGTTCAAGATGGAGAGCCATAACCATCCGTCATTCATCGAGCCGTATCAGGGCGCGACGACCGGTGTCGGCGGCATCCTGCGCGACGTGTTCACCATGGGCGCGCGGCCGATCGCCTGCCTCAACGCGATCTCGTTCGGCGATCCGCGCCACCCGAAGACGCGGCATCTTGTATCGGGTGTGGTCGCGGGCATCGGCGGCTACGGCAATTCCTTTGGTGTTCCCACGGTCGGCGGGCAGACGCGGTTTCACTCGCGCTACGACGGCAACAACCTCGTCAATGCGATGGCGGTGGGCCTCGCCGACGCCGACAAGATTTTCTATGCGGCGGCGTCGGGCGTGAACATGCCGATCGTCTATCTCGGCTCGAAGACCGGCCGCGACGGCATTCACGGCGCGACCATGGCTTCG
>Ga0164243_10011827_pt1 | contig 12419 bp, 10 predicted proteins | sample OricompcompostOP_FD_108781 | JGI IMG/M metagenome (GOLD analysis project Ga0164243, IMG submission 108781) | Organic Plus compost microbial communities from Emeryville, California, USA - Original compost - Organic plus compost (OP) | ecosystem: Engineered > Solid waste > Mixed feedstock >...
GGAGCCGAGCGCGTCGCCGAGGCCGTCCTCCGACCCGTTCAGCGCGATCACGATCGACGCGTCCAGCAGCCGGTACACCCCGTACGGGGCGTCAATCGACCAGCACGCAAGCTCGGCGGGGCGGCGCACGTCGGTCTGCGTCCTGCGGCCGGAGTAGTACAGCGCGAGCGATTCGGCCTGCAGGTCGAGCCCCGCGCCCAGCAGGCTCGACTCGACCCGGGTGCCCTCGCCGGTGGTCAGCTTGCGCGCGTAAGCGGCCAGCACGCCCATAGCGAGCAGCGCCGCGCCGTGCTGGTCCACGACGGGTGTGCCGGCCGCCGTGGGGCGGTCGCCGGTGACGTCCACCAGTCCGGTGCGCGCCTGGACGAGCAGGTCCACCCCCGGCCGCCCGGCCATCGGGCCGCGCGACCCCCAGCCGCTGGCCGAGGCGTAGATGATGTCGGGCTTGATCGCCCGCACCGCCTCGTACCCGAGGCCGAGCTTCTCCAGGGCGCCGCCCCGGTAGTTCTCCAGCAGCACGTCGGCACGCTCGATGAGCGGGCGCAGCACATTGCGGGCGTCGGGATGCTTGAGATCGACGACGATCGAGCGCTTGTTCCTGTTGACCGCCAGGAACGTCACACTGCGCCCGGCGGCCCGGATCCCTCCGCTTCCGATCCTGCGCTCCCACGACCCGCCGGGCGGCTCGACCTTGACGACGTCGGCGCCGAGGTCGGCCAGATACTGCGAGGCCGCGGGCCCCTGTACGAAGTGCGAGAAACTCAGGACCCTCATCGTTTCGATCATGTAACCTCCCGGCAGCGCGACCCCTCCGCACGCCGACCGTAGGAACGCGGGGTTCCCGCACCCAACGACGCGTTCCCGGTAGATGGAAACGCGCCACGCCGGACGGAACCGCCGGTCCGGCACCATGGTCGCCATGGCTGAAGGGTTCTCCCCGATACGCGTCCGGCTCCCGGGACACGTGGTCAACTGCGTGGTCGCGGGGCAGGGGCCTGCGGTGCTGCTCCTCCACGGGTGGCCGCAGACCGCCCACGCGTGGCGCGAGGTGGTGCCGCTGCTCGCCGGCCGCCACACCGTCGTGGCCCCCGACCTGCCGGGCTTCGGGGCGAGCTCGCGGCCGGCCGGCGGATACGACAAGCGCACGGTCGCGGGCATCCTCGCCCGGCTCATGGCCGCGCTCGGGCTGACCCGCTACCACCTCGTCGGCCACGACGTCGGCGGCCAGGTCGCCTACCCGCTCGCCGCGCTGCACCCGGAGGCGGTACGCAGCCTGACGTTCGTCGAGGCGGGCATCCCCGGCCTCGGCGACAGCCTCGCGGCGGCCAACCCGCTGACCGGCGGGTCCTGGCACTTCGGCTTCAACATGGTGCCCGACCTGCCGGAGTTCCTGCTCGCCGGCCGCGAGCGCGGCTATCTGGAGTTCATGTTCCGTCGCGACACGGTGGGCCTGTACGTCACCGACGCGATCGACGACGCGGCGATGGACGTCTACACCCGTGCCCTGGCCGCCCCCGGGGCGGTACGCGCCACAATGGGCTACTACCGGGCGCTGCCCGCCGACATCGCCGACAACCGCGAGCTGTGCGCCGCCGGGCCGCTGCGGGTGCCCACGCTCGTGGTGGGCGCGCGGCACGGCGTCGGGTTCGGCTGGCTGGACACGGTCCGGGAGGCCGTGGCGGACGTGTCGGCGCGCTGGGTGGAAGATTGCGGACACTATGTGCCCGAGGAGCGTCCCGCCGAGCTGGTGCGGCTGCTGACGGAGGTGTGGCAGGAGGTCGACGTCGCATGACCGGTACGAGTGACGTGGTGCTGATCCACGGGGCCTGGCACGGGGCCGGGCACTTCGCGGCTCTCGCGAAGGAGCTGACCGCCATGGGCCATCGCGTCCTGGCGCTCGACCTGGCGGGCCACGGCTCCCGAGCCCGCTTCCCCGTCAGTTACCTGGCCAGGGACGTCGAGGCGCTGCGTACGGAGGTGTCCCCACTCGCGGACCTGACCCTCGACGACGTGGCGCGGGACGTGGTGGCCACGCTGCGCCGGCTTCCCGCCCCGCCGGTCGTGGCCGCGCACAGCATGGGCGGGGCGGTGGCCACCCGGGTCGCCGAGATCGCCCCCGAGCTGGTGGCCGGGCTGGTGTACGTCGCCGCGTTCGTCCCCACCCTGCTGGGTTCCTCGGGCGCCTACCTCGACCTGCCGGAGGCGAAGACCGCGCTCGGCGGCGGGCTCTACCTGGGCGATCCTGCCGCCGTCGGCGCCGTGCGCATCGATCCGCGCAGCACCGACCCCGCGTACCAGGCCGAACTGCACGCGGCCTACTTCTCGGACCTCGACCGGCCGGACTTCCTGGCGCTGGCCGCCTCCCTCACTCCCGACCAGCCGATGTCGTTCCTCACCACCGCGACCGGCGCCACGGCCGGGCGCTGGGGGACCGTGCCCCGGACGTACCTCCGCACCACCCTCGACCGGGCGCTGCCCGTCGAGCTGCAGGACGTCATGATCCGGCACGCCGACGAGCTGGCCCCCGCGACCGCGTTCACCCAGGTGACCGTCGAGGCCGGGCACGCCGTCTTCGCCGGCGTCCCGGCCGAGGTGGCGGACGTCATCCACCACGCCGAGGCCCGCCCGGAATGGCGGCGAGCAGCTCGCGGGTGAACGGCGCCGCGGGCGCGGCGAGCACGTCGGCGGTCGGGCCGGACTCGACGATCCTGCCGTCCCGCATCACCGCGAGCCGTTCCGCGGCGGCGGCCACCACGGCGAGGTCGTGCGAGATGAGCAGGTAGGCCATCCCGTGCTTGTCCTGCAGCCGGCGCAGCAGTGCGAGGATCTGCGCCTGGGTCACCGTGTCCAGGGCGGACACCGGCTCGTCGAGCACGATCACGTCGGGCGACGGCGCCAGGGCCCGGGCGATGGCGACGCGCTGGCGCTGCCCGCCGGACAGCGCCGAGGGCCGCCGCCGGGCGACCTCTGGGGGCAGGCCGACGTCCTCGAGCAGGCGCAGCACCCGCTCCCGGCGCTCGGCCCGGGTGCCCGCGCGCAGTGCCCGCAGCGGTTCCGCGACGATGCGGCCCACGCTCATGAGCGGATCGAGTGACGCGTACGGGTTCTGCGCGACGAACTGCACCCGGCCGGCCCTGACGGGCGCGCCGTCCAGCAGCACGCTCCCGCTCGTCGGCGCGACGAGCCCGGTGACGACGCGGGCGATGGTCGACTTGCCCGACCCCGACGCGCCGACCAGCCCGAGCGTGCTCGCCCGGTCCAGCGTGAACGAGGCACCCTCGACCGCGATCGTGCCGCCCGGATACACCTTCCGCAGGTCGCGGACCACGAGCAGCGGCTCTCCCGGGGCCGGTGCGGGCCCGGTGAGCGGCTGGGGGGCAGAGCGGAGCAGCAGCCGGGTGTAGGCGGCCTGCGGACTGCCGAGCACCTGTTCCGCCGGGCCTTCCTCCACGACGCGGCCCTCGGTCATGACAGCCACGCGGTCCGCACGGTCCGCGGCGACGCCGAGGTCGTGAGTGATCAGGAGGACGCTCGTGCCGTCCCTGGCCGCGACCTTCTGGACGAGATCGAGCACGGTCTTCTGCACCGTGGTGTCGAGCGCGGAGGTCGGCTCGTCGGCGATCAGCAGCGCGGGCCGCCCGGCGAGCGCCATGCCCAGCAGCACCCGCTGCCGGAAGCCGCCGGAGAGCTGGTGCGGGTAGCGGCCGAGCAGCGCCGCCGGGTCGGGGATGCCCACCCGGCCGAGCGCCTCCTCGAGTGCGTCCTCGCCCGGCCGTGGGGTGCCGGTCAGCCGCAGCGCCTCGGCGAGCTGGGCGCGCACGGTCATCAGCGGGTTGAGCGCGGTTCCCGGATCCTGGGGCACGAACGCGATCCGCCGCCCGCGCAGCCGCCGCCACGCCCGCTCCCGCAGGCCGTCCACCCGCTCGCCGCCGAAGGTGACCACGCCCCCGGTCACCCTGGCCGTGTCCGGCAGCAGGCCGGCGAGCGCGTGCGCGAGCGTGGACTTGCCCGACCCCGACTCGCCGACCACCGCCACGATCTCCCCGGCCTCCACCGTCAGGTCGGCGCCGTCCACGGCCGGTCGGCCGCGCCCGGGCGGCCCGTAGCGGACGGTCAGGCCGCGTACGGCCAGCAGGGGTGTCATCGCGTCTCCGATCGCGTACGCAGTACGTGGCCGAGGTGGTTGACCGCGAGCGCCACCGCGGCGACGACGAGACCGGGCACGGTCGTCAGCCACCAGGCCGAGGCGAGGAAGGGGCGTCCCGCGGCGACCAGCGAGCCCCATTCGGGCGCCGGGGGCGGGGCCCCGAAGCCGAGAAAGCTCACGGCGGCGACGGTGAGGACGGCGTTGCCGAGTTCGAGCGTCGCCAGCGCGGCGACCGGCCCCGCGGCGTTGGGCAGCACATGGGTCAGCAGCACCGTGACACGCCCGGTTCCACACACCGCGGCGGCCTCGACGTACCCCGACCCGCGGACTCTGACGACCTCGGCGCGCATGACCCGGGAGAACACCGCCGCGGCCGACACACCGACGGCGAGGGCCACCTCGCGCGTCCCCGGCCCGAGCACCGCCACGACCACCAGGATCAGCAGGAACGACGGCACGGCGAGCAGCACTTCCACCGCACGCATGACCAGTCCGTCCAGCCGGCCCCGGGCTGTCCCCGCCACCAGCCCGATCGCCGAGCCGGCGAGGACGGCGACGCCCACCGCGATGACGGCGGCCTGCAGCGAGGGGGCGGATCCGTGCACGACTCTGGTGAACACGTCCCTGCCCAGCTCGTCCGTGCCGAACGGATGCGCGGTCCCCGGAGGCAGCAGCCGCTGCGTGAGATCGCCGCGCAGCGGGTCGGCGGGGGAGAGCAGGCCGGGCGCGAGCGCGGCGGCCGAGGCCGCCAGGAGCACGAGGGCCGACGGCACGACGCCGAGCCGCCTCATGAACGTCATGCGGCACGCTCCCGCAGCCGGGGGTCCACCAGAGGGTGGGCCACGTCCACCGCGAGCGTGAGCAGCGTGACGACCGCCGTGGTCACCACGACCAGGGCCTGCAGCATGGGCAGGTCCCGGGTCGTGACCGCCGACTCGATCAGGCGGCCGAGCCCGTTGCGTGCGAAGACGGTCTCCACCACGACCGACCCCGACACCAGCCAGCCGACCAGCAGCGCGGTCATCGTCAACGCCGGCATGGCGGCGTTGCGCAGCGCGTGTGCCGTCACCGCCCGCGCCCGTGACGCGCCCTTGGCCCGCGCCGTGTCCACGTACGGCTGCCGCATCTCCACGGTCAGCCGTTCGAGGAGAACCTGCGCCACGAAGGCCGACGACGGCACCGCCAGGGTCACGGCCGGCAGCACCAGATCGGCGAGCCCGTCCTCGGCCCTGGCGGGGAACAGCGGCAACCCGAACGAGAACGCCTGCAACAGCACCAGCCCGAGCCAGAAGGTCGGGACGGACAGCGACAGGCCGGGCAATGCGCCGAGCGAGCGGCGCAGCCACATCCGCCGGGTGTGCGCGGCCCACCAGGCGATCAGGAAGCCGAGCGGGAGCGCCAGCAGCAGCGCGCCACCCGCCAGCGCGAGCGTGCGCGGCGCCGCCTCGGCGATCGTCGCGCCGACCTCCCGCCCGGTCTGGAACGAGGTGCCGAAGTCGCCGTGCAGGGCGTGGAGCAGCCCGCCGATGTAGCGCTCGGCCGCCGGGCGGTCCAGGCCGTACTCGGCGCGCAGCGCGGACACCCGCGCCTCGTCCACGCCGTTCTCCGGCCCGATCATGATCCGTACGGGGTCGGCCGGGAGGAGGTAGAAGACGGCGAAGGTGAGCGTGTAGACCGCCAGCACCACGGCCGCCGCCTGCGCGAGCCGCCGCGCCACGAACCGGCCCATCTCAGCCCCGGATGTCCAGGAGGACCCGCTGCCCGCCGACCGCCTGGCCGGTGTACAGCACCACGTTGCCCGGCCGGAGCCTGCCGAGCAGCGCGAGGGTCAGCGCGCGCTGACCGCCGGTCGGGATGACGCCGCCGTCGGGCACCGCCACCTGCCCGTCCTGCCGGAGCACCGCGCACCCCGGCCAGGCGGCCGCGTCTCCCGGTTCCGTCGTGGCCTCCGCGGCGGCCGGGCGGGCGGCGTAGCGGTGGCCGCGCAGCGCACGTCCGAGGTCGGTCGTCCATTCGTGGCCGTCGAAGCCCACCACCAGGCTCAGCGTACGGACGACGCCGGGGCCGGCGGCGCCGGAGGGATGGACGGGCGGGCCGGGCACCAGCCGGTCGGTCAGGCCGACCACCTCGACGTCGCCGATCGCCCGCGCCGGGACGGACAGCGTGCTCGCGGTCTCCCCGTCCTCCTGTCCCTGGACGAAGTACGCCGTGTCCTCGGCGACCAGCGTCCCCTCGCGCAGGCCCAGGAGATACGCCGGGCCGAGCAGGTCGCCGTCGAGGGCGACCGGCGGCAGGACCACCGTGCCCCCGTGCTGGAACCCGTAGGCCCCCTCGGCGTATCCGCCCGTCACGGCCTCGGCGGCGAACCGGACGATCGCCGCGTGCGGAATCCGCCGGGTCATCAGCTGGACGGTGAACCAGTCCCGGGCGTCCCGGAGGCGGGTCAGGCCGTCGGCGTCGGCGAGCAGCCGCACCCGCGATGGATCGGTGAACGGGATGAGGGCGTCCCGCAGCAGCACGAGCTGCCACAGCCACTCGTTGTACAGGTTGCGCGCGGCGTGCAGGCCGGGCTCGCCGATGAGCCGTTCGACCACCGGGGGGATCCAGGCGTACCCCACGCAGTTACTGTGGATGTCCAGCGGGCCGGGCGTGCCCGTGCCGGACATGCTCCGCACCAGGTCCAGCACCACCTCGGACACCGCGATGGCGTTGTCCCGCAGCTCGCCCCTGACGCCCTGGTCGGCGAGCCCGGCGTCAAGCCGCAGGGTGGCGTAGGGCCCTGATGTGGCAAGACTCGCCTCCAGCCCGGCGACGAAGTCGGCCCTGGCGGCCTCGCCGCCGCCGGCTGCGGCGACCGCCGATTCCAGCAGTGCGTGCGCGGCGGCGACGAACGCCGCCGGGTCCACCGCGCGGCCCGCGGCGAAGTCGTTCCATGTCATGCCCGTACCTCCGCGTCCTGGAAAATCGGCCGTCCCGAGGCGTCGAGGCGGACCCCTGTCACCCGCTCCGCGAGGCCGATCGACGAGGCCTGCTCGAAGAGCGGGATGCCGTGCCCGCCGGAGAGGATCGCCTCGGCCGCGGCGTCCACGGCACGGGCGCGCTCGGCGGGATCGAGCACCGTGGCGATCCGGGCGATCGTGCTGTCCACCTCGTCCGGCCGGGTGCGGCGCAGCGGGTTCGCGCTCTTCACCGGATACACGCTGGCGAGGACCGTGGGGTCGCCCCTGGTCACGGCCCACGAGACGAAGTCGTAGTCGCCCGAGCCCTGCCGTGCGCTGTTGGTGGCGTCGTCGAGTGGCGTCGGCCGCAGCTCGATCCCGGCCTCGGCGAGCTGCTGGGCCATGAGCTGGTACAGCGAGCCGTAGGGCTCACTGGCGGAGTAGACCAGGTCGAACGACAGCCGCTGCGATCCCTTCGCGCGCACGCCGTCCGGGCCGCGCCGCCACCCGGCCGCGTCGAGCAGCCGGGCCGCCTCACCGGGCGCGTACGCCAGGCCGGCCGAGCGGTCCTTGTAGCCGGGCGTGGTGGTGGCGAGCACGTCGGTCGCCGGGCGCTCGCCCGCCGCGAGCAGCGGCGTGAATTTCGACCGGTCGAGGGCGGCGCCGATGGCCCGCCGTACGGAGGGGTCGCGCAGCGCGGGTCGCGACTCGTTGGGCAGCAGCGTGTACACGATGCCGGGCCGGGTGGCCGACAGCAGCCGGGGACCTCGGTCGCCGAAGGATCGCTGGTCCTGCTGGAGCACCTGCAGGTCGGCATCGAGCTGCCCGGACAGGAGGCTGCCGTGCCTGGCGCTCGGGTCGGTGACGATGGCGAAGGTCAGCTCGCGCACGCGCGGAACGCCCCGGTTGGCGGCCAGCGCGCTCGCCCAGGCGTACCCGGTGCGGGCGGACAGCCGCACCTCCTCGTTGAGCGCGACCCGGCCGAGCACGTACGGCCCGGAGCCGGCGATCCCGCCCGCGCAGCGCTGCTCTGGGGTCTTGCGCAGGGTGCCCGGGGAGAGCATGCCGAGCGTCACCATCGAGGTGGCCTGGAGGAACTGTGCGCTCGGCGCGTCGAACCGCACCTCGACGGTCTTCGCGTCGAGCGCTGAGGCCCCCGCGTAGCCGGCGAGGTAGCCCGAGCCGAGCGGCGACCGCGCGCCGAGCTTGACGATGTCGTCGAGGTTGGCGACGACCGTGGCCGCGTCCAGCGGCGCGCCGTCGTTGAACGTCACGCCGTCGCGCAGGGTGAAGGTGAACCGCTTGGCCTGCTTGTCGACCTTCCACGACGTCGCGAGCCACGGCACGATCTCTCCGGTGCGCGGGTCCTGGTCAGTCAGCGAGTCCACGAGCTGGCGCGATACGTTGAGATTCTGGGTCTGTGGGGTCTGATGCGGGTCGAGGCAGCTCACCGGCTGGGCGAGCCCCGCGGTGAGGGCGCCGCCGGCGGTCTGCCGGGCGTCCGCGGTCGCGCAGGCCGCGGCCAGCAGGGCGCAGCACGCGAGCACAGGGGTCAGTCGAAGCACGGGCCCCAGTGTGGGAACCCGCCTCCCAAAACCCCTAATCCCGATTTTCATTGTGTGGGAACCCTCGAATTCTCGTTGAATGGAACTCGGGCGTTGAGCCCCGCACCACCGGGGCGAGACCGTGCGGGCTATGGACACAACGGAGCGTGACAGGCTCGTGGGCGAGCTGCTGGACGCCTACCGGACCCGCGAACCGGTCGATCCGCCGACCAGCCGGCTCGCCGGGCTCACGATCGACGACGCGTACGCGATCCAGCTCGGGCAGATCGACTGTCTGCTCGCGGACGGCGCGGTCGTCAAGGGCCACAAGGTCGGCCTGACCTCCGCCGCCATGCGGCGGCAGCTCGGCGTGGACGCGCCCGACTACGGCCACCTCACCGACACGATGTTCCACCCGGAGGGCGCGCCGATCGACGTGTCGCGCTTCCTGCAGCCGAGGATAGAGCCCGAGATCGCCTTCGTGCTCTCCCGGCCGCTGCGCGGCCCCGGCGTGACCGCCGCCGACGCGGTGGCGGCCGTGGACTTCGTGCTGCCCGCCCTGGAGATCATCGACTCCCGGGTCAGGGACTGGCGGATCACACTGATCGACACGATCGCCGATAACGCGTCCTCAGGCGGCGTGGTACTGGGCGGCACCCCGGTCCGGCTGTCCGGCCTGGACCTCCGGCTGACCGGGTGCGTGCTGCGGCGCAACGGCGAGGTCGCCGGCACCGGAGCGGGCGCGGCGGTGCTCGGCTCGCCGCTGAACGCCCTCGTGTGGCTGGCCAACACCCTGGGCGAACGCGGTGTGACGCTGGAGGCGGGGCACACGATCCTGCCGGGCTCGGTAACCGCAGCGGTGCCGGTGGCCGTCGGCGACGTCGTCCAGGCGAGCTTCGCTGGCCTCGGCACGGTGACCGCGGTGTTCGGGGAGGACCGATGAAGGTGCCCGCCGCGATCGTCGGGCCGGGCAACATCGGCACCGACCTGCTGGTCAAGCTGCTGCGCAGCGACGTGATCGACGTACGGTACATGGTCGGCGTGGATCCGGCCTCCGACGGCCTGGCGCGGGCCCGCGCGCTCGGCGTCGAGGCGAGCGCCGGGGGAGTGGACTGGCTGCTGTCCCGGCCGGAGCCGCCGCGGATCGTGTTCGAGGCGACCTCGGCGCGGGCCCACCTGGCCAACGCGCCGCGTTACGCCGAGGCGGGGATCCAGGCGGTCGACCTGACGCCGGCGGCGACCGGGCCATTCGTCTGCCCGCCCGTGAACCTGCCCCAGCACCTCGACGCGCCGAACGTCAACATGATCACCTGCGGCGGGCAGGCCACGATTCCGATCGTGCGCGCGGTGGCCGACGTGACGCCCGTGCCGTACGCGGAGATCGTCGCCTCTATCGCCTCCCGCTCGGCGGGACCGGGCACCCGGGCGAACATCGACGAGTTCACCGAGACCACCGCCCGCGCCATCGAGGACGTGGGCGGCGCGGGACGGGGCAAGGCGATCATCATCCTCAACCCCGCCGAGCCCCCAATGATCATGCGGGACACGGTGTTCTGCGCCATCGGCCCCGATGCCGACACCGGCGCCGTCGCCGAGTCGGTGCAGCGGATGGTCAAGGAGGTCCAGCGCTACGTGCCCGGTTACACGTTGCGCGCCGAGCCGCAGTTCGACCGGCCGCGGCCGGAGTGGAACGACCACGGGCGGGTCGCGCTATTCCTGGAGGTGCGAGGCAACGGCGACCACCTCCCACCGTGGGCGGGAAACCTGGACATCATGACCGCCGCCGCAGCGCGGGTGGGCGAACTTCTGGCGGTGTCCCAATGAGTGTTCCCATGAGCGCCCCGGTCAGTGAGGAGACGCACGTGGACGTCCGCATCACCGACACCACCCTGCGCGACGGCAGCCACGCGATGGCACACCGGTTCACGCCCGACCAGGTGCGGGCCGTGGTCCGCGCCCTCGACGCCGCGGGAGTGCGGGTCATCGAGGTGACGCACGGCGACGGTCTCGGCGGGTCCTCGTTCAACTACGGCTTCTCCGCCGTGGACGACATCGAGCTGGTGCGGGCGGCCAGGGAGGCGGCCCGCGACGCGCGCATAGCGGTGCTGCTGCTCCCCGGCCTCGGCACGGTCGCCGACCTGCGCCACGCCCATGACGCGGGCGCGACCGTCGCGCGGATCGCCACCCACTGCACCGAGGCCGACATATCGGTGCAGCACTTCAGCGCGGCCCGCGACCTCGGTATGGAGACCGTCGGGTTCCTGATGCTCGCGCACATGACCACCCCCGAGGTGCTGGCCCGCCAGGCGCGGATCATGGCCGACGCGGGCTGCCAGTGCGTGTACGTGGTCGACTCCGCGGGCGCGCTGCTGCCCGACGACACGCGGGCACGGGTCGCCGCGCTCGTCGCCGAACTCGGCGGAGACGCGCAGGTCGGGCTGCACGGGCACCAGAACCTATGCCTCGGCGTCGCCAACTCGCTGGTCGCCTATCAGGAGGGCGCCCGGCAGATTGACGGCACGCTGTGCGCGCTCGGCGCGGGCGCGGGCAACTCGCCGACCGAGGTGCTGGCCGCCGTGTTCGAGAAGATGGGAGTGCGGACCGGCCTCGACGTGCCCGCGCTGCTCGACGCGGCGGCGGAGGTGGCGCTGCCGTTCATCCCACGGCTGCCGTGGGCCGAGCGCACCGCGATCGTGCAGGGCTACGCCGGGGTCTACTCGTCGTTCCTCCGGCACGCCGAGCGCGCCGAGGAGCGGTACGGCGTGCCGGCCCACGAGATCCTCCGCGAGGTCGGCGCGGCCGGCTACGTCGGCGGCCAGGAGGACATGATCATCGACATTGCGGTCCGCATGTCGTCCGCCGCGAACGCCGGGTGACCCGAACTCCATCTGGCCGCCGCGTCGGTCAGATGGGATTGTGGCCGGGTTCTCATGGACGGGCTTCTGTGGGGTTACTGGGTTGCGGGGGCGGCTCGGGGCCAGGGCGTCGCCTCTGCTGCGTTATTGGGGGTCTCGTCGGCCCGACGAGCGACCGCCGAAGACTCCATGTGCGAGGTCTGGCCGGGGACGTTAGCGCGTTTTCCTGGTTGAGTGCGGCCGGCAAGGTCGGGCCGCACGCGAAGCCTCCTTCCAAGGAGAAGCGCGGGGCCGGCCGTCGGACCATCCGCACCACAGTGTCCGAGCCCGGCCATCAGCGGGCCGCCGACCTGGTCAAGCGCGACTTCACCGCCGCCCGGCCCAACGCCGTGTGGGTCGCGGACTTCACCTACGTGCATGCCTGGTGCGGCATCGTCTACGTCGCCTTCGTGGTCGACGTCTATTCCCGGGCGATCGTCGGCTGGTCGGCCTCGACGTCCAAGCGGGCCACGCTGGTGCTGGACGCCCTGGACATGGCGTTGTGGCGGCGCGGCCGGGCCGGTCGCCCCGCCGGCCCCGGTCTTATTCATCATTCGGATGCCGGCAGTCGATACACCTGTTTTCGCTTCACGGATGACCGCCGGGATCGACGCCTCCATCGGTACGGTCGGGGATGCGCTGGACAACGCGCTGATGGAATCGCAGATCGGCCTGTACAAGACCGAGCTGATCAAACCCCGCGGGCCGTGGCGCAGCCTGGCCGAGGTGGAACTCGCCACCGCCGAACGGGTCGAGTGGTTCAACACCGCCCGCCTGCACTCCTCCATCGGCAACATCCCACCGGATGAATACGAAGCTCTCTACTACGCTCAACATCACCCCAGCGAACCCGCTGGAATCACCCTGAGGTCTCCACCGAAGCCGGGGCGGTTCA
>Ga0164243_10011829_pt1 | contig 12415 bp, 15 predicted proteins | sample OricompcompostOP_FD_108781 | JGI IMG/M metagenome (GOLD analysis project Ga0164243, IMG submission 108781) | Organic Plus compost microbial communities from Emeryville, California, USA - Original compost - Organic plus compost (OP) | ecosystem: Engineered > Solid waste > Mixed feedstock >...
GCGATCACGCTGAGCACGATCCGGGTCTTCTTCTCCACCGGGATCTGCGGGGGTCTTCCCATGTTCTGATTCTCCTTCAGGACCTACATAACGGCCCTGCCAAGAATCTTGACGCGCGACAAGCGCGCTCCATGGCCGCCGAACTCACCCTCAGCCCGTGGAGCATGCTCACCGACATCGACACCGTCGGCATCGCAGCCGAACTCGCCAACCTTGATCCCATCCGCCTTCACCACCACGACACCGACGACATCGGATTCATTGATCGCATCGCGGCCGAACTCACCAAACGGGGCGACGACGAGCCGGAACTGTTCCATGCCGTGATCGCACACGACGCACAAGCAGTCGAGCCGATCATTCGAGTCATTGCTGACAGCACCGACCGCCGCGGCGCAACCGTCGTCACCACCAGCGAATCCCCCGCCGCCACCCACGCGGTCAGCTTCGATCTGTCCGGCGATGGTCACCTGCACATCAGAGATCTCAACCTTGACCTGATCAGCGCAGGCCTCACCGCGGAAGAGGCCGCCGCGACAGCAGCCATCGTCGCCGTCACCCGCGACGCAGCACCCGTTCCCTCACCGCCGCATCGTGTGGACCAACCCGTGTGGCGCGCTGCGACAGACCGCTCTGGAACCCTGGTCACGACGTATGCCGACGCGGCGCCCACCGTCGAAGATGCTGCGCCTGCGCCAGCACAGACCGCCGATGCTGACTCGGGTGCCGACGAAGAAGTCGAGGAGTCCAGCGCCTCACCTCAGACATCGGTCGACGACCTCGATCCCACCCTCGACGAGGACCTCACCGCTTGGTTCGACCCCGACAGCCGTGTCCCTAAACTGCGCGTGCTCGGGCCAGTTCGAGCGACCGCTCACGGCAACCCAGCCGCCGTCGCACGACGCAAACCGCACTACGTGGAACTGCTCGCCTACCTCGCACTGCACCCCGAAGGCGTGTCGTCCCGCCAGATCGCTGAAGCGTTCTCCATCAACAAAGACCGCGTCCGAATCGATGTCGGCGTCGTGCGCAAGTGGCTCGGCGAGAACCCACGCACAGGTGACTACTACCTGCCACCGGCCATGCAGACCCGTGCTGCTGGACAGGCAGGCGTGTGGACCTACCAAGTCGACGATGTGCTCGTCGACGCCGACCTCTTCCGCCGACTGCGCGCCCGCGGCCAAGCCCGCGGAGATCAGGGTGGCCAAGATGACTTCGACACCGCACTCCGCCTCGTCGAGGGCGCCCCGTTCTCTGACCTACGCGAGACCGGTTGGAGTTGGCTGCTCGACGCGGAGTCTCGCGACGACGAGATCCTCGCCTGCGCGATCGTGGACGTCGCACACGACGTCGTCACCGCAGCCCTTCAAGCAGACGACGTCGACCGCGCCGCCGACGCGGTCACGATTGCGACACTCGCCTCGCCCTACGACGAGATCGCCAGGGTCGACCGTGCTGCCGTCCTCGTAGCGCAAGGACATGAAGACGCCGCACGCGAGTTCCTCGCCTCAGCCGTCCACAACCGGAGCGACGACCAACTCGGGCCTCTCGACCTCCCCGCCACGACCAAACGGCAATGCGGCCGATTCAGTGGCGCCTGATCCCTCACTGTGCCCCTGGATTGCCCCGGCCAGCCTGAGTTCGAGTGCGGTCGTTGCACCAACCTGTGCCGTAACCTCGCTCGAACCCAGGCTAAGGCTCGGCTAGATCGAGCTGTAGACGTAGCAGACCAGCGATGCCCCGCCGATGCCACTGAGCACCCATGCAGGCAGAGGCTTACGCGTCCGGTACGCGACAGCCAGCACCAGCACGACAACCATCAACGCCATCTGGATGGTGACCTTGAGCGTGTTGATCGAGTCGGCGTACACCAACACCATCACCAAGAGCCCCACGGCAGAAAGCACCTCAACGATGGCCGCGCCGAAGATCATCGGCGTCATCTGCCCCTTTCCTCCGAGTGCGGCCTTGAACTGCGTGGCTTCACCAACGATCAGGACAAGGACGGCGATGCTGATGACGCCGATGAGGACGTCATGGAAAACGGGCATGAGGACACACTCCTGTACGACAGACAGTTCTAACTACACCTTCTGGTGTAGTTAGAACTGTACTAAAAGGAATGTTACGAGGATTGGTGACCCCGCGTACCCGACGCCAACGCGGTCACGTCCCTCCGGGCAGCGGGTCAGACCGCGCGTCAGTCTGCAGACGAAGGGCCGTCGGGTGCGGTGATCATCGTTGAGATGCGTGCAGCGATCTGCTGCCGCAACTCCTCAGGCAATGGTTGGTTCATCAGCGCCTCGAACATCCACAGGCCGTCGGCCGCGAGCCTCGCAATAAACAGGTCGAACTGGTGGGGGTCGGCTGCGGCCGACTCCGGTGACGGCGTCCACTTGTTCGCGACCTCAGGCCACATGCGCCCCGAGTTGGGATCCTTGGAGAACTCCAACACGAACGCCAGATCAGCACTCGTGGCCGACTGCGTAGCCACCTCCGCATAGGCCGCGAGACGCTCCTCGGCAGTTGCCTCACCAGCGTCCTTGCCTGCAGCTTGGGCCATGAGGGAGTCCCACACCGTGGAGACATGCTCCTGGATCCCGGCAAGCAGCGCATCTTTCGACGGGAAGTGATACATCAAGCCACCCTTGGTCAAGGACGCCTCAGCAGCCACCGAATCGAGAGTCACCGCCGTCACCCCGTCGCGCTGCGCAACACGGACAGCAGCCTCAAGGATCTTGGAACGATTACTCGGACGCATGAACCGAATCTATCCGGGCCTAACTCCTGGGCAGGCGAGTCGGGCCCTCAAGGTTCCCTACCCTCACCCCCTTGGACAAGGACGTGCAGCAGTCCTGAACGGCACAGGATCCCGCTGACGCGGCATCCGGCCACTGCTCTGCCGACGACTCAGCGGCCCACTTCAAGACCACTTCAAGACTTCCGGGGGTACGCCCGTTGACCTGCGCAAACGCATAGGGGTACGGGTGTACCCCCTCCCCTACTGGCCAGTAAGGGGTACGAAGTCGGATACGGGTTCTGAGGATCGTCGAGCCCATGAACGACTCGACACGCGACACCACGCGAGGCCCTCGTTGGTCACGGGCGCTGGTTACGGAGCTGGCCCAAGCGTCGGCGCCGGCTCATGCGGCGATGTCACTCGCGGCCGCCGGGGTGCCTGTGTTTCCGTGTGTGCCGCTGCAGAAGAATCCGCTCACACGGCACGGGTTCCGTGACGCCTCAACCGAACCCGGGATCGTGGATGGCTGGTGGCGTCGGTGGCCGAACGCGAACGTGGCGATGCCGACCGGCGCTGTCTCCGGTGTCGATGTCGTCGATGTGGACGTGCATCCGTCCGGGCATGGTTTCGAGGCACTTCAACTCGCACGGGGTGCGGGCCTTCTGGACGCGCCCGCCTGGATGGTCTCGACCCCCTCGGGCGGATTGCATGTGTGCTTCCTCCGACAGGAACCTGTCGAGCAGCGCTCGTGGCAGGTACCCGAGCGCCACATCGATTTTCGGGGCGATGGCGGCTACGTCGTGTTGCCGCCTTCAACCGTCACTCAACCCGATGGTGAGGCCAGCCCGTATCGGGTCATCGACATTGCCTCTCGTCAGCCTGGCGGGGTCAATGCGGCCGCGGTACGGCGACTCTTGGATCCTTCGCGGACAACCCGGCCGCCTGTGGACCTGCCTCGCGCCGGGGCGCGACCGGACCGGCTCGCGACCTGGGTAGCCACCCGCGGCGAGGGCGAACGTAATCGGGGACTCTTCTGGGCTGCCTGTCGGATGGTCGAGGCCGGTGAACGGTTCGACGTCACCGCGAACGTGCTGGGCGACGCGGCCCGTTCGGCGGGGCTGCCTGATCGGGAAGTGATCACCACCATTCGTTCGGCCTACCGCGTCGCCGCCCGGTTGGGAGATGACGCCGTTTCGCGTGACCGCGTGGGCCCTTCACGGGCGGCTGAGGGGGTCCGCCTTTGACAACTCCCACACGCCTTCCCGACTGCTCAGTTTCAACCTTGACGAGGAATCCCCATGAACGGACCTGACCCCTACGACCGCCGACTCGACCGAACGGCCGAGGACACCCAGCATCTCGACGTCGAGACTCACGACAGGCCTCACCTCGCGGTCCACCGCGACCCCTCACAGCGATCGACCACACCGGACTTCCCCGGCAATCAGCCGATCACCTGGGTGCGACCCAGCGAGTTGGCAATGCGTGTCGGCTCACCGGTTGCCAGCCGCGGCATCGACTTACACACCGCGCTCGTGATGCGCACTCGTCGAGCTCCGGCCTCGCTCGCCAAAGCAGCACGCCGCACGTCGCGCGCGGCGATCGCTCGACCGACGCCAATCCCTTCGCGCGAAGGAGTGGAACTGTGAAGATCCCGCCGTTCACGAGTGCGCAGGGCCTGCGGCTGTTGCTGGTCCGCTTGCACTACTCCCCTGCCGGCGCTTGGACACACGACCCGGACGCTGAAGAGTTGATGCGGTTCGTGGCCCGCAAGTACGCGGCTCTCGCGCACAAGTACGCCCTGACACCGGACGACGCCGCGTATGCAGCGTTCGAGGCGATGCGGACCCGTGCTGTCCGGGCCGCTGTCGATCCGTGGGCAGTGGTCACGCGGGCCGTGCAAGTTAGCTTGATCTACGAGGCCCGGGCCCAGGGACTGTTGTGCTCGAACCATCAGGCACGCCGCCCCGAGGTCGCGGTTCATCACGACGCCGAACGTTTTTGCGAGCGTGAGACTGATCTGGCCGACTACCACCCGGCGTTCCATTTGACCGACCGTCTCGACGATGAGTACGACGCGGACGATCTCGACCCGGCACAGAGCGTTGAGCCGACTAACGCGTGGATGGCCGCCGAACACGCGGCAGGGGTGATGGTCGTCAACGGGTGGCCACAACCGACCGCTACGGGGTGTATCGAGTACGTCTGCAGCCAGTTGATCCGGTCGGGTGACCGCGCCACCGCCTACACGCGTCTGGTCCGTGACCATCATGCTGAAGCGCTGCTCGACCTGTCCCACCCGGATTGGGTGGCTGTCCTCCAAGCCCTGTTGGGCAATCAACTTCCCACGCATGAACGCACCCGGGAGGGTCGGGGGCTGCTGCAACTGCTGGCCATGGGATATCTGCCGGCCGAGCTCAGCACCGTGCCGTGTTTCGCCCAGGTCTTCGCCGCGACCGCCCCGTCCACCGAGGGGGTCGCTCATGTCTGAAGCACACGGCCACATCGAGTTGGAACGTCGCGTGGACTCCATCAAGGTCGGTGTCCGGCACCGCTCCGACCCGACACGCGATCTGGCTCCGCTGATGCGTTCGATCGACCGTCTCGGTCTGCTGCAGCCGGTCACCATCACCCCCGAGGGCGTGCTGGTGTGCGGGCACCGTCGCTTGGAGGCCGTCAAGCAGTTGGGGTGGACGACGCTGCGGGTGTGGGTCCGCACCGGAGTCTCGGACCATCTGACGCAACTGCTTGCTGAGCAGGACGAGAACACCATGCATCGTCCGCTCTCCCCGCTCGACGCCGCGAGGTTGTATCAGGAACTGAAGGACCTCCTCGCAGAAGATGCTGCTCGTCGGCAGCGGGCCTCCCGGTTCGGCGCCGACGACGGGGAAGAAGGCGACGGTGGTGCCGATTCGGCACCACCGCACGGCGACCCAGGAAAGTCCCGCAATCAAGCCGCTCAGTTGGTGACGAGCTCGGCGTCGCATACCCGTCTGGAACAGATCTGCACGATCGAGCGCATCGCGGCCGATGACGACACTCCCAGCGATGTCCGCAAAATCGCTGAGGAGGAACTCGACCGGATCCGCGAAGGCGGCGCGGTCGACCCCAGTTATCAGCGGGTCCGGGCCGCACTCAAGGTCGCCCAGCAACATGTGTCTCAAGAGCCGCCTGAAGACTTGGAGGAGTTGGCCGCGAAAGCGTTGGCGCAAGCCAAGGCAGACCGCGCCCGGCGCATTGCCGAGAACCGTCGCAGGCGTGAGGCGGCGGCGGAAGCCGCGCGGCGTTCGGTGCATTCCTTCGGTCTGCTGTGGGAGGACATGGAGGGGTGGACTGACCGCTACGACCCGATCAAGGTCGGTCAAGAGTTGAGCGACGCCAAGTGGGACAGCTTCGAGCGGACCATCGCGGCGTCGGTCGAGTTCGCCAATGCGGCCCGGACCGCACGCGAGCAGCACGCGTTGGCGTCCGTGGCGAGCGCGTGACGAGGTGAATGCAGATGCTTCGTTCCACGACCTACGATCCAGAACTTCGTCGACGCCGCCTCATCGTGGCCGCAGCAGCCGGTGTCCTGCTCCTGATCGCGGCCGTGACGTACCTGCTGCTGACCCACGACCGTGTCGATGCACCCTCACCGACTGCAGATCGGTCGGCTGTGCCAGCGGCGATCCCGGACGGTGCGTCGAAGGTGCCGGACGACGGGACGTTGTCGGAACTGCCGCCGGTGTCGGATCCGGCCGAGTTCGCCGAACTGGTGGCGCACGCGATCTTCGATTGGGACACCACCGCGTTGGCGCCGCGTGCGGCGTATCTGGAACGCATCGCGACGATCGCCGACCCGACCGGTGAGGAGACACAGGGGCTCATCAGCGACGTCGACGCCTACCTGCCACCCGAAGCCATGTGGATTGAGTTGCGCGAGTACCAGACCCGTCAGTGGATCAACGTTGAGTCCGTCGAGATCCCGACCCAATGGGCGACCGCGCTCGAACAAGGCCAGGCGACGCTCGCACCGGGCACAACGGCGTACACGATCACCGGGGTCCGTCACCGCGACGGAGTCTGGGAAGACGAGCCGGTCGCGACCCAGCATGACGTGACGTTCACCGTCTTCATCACCTGTGCCCCGACCTATGAGGACTGCCGGCTCCTTCGGCTCTCCCTGCTCGACGAACCGCTGGAGTAGGTGAGCAGCGTGATGTCGAAAGCCGTCATCGGTGGGCTCATCATGGCGTTCCTCGGACCGGCCGCGGTGTTGCTGTCGATGACGGTGCTCCTCAACCCGTCGGCCGAAGCATCGTGCCTGCCCTCGACGTCGGCGAACTTCTTCTCCAACGCGCAAACCGTTGCAGCGCCGGTTGGCGAGTCGTCGCGGGTCGTCTTCCCGCTCCCCAAAGGCACCTGGGTCAAGTCGAGCCCGTTCGGGATGCGACGACACCCCATCACCGGCGTCTACAAACTGCACAGTGGCGCCGACTTCGCCGCACCGAGTGGGACACCGATTCTGGCGGCCGCCGATGGTCGGGTCGCCTCGGCTGGGCCTGCGGCCGGGTACGGGAACTTGATCCTGATCGAGCACACCGTCGCCGGACAGTCGGTGGCGACCGGATACGCCCACATGACAGCAGCGAGCATCCTGGTCAAAGCCGGCGACCGTGTGACCGCCGGGCAACAGATCGCTTCGGTCGGCTCCACCGGGTACAGCACCGGACCGCACCTGCACTTCGAACTACGAACCGGCACCGCCAGCGGGCCGCCCGTGGATCCCGCGCCCTGGCTTGCTGCCCAAGGTGCGGTCGATCTCTCCCAAGGCACATCGAGCAGCTCCGGCGGTGGTTGCGGTCCCAAAGAAGATGCCGCCTCCTACGACGGAACCAACCCCAACGGCATGGTCGACGACCCCACCACGGACGGTCAGATCACCGAACGCACCGCATTCGTGCTCGCACAAGTGCGTCAGCAGTTCCCGAACACGGCCTGGTCCTGCTACTCCCCTCGCCCCGGCCAACCCTCCGAACACTCCCTGGGCCGTGCCTGCGACGGGACATTCGGGAACTCGATCGGCACCAGAGCCAGCGGACCCGCCCTCGACCTGGGCTGGACGGTCACCAACTGGATGAAAGCCAACGCCACGAAACTCGGCGTCCAGTACCTCATCTGGCAAGGCAAGATCTGGTCCGTGGCACGGTCCGCTGAAGGCTGGCGCGCCTACGACGGCGGCGGCATGTACGACCCCACGAACGTGACAGGAGGGCACTTCGACCACCTGCATTTCACGGTCGTCGGGAACTAAACGGGTCGTTCGTCCGAGGTTGAGTGCGTCGTTGAGTCGTCATGTCCACGGGTCCACCAGCCGACGAACACGGCCAGCACCGCCAATGCGATCGCCACACTGATCGGCACGACCCAGTCAATCACGCCGAGGCCGGCCAGAATCACCAGTACGACTGTCGCCAAGCACAGCGGCAGAACGAAACCCAAACCCTTGAGTAGATTCATCAGCATTCTCCTCGTAGGAGTGCTCGGGCCTCGTCGACGAATTGGGCGAGGTATCTCCACGGGGCGGCGACCTGCTCAGGTTCTCCGGACATGCTTGCCGGATCGTCGCGCCACGCACTGCGCACCGCCGCGCCTGCCTCTTCGCCACCAGCGTTCAGCCAGGTAGAGAGTTGGTCCATCCTGGCGACGCTCTTCTGCACCTGCGGATCGTCAGGACGCGCTCCGGCCACGCGGAGCTCCTCGACACGGCGGTACAGCTCAGGCCACTCAATCTCCAGCACGTAAGCCAGAGCCGGCCCCACAGTTGCAGCGCCCGAGGCGAGCTGCGCGCGGTGGTCCTTGCTCACGTGCCGGTCAAGAACCTCGCCAGCGCCTGCCCGCGCGCCGCGCATCAGCGTGAGCATCCCGGCGGGATCGACTTTCCCGGTCAGCTCACCACCTGCCTCCACGATCGTGGCCACCCGTTCCCGCAGCCGGCTCAGATCAGCTATCGCGTGGTCGAGGTGATCAAGTTGGTCAGTCAGCACCCGACGTGGATCCAGCCCAGCATCGAGGCAAGCCCGGATGGACTCCAGGCTCAGCCCCAATTGGCGTAGCGTGAGCACGACATACAGACGGCCGAGATCACTCTCGGTGTACTCGCGGCGGCCGCCAGCACCACGGTTCTGGGGCGACAAGATCCCGATCTCGTCCCAGTGGTGCAAGGTCCGCACGGTCAGTCCACTCGTCGCGGCGACCTCACCCACGGTCCACCGATCTCTCATCGCCTGATCGCGCTCCTCATGCCATCCAGCATGCAACCTCACGTCGCGTGAGGTGCAAGCACCACAGGTCGACTTGGCCGCTGCGCTCAGGAACGGGTCGACACCTTCGCCGCCGCCAACGGACGTTCAGATGCTGACAGTCAGCCGTTCAAGGTCGAGCCGGTGATGAACGACCTCGTGGACGATGTGCGCTGCGAGCCAGGACAGCGGCCGGAGCATCGGCTCCGGGTAGTTGTAGAGCAGAGTTCGATCCCACTCGTCGTTCGGGATCTGTTCCCACGTGCGGGCGAGCCAATTGGCCGCCAACTTGATCTCGTCGGCAGCCTCCGCGGGCTCAAGGTCGTCGTACTCACCCCAAGCGACCCGCTCATTCGGGCCCATCGTGACGACCCTGGTCCCATTCTCACGCCGCGCATTGAGAGTTCTCTCCCGAGCCACCAGGAGCACATCGCGGACGTGCCCGGCATACTCCATGGCTGACCAGGACCCCTCAGGCACGGTGCTCGTCGGGTGCCTCTCCCGAAGCATCTGCGAGAACTGTGCAACTTCGCGCCGCAGCTCCGTTGGTGCAACGCAGGGCGACAGCGTTCGATAGTCGTAACTGCACTCTGCACAGATCGGATCCATATCGTCCATCGTCGCAGGCAGCCGCTCGCGTCGCCACGATTCCCAGTTCCACCCTCGATAGCGACTCCACTCGGAGCTGATCGTTCGGCCACGTCATCTCCGGCAGCGACACAGGGAGCAGACGCTTCCAGAGCACCTTCCTGGCATGACGGTTTACGAGTTCACACAGCGGCCGACCAGTCCTGACTTCGGGGCTGTAGGTGGTTCTGGTGATATCCGCCAGGTCGTTGGTGCGCTACTGACGTACGGGCTGGTGTTTGCGTGTCTGATGCTGATCATCTCGGCCGCGGTGTGGGCGATCTCGTCGTCCAACGGAAGTTGGCAGTCCGCCTCCAAAGCGAAGGCTGGCGTGTTCGTGTCCCTTGCTGGCGCGGCTCTGACGGGCGGAGCGCTCGCGTGGGCGAACTGGCTCCTCGATGTCGGTGCTGCGCTGTGACCTGCGCACCTGTGGTTCAGGAACACCTGTCGACTTCAGGAGGAATCGTGCTTCACCTTGACCTGCTTCCCGCTCTTGTTCAGGTTCTGCCGATGGACATCACCATCGACCCGAACTCCAACGGGCTGCCCGGCATCGGACAGCTCCGCAAGATCGTCGGCGCGTCGATGACGGTCGGTCTGGTTCTGGCGGTCCTCGCACTGATCATTTCGGCCATCGTGTGGGCGATGGGCGCGAACTCGTCCAACCCGCATCTGGCCGGGCGCGGGAAGTTCGGCGTCGTGATCGCCCTTGGGGCCGCCATTGTGACCGGCGCGTCGGTGACGTTGGTGAACTTCTTCTGGAACGTCGGCCAGGCCGTCTGAGACGACAGATTCGGGCGACGGGAGCAAGAGCGATGGGTGTGTGTGATCTGCCGGTGGTCTCCACCGTGTGCGACAAGGCCGGCGATGCGGCCGCGAGTTTGGTGACCGCGCCGTTCAACTGGCTCGCCGAGGGCATGGGCAACGCGGCGGAGTGGATGTTCGAGTCCGTGTGGTCGGTCATGGACTCCACCACCTCAGTCGACGTCACCAGCGACGAGTACATGAAGGTCTACAACATCCTGTTCGGGATCGCGGTGTTCGTGATGCTCGGGTTCTTCCTGCTCCAGGTCATCGGGGGAATGATCCGAAGAGAACCTGCCGCGCTCACCCGAGCGCTGACTGGTCTGGCCAAATCGATCCTCGGCTCTTTCGTCGCGATCACCTTGTTGGCGCTTGCGTTGGAGATCACCGATCAGCTCACCGTCGGGATCGTCCAGGCAGCGGGCACGAACATGGACGAGATGGGTGATCGGATCGCCCTATTGGCGGTGGGGATCGGCAGCCTCAGCCTCAAAGCGCCGGGTGCGGCGGCGATCTTGACGATCTTCCTCGCCGGGCTGGCCATCGGTGCCGCAGTGATCGTGTGGATCAGCCTGCTGGTCCGTAAAGCCCTGCTGCTCGTGGCGATCGTGTTCGCTCCCATCGCCCTGTCAGGAGCCTCGTGGGATCAGACCCGCGGATGGATCGGTAAGTGGGCGACGTTCGTGATCGCGTTGATCTTGTCCAAGCTCGTACTTGTGGTGATCTTCCTACTCGCCACCGCCCAGATCTCGGCACCGATCGATGCCGACTTGAAGTCCGTCAGTGAACCGATCGCCGGTGTCGTGTTGATGCTGATGGCCGGCTTCGCGCCGTACATGACCTACAAGGCGATCAGCTTCATGGGCTTCGACATGTACCACGCGATGTCGGCTGAGCAGGAGACCAAGGCGTCGATGAACCGGCCCATGCCGATGCGTGGCGGTGGTGCTGGCGGTGGCACTGTTCCCAAGATCCTCGGCGGCAACAGTGGTGGACCGGGAGGCACCACCCGCGGACCCGCTCCGGCGTCCGCCGCGAGCGGGTCAGGTGGGGCAGCGTCTGGTGGTGGTGCCGCTGCTGCTGGAGGTGTGGTGGCCGCCGGTGCCGTGGCAGCGAAGGAAGCCGCGACGGCTGGCCCGAGGATGGGCAACTTCGTCGCCACCCAGGCTTCGGGTCATGCTGAGCAAGCCAGCGCCCCAACAGGTGCCGCAGGAGCGGTTCCTGCGCACAACGTTGATCCGACTCCCCCGGCGGCGTCGCGACGGGACGGCGAATCTGGAGGCGGACGATGAGTGCGCCGCAGACCTCAACGTCGAGCACCTACGACCTGCAGCCGGTGAAGTTCTCACGGCTCGCACGCCGGGGTGTGCTGTTCGGGCTCACTGTCTCCCAACTGGTGGTGGTCGGTATCGGTGCAGCCATGCTCGTGTTCTGCCTTTACGTCGGCGGTGGGGCCAGTTTGATCGTCGCTGTCCCGGTCATCGTGTGCTGTGCGGCGCTGGCCTGGGTGGGTGTGGGTGGTCGCAAGCTGATCCAGTGGGTTCCGATCGTCGGCATCTGGGTGTGGCGCTCGACGGGAGGACAATTGGCCTACCGGCGCCGCATCGTGGCGCCTCGGCCGGTCGGGACACTCGCGCTGCCCGGGGATGCCGCCAGGCTGCGGCAATGGTTGGACCCTGAATCCGGTGCCGTGATGGTGCACGACCCCCATAAGTCGACACTGACGGCGATCGTCGCGGTCTCGCATCCAGCGTTCATCCTGCTCGACCCGCTCGAACAGGAACGGCGGGTCACCGGTTGGGGTCGCGTTCTCGCGACCGCGTGCCGGTCGGGTCGGATCGCCTCCTTGCAGGTCATGGAACGGACCCTGCCGGACTCCGGCAAAGGGCTTGCCGAATGGTGGCAGCAGCACGGAACCAGTGACGGCAGTTTCACCGCCACCACGTACGGCGAACTCATCGAC
>Ga0164243_10011830_pt1 | contig 12415 bp, 8 predicted proteins | sample OricompcompostOP_FD_108781 | JGI IMG/M metagenome (GOLD analysis project Ga0164243, IMG submission 108781) | Organic Plus compost microbial communities from Emeryville, California, USA - Original compost - Organic plus compost (OP) | ecosystem: Engineered > Solid waste > Mixed feedstock >...
GGCTGTGTTGGCAGGCTCATTGGCCGGTCTGCTGGTGCTGGGGCCCAGCAACGTGACGCTGACCTGGCTCTGGCCGGCGCTGTTTGTCGCGGCGCTGCCTGTATTTGTGGCGGGCCTGCTCGAAGACATTACAAAAGATATCGGCGCCAGCAAACGCCTGCTGGCAGCTTTTCTGTCGGCAGCGATCGCCTGGTGGCTGCTGGGCGGTGTCAGCCGTGTCGGCATGGCGCCGGTAGATTGGGTGTTGTCGTTCTGGCCTGTCTCGCTGGTTTTCACGATGTTCGCCGTTGGTGGCTGTACTCATGCCCTGAATATTGTGGATGGTATGAACGGCTTGGCCGGTATGGTTGCCACGCTGATGGCCGTGTCCATTGCGCTGGTCGCGATGCAGGTCGGCGATATGCCCATCTTTATGATTGCGGCTTCGTTGGCGTCGGCGACGCTGGGCTTTTTGGTGTGGAATTTTCCGTTTGGCCGGGTGTTCCTGGGTGACGGTGGGGCGTATTTCCTGGGCTTCATGTTGGCGGAACTGGCCGTGCTGCTGGTGGTGCGCAATCCGTCCGTGTCGCCTTTTTATGCCTTGGCCGTGCTGTTTTATCCGGTATTCGAAACAGGGTTTTCGATCTGGCGCCGCCGTTTCAAGCGCGGTGTGCCGGTCGATCAGCCTGACGCGCTGCACTTGCACCAATTGGTGTTTCGCCGGTTGGTCCGGGTGACGTTCAGCCGCGGGCGCCGCCATGCGGTGCCGGCCTTGTGCAATGCTTTGGCTTCCCCATATATGTGGGTGTTGGCCTTGATTGGCCTGGTTCCGGCGACCATCTGGTGGGACAACGCCTGGATCCTGAGCTTGAGTCTGGCCGTGTTTGCGGCAGCCTATATCTGGCTGTACGTGCGGCTGGTGTCGTGGCGTCGTCCGGGGTGGCTGTTGTTGCCACGTACTCACTGAGTGAATGTCCTGACGAGAGGCCCACAACGGGTCAAGGGCCGCTGTTACAATTTTCCCCGTTCCTATTTAAAATGCCGTGATCGTAGCGCGGCAAAGGGAGAGCTATCTTGCGTATCGATGAGGTAAAACTTGCCGTGGTTGGCCTGGGCTATGTCGGTCTGCCGCTGGCCGTGGAGTTCGGCAAGAAGCGTCCGGTCATTGGGTTTGATATCAACACCAAGCGTATTCAGGCCCTGCAGGCAGGACATGACCACACGCTGGAGGTGGACGATGCCGAGTTGGCCGAGGCCAAGCATCTGACATACACCGCCGATCGTGCCGAGTTGGCCAAGGCCAATGTGTACATCGTGACGGTGCCGACACCCATTGACGAATACAAGCAGCCCGATCTGACGCCGCTGGTCAAAGCCAGCGAAACCATCGGTGCGGTGCTCAAGCGCGGCGATATCGTCATTTACGAATCCACGGTCTATCCTGGCGCCACCGAAGAAGACTGCGTGCCTGTGCTCGAGCGCGTGTCGGGCCTGAAATTCAACGAGGATTTCTACGCCGGCTACAGCCCGGAGCGTATCAATCCGGGCGACAAGGCGCACCGCGTCAGCACGATCAAGAAGGTCACCGCAGGCTCTACGCCCGAGGTCGCCGATCTGGTCGATGCGCTGTACAACGAGATCATCACTGCGGGAACGCACAAGGCGTCCAGCATTCGTGTGGCCGAGGCCGCCAAGGTCATCGAAAATACGCAGCGTGACGTGAACATCGCGCTGATCAACGAGCTGGCCCTGATCTTCAACAAGATGGGCATCGATACCGAAGCCGTACTGCAGGCCGCGGGCACCAAATGGAATTTCCTGCCATTCCGTCCGGGCCTGGTGGGCGGGCACTGCATCGGCGTGGACCCGTACTATCTGACGCACAAGGCGCAATCCATCGGCTATCACCCTGAAATCATTCTGGCGGGCCGCCGTTTGAACGATTCCATGGGCGGCTACGTGGTGTCGCAGTTGGTCAAAGCCATGACCAAAGAGCGTATCCACGTACAAGGCGCGCGCGTGCTGGTGATGGGCCTGACCTTCAAGGAAAACTGCCCCGATCTGCGCAATACCCGCGTGGTAGACATCGTGCACGAGCTGGGTGAATACAACGTCGATGTCGACGTTTACGATCCCTGGGTCGATCCGGAAGAAGCCGTGCACGAATACGGCATCACGCCCGTTGCCAAACCGGAGCCGGGCAAATACGACGCCATCATCCTGGCGGTGTCGCATGAACAATTCGTCAAAATGGGCGCTGCCGAGATTCGTAAACTGGGCAAGGCCAAGCATGTGTTGTACGACTTGAAGTACGTGCTGGCCACCAACGAATCCGATCTGCGTCTGTAAAGAGGGTGGTATGAGCGAACGTTACGAAAACATCCAGCGCGAGTTGCGTGCCACGCCGCGTAAATGGCTGGTCACAGGCTGCGCCGGATTCATCGGGTCCAACCTGCTGGAAGCGCTGCTCAAGCTCGATCAGACGGTTGTGGGGTTGGATAACTTCGCGACTGGCCATCAGCGCAATCTGGACGAAGTGCGTGATTCGGTAGAGCCGGCTCAATGGGCGCGTTTTACCTTCATCGAGGGTGATATCCGCAATCTCGAGGATTGCCAGAAGGCCACGCAAGGCGTGGACTATGTGCTGCACCAAGCTGCGCTCGGTTCGGTGCCCCGTTCCTTGAACGATCCGATCACGACGAATGCGGTCAACATCAGCGGTTCGCTGAACATGCTGGTGGCTGCGCGCGATGCCAAGGTCAAGACCTTTGTGTATGCCGCATCCAGTTCCACCTATGGCGATCATCCTGCCTTGCCCAAGGTCGAAGACCAGATCGGCAAGCCGCTGTCGCCTTACGCAGTCACCAAGTACGTCAACGAGCTGTATGCGGATGTATTTGCGCGCTCGTACGGTTTCCGCAGCGTCGGCCTGCGTTATTTCAACGTGTTCGGCAAACGCCAGGATCCCGATGGCGCCTATGCGGCGGTGATCCCGAAATGGACAGCCGCCATGATCGGCGGCGAGGACGTCAACATCAACGGTGATGGCGAAACCAGCCGGGATTTCTGCTTTGTCGACAACGCGGTGCAAGCCAATTTGCTGGCTGCGCTGGCGCCCGAAGAAGGCATCAACCAGGTTTACAACGTGGCTTATAGCGGCCGCACGACGTTGACCCAGCTGTACGGCTTTCTGGCCAAAACCTTGGCCGCGCAGGGCGTGCAATACGACAAAAAACCGGTATACGTGGATTTCCGCGCAGGTGATGTACGGCATTCGCAGGCCGATATCAGCAAGGCAAGCAAACTGCTGGGTTATCAGCCCGCGTTCGATATTCTGCGTGGGCTGGAAACCGCAATGCCCTGGTACGTCAAATTCCTGGGCTGATCATTCAAAAGGCCGCGGGCGCGCTCTGCCGAGCCGCCTGCGTGCCATGCGGTCGCTTTTACCGCGACGAATCATAGGCGAGTGGGAGAATTCTTGAAAGCGCTCATTCGCAGAGTCAACGCGATCCATCCGGATCATCAACGCATCTTCAAGGCTGCGTTCCGGGTGGCAGTCTTTCTGATCCTGGGCAAGGCCGCCGGCGCCGTCAAGGAAATGGCGGTCGCGTACCGCTACGGCATCAGCGATGCGGTAGACGCCTATCAGTTCACGATGACCATGACCAACTGGTTGCCGGTCACGATCGTGGGCGTCTTGGGAGTGGTATTGATTCCCGTGCTCGTGCGCTTGCGGCGCACGGGGGGCAAGGAACGCGACCTGTTTGTCAGCGAGCTGCAAGGCTGGATGCTGATGCTGGGGCTGGTATTGGCCGTGGCGACTGCGCTGGCCTGGCCTTGGGTATTGCAATGGCTGGGCAGCGGCCTGTCCGTGCAGGTCGCCAGCATGAGTACGGATTTGCTGCTGGCGTTTGCGCCGGTGACGGTGTTCTTGCTGATGGCGGGCATCAGCGGGGCGCGTTTGCGTTCGCATGAGCGGCACGTCAATACCTTGTTGGACAGCGTGCCGGCCATCGCCACACTGGCGTGGGTCATGTTGGCTGCCGCTTCGCCGCACGATGTGGGCCCATTGCTATGGGGCACGCTGGTTGGATATGCAATCCAGGCGGTGTGGCTGGCTTGGCTGGCGGCCCGTGCCGACAACGGCTTTTGGGGTGCCCCGCGATTGACGATGCAATCATCGCACTGGCCCGAGCTGGTCAGCGCCGCGGGCATCATGCTGGTGGGTCAGGTGGCGATGAGTTTCGTCGGCCCGCTGGATCAGTACACGGCCGCCAATCTGGGCGACAACGCCAACGCGACGTTGGGATATGCGGCTCGCTTGTTGTCGTTGTTGATCGGTATTGGCGCCGTGTCGGTCGGCCGAGCTGCGTTGCCGGTGCTGGCGGATATCCAAAGCCGTGGCGATGCGGCGCGGGCGCGGACGATGGCCTTGAAATGGTCCATCTTGATGCTCGGCGCGGGCGCCGTTGCAGTGGCGATTGCGTGGGTGTTGGCGCCTTGGGGCGTGTCGGTGTTGTACCAGCGCGGTGCGTTTACCGCCGACAACACGCAGGCTGTCGCTGAGGTATTTCGCTGGGGACTGCTGCAACTGCCGTTTTATTTCGGGGTGCTGATTCTGGTGCAACTGTTGGCGAGCCAGAATCGATATCGCGTCATGGCGCTGATTGCCGTGGCCAATTTTCTGCTCAAGGCCGTGTTGAACATGGTGCTTGCGCCGCGTATGGGGGCATCGGGCATCATGTTGGCGACGGCGTTGATGTACGCCTTGTCGTTCGCATGTTATCTCGTGGTGGCGTTGCAGCGTCATGAGCCGCCCGCTGCTAAGGAGGCCGTTTGATGGATTCGCCTGCGACGCATGAGCCGCGTGTCCTGATCTTTATTCATTCGCTGCATGGCGGTGGCGCAGAGCGTGTCGCTGCCGATTTGAGCGCGCATTGGGCGCAGGCGGGCTGGCAGGTCATGCTGGTCACGCAGGCCGATGCCAGCGACGATGCCTATACCTTGCATCCGCACGTGCAGCGCAAGATTCTGCACACGGCAGGCGAGGGTGGCGGTCTACGCGGAATATGGGCGAATGTGCGGCGCGTGCACGCTTTGCGCCGGGTGCTGCGAAAGTTCCAGCCCGATATCGTGCTGGGCATGATGACGACGGCCTCGGTGTTGGCGGTGATGGCCGCGCGCGGTATGCCGTGTCAGGTCATCGCGACAGAACACACGCATCCGCCGTCGCAGACTTTGTCGGGGTTGTGGCAACGCTTGCGCCGGTGGACGTACCCGCAGGCTGCGCGCGTGGTGGCGCTCACGCGGGGTACGGCTGATTGGTTGGAACAGCATGTGCCGGGGAGCAAGCTCGCGGTGATTCCGAATCCGGTGCATTGGCCGTTGTCGCGCGCCGAGCCGGTCGTCGCGCCGCCTGCTGCCGATGGCCGGCGTCGTCTGTTGGCGGTAGGACGATTGCATCCCGACAAGGGGTTCGACCTGCTGGTACAGGCCTATGCGCAGATTGCGGATCGGCACCCGCAGTGGGACTTGGTCATCCTGGGCGAGGGCGGCGAGCGTCAACGCCTGCAGGCCCAGATCGACGCGGCAGGCTTGCAAGGGCGTGTCAGCATGCCGGGGCGGGTGGGCAATGTGGGTGACTGGTATGCGAGTGCTGACATCTATGTGTTGAGCTCTCGTTTCGAGGGGTTGTCCAATACCTTGCTGGAGTCCTTGGCCAGCGGATTGGCTGCGGTTTGCTTTGATTGCGACACGGGGCCGCGCGAGGTTGTCCGTGACGGTACGGACGGTGTGTTGGTTCGGCCCAATGGCGATGTCGCGGCCATGGCGGCGGCGCTGTCGGCATTGATGGACGATGACCAGACCCGCCAAGCCTTGGCGCAGCGTGCGATCGAGGCACGTGAACGATTTTCGGCTCAGCGGGTGCTGGGCTTGTGGCAACAACTTTTCGACGATGTGCGAGGGCAGGGCTGACCGCCCGGCTCAGCAGTCGTCCGGACGAGCACGGAAGAAACCATCATGTGTGGAATAGTCGGAATCTGGGGACCCTTGCAGGACAAGGCGCAGGTGCTGGCCGAGAGCTGCCGGCGTATTCGGCATCGTGGTCCCGACAGCAATGGCTTTTGGGAAGACCCGGCCGCCGATGTGGCGCTGGCCCATGTTCGCCTGGCCATTCTGGACCTGACCGAGGCCGGGCATCAGCCCATGGTATCGGCCTGCGGCCGGTACGTGCTGGTGCTCAACGGCGAGATCTACAACCATATGGAGTTGCGTGCCCGCCTGGAACAATTGGGGCAAGCGCCCCAATGGCGTGGGCACTCGGACACGGAAACCGTACTGGCTAGCTTTGCCGCATTGGGTGTCGAGGCCACTTTGCAGGCGGCTGTGGGTATGTACGCGATTGCCCTGTGGGATCGTGAGCGCCGCACGTTGACGCTCGCGCGCGACCGCATGGGCGAAAAACCTCTGTATTACGGCTATACCGGCGCCAATCTGGTGTTCGCCTCCGAGCTGAAGGGGCTGATGCCGATTCCCGGGTTCGGCCGCGATCTGAGCCGCGCTGCGATCACCTCGCTGATGCGTCACAACTACATCCCGTCGCCTCAATCGATCTACGAAGGTATCTACAAGCTGCCTCCCGGAACGTGGTTGGAGATTTCCGAGGCAGACATGCGCGGGCAGCGTGTGCCCGCACATCATGCCTATTGGTCTGCTTTGCAGATGGCGGATCAGGGAGTGCGGACACGCAGCAGTTTTGCCTCGGATGCGCAGGCCACCGATGAACTCGAGGCCGTGCTGTCCAAGGCAGTGGGCGGACAGATGCTGTCTGACGTGAGTCTGGGCGCATTCCTGTCGGGCGGTATTGATTCGTCGACGATTGTCGCGCTCATGCAGGCGCAAAGCTCGCAGCCTGTGCGCACGTTTGCGATTGGATTTCACGAGAAAAAATATAACGAAGCCGAGCACGCCAGGGCGGTGGCGCAGCATCTGGGCACGGACCATACCGAGCTCTATGTCACGGCCGACGATGCGCTGGCTGTTGTGCCGACGTTGGCCGATATGTATGACGAGCCGTTTGCGGATTCTTCGCAGATTCCCACCGCGTTGGTGACGCGCATGGCGCGCCAGCATGTGACTGTGGCGCTGTCCGGTGACGGTGGCGATGAATTGTTTGGCGGCTATTCACGGTATTTTCGCGTGCGGGATTGGTGGGGCAAGTGCGAACGCTTTCCCGGCCCGGTGCGTCATGCGATGGGCGCTCTCATGGGAGCGTCCACGAGGTTGCCTGGACACGGTGCCTGGCGCGGTAAAGTCGGCAAGTTCGGCGAGATGCTGCGCGCCGACACGCATGGTGATTTTTATCGGTCGTTTGTGTCGTATTGGTCGGATCCGACTTCGGTCGTCAAGCAGGGTGTCGAACCTCCGTCGTTGTTCGAGCAGCCCATGGACGGCTCTGTGTTCGACGTGATGATGAAACTCGACACGGTGACGTATATGCCGGACGACATTCTGGTCAAGGTCGATCGCGCCGCCATGGCCGTCAGCCTCGAAACGCGCGTGCCCTTGTTGGACCATCGCGTTTATGAGTTTGCCTGGCGCTTGCCCTTTGAATACAAGGTGCGCGGCGATACCGGCAAGTGGCTGTTGCGCCAAGTGCTGTACCGCCATGTGCCGCAGTCTTTGGTGGATCGTCCCAAGCGCGGATTTGCCGTGCCGCTGGCAAGCTGGCTGCGCGGGCCGTTGCGAGATTGGGCCGAATCGTTGCTGGACCCGGCGCGCTTGCGCCAGGAGGGCTGGTTTGAGCCCGAACCCATTCTGCACAAATGGCGTGAGCATGTCTCCGGTCATCGCGACTGGAGCAGCCGCTTGTGGGGCGTGCTGATGATGCAGGCCTGGTTGGATCGCTATCACGCCGGCGTTGCCGGCGAAAAGGATGCTTCACGATGAAAATATTGCTGCTGGTCAGTTCCATGCATGCAGGCGGAGCCGAACGGGTGGCCGCCACGTTAGTAAACGCCTGGACCGATCGCGGTGATACCGTGACACTGGTGCCTACTTATTCCTCCAAGGGCACGTGTTTTTATCCTGTTTCCGATGCTGTGAACCTGATCTGGCTGGCTGACCGGGTCGGTACGCGCAGCGGCGGCCCATTGACCGCGTGGCGGCGATTGCGCGCATTGCGGGAGTTGATTCGCGAGCAGGCCCCTGATGTGGTGGTGTCCTTTCTGACCAACGTCAATGTGGCCGCGATCCTGGCGACGAAGGTACTGGGCAAATTGGACACACCGCTGATCGTGTGCGAACGGACGAACCCGGTAGCGGAGCTTTCGACGGGCCGTGTATGGCGTATTGCACGCCGTTGGCTCTATCCCCGTGCGGACATGGTAACGGTACAGGCCGATGATACGGTGGGTCCGTTTGCACGTGACGTGCCCGGCATCAAGCAATTGAAAGTCATCCCTAATCCCTTGCCGCCCGAGTTGTTGGACGCGCCCTTGGTCGATACGCAGGCCGTCACGCCGCGCAAACAGTTGTTGGCAATGGGGCGGCTGGCGCCGGCTAAACGGTTCGATTTGCTGATCGATGTTTTTGCCGATTTAGCCGACGAGTTTTCCGATTGGGACCTCAGCATCTGGGGCGAAGGCGCGGATCGCGACGATCTGCAGGCGCGTATCGATGCAGCAGGTCTGCAGCATCGCGTGCAACTGCGCGGGCGTACCGATGCCCCTTGGGATGCGTTATCTCAAGGGCAGGCGTTTGTGCTGAGCTCGGCGGTGGAGGGCTTTCCGAATGTGTTGCTGGAGTCGATGGCATTGGGTCTGCCCTGCGTCGCGTTCGATTGCCCAAGCGGCCCGCGAGGAATGACGCGCGATGGCCAGGACGCGGTGTTGGTGCCCGCAGGTGACCGGGACAAGTTGCGAGAGGCCCTGCGCCGCGTATTTTCCGACCCGGCTTTGCGCCAGGACTTGGGCAAACGTGCAGCCGAGTCGGTGCGCAATCGCTATGCGTTGCCGGCGGTACTGGCGCAATGGGATGCCTTGTTTGACAGCGTGCGAGGCAGATCATGACTATGCCTGCGATCTTGCGCGTCACGCATGTGATTACCGGGTTGGGGCAGGGCGGCGCAGAAGCTGTGCTTTTTCGCTTGGCGACGTATCCTGACCAGCAGGTACATCACACGGTGGTGTCGCTGACGGACGAGGGCGTGTATGGAGAGCGTCTGCGTGCGGCAGGGGTCACTGTGCATACGCTGGGCATGGCGCGCGGCCGTGTGAGCCTGAGTGGATTGTCGAAGTTGCGTCGACTATTGGCCGCGCAAAAACCCGATGCGGTGCAGACATGGATGTATCACGCGGACTTGATTGGCGGGCTGGCTGCGCGGTTGGCTGGTGTGCGTGCCATAGCGTGGGGAATTCGTAATTCTGGGGCGCATCTGCAACGCAGCAGCCGTTCGGCGCGATTGGTGTTGAAGCTCTGCGCGTTGTTATCTGGTCGCGTACCTGCCGCGATTGTTTGTGCTGCACGCGATGCCGCGGTACGTCATGAACAGTACGGCTATCGCGCCGATCGCCTCGTGGTGATTGCCAATGGCTATGATTTATCGCGCTATCAGCCCGATGCCGAGGCTCGCCGGCGCGTGCGCGAGCAATGGCAACTGGCCGACGAGGTTCCTGTGATCGGCTGCGTGGCGCGTTGGGATCCGCTGAAGGATCATGCGAATTTGCTGGGTGCTATGGCCGTGCTATTGCGCCAGAGACGTGTTCGTGGACACGGTACGGATCAAGGACACGCCAGCAGCGAGAGGGACGCAGGGTCTGGTCCCGACACCCCGGCCGATCCGGCTGCGTTGGCTCAGTTGCGTTGCGCGTTGGTGGGACGCGGCATGTCGCCAGACAATGCCGAGCTGGGCGCGTTGATAGATCGTTTGGGACTGCGCGATCATGTCCTGTTGTTGGGGCCTAGCGATGACGTCCCTGCCGTCATGAATGCATTGGACATCCACGTGCTATCCAGTTGCGCAGAAGGATTTCCCAATGTGGTCGCTGAGGCCATGGCCTGCGGCACGCCTTGCGTCGTCACGGACGTGGGCGATGCGGCGCACATTGTTGGCCAGACAGCGGCTGTAGTGCCTGCAGAAAATGCCGAGGCTCTGGCCGGGGGGATCGCTACGACATTGCACGACATCGCCGCACGCGGCCGTCAGGCTGTCGGCGAGCCAGGGCGCGCGCGCGTGCTGGCTGAATTCGACTTGGCTCACATGGTCGCGGCGTACGACGCCGTGTGGCGCCGCATCGCGCAGGAGAATCGATGACCGCACCTCGTTTGCTGTTCGTGGTGAATAATCCCGCGTTTTTTCTCTCGCATCGTTTGCCATTGGCACTGGCCGCACAGCGTGCCGGCTACGAGGTTCACGTGGCCACCATGGCGGGCGATAGCGTGTCGCGTATCGAGGGATATGGGTTGACGCATCATGCGATACCGATGACGCGCAGTGGCAAGAATCCCGTGCAAGAACTACGCACGGTGTGGGCGCTGTATCAATTGTTCCGCCGCGTGCGGCCGGATGTCGTGCATCTGGTGACGATCAAGCCGGTGCTGTACGGCGGCATTGCCGCACGATTGGCCGGCGTGCCCGCGATGGTGTCGGCTATCTCGGGACTGGGTTTCGTGTTCGTCGCCAAAGGCGCTAAAGCCGCATTGGTGCGGCAGGTGGTCGCCATGTTGTATCGCCTGGCGCTGGGTCATCGCAACAGCCGTATCGTTTTTCAGAATGGAAACGATCGGGACGTGCTGCAGGGTCTGGGCGCAGTGCGCGATGAACAGGTCGTCATGATTCGTGGGTCCGGTGTGAACCTGTCCGACTATGCCGCCGTGGCTGAACCGCCGCCGCCGGTGGTTGCACTGATGGTGGCCCGTTTGCTGCGGGACAAGGGGCTGCAGGAGTTTGTCGAAGCTGCCCGCATCCTGCGGCGTGAGGGAGTCAACGTGCGCATGCGCTTGGCCGGCGGCATTGACCCCGGCAATCCCGCCTCGGTCACGCAAGCCGATGTCGACGCATGGCAGCAGGAGGGCATCATCGAGGCGCTGGGCGAACGCAGCGATATTGCCGCGTTGTATGCGGCTTCGCATATTGCGGTGTTGCCCTCATATCGAGAGGGCCTGCCGAAATCGCTGATCGAGGCTGCGGCATGCGGCCGTGCGGTCGTCACCACCGATGTGCCGGGTTGCCGTGATGCCATCGAGCCGGATACGACTGGACTGCTTGTTCCCTCGCATGATGCGCCAGCGCTGGCCGCAGCGATTAGCCGCTTAGTCAACGACGACGCATTGCGCCAAAAAATGGGCCATGCGGGCCGCGTGTTGGCTGAACGGGAATTCGATATCGACGATGTGTGCCGTAAGCATCTGGACATCTACCAGACCTTGCTCGACAAGCCTGCCCATTAGCCGGACGGTATACCGCTAGAGATGTTCGCGATGGGCGCGTTGCGAGAGCCTTGGCGTCAAGGCTCTCGTTCGACGTTAAAACGTCATCTCAATCAGAACGGCAATTTCGCATCAGGAGCGAGTTGCTGCAATTGCTTGCGGAAATCCTCCTGGATGCGGGTCAGTGCTTCGTCCGTGTCGGCCTCGAATCGCAGCACGACGACCGGCGTGGTGTTCGATGCACGCGCCAGGCCGAAACCGTCGGGATATTCTGCACGCACTCCGTCGATGGTGACCACGCGCAGGGAACCATCGAATTTGCCTTGCTCTTGCAGCGTCTTGATCAACGCAAACGGCTGGCCTTCTTCCATTTCGAGCTTGAGTTCAGGCGTGGAAACGGCCTGAGGCAGCGCCTCCAGCAGTTGCGACGGATTGCTTTCACGCGAGACGATTTCGAGCAGACGTGCACCCGTGTACAGGCCATCGTCGAAACCGAACCAACGCTCCTTGAAGAAGATGTGGCCGCTCATTTCGCCAGCCAGCGGCGCGCCGGTTTCGGCGAGTTTGGCTTTGACCAGCGAGTGGCCGGTCTGCCACATCAGCGGTTTACCACCGGCGGCCTCGACGGCCAGGCCTACGTGGCGGCTGCACTTGACGTCATAAATGATGGTGTCGCCCGGGCAGCGTTGCAGTACGTCGCGCGCGAACAGGATCAATTGGCGATCGGGCCAGATGATCTGCCCGGATTTGGTGACTACGCCCAGACGGTCGCCGTCGCCGTCAAACGCCAGGCCGATTTCGCAGTCGGTTGTGGCCAGGCAGTGAATTAGGTCTTCCAGGTTGTGCGGGTCGGCCGGATCGGGGTGGTGATTGGGGAACGTGCCGTCGACTTCGCAGAACAGTTCGGTGACTTCGCAGCCCAGCGCGCGAAAGAGCTTTGGCGCCACGGCGCCGGCAACGCCGTTGCCGCAGTCGATGGCGATCTTGAGCGGGCGCGCCAATTTGA
>Ga0164243_10011831_pt1 | contig 12415 bp, 10 predicted proteins | sample OricompcompostOP_FD_108781 | JGI IMG/M metagenome (GOLD analysis project Ga0164243, IMG submission 108781) | Organic Plus compost microbial communities from Emeryville, California, USA - Original compost - Organic plus compost (OP) | ecosystem: Engineered > Solid waste > Mixed feedstock >...
GACGAATGGACGTGCAGGTGCACGAACTGCGGGTCGCTAACGAATTGTGGGTCCGCCGCCAATGCCGCCTCACGAGCTTGCGCCACGCGAACTTGCGACTCGCGATGTTGCGCTGAATGCGCCGCGTCCGCGATTCCCGCAGACGCCTCGCGCCTCCGACCATGAGAACTCGGCCCCGGGCTGTCCACCCCCAATCACCGGCCGGCGCGACGCGACGCACAACTTCTGCGCCGGCCGGTGGGTTCCTCGTTGAGGGCACAACGAGGCTGGGGTTCGAACGTGCATTGCTGCGGGCCGCTAGGCGCCGTCCGCCGGGGCTGCGGCGTCAACAACGTCAGGCCGAGGCGAAAACCTGCGCCCAGACGGCGATCATTCCGACAAACAATGCGATCGATGCCAACGCTGCGGCTTCTTCAACAACGGCCCGAAACATGGTCGCCTCCAAAGAACGGAGGGGGAACATAGTTCTCTCTTTGTTCTCAGTCAAGCGCCATTTGTGAGGCATGCCGACGCTCGGTTCCAGCAGCGGAGGTATGCGGTCGCGTCAGGGCAGTTCGACGACGCCCCCCTCCCGCAAGGTGACACGGCGGTCCATGCGGCGGGCGAGGTCGAGGTTATGGGTCGCAATGATCGCGGCCAGCCCGGAAGCCTGCACCAGCTGGGTCAATGCATCGAACACATGCTCGGCCGTGTGCGGGTCGAGATTGCCGGTCGGCTCGTCGGCGAGGAGAATACGCGGTGCGTTTGCGACCGCGCGCGCGATGGCGACGCGCTGCTGCTCGCCGCCCGACAGCTCGGCGGGCCGATGGCTCAAACGTTCCTTGAGGCCGAGATAGGACAGCAGCTCAGCCGAGCGGGCGCGCGCTTCGCGCTTGGCGAGGCCATGCACCATTTGCGGCAGCATGACGTTCTCGAGCGCCGAGAACTCCGGCAGCAGATGATGCGCCTGGTAGATGAAGCCAATCTCGTTGCGGCGGATACGCGTGCGTTCGGCGTCGGACAGGGTCGAGGTGGGCATCTCGCCGATGTAGACCTCGCCGGCGTCCTGATGCTCGAGCAGTCCGGCAACGTGGAGCAATGTGGACTTGCCCGAGCCGGACGGCGCCACAAGTGCGACCGTTTGGCCCGGCCACACCGCGAGTTCGGCCTTCTGCAGAATACGCAGCGTGTTCGGACCCTGCCGGTAGGTCCGATCGACCTGATAAAGGTAGATGATGGGAACGGCCTCTGCCATCGACTACTCGTAGCGTAGCGCTTCGACAGGGTCGAGACGCGCGGCGCGCCACGAGGGATAAAGCGTCGCCAGCAACGACAGCGTGAAGGCCATCAGCACCACGGCCGTGGTCTCCCCCGGGTCCATGTCGGCTGGCAGGCGCGAGAGGAAATACAGCTCGGGCGAGAACAATTCGGTCGAGGTGAGCCATGACAGGAACTGGCGGATCGACTCGATATTCATGCAGATCACGACGCCGGCGAGGAAGCCGGTCAGGGTGCCGACCACGCCGATCGACGCACCGGTGATCAGGAAGATGCGCATGATCGAGCCCTGCGTGGCTCCCATGGTTCGCATGATCGCGATGTCGGCGCCCTTGTCCTTCACTAGCATGATCAGGCCCGACACGATGTTGAGCGCGGCCACCAGCACGATCAGCGTGAGGATCAGGAACATGACGTTGCGCTCGACCTGCAGCGCATTGAAGAACGTGGCATTGCGCTGACGCCAGTCGACAAGGAAGATCGGCCGTCCGGCCGCGTCATTGACCAGTTTGCGGAAGTAATCGACCCGGTCCGGGCTGTCCGTGTAGACCTCGATCGCGGTGACGTCACCCGCTCTGTTGAAGTACGCCTGCGCTTCGGGCAGCGGCATGAATACGAAGGCGGAATCGTATTCCGACATGCCGATCTCGAAGACGCCCGCGATTTTGTAGGACTTGATGCGCGGGGTCGTCCCCATCGGGGTAACGGCGCCGCGCGGCGCCACCAGCGTCACATTGTCGCCGGCGCGCAGTGTGAGCTGGTCGGCAAGCCGACGCCCGATGAGAACGCCCTGCCCCTGGTCGAAGCCTTCGAGCGTGCCCTGCTTCAGGTTCGTCGCGATCGAGGTCAGCTTGGTGAGATCCGCGGCGCGGATCCCCCGGATCAGCACGCCCGACGCGTTGAAGGGCGAGGAGGCGAGCGCCTGCCCCTCCACGATCGGGGCGGCCAGGCGCACGCCCTCGATGCCGGCGATACGGCGAGCCACCTCGTCGAAGTCGGTCAACGGAGATTCGATCGGCTGCACCAGCAGATGGCCATTGAGGCCGAGAATCTTGTCGAGCAACTCCTTACGGAAGCCGTTCATCACCGCCATGACGATAATGAGCGTCGCCACCCCCAGCATGATGCCGAGGAACGAGAATCCGGCGATCACCGAGATGAAGCCCTCGCGCCGGCGCGCCCGCAAATAGCGCAGCGACAGCATCCATTCGAACGGAGCAAACGGCCTGGTCGCGGCGGGGCTGGTCATGTGGGCAGGTCCTCGCCTCTGATTTCACCTGATTCTGGCCGTTTCAAGCCACGGCAAAAGCAGCGCAGGCCACCTGCCTGTTGGCAAATCATTGCGTCAGCTTGGCGACGGCGGCCGCCGGCGACATCAGTTCGCGACTACCATCCGCCCGCCGTTTGACCTCGACCTTCCCCTCGCCCAGGCTCTTGGGCCCCACGAGGACCTGCCAAGGCACGCCGATCAGGTCGGCCGTTGCGAACTTGGCGCCCGGCCGCTCTTCGGTGTCGATGTAGAGCACATCGAGCCCTTTGGCCGTCAGATCGCGATAGAGCTGCTCGCTGGCTCCGTCGGTCGCCATATCGCCCTGCTTGAGGTTGAGGATCGCAACGTTGAACGGTGCGACCGCCTCCGGCCATTTGATGCCGGCATCGTCGTGGGACGCCTCGATGATCGCTGCCACGAGACGCGACGGGCCGATGCCGTAGGAGCCCATGTGCACGGCGCGCTCGGTGCCGTCGGCTCCGGCGACAACTGCCTTCATCGGCTCGGAATATTTTGTCCCGAAGTAGAAGATGTGCCCGACCTCGATGCCACGCGCCGACACCTTGGCGTCCTGCGGGAGCGCCGCGAAGGCGGCTGCATCATGTTTCTCGGACGTGGCGGCATAAAGCGAGGTCCATTTGTCGACGATCCCCTTCAGGCCGGCCACGTCGTCGAAATCGACGTTCTCGTCGGGAACGTCGAAGCCCAGATAGTCGCGATGACAGAATACCTCGCTCTCGCCGGTCGAGGCGAGGATGATGAATTCGTGCGAGAGATTGCCGCCGATCGGGCCGCTCTCGGCCACCATCGGAATCGACTTCAACCCCATTCGCGCGAACGTGCGCAGGTAGGCGACGAACATCTTGTTGTAGCTATGGGTCGCACCGGCGAGATCGGCATCGAACGAATAGGCATCCTTCATCAGGAACTCCCGCCCGCGCATCAGCCCGAAGCGCGGGCGCACCTCGTCACGGAACTTCCATTGGATGTGATAGAGATTGAGTGGAAGATCCTTGTAGGACTTCACGTAGGCGCGGAAGATCTCGGTGATCATCTCCTCGTTGGTCGGCCCATAGAGCATGTCGCGCTCGTGCCGATCCTTGATGCGTAGCATTTCCTTGCCGTAGTCGTCATAGCGTCCACTCTCCCGCCAGAGGTCGGCCGACTGGATGGTGGGCATCAGGAGTTCAATCGCGCCGGCGCGGTTCTGCTCTTCGCGCACGATGCGGCAGACCTTGTCGAGCACACGCAGGCCGAGCGGCAGGAACGCGTAGATGCCCGCCGCCTCCTGGCGGATCATGCCGGCCCGCAGCATGAGCCGGTGCGAGACGATTTCCGCCTCTTTGGGCGTTTCACGCAACAGAGGGAGGAAAAACCGGGTCAGGCGCATGAATTACCGCGTCGATTCGAGGGAAAGTCCCGTCAGACAAAGCGGATCGCTGCAGGAAACACAAGGGTGCCGCCGCACCGCCCTTTGCCCACTTCCAAGTTGGGACGCTCGCAGCCGGTGTTGTTGCACTGCACGACAACTTAGATGACGCGCATTTAGTTTTGGTCTAAGTAACTTTCTCCGCTGTTGGGGAACCAACAAGAAATATTGTTGCGTTTCCCAATCTCGGTCCAAGTCATGGGAGGAAAGAGCCAGGCGCGATCAATCGCTGCCGCTTCGGTGGACAGAAGACACTCCGGAGCTACGGCTAAGACTACCAACAGAGCACGGGCCATGCCCCTGCTCTGTTTTTTTTGTTCATGCCCCATATGTACGTTCGCAGTCAGGGAGGTGCGTGATGCGAGCGCTGATCGTCCTGTCTCTCGCTCCAGCGCTGTGGGTGCTCGGGCCGGCCCTCCCTGCCAGCGCGGCGCCGGTTTATCCCTGGTGCGCGCACTACAGCATGCAGAACGGACCCCATAACTGCGGCTTCGTCAGCTTCGAGCAGTGCCTCGAAACCGTGCGCGGCATCGGCGGGTTCTGCGATCGCAACCCATATTACCCGCCGCCCACGTCACGCCTGCGCCATCGGTGAGGCGCCTGATCATGCAGCCGTCACTGGAGCATCAGTGCGGGGCGCCCAACAGCCTGGCGAGATCGTCGAGCGCGACCAACCGGTAGACGTAAGCGGCGTAGAAGGCTGCAAACAGGATTGCCGATACGATCGTGGTCCAGAGTGCCTTCATGAGCAGCCGCGGGACGGCCGGCGCGCCCGGATCGGTGCCCTCGGGAACGTCCCCGCTTTCCGCCTGCGAACGCACGCCCCATGGCAGGACCGCGAACAGGACGATCCACCACATGACAAAGTAGATCGCGAGCATGGTGGTCCAGGGCATGTTACGCCTGCTCGAGCTCGATCAAGGTGCCGCAAAAATCCTTCGGATGCAGGAAGAGCACCGGCTTGCCATGCGCCCCGGTCTTCGGCTCTCCGTCTCCTAGCACCCTCGCCCCCTGCCGCTTGAGATGGTCGCGCGCCGCCAGGATGTCATCCACCTCGTAGCAGATGTGGTGGATGCCGCCGTCGGCGTTGCGCTCGAGGAACTTCGCGATCGGCGATCCGTCGCCCAGCGGCTCGAGGAGTTCGATCTTGGTGTTCGGCAACGTGACGAACACGGTCGTCACACCGTGCTCGGGCAGCGGCACCCTGCCCGAGACCTCGGCCGCCAGCGTGTCGCGATAGACCGCCGCGGCGCGGTCAATGTCGCGCACGGCAATGGCGACATGATTGAGGCGCCCGATCATCCGTTCGGCTCCTTCGTCCGCTCACCCCTGCAGCACGTGCACGACGCACACGGGCTTCTTGCCCCAGCGCTCTGCCACCGCAGCCCGTACGGCGCGCCGGACCGCCTCCGATACCGTGTCGGGATCGCGCCGGCGCGCACGCGGCAACCCTTCAACCGTATCAAGAACGATGTCGTACACGATATCATCCAAGGCGGCGCCGCTGTCGTCGCTCTGCGGTATGCCCAGCAGTTCCACTTCGGGGTCCCCGGTCAGCTGCCCGCGGTCGTCGATGACCAGCGCCACCGACACGATACCCACGAAGGACAGCCGGCGGCGGTCCGCAATCGCCGGCGCCGTTGCCTCGATGATAAGCCGGCCGTCCTTGAGCAGGCGGCCGGATCGGACCTCGTCCACCTTGCCGCCAATGCCCGGCGCAAGCCGGACCACATCCCCGTTGCGACAGCTCACCACATCCTTGACCCCGCAGGCACGCGCGATCTTGACATGCTCCGCGAGGTGCAGCGGCTCCCCGTGCACGGGCACGGCGAGTTGCGGACGCACCCAGCGGTACAGCTCTTCCATTTCCTCGATGCGCGGGTGGCCCGACACGTGCACGAAATGGGTGCGGTCAGTGATCACGTCGACGCCCTGGTCCTCTAGACCGTTGATGACACGATAGATCGCCTTCTCGTTGCCGGGGATCGCGCGCGAGGAGAAGATGGCCGTATCACCGCGGCTCAGCGTCACCTCGGGATGCTCGTTGAGCGCGATCCGCGCCAGCGCCGCGCGCGGTTCGCCCTGGCTGCCGGTGCAAATGGCCACGACTTTCTCCGGCGGCAAATAGCCATAGACGTCGGTCGAGCGGAACTCCTGCACGCCGTCGAGATAGCCGGTCTCGCGCGCCACTTGTACCAACCGCTCCATGGCGCGACCGATCACGACCACCTCGCGGTCGCAGGCGCGCGCCGCCTCCGCCACGGACTTGATGCGGCCGATGTTCGACGCGAATGTCGTCACGGCGACGCGCCCGCGCGCATTTCGGATGATCTCGGCAAGCGATTCGGCGACGTCCCGCTCGGAGGGCGAACGGCCCGCGCGTACGGAATTGGTGGAGTCCCCGACGAGCGCGAGGCAGCCGTCGTCGCCGAGCGCCTTGAGCCGGGCCTCGTCCGTGGGCTCGCCGAGCACCGGCGTCGGGTCGAGTTTCCAGTCGCCGGTGTGGAGCACCGCCCCGAGCGGCGTGCGGATGATGAGGCTGTTCGACTCCGGAATGGAGTGCTGCACCGACACGAATTCGATATCGAACGGGCCCAGCGTGAAGCGTCCCTTCAAGGGAATCGTCTTCACTGCGATCTGGGGCGCGCCGATCTCGGAATACCGCTTCGCCTCGATCAGCGCGGCGGTGAATGGCGTCGCGTAGACGGGCACAGGCAGGCGCGGCCACAGGTCGAGCAGCGCGCCAAAATGGTCCTCGTGAGCATGCGTAAGCACAATGCCCAGCACGTTCTTACCCTGGTCGAGGGCGAACTGGATGTCGGGCATGATGAGGTCGATGCCCGGCAGGTCGTCGCCCGCAAAGGCGACGCCAAAATCGACCACGATCCACTTCTTGTTGCGCGCTGGCCCGAAGCCATAGAGCGCGAGATTCATGCCGATCTCGCCCGCCCCGCCGAGCGGCACGAACACAAGCTCGTCGGTCGGCGCCGGCATCAAGCGTGCTCCGCGCGAGATCGGTAGAGCGGGAAGACGTCGCCCGCGGCGATCGTCTCGCGTGATCCGTCGTCGCGCGTCAGGACCAGATGACCTTCGCCGTCGATCGTCTCGAACACCCCGCTGACCTCGTAATCGTTCAGCCGCGCTTTGATCGGCCTGCCTAATCCTTCCGCGCGTTTGAGCCAATCGGTTCGGATCGCCGCGAATCCCTCGCCGCGGCTCCATTGCGCCAGGCGTTGCAGCATGCCGCGCGACAGCGGCGGCAGCAGCGCCTGCGGCGTCACGTGGGCGCCCGCGGCGGCAAGATCGGTGGCGGGATACGCCGTATCGTCCGGATGGTGAGCACAATTCACGCCGATGCCAAGCGCGACGATCGTGTCGGCGGCGCCCTCGCCCTCGAGCAGGATGCCGCAGAGCTTGCGCCCGCCGCAGAGCACGTCGTTGGGCCACTTGAGGCCGAGGCGCGGACCAAGCATGGGCGCGACCTCGCCGATCGCGTCGTGCACCGCCAGCGCAGCGACGAACGAGAGCTGGGCGACCTTGGCTGCGGGCGACGGATCGCTCAGTAAGAGCGTTGCATAGAGATTGCCGGGCCTCGACACCCACGTCCGTCCACGCCGTCCCCGTCCCCCGGTCTGGCTGTCCGCAACGATCCACAGTGGGCCGCGTTCGCCGCTGCGGGCGCGTGCAAGTGCCTCGGCGTTGGTCGACTGCGCGACGCCGAGACGAACGAGACGAACACCCGCGGCCGCCGCGGTGGGATCAAGGTCCATCTAGAACAACGACTTCGCGGCCGCTGCGGCAGCGTCCACGAGCGGGCCCGGGTAGACGAAGAACAGCAGCACGAACAGGCCGCTCACCGCCAGCACCAGCTTGAACTCCGCGCGCATCGGCTGGAATGCCGGGGCGGGCTCGTCGAAATACATCACCTTCACGATCAGCAGGTAGTAATAAGCGCCGATCACGCTCGTGATCACGCCGATGACCGCGAGGATAAAAAACTTGGCCTGGATGGCCGCCAGGAAGACGTAGAACTTGGCGAAGAACCCGGCGAGTGGCGGTATGCCGGCGAGCGAGAACAGCAGCATGGCGAAGAAGAAGGCCATGGCCGGATTGGTGCGGGCCAGGCCGGCGAGATCGGAGATGTTCTCGACGTCGCCGGACTCGCGCCGCATTGCGAGGATGCAGGCGAAGGAACCGAGCGTCATCGCCATGTAGATCGCCATGTACACGAGCACGCCCTGCACGCCCTCCGGGGTTCCGGCGGCGAGCCCGATCAGCGCAAATCCCATGTGCGCGATCGAGGAATAGGCCATCAGACGCTTGATGTTGCGCTGGCCGATGGCGGCGAAGGAGCCGAGCGCCATCGACGCGATCGAGACGAACACCACGATCTGCTGCCACTGCGTCGCAATCGTCGGGAAGGCGGTGATCGCGAAACGCACGAACAGCGCCATGGCCGCAACCTTGGGGGCAGCCGCAAAGAACGCGGTCACCGGCGTCGGCGCACCTTCGTAGACGTCCGGCGTCCACATGTGGAACGGGACCGCCGACACCTTGAAGCACAGGCCGGTGAAGACGAATACGAGGCCGATCGTGAGCCCGATGCCGCCCTCGCCCGCCGCCTTTGCGATGCCGGCGAAGCTGACGGTTCCGGTAAAGCCATAGATGAGCGAAGCGCCGTACAGGAGCATGCCGGACGACAGCGCACCGAGGACGAAGTACTTGATGCCGGCTTCCGTCGAACGCGGGTTGTCGCGGTCGATTGCGGCGACGACATAAAGCGACAGGCTCATCAGTTCGAAGCCGAGATAGAGCGCGATCAGGTCGCCCGCCGAGATGATCATCATCATGCCGGTCGTCGCGAGCAGGATGAGGATGGGAAATTCAAACAGCCGGCGGTGGCTCGGGCGCAGGAAGTCGACTGCCAGCAGGATGGCCGTGCCCGAGCCGATCAGCATCAGCATCTTCATGAATCGGGCGAAGCCGTCGACGACGAAGCTGCCGCCGAACGCCGTAGCCGTCGGCGGCGTCACGACAACCAGCACGCCGGCGCCGATCAGCAGCACGATCGATGCCGCCGTCACGAACGGCGTCGACCGCTCGCCGCCGAAGGCGCCGACCATCAGCAGCGCCAATGCACCCACGGCCAGCAGTATCTCAGGATATAGCGCCTGGAGGGCCGCCGGCTGGAACGTCTCGATCATCGCGGCCTCGCTTCCGCGGACTTCTGCGCCACGGCCTGCTGATAGTTTTCGATCAACGCGGTCACCGACGCCGCGGACATGTCGAGCACCGGCTTGGGATAGATCCCGAACAGGATGGTCAGCACGACGAGCGGCGTGAAGATCACGATCTCGCGCAGGCTCAGGTCGCGGATGCCGGCGAGCGCTGGCTTGGTAAGCGCGCCGAAAACGACCTTCCTGTAGAGCCACAACGCGTAGCAGGCCGAGAGAATGACCCCGAGGGTCGCGACCGTGGCCACCCACGTGTTGATCTTGAACGTGCCGAGCAGCGTGAGGAATTCGCCGACGAAGCCGGAGGTGCCAGGCAGGCCGACGTTCGCCAGCGTGAACACCATGAACACCAGCGCGTAGAGTGGCATCCTGTTCACAAGCCCGCCGTAGGCTGCGATCTCGCGCGTATGCATGCGGTCGTAGACCACGCCGACGCAGAGGAACAGCGCGCCCGACACGATGCCGTGCGAGATCATCTGGAAGATACCGCCGGCGACCCCCTGCGTAGTCACGGCGAAGATGCCCATGGTCACGAAGCCCATGTGCGCGACCGACGAGTAAGCGATCAGCTTCTTCATGTCGTCCTGCATCATCGCCACCAGCGAGGTGTAGACGATGGCCACGACCGACAGGGTGAAGATCAGCGGCGCCCACTCTTGCGTGGCGAGGGGGAACATCGGCAGCGAGAAGCGCAGGAAGCCGTAGCCGCCCATCTTCAGCAGGATCGCGGCCAGGATGACCGAGCCGGCAGTCGGGGCCTCGACGTGCGCGTCCGGCAGCCAGGTGTGCACCGGCCACATCGGCATCTTGACCGCAAAGGAGGCGAGGAATGCAAACCACGCCCATGTCTGCAGACCGACCGGGAAGCCGTGACGCAGCAGGGTCGGGATGTCGGTCGTGCCGGCGTCCCAGTACATCGCCATGATCGCCAGCAGCATCAGCACCGAGCCGAGCAGCGTGTAGAGGAAGAACTTGAAGCTGGCGTAGACGCGCCGCGGACCGCCCCACACGCCGATGATGAGGAACATCGGAATGAGACCGCCTTCGAAGAACAGGTAGAACAGCACGAGGTCAAGCGCCGAGAACGTGCCGATCATCAGCGTCTCGAGCACGAGGAAGGCGCACATGTACTCCTTCACGCGCTTTTCGATCGCGTTCCAGCTTGCGATGATGCAGATCGGCATCAGCGCGGTGGTCAGGATCACGAAGGGCAGCGAGATGCCGTCCACCCCCATATGGTAGGCGATCGTGCCCGCGAGCCAGGGCTGCTTCTCGACGAACTGGAACTCGGCCGAACTGGCGTCGAAGCGCCAGACCATGACCAGCGACACCGCGAAGGTGACCAGCGTGGTCCACAGCGCCACCCAGCGGGCGTTGCGCTTGCCGGCGGCGTCCTCCCCGTTCAGCGCCATGATGAACAGGGCGCCGACCAGAGGGAGGAAGGTCGTGATCGAGAGAATGGGCCAGCTAGCCATCAGTGCGTCCCCGACGCGAACATGAACCAGGTCACGAGCAGGGCGACGCCGACCAGCATCGTGAAGGCATAGTGATAGAGGTACCCTGTCTGCACCCTGACGACGTTGCGCGTGATGTCGAGCACGCGAGCCGACACCCCGTCAGGCCCGAATCCGTCGATCAGCCAGCCGTCGCCGCGCAGCCAGAGCGTGCGGCCCAGCCACTTGGCAGGACGCACGAAGATCCTGTCGTACAGCTCGTCGAAATACCACTTGTTGAGCAGGAACCGGTAAAGCGTCTCGTGCTGGCGCGCGAGCTCGACCGGGATATCTGGCCGGCGGATGTAGAAGATCCACGCAACGGCAAAGCCGATCGCCAGCATCACCGTCGGCAGCAGCGCGATCGCATAGGGCACATGATGCATGTCGTCCATGATCGTGTTGCCCTGCGCGAACTTGAGCGACTCGCGGAAGAACTCGCCAACGCCGTGTCCGACGAACAGGTCCTTGAACGGCAGGCCGGCGAGGATCGATCCCGCTGCCAGGACGCCGAGCGGCACCAGCATGGTCAGCGGGCTCTCGTGCGCCGCCTCGTAATGATGACGATCGTGCGGGCGGCCGTGGAAGGTCTTGAAAACGAGGCGCCAGGAATAGAACGAGGTGAGCAGCGCGCCGATGGTGGTGCACACGAAGGCGTAGAACGCCGCCGCGCTCTTGCCGGCGAAGGCCGCCTCGATGATCGCGTCCTTGGAGAAATACCCGGCCGTGAGCGGGAAACCGACCAGCGCCAGGGTGCCGATCGTCATTGCCCAATAGGTGTACGGGATGCGGTCCTTGAGCCCGCCCATCATGCGGATGTCCTGCTCGTGATGCATCGCGTGAATGACCGAGCCCGAGCCGAGGAACAGCAAGGCCTTGAAGAAGGCGTGAGTGAACAGGTGGTACATGCCGACGGAATAGGCCCCCACCCCCATGGCCACGAACATGTAGCCGAGCTGCGAGCAGGTCGAATAGGCGATGATCCGCTTGATGTCGTTCTGCACGAGACCGACCGTGGCCGCGAAGATCGCCGTGGTGGCGCCGATGAAGACGACGAAGCTCTGCGCGGTCGGCGCGAGCTCGAACAGCGGCGAGAGCCGCGCGACCATGAACACGCCGGCGGTCACCATGGTAGCGGCGTGAATGAGCGCCGAGACCGGGGTCGGGCCTTCCATGGCGTCAGGCAGCCAGGTGTGGAGCAGGAACTGCGCCGACTTGCCCATGGCGCCCATGAACAACAGCAAACAGATCACCGTGAGGGCATCGAGGTCCCAGCTCAGGAAGTGCATGGTCTTGCCGGACAGCGCCGGCGCCTGGGCGAACACGGTCTCGAAATCGACCGCGCCGGTCATCAGGAACACGGCGAAGATGCCAAGCGCGAATCCGAAATCGCCGACGCGATTGACGACGAATGCCTTGATCGCCGCCGCGTTGGCCTCGGGCTTGTGATACCAGAACCCGATCAGCAGGTAGCTCGCGAGGCCTACCCCTTCCCAGCCGAAGAACAGCTGCACGAGGTTGTCGGAGGTCACCAGCATCAGCATCGCGAAGGTGAACAGCGACAGGTAGGCGAAGAAGCGCGGGCGATGCGGATCCTCGGCCATGTAGCCGATGGAATAGAGGTGCACGAGGGCCGAAACGGTCGTGACGACCACGAGCATCACCGCGGTGAGCGTGTCGACCCGCAGCGCCCAGTCGACCTTGAGGTCGCCCGAGAAGATGTATGCGCCCA
>Ga0164243_10011832_pt1 | contig 12414 bp, 8 predicted proteins | sample OricompcompostOP_FD_108781 | JGI IMG/M metagenome (GOLD analysis project Ga0164243, IMG submission 108781) | Organic Plus compost microbial communities from Emeryville, California, USA - Original compost - Organic plus compost (OP) | ecosystem: Engineered > Solid waste > Mixed feedstock >...
AGCGCCAGCACGAACACGATCGGGATGAACCGGCCGAACAGGATCGCCACGCCGAGGGCCGTGTTGAACCACGGCGTGTTGGCGGTGAGGCCGGCGAAGGCCGAGCCGTTGTTGTTGGCGGCGGAGGTGAACGCGTAAAGGACCTCCGAGAGCCCGTGGACACCGGGGTTCCAGATCGACGTGCTCTCGACATCCTCGCGGATGCCTGGGATCGCGAAGCTGAGGGCGGTACCCGCGAGCACGAGGGTCGGCATCACGAGGATGTAGAGGCTCGCGAGCTTGATCTCGCGCGGCCCGATCTTCTTGCCGAGGTACTCCGGTGTGCGACCGACCAGGAGGCCCGCGACGAACACCGCGATCACGGCGAGGATGAGCATCCCGTACAGTCCGGACCCGACGCCGCCGGGAGCCACCTCGCCGAGCATCATGTTGAGCATCGGCATCATGCCGCCGAGCGCCGTGTACGAGTCGTGCATGGAGTTCACGGCCCCGGTCGACGTGAGCGTGCTCGTGGAGCCGAAGAGCGTCGAGGCGAAGATGCCGAACCGCTGCTCCTTGCCCTCCATCGCGCCGCCTGCGAGCTCGGGCGCGGTGCCCGCGCCGTTCGCCTCGAGGACACTGAGAACGGTGAGGGAGGCGGCGTAGAGCACGCCCATGACCGCGAGGATCGCATAGCCCTGCTTCTGATTGCCCACCATCCGGCCGAAGGTGCGCGGAAGGACGAACGGGATCATCAGCATCAGGACGTTCTCGGCCAGGCTGGTCCAGGCCGTCGGATTCTCGAAGGGGTGCGCCGAGTTCGTGTTGAAGAAGCCGCCACCGTTGGTCCCGAGGAGCTTGATGGACTCCTGCGAGGCCGTCGGGCCTCCGGGAATCGTCGCCGTTCCTCCGGTGAGGGTCTGGACGTCGGTGAAGCCGTTGACATTCTGGATGACGCCGCCGGCGATCAGGACGATCGCACCCACTGCCGCAATGGGCAGCAGGAGACGGAATGAGCCACGGACGAGGTCGACCCAGAAGTTGCCGATGGTGCCGGAGCGGCGGTACGCGAAGCCGCGCACGAGAGCGATCGCCACGGCGATGCCGACCGCTGCCGAGACGAAGTTCTGGACGGCGAGCCCGGCGAGCTGCACGGTGTAGCCGACCGTCACCTCCGGAGAGTACGACTGCCAGTTCGTGTTGCCGACGAACGAAGCCGCGGTGTTGAACGACAGCCCTTCCGGCACGGCGGGAAGGCCGAGCGAGTACGGAAGGATCGTCTGGATGCGTTGCAGCAGGTAGACGAGCAGCAGTCCGACGACGGAGAAGGCGAGCACGCTGCGCAGGTAGGCCTGCCAGGTCTGCTCGGAGCGGGGGTCGACGCCGATGACACGGTAGATGCCGCGCTCGAAGCCGAAGTCTTTGTGCGAGGAGTAGATCCTCGCCATGTATTCGCCCAGCGGGCGATACAGCGCGGCGAGGATGAGGGCGAGAGTGGCCGCCTGGAGGACGGCGAAGAGGACGTCCATCAGAACCTCTCCGGTTTGACCAGGGCGCACACCAGGTAGACCACAGCGGCCACCGCGAGCACCGCCGCGAGGATGTCGAAGAAGATCACAGCTTCTCGACCCCTTTCGCGACGAGCGCGACGACCGCGAAGACGGCGATGATGCCGATCACGTAGACGATGTCGAGCACGAGAACTCCATCTCAGAACGGATGGTGCGCACGTGGGCGCGCACCGGGCCGGCTGGGCCCAGCACACGATTGAACACCCAGGCCAGCGCCGGAAACGCGTGCCTTACGAATCCCTCACGGTTAGTGGAGCGAACCTAACGGGACCCCTACGCACGGTGCGTCAGCGTGGTGGCGGGCGGCCCTGAGCCCGGCAACTCTGAACCACCCGGGCGCGGAGGAGGGGACTGAGTGTGCGCCGAGGACCTCGTGTCACGTGAGGCGTTCGGACAGATGTCGTACGCGAGCGCGACGTCACATTCGACGGCCGCGTGCGCAGAATCCGTATGATTCAGGGCCGTTCCCGTATGGAAGTCGTTCACATACAAGCAGGCGCGCGCCAGAAGGCGTAGACCTCCTTCTATGCACAACACCACCATTCCCGATGCGGAGCCTCCCAGAGGCGCGGTCACCCGGGTGAGCATCTGATGACACTCACGACGATCCTCCCCACGCTCCGCCGGAGCATCCCCGATCCCATCGATGTCAACCGCTGGCCCGAGCACACGAGCGTGACGACGACGGACGTGATCGTCTCGGGCGTCTCGCTGCTTCGACTGAGCGAGCTGTGCGAGACACCCTGTGTGCACACGGCCGCCGCGGTCGTCCCTGGAACGGGTGGACGCCCGTCGCCCACGGAGCAGGCGGCGGTCGTGATCGTGACGGTCACAGCCGTCTGGGGCGAGGCCAGCGACGAACTGCACGTGGAGGTGGATGCCTGCCTCGACGGAGTCCCCGCAGTGTGGAACGAGGTTCGCCTCATCGGACGCGCGTCCGTCGCGCACACAACGTCGGCACGCCTGGTCGCGCAGAAGGGTCAGTCGGCGACATGCCGCCCGGTCGAGGCGGCCCACCTCCCCGTCGACATCGCCGCAGGAGACCTGCTCGCCATCCCCTGCCGCGGCGTCGTCGCGCTGAAGACGCTTCGGCGGCGCTGACTCCGCGACCGGACGAGGAGAACCTGCCCTCCGACCCCGTATGCGCACCGGGAGGGCTGATTTTCCTCGTCCGGCGGAGAGGGCCCCCGGGCCAGGAAGAAGAAAGGGTCAGGAAGAAGAAGGGGTCAGGAAGAAGGGGTGAGGCGGATCCGCTGGGCGGCGGCCGCCTCGACCGCCTCACGGCTGTACACCAGCGGGAAGCTCTCCCCCCTCGACCACGGGCCGAACAGGTCGGAGTAGTGCGGGGACCGGGGATCGGCCGACTGGCCGGGCGCGTTCATGGCTCGGCTGGAATCCCACTCGCCCACGTCGATCACCATCCGGAACGTCGACCCGATGCTCTGGCGGAAGTTCGCGTCGTAACCGACGTTGCCCACTGTGTCTCCGCTGCCCGCTCTGGGCGCAGGGCCGATCCGTTTCCAGGCATCCGGCACGCCGTCCACGTGATCGAGCGCGGGATGCACGAGGAGCGAGTGGTGCACCGCACCCCAGGTCCAGGCCGAACGGTCGGGCCCGACGAGTCCCTCGATCTCCGCGAGCCCCGCCGAGAGGGTCGTGTCGACGGCACGGGTCAGCTCCTCGAGCCGGCCGGGGTCGGCTGTGTCGATCTCGCCGAGCATCCGGAGGTCACCCCGGAGGTCGCCGCCGAAGGACTCGTCCTTCAGGACCACCGATCCGGCCGCCTCGATCTCGGCATCCGACAACCCGCGGCGGCGAAGGAAGTCGGCGAGCAGCCACGGCCGAAGGTGGCGGCGGAACCACACCTCGAAGACGAGCGCCTCCATCGAGGATGCCTGCTCGTCTCCGTCCCACGCCCGCAGCCGGTCGAAGACCTCACCCTCGGCGATGGACGCCGAGGGCACGGGGTCCAGCAGGTCGAGGATGCGCCGCGCGTGCACGCTCACGGCGTCGGACTGCATCCGCACGCTCTCCTCGATCCCCACCGAGCGGTGAGACGCCAGCCAGTCGCGCAGGCGCTCCGCACGTGCGTACGAGTACCAGTCGTAGGTCGTCGTCAGCTCGTCGTTCCGGTATCCCTCTGGGAGGTTCATCTCGTTGGCCGTCGCGAGCCAGCCGCGCTCGGGGTTCCGCTCGGACGGCAGACCATCGGCTCGGACGAACCCGTCCCACTCGTACCGCCCGTCCCCAGGGACCGGCAGGCTCCCGTCCCAGTTCGGTCGACGAGGGATGAGGGCGCTGGCGTTCCAGCCGATGTCTCCGTCCGGCGTGGCGAAGAGCTGGTTCACGCCCGGTGCTCCCCACCGTCCGAGGGCAGCGACGAAGTCGTCCCCGTTTCTGGCGTCGAGGTACCCGAGGCTGGCGACATACGGCGCCATTCCCGGCTGAAGCCAGACGGCTCGGAGGGCGACGGCGAAGCCCTTCGCGGCATCCGTGTGGATGACCGGACCATGCCGAGAGTAGAGCAACTCGATCCACACGGGATCGGACCCGGCGACGGGAACGGTCTCGCGCACCGTCTGGAACGACTCCCATCCGTCCCCATAGCGGTAGCGCGAGGGGTCGGCGGGGTCGAGCTCGTAGATGTAGAGGTCCTCGTGGTCGGCGGGCCAGATGGTGAGGCCGAAGGCGATGTGCCCGTTGTGTCCGATGGAGATGCCGGGGAGACCCGGCTCGCCCGCGCCGATGACACTCACCCCGGGCGCCTCGAGATGCGCCATGTAGCGCAGCGACGGCAACGTGACCGCGCGATGGGGGTCGTTGGCGAGGAGCGGACGGCCGGTCTCGGTGCGCGCCGCGTCGACGACCCAGTTGTTGCTGCCGCTGATGCCCTCACGCCAGTCCCCCGGAACCGCTTGCCCCGCGAAGTTCACCGGGGAGAACGCGAGCCGGTAGGTCCGGAGCACGTCGTCGGTGATGAGCGAGAGGTCGAGCCCGTCAGGCACCACGAGCGGATCGGCGGGCTCGCGCGCCTGACGGATCTCCTCGGCATCCGCACCGAACGCGTGGATGGTTCTGGCGCGAGCCACCTCCTGCTCGGCGTTGTAGAACAGACCGTGAGTGCGGAAGGCGACCGCGTCGGAGGGCTCCCAGAAGTCGGGGAGGTACCCGTAGATCCGGAACTCCGGAGGAAGCCGCGACTCGTCCTCGCGCGCCCAGGCGACGTACGCGTTCACCCCGGAGACGAACGCGGTGACGATGGATCTCGTCTCCGGTCCGTACGCCTCCCATTCGGCATCGAGGTCACCGCGATAGAGGAAGAGCCGGCTCGCACGATCCTGCTCCACGTAGGCCGCGCCGAACGCGGACGCCAGCAGGCCGTGCCCGCGGCGACGCCAGAGGTCGATCTGGAACAGGCGGTCGCGGGCGGCATTGAACCCTTGGGCGACGAACATGTCCTCGCGAGACCGTGCGTAGATGTGCGGGACACCCCACCGGTCGACGACGATCTCGACCTCGTCGCGGAGCGCCGCAACCTCGTAGTCGGTCACCGTCATCCCTCCTTCTTACGGACGCGCACGACGGCGTCCACTCCGACGGCGGCTACCACGATGCATCCCTTCGCGATCAACTGCCAGTTCTGCGAGACGTTGAGGCTGTAGAAGACGTTCGTGAGCGTGGCCAGGATGAGCAGGCCCACCGCCGACCGCCAGATCGCGCCCTCGCCACCGAGGAGAGAGGTGCCGCCGACCACCACGATCGCGATCGCATCGAGAGCCATCGAGGCGCCGACGTCGGCCTGGCCGACGCCGAGCCTCGACGCGTCCATCATGCCGGCGAGCGCCGCGAGCACCCCCGTCACCACGTAGACCGACGCGTTCAGGCCCTTGACGCGCAACCCGGTCAGCCAGGCGGCCTCGTAGTTCCCGCCGACCGCGTAGACGTTGCGTCCGAACGTCGTCTTCGCGAGGACGAACGCGGCGAGGACGAAGGCGATGACGAGGATCCAGATCGGCAGGGGGATGCCAAGGAGCCGCGAGAGTGCGAGGTCCTGGAACGCCGGGACGCCGTTGACGATGAACGGCGACGAGTTCGAGTAGATGTAGGCGACGCCGCTGATGATGGACGAGGTGCCGAGGGTAGCGACGAACGGGTTGATGCTGAGCCTGGAGATGATGAGGCCGTTGAGGATGCCCACGAGGACTCCGGCGACGAGGGCGCCGATCCCTGCGACCAGCACCGATCCGGTTTGCAGCGTGAGCCCCGCGTAGAGCGTCGCCCCGAGCGCATAGGTGGCGCCGACCGACAGATCGAAGCCGCCGCAGATGATGACAAACGTCATGCCGATGGCGATCAGCCCGACGGCCGAGTTCTGCGTGAGGATGTTGCCGATGTTGGCCGGGTTGAGGAATCCGGGGTAGAGGATCGTCGCAATGACGATGAGCACGACGAGCACACCGAGCATGCTGTACTTCGTCGCGAGGTGGCGGAGGCCACGGCGACTGTCGGCCACCCCGTCCGAGACCTTTGGGGTGACGGGTCCCGGTGGGGTGGAGCCGCCCGCAGCGCCCGCGGCTGCGGGCGCCACCCTGGTGTTGTCACTCATGCTGCCTCACTTTCTCCGAAGCCGAACTTGACGATCTGCTCGACCGAGTACTCCCCCTCGGTCGTGGTGAGTTCGTGGACGACGCGCCCGTGCGCGAAGACGAGCAACCGGTCGCAGATGGCGAGCACCTCCTCGAGCTCCGACGAGGTGACGATGATGGTGGCGCCGTCGCGGGCGAGGCGGACGAGCGATGCGAGGACCTCGGCCTTCGCTCCGACGTCGATGCCTCTCGTGGGCTCGTCGATGAGGAAGACCTTGGGACGGTAGCCCGCCCACTTGGCGAGAAGCACCTTCTGCTGGTTCCCGCCGGAGAGATCGCGGACGGGATCCCACAGGCGCTTGGCATTGAACCCGAAGAAAGCGGAGTCGTCGGCGACGGCCGTGCGCTCGCGACGCGGTGAGAGAAGCCCACGTCCCGGCGTGCGACGCCCCAGCCAGTAGTTGGCGACGCTGTCCATGCCCATCACGAGTGCCTTGCGCCGACTCTCCGGCACCATGACGATCCCGTCGGCGACGGCGGCCCGCACCGACCGCGGCCATGGACGTTCGACGCCCGCCAACCGGAGCCTGCCGTGCGACTTCGGCTCCAGGCCCGTGAGCGAACGGAAGAAGGTCGTCCGACCGGAGCCGACGAGACCCCAGAGGCCGACGATCTCCCCCGCCCGCGCCGTCATCGTGATGTCCTCGAGCACGCCGAGGAGACCGACGTCCTCGACGACGATGGACTCGTCGCCGAGCGGATGCCGCTCGGTGCGTCGCTCGATGACGACGTCCTTCCCCACCATGCTGCGGACGATCGACTGCTTGTCCCACTCCTGCCGGGGAGCCGACCGCACGATCTCACTGTCGCGCATGACCGTGATGTGGTCGCTGAGCAGCAGCACCTCGTCGAGGTTGTGGCTCACGAACACGATCGTGGTTCCCTGGTCGCGCAGTCTGGTGAGGATCCGATACAGGACCTCGCGCTCGCCTTCCGCGAGGGCCGCGCTCGGCTCGTCGAGCATCAGGATCCGGCCTTTCGCCTGGACCCCGCGCATGATCTCCACGATCTGCTGCTGCGAGACGGACAGGTCTCGCGCGAGGGCGTCCGGGTCGATCGCCACGTCGAACTCCCGGCACAGCTCGAGGTAGCGCTCTCGCATGGACCGGTCGAGAGTGAGACCGCCCCGTGCGTCGAGCTGACCGAGGAACACGTTCTGGGCTGCCGTGAGCGCCGGCACCATCGTGAGCTCCTGGTACACGACGACGAGTCCGTGTGCTCGGGCGTCGCGTGGACTCCTGCTGCGAAGCACGTCGCCGAACACCGTGATGGTGCCCTCGTCGTGAGCCACGCGGCCGGAGATCATGCCGAGCAGGGTCGACTTCCCGGCACCGTTCTCCCCCACGAGGGCATGGATGCTTCCCGGCGCGACGACGAGGTCGGCGCGGTGGACGGCGTACTTGCCGGAGAACTTCTTCGAGACGCCGTCGCAGCGGATCGCCTCGGCAGCGGATTGAAGCACGGGACCTCCTCGAGTGAGGTGCCCGGGAGGTCGCTCTCCTCCCGGGCACCGTGTGGTCAGTACTCCGCGGTGTACTGGTCGACGTTGTCGGGGTAGACGAACGGGGACCCGTTCGGGAGGACGTCGGACTCGGCGAGGTTGTAGAACTTCTTCACGTCCTTGGCTTGCACGAGATCCACCACGGCCGCGAGGGCGTCCTTCGTCTCCTGCCGGGGAAGCATGATGATGGTGCTCGCTAGCGCCCCGCTCTTGACGTTGTCGAGCGCCCACTGATCCCCGCCGAAGTCGAAGACCGCGACCTCGGACCCGGCCGTGGCCTGCACCACCCCGCGGGTCATCCCCGAGAAGTTCGACATGATCACGTCGAGGTCGGGGTTCGCCTGCATGATGGTCTGCGCCGCCTTGAACGCCTGATCGGTCGTGTAGTCCGTCGTCTGCTTCGCGACGACCTCGTACTTCGGGTCGTCGCCGAACGCCTCAGCCGCCTTGAAGAAGCAGATGGTGTTCGCGTTCAGGTCAGGGCCGGAGACGAGAGCGATCTTCGCGCCGTCCGGGTACGCCTCCTTCACCTGGTCGACCCACTCCTGGTAGACGTCAAGCGTCTGACCGCCCACGTACGTGACCGTGCCGGGCTCCCAGGTCTCCTCGCCGAGGTTCGTCGCACGACCGCAGATCGGCAGGTTGAAGACGGTGACCATGATGCCCGCGGCCGGGGCATCCTTCGTGAGCATGTTGCACACGAGGTTCCCGTCGTTCGGCTCGACGGCGAAGACGTTGTACTTGCCGCTCGTGAGGGCCGTCTGCATCTGATCGAACTGGGTCTGCGCGTCGAAGTTGCCATCGAACACGTCCAGGGTGAATCCCTGCTCCTTCGCGTACGAATTGGCCTCGTCGATCGCCGCCTGGAGGTACTGGTTGCTGCTGCCGGCGGAGAAGTAGGCGACCTTGAGGTCCTCGACCTTGTCGACCGTCGGCGTGGGCTGGCCTGCCGCTTCCGTGGAGGTGGCGTCGTCTTGCGCCTCCTGGCTCGGGGATGTGCAGCCTGCGAGGAGCATGGCGCCGCTGAGCGCGAGCGCGGCGGCCACCGGGATGAGGCGTTTTCTCATGGTGCGACTCCTATTCGGGATGGGGGACGTTGACCGGCGGACGTCGTCCGCCGGGTGGAACTGGTCAGTCTTCGCCCCAGGTGTCGTAGATCTCGCTGAGGGGGGCGAACCAGGTGCCGGGGAAGGAGCTCATGTATTCGATGAGCTTCTCGAAGCCGATCATGTGGTGCGCGCGGCCGATCGTCTGCGGGTGGACGGTGATGGCGAGCACGCCGCCGGGGGCGTTGCGGTAGGCGTAGTCGAAGTGGTCCTTGAACCGCTCGAACATCACCTCGCTCGATCCGAGTCCCGGGTTGACTCCCGGGATGTACTCCGCCACGGGGAAGTCGTCGAGGAACCATGACACCGGGAACTCGAGGATGGGGCTCGGCTCACCGAAGCTGCTCCCGTCTTCCCAACCCACCTGCACCGGGCGCGGGTGGTATGGCTCGAAGTCGCGGCCCATCAGCGAGGAATCCCATTCGAAGCCGAACTCCTCCAGCAGGCCGAGGGTCTGCTCCGTGAAGTCCCAGGCCGGCGACCGGTAGCCGCGTGGCCGCTTTCCCACGTACTCCTCGTGCACGGCGATGGTCCTCTCCATCAGCCGTCTCTCGTCGGCCGCGTCGAGCTTCGGGACGGGCTCGTGCCAGCATCCGTGCGCGGCGATCTCGTGACCGTTGTCCACGATCGAGCGGAAGCGGTCGGTGAACGTCATCATCGTGTGCGCGGGCGTGCACCATGTGGTGCGGATGTCATAGCGCTCGAAGAGGCTCAGGAGACGGGGCACGCCCACCTCCGCGCCGAACTCCCCGCGCGAGAGGTAGCTCGGACTCGACAGTCCGAACGTCCCCATCCAGACGCTGTGTGCGTCGAAATCGGCTCCGATGCTCACCGCGAGGGTCTTGCCATCTGGGAGATGCAGGCTCATGTGGGTTCCTCCTTGATCGTGTGCGAAGCAGGGTCAGACGGCGAGGAATCCGCCGTCGACGACGAAGTCGGTGCCGGTGACGAATGCCGATTCGTCTGACGCGAGATAGAGGCATCCGTTGGCGATGTCGATCGGGTCGCCCCCGTGACCGGCGGGCGTTGATCCGATCACACGCCGGTTGGCGTCTTCCGGCTGCCGATCGGTGAGGGGGGTGCGAATCCAGCCAGGGATCATCGCGTTCACCCGGATGCCGTGACGGGCATACGTGACGGCCGCGTTGCGTGAGAGCGATCGCACCGCTCCTTTGGCCGCGTTGTAGGCGGTGACGCCGACGCCCCCCACGACGCCCCAGTCCGAGGAGAAGTTCACGATCGAGCCTCGCCCTGCTTCGATCATGGACGGGATCACCTCGCGCATGCCGAGGAAGACCCCCGTCTGGTCGACGCGAACGATGCGTTCCCATTCGGCGAGATCGAGCTCCGTGATGGGGTCATAGCCGATCACGCCCGCCGCGTTCACGAGGATGTCGATCCGGCCGTACACGTGGAGAACGCGCTCGACGAGGTGCCGCCACGACGCATCATCGGCGACATCGAGGTGCTGCTGGTCGATTCGGAGGTCGCCGGCGCGGCCGAACGGCGCCACATCACCGGCGATCACCCAGGCGCCCTCATCGGCGAAGCGTGTGGCGACGGCGCGCCCGATACCCATCGCCGCGCCAGTGACGATCGCGATCTTCCCGTTCAGCCGAGGCATCCTGCTCCTTCCCGTTCCGTGCATTACCTGGCGAGGTATCCACCGTCGACGGGCAGGTCGGCGCCCGTGACGAACGAGGACTCGTCCGATGCGAGGTACACAGCAGCCCACGCAATGTCGGCGGGCTCTCCTGCCCGCTGCAGGGGCGTCGCATCCAGGAAGACCCCGTTGACGTCGTCGGTCTGCCCGGCGGTCATCGGCGTGCGGATCCAGCCGGGGAGGATGGCGTTGGCCCTGACCTTGTGCGGAGCGTATGTGACGGCCGCGTTCTTCGTCAGGGTGAGCACCGCGCCCTTGGCGGCGTGATACGCCGCGATGCCGGGCACCGCCGCAGCCCCGCAGATGGACGAGATGTTGACGATCGAGCCGCCGCCGGCCGCGATCATGCCGGGGATGACGGCCTTCATGCCGAGGAAGACCCCCGTCTGGTCGACGGCGACGATCCGCTCCCACTCGGCGAGGCTCAGCTCATGCACGGGGTCAGGCCCCGTCACGCCGGCGTTGTTCACGAGGACCGTCACGGCACCGAGCTCGGAGCGGACCGTATCGACGAGACCGATCCACTGCGCCTCATCGGTGACGTCGAGATGCTCGAAACGCACCAGGCCGGTGTCGCCCTCGAAAGGGAGGACGTCGCATCCGACGACCGTCGCACCCTCGGCCGCCATGGTCTCTGCGATGCCGCGGCCGATGCCACGCGACGCGCCGGTCACGAGCGCCACCTTGCCTGCGAGACGATCCATCCTGGTCCCTCCGGTCTTCCTCGACATCGAATTCACCCTAGGGAGGGCCGGACGCGTCCCGGATCGTCACAATTACGTATCTCCGCGCAGCCCGGCCGAGGCATGGCGGATTGTCACGAGCACGCTCCCGCTTGGCCGATCCCGCGGAGGGTGACGACGGGACCGATCGGAGGACGATCAGCGGGAGACGAGCACCTCGTTCGTCCGCCTCAGCCAGCTCGGCGCCCGGAAGACGGCATCCGCATAGGGGGCGGGACTGAGGATGCGCTGACGCCCGTCCTGGATCTGGAAGACGAGGTGGGCCTGTGCGAGCGACGGGTCGACGGCCGGTCCCGGGTAGGTGAGCGCGGTCTGGGAGGGCCCGCCCAAGAAGTAGACCCCGTTCACGCCGCGATGCACGACCCCGCGCAGCTCACGCGCCACGGAGTCGTGGTCTCGCGGATTCGACACCTGGGACCACGCCTGTGCCATCACCCGGACCCGGTCGTACGCGATGCCGGCGTGAGATCGACCGGGATTCTTGCCGAACCGTCTCTGGTACTTCGTCACGAACGCGCGCGCCAACGGATCCGAGTAGGTGCCGGTGACCGTCGCCCAGAGGATGCCCTCCGCTCGCTCGCCGAGCAGCTCTCTGAACTCAGGGACGCTCGGGGCGTACACCGAGTAGAGGAGGGTGTCCGACGGGGAGGCGAGGAACCGGTCGAGGAAGGTGACGGTGCCGTCGACGAGGTAGTGGCCGATCATCACAGCGGCGGGCTCGGAGCGCTGCATGCGCTCGGCCACCTCCGTCCAGGCGGCGGGGCCGTCGTGGAAGGGGCGGACGACCTCGAGCTCCCAGCCGCGGTGTTCCGCCACCTGCGCCGCGCGCGCCACACCGAGGTCGGTGAGGTCCCACGCCCCCTGAATGACGACGAGCCGCTTCGACGACGGAAGCCATCGCCCGCTGTCACGAAGATCCGAGAGGACCTCCACGAACCGGGGGGCGTAGTGAGAATCGCTCGGGCAGACCTGGAAGACATGACCGTAACGGCCGGGGTCGTCGAGGACCCGCTGCTCCATCGCGTTCATCGTCGCCGCGTGCAGGTACGGGATGCCGGAATCGGCCACGATCTCGTGGGCGATCTCCTGGTGCGCGAAGTACCCGGACGTGATCACGTCCACGTCTCGTGACGTGAGCGCCGTGATCGCTCGGCGGATGCTGTCGGCGTCCATGATGTCGACGTCGACGATCTCCATGGCGAGAA
>Ga0164243_10011833_pt1 | contig 12412 bp, 10 predicted proteins | sample OricompcompostOP_FD_108781 | JGI IMG/M metagenome (GOLD analysis project Ga0164243, IMG submission 108781) | Organic Plus compost microbial communities from Emeryville, California, USA - Original compost - Organic plus compost (OP) | ecosystem: Engineered > Solid waste > Mixed feedstock >...
CGGTCTCTGGATGAACCCGATGCCGTCTACGGCCTTCTCGCGGAAAGCGTGACGATTTCCGGCGACGGAAACGCCTTCACGTTCCGCCTGCGTCCGGAAGCTCGTTTCCACGATGGAACGCCCCTGACAGCCGAAGATGTCGCCTTTACCTACAAGCTCTTCAAGGAGAAGGGCCATCCGAGCCTTCTTCTGCCTCTGACCGAAATGACGGACGCCCTCGCCCTCAGTGAGCATGATTTTTATATCGCCTTCAACGGCAAGCAGGCTTCCCGAACGATTCTGGATATCGTGCTGTTTCCGATCCTCTCGAAGGCCTTTTTCACGGAAAACCCCTTCGACAGCTCACAACTAAAGCCCCCGCTTGGTTCGGGGCCCTACAGAGTGGGCCGGTTCTCGGCCGGTCAGTCGATCGAGTATGAACGCGTTGACGATTATTGGGGACGCGATCTGCCGGTCAATCGCGGGCTCAATAATTTCGATCGCATCCGTATTGAATTCTACCGTGATCGCAATGCGGGCTTCGAGGCTTTCAAGAAAGGCAACGTACACTACCGGCAGGAATTCACCTCACGGCTTTGGGCGCAGGACTATGACTTCCCGGCAGTCACCGACAAAAAGGTCGTCAAGCGCGAATTCCCGAATGAATTGAACCCTTCCATGCAGGCCTGGGCGGTGAACCAGCGGCGGGAGCGTTTTCGCGATCCGCGCATTCGCGAAGCCATCGCGCTTTGTTTCGATTTCGAATGGACGAACCGCAATCTGTTTTACGACGCCTATGAACGGTCGCAATCGACGTTTGAACGCTCCGCTTACAAGGCAGAAGGCGCGCCTTCACCCGAGGAGGTCGAACTGCTCGCGCGCCTGCCGGGCGAAATCCCCCAGGAAGCCTTCGGCGAACCGGTCACGATGCCGGAATCCGATGGTTCCGGCAGGGATCGCAAACTGCTGCAGCGGGCTAGCGAGCTGCTGGCGCAGGCAGGCTGGGTGCGCCCCGAAGCGCCGAGCCTGTGGGAGCGCGGACTCAATCTTGTCGGCCTGGGCGAACAGCTTCCCGACCCGCAATTTGTGGTCAATCGCGAGGGGCGGCAACTGACGCTCGAACTGCTCGTCCATGACGATGTTTTCGTCCGGGTCTATTCGCCCTTTGTCGAGAATCTGCGCGCCGTCGGAATAGCCGCCACCATCCGCATGGTGGACCCGTCGCAGTATCAGGCGCGCATCAACGACTTCGATTTCGACATGGTCGTTATCGCCGCCTCGTTCAGTGCCACGCCTACGCGTGACGAATTGCAGCGTTTCTGTCACTCGCGCGCAGCAGACATCCCGGGCACCCGCAACCTTCCAGGAACGAAGAGCGAGGCAGTCGACGCCTTGCTCGACGAGGCAGGCCGCGCAGAAACCCGCGACAGGCTGACTGTGGTGTTGCGTGTGCTGGACCGGGTCTTGCGCGCGCGACGCGACTGGATTCCAAATTGGCATGCGGCGAATCACCGGGCAGCCTATTGGGATATGTTCGGCTTCAAGGAGCCGAAGCCGGATTACGGTTTCCCGGTGGAAGCGATGTGGTGGTACGACGAAGAAAAAGCCAAGGCGATTGGCAAGGGGTAACAGCCACGTGACTGACAGCAACGAGGCGACAGGCTGATGGGAGCCTATATTCTTCGCCGGCTTCTTCTGATGATCCCGACTTTGCTCGGGATCATGACCGTCTCTTTCATCGTCATACAGTTTGCTCCCGGCGGACCTGTCGAGAAGGTCATTGCAGAAGTGACCGGACAGGGTGGAGGCGATCGCATTTCAGGCGGCGGAGCCGATATCGGCAACCAGAACTTCGCCACCACCGATTCCACCTATCGCGGCGCACAAGGCCTCGATCCCCAGTTCATCGCCGATCTGGAAAAGCAGTTCGGCTTCGACAAGCCGCCATTGGAACGCTTCCTGTTGATGCTGTGGAATTACGCCCGCTTCGATTTCGGCGAGAGCTATTTCCGCGATATCTCCGTCATCGATCTCATCCTGGAGAAGATGCCGGTATCCATTTCTCTCGGCATCTGGATCACCCTTATATCTTATTTGATCTCGATCCCCCTCGGCATACGCAAGGCGGTAAAGGACGGCTCCACCTTCGACATCTGGACCAGCGGCGTTGTCATCGTCGCCTATGCCATTCCCGGCTTCCTTTTCGCCATCATGTTGATGGTGCTGTTTGCCGGCGGCTCCTTCTTCGACTGGTTCCCGTTGCGGGGCCTTACTTCCGAGAATTGGAGCGAACTGTCGCTCTGGGGCAAGATCGTCGACTATTTCTGGCATCTGACGCTTCCGCTGACGGCCATGGTGCTGTCCGCCTTCGCCACGACGACGCTTCTTACAAAGAACTCTTTCCTCGACGAGATCCGCAAGCAATATGTGATCACGGCGCGAGCCAAGGGTTTGTCGGAACGGCAGGTGCTCTACGGCCATGTCTTCCGTAATGCGATGCTTCTTATCATCGCTGGCTTTCCAGGCGCCTTCATCTCGGCCTTCTTCACGGGCTCGCTCCTGATCGAGAGTATCTTCTCGCTCGACGGCCTCGGTCTGCTCGGCTTTCGCTCGGTGCTTGACCGCGATTACCCGGTGGTGTTTGCCAATCTCTATATCTTCTCGCTGATCGGGCTGATCGTCAGTCTGATCTCGGACCTCACCTATACGATGATCGATCCGCGCATAGACTTCGAGCGGAGGGATGTCGGGTGAGCGATATCCAATCCAAGGCACAGGTCGAACTGGTTCGGGAAAAAGTGGCGCGCCCCTGGCTTTCGCCACTCAACCAGCGGCGTTGGCGCAACTTCAAGGCAAACCGGCGTGGCTACTGGTCGCTTTGGGTTTTCCTGGTCCTGTTCGTGCTTTCCCTGTTCGCGGAATTCCTGGCAAACGACAAGCCCATCGTCGCCTCTTATCGCGGTGAACTCCTCTTTCCCGTATTGATCGATTACCCGGAACAGAAATTCGGCGGCTTTCTCGCCGTCACCGACTATCGCGATCCGGTGATTCAGGACGAGATCGAGGCAAATGGCTGGATGATATGGCCGCCGATCCGCTATTCCTACCGGACGGTCAATAACGAAATCCCCCAGGCGGCCCCCGCAAAGCCCTCCTGGCTTTATGACAAGGAAACACGCTGTTCGCGCTATCCGGAAGGGGTGAACGATGTGAACTGCACCCCCGGCAACTGGAACTGGCTCGGAACCGACGACCAGGCCCGGGACGTGCTCGCCCGCATCATTTACGGCTTTCGCATATCGGTGCTGTTCGGCCTCATCCTGACGGCGCTTTCGGCCGTCATCGGCGTGTCGGCCGGCGCGGTTCAGGGTTATTTCGGCGGCTGGACAGATCTTCTTTTCCAGCGATTCATCGAGATATGGTCGTCTATCCCGGTTCTCTATCTCATCCTCATCATCGCCGCCGTGCTGCCGCCGGGCTTCTTCATTCTGCTCGGCATCATGCTCCTGTTTTCCTGGGTGGCCTTTGTCGGTGTGGTGCGAGCCGAGTTCCTGCGAGCGCGCAATTTCGAATATGTCAGCGCCGCCCGCGCGCTCGGCGTACCGAACCGCACGATCATGTTCCGGCATCTCCTTCCCAACGCCATGGTGGCGACGCTGACATTCCTGCCCTTCATCCTGAACGGTTCGATCACGACGCTCACCTCGCTCGATTTCCTGGGATTCGGGTTGCCGCCCGGTTCGCCCTCGCTCGGAGAATTGCTGCGGCAGGGCCAGCGCAACCTCAATGCGCCATGGCTCGGCATTTCAGGCTTCCTGTCCCTGTCGATCATGCTTTCGCTTCTGATCTTCATTGGCGAAGCGACCCGTGATGCCTTCGATCCGCGCAAGGCGTTCAGATGACAAATGCACCCCTCCTCTCGATTCGCGATCTCACGGTTGCCTTTCATCAGGAAGGACGGGAGACACTTGCGGTGGATCGCGTTTCCTTTGATATCGGGCGTGGCGAGACGGTCGCGCTGGTCGGTGAATCAGGCTCGGGCAAATCCGTTACTGCACTTTCTGTGCTGAAACTCCTGCCCTATCCGGCGGCAAGCCATCCATCCGGCAGCATCTTCTATGGTGACAAGGATCTGCTTTCCCGCGACGAGCGGGAGTTGCGCCGCATACGCGGCAACAAGATCACCATGATCTTCCAGGAGCCGATGACCTCGCTCAACCCGCTGCACACAATCGAGCGGCAGGTCGGCGAAATTCTGAAGATCCACCAGGGCATGGGCGATGCGAAGGCGCGGGCGCGCACTCTCGAACTCCTGAAGGAAGTCGGCATCCGCGATCCGGAGAAGCGGCTCGATGCCTTCCCGCATCAACTCTCGGGCGGTCAGCGCCAGCGTGTGATGATCGCCATGGCGCTCGCCAACGAACCGGAACTCTTAATCGCGGACGAGCCCACCACCGCGCTGGATGTAACGGTCCAGGCACAGATTCTGGAGCTTCTGGCGAAGCTGCGCAAGAAGAACGACATGTCGATGCTGTTCATCACCCATGACCTCGGCATCGTGCGCAAGATCGCCGATCGCGTCTGTGTCATGACTGAAGGCAGGATCGTGGAGACCGGGCCGACGCGGGAGATCTTTGACAACCCGCAGCATGAATATACCCGCCATCTCCTGGCCGCCGAGCCCAAGGGCCACCCCCCCAAAGCCGACGACAGCGCTGACACGGTGATGGAAGGCCGGGATATCAAGGTCTGGTTCCCGATCAAGAGGGGGTTCTTCCGCCGCACCATGGACCACGTGAAGGCCGTCGACGGTATCGACGTCACGGTGCGCGAGGGACAGACGCTCGGCGTCGTGGGCGAATCCGGTTCAGGCAAGACGACCCTCGGTCTCGCCCTTGCCAGGATGATCTCCTCCGAAGGCAGGATCAACTTCACTGGCAGGGATATCGGCGCGCTTTCCTTCCGCCAGATGCGGCCGCTCAGGCGCGAATTGCAGATCGTCTTTCAGGATCCTTATGGCTCGCTCAGCCCGCGCATGTCGATTGCCGAGATCATCCAGGAAGGACTGCGCATTCATCAGCCGAAGCTTTCGGAGGAACAGCGTGACCGCATGGTGGTGGATGTCCTGAAAGAGGTGGACCTCGATCCGGCAACGCGTTTCCGATATCCGCACGAATTTTCCGGCGGCCAGCGCCAGCGCATCGCGATCGCGCGCGCCATGGTTCTGAAGCCGCGCTTCGTCATGCTGGACGAACCCACCTCAGCACTGGATATGAGTGTACAGGCGCAGGTGGTGGATCTTCTCCGCGACCTGCAGCAGAAGCACGATCTGGCCTATCTGTTCATCAGCCATGATCTGAAGGTGGTGCGCGCGCTCGCCAACAATGTCATTGTCATGCGTGACGGGAAGGTTGTCGAGACTGGCACGGCCGAGCAGGTATTCGAGAATCCGCAGACCGATTATACGCGCGCTCTGATTGCCGCCGCATTCGACATTGCCACGGCACCACGCGGCGTCGTAAGCGAATAGCGCAGATTTTCCGGAGAAGGTGCATGAACGACAGACCCGGCGGCCGAATCCTGCTCTCGACTACCGGTTTCCGGCCGCAACTCTGGTACGATCTCCTGTCCGCGGAGCGTCCCGTCGTGCTCGAACCGGATGGCGACGACGATCCGACGATCGAATATGCGGTCGTTTGGAAGCAGCCTCCCGGCCTGCTCGCGCGCCTGCCTTATCTCAAGGCCATCTTTTCGATCGGCGCGGGTGTCGATCATATATTTGCCGATCCTGATCTGCCGGATGTGCCAATCGTCCGCATGGTGGCCGACAATCTCACGCAGCACATGACAGAATATGTGGTATGGCGAGTGCTCGATCATCATCGCCAGGGCGCCCTTTACCGCTCGCATCAGAATCGGAAACTCTGGCGTGAACCCCCTCAACCGCCAGCAGAAAACGTGTCGGTGGGCATAATGGGCTTGGGCCAGCTTGGACGCGCTGCCGCGAAAGCCCTGCTGTCGTTGGGCTTTCAGGTCAACGGTTGGAGCCGGACGGAGCGCCGGATGGATGGAGTGACCACCTGGCACGGCGAAAAGGGCCTGACGCCGTTCCTCAACGCCACGGATATCCTTGTCGTCCTGCTGCCCTATACGACGGCAACCGAGGGAATCGTGAACTACGATCTGCTCGGCAAGCTCCGCCGCGACGGAGAGCTTGGCGGCCCGTGTCTGATCAATGCCGGCCGGGGCAAGCTGCAACGCGGCGACGACATCCTTCGCGCTCTGGACGATGACATTCTCAAGGAGGCAAGTCTCGACGTTTTCGAGGAAGAACCCCTGCCGCCCGAAAGCCCTTTCTGGACACATCCGAAAGTCTTTGTCACCCCTCATGCGGCGGCGACTTCCGACCCCCATCATCTTGTCCCGCTGATTCTCGAGCAGATGACCGCCTTCGAACGGGGCGAACCGCTCCGGAACGTGGTGAACCGGGAAGAGGGTTATTGATCGCCGTAGGGTTGGCCCATGCGGCCATCCCTACGCCTGCAGGTGTCAGATCCTGGCAACGAGTTCCGCCAACTGATCGGCACATTGGCCCCAGCCCTCGTGGAAACCCATCTTCTCGTGGGTTTCGCGATCTTCCGCCGTCCAATGGCGTGCGCGAGCCGTGTAACGCGTCTTGCCCCCTTCGTCCTCGAATGTGACGATCGCCGTCATGAACGGCTTGCCGGACGGCATCCACGCCTCGGTATAGGCATCCGTGAAGACCAGCTTCTCGTTCTCCACGACTTCCAGATAGACGCCGGGATTGGGATATTCGTTACCCTCGGGGTCACGCATGACAACCAGACTGGAGCCTCCGGGACGCACGTCGATCTCCACTTTCGACAGCGTCCAGGGCCGGGGCACGAACCATTGCTTCATCAGCTCCGGATCGGTCCAGGCGCGAAACAGTTTCTCGCGTGGCGCGTCGATGATGCGCGTAAGAACGAGCTCGTGTCCGGGATTGGTATCGGCATTTGCAGTCATCTTCCCATCTCCTTTTCAGTCGTTCGGCCAAAAGGACGATCGAGGGGCCGTCCTCCCGACACCTCCTGCAAATTTTTGCGGTCGCCGCCGTGGCATCACGGGCGGCGAAACACGATGGGCTTTCCAAAAAGCGGCTCGATACGGCCGATCGCAGATGACAGCGGCTCGTGCGACACCATCATTGTTGAGCCATTGGCATGGAGGACCTCTGTCGCGCTCGCCATGATCGCAACATGCCCCTTCCAGAAAACGAGGTCGCCACGCCGAAGCCCGGCGTAATCCCTTCCCGGCTCGATCACCTCCCCGGTCGAGGCCGCCTGCATGTCGGAATCGCGCAACACGACCTTGCCTGCCATGCGCATAGCCAATTGCACGAGGCCGGAACAGTCTATGCCGAAGCCGCTGGTACCGCCCCAGAGATAGGGCGCGTAGATCAGCCTTTCGGCTGCGGAAACGTAATCCTCTTCTGCCTCGCCGATCGGTTTCAGATGGCTGGCGATCATCGCCGCGCCGTCCGGCAGGATGGCGTATCGCGTTCCACGTTTTTCGAAAAAGTCGACAATCGTGACGAGTGCGCCCATGGATTGCTCGCCGGCGCGCGGCAGCTTCAATTCCGGCTCGGGATAGACGAAGGTGCGGGCGGCCTGGACAATATGGGTTGCGGACGGACCCTGCTCGCCCAGACTTCGTGTCAGGACATAGCCCACATAGCCGTCATAGTCCGCCTGAACCCAGGCCCATTCTTCCCCCTGCTCGAAGACAGTGACATCCATCCCGTGCAGGAACTGGGTATTCACGCCAGAGCGCAAGTCCGGAGCAGCATGCACGTCCGCGACCGCGCTGACAATGCGGGCAGGACGGCCGGCCACGAAGCGAGCAGCTTCGACCCGGCCCCGCAACTGCTCATCGGCGATATCCTCCCGGAAGGCATGAAGACGCGGGTCGAGGACCTTCATAGCGGCAATTCAGCGGATTTCGCGATGATTACGTCGCCGAAACGCTCCACGAAAAGAGCGCCCTCAACGGTACGGCGGACCAGCACGTTGCGGCGGTCGCGCTCGTCACGATGACGGGAGACGAGCTTGAGCGAACCCATTGTATCAAGCGCCCTTGTGATGACGGGCTTTGTAACGCCAAGCTTGGCAGCCAAGCCACGCACGGTATGCGGCGGTGGGTCGAGATAGATCGTAAGCAGGATCGCCATCTGCCGCATCGTCAGATCCGGCGTGTCGGCCCGGACTTCGGCGAGACTCACTTGCTGCCATAGCCGCAGCGCCTGGCTCGGGCGCATGAAGATAGACATGGACGAAATCCGGTATCATTTCGGCTCCGTACCATTCAATACGACCGACGATCCGATGGCAAGACGGAAGCTGGTCAAGCACCGTAGCGATCGCTCAGAACACGCTCCAGCGCGCGGATCCCCTGTGCCTCGCCGCCGATCAGGCAATGTGGCTTTTCGTTCGGGTTCCAGCCGTAAATATCGAAATGCACCCATAGCCTGGCCTTCTCGACAAAGCGGCGGAGGAAGAGTGCGGCCGTTATGGAACCTGCAAAGCCATCGGAGGTGACGTTGTTCACATCGGCGATCTTGGAGCGCAGCTTGGGATCGTAAGGCTTCCACAGCGGCATGCGCCAGAGCGGATCGGCAGCCGCATCGGCGGCCATTGCAAGCTCGCCGGCAAACCCATCGTCGTCCGTGTAGAAGGGCGGAAGATCGGGCCCCAATGCTACGCGGGCGGCACCCGTCAGTGTCGCCATGTCGATCAGCATTTCCGGCGCCTCCTCGTCCGCAAGGGCCAGCGCGTCAGCCAGTACGAGGCGGCCTTCCGCATCGGTATTGCCGATCTCGACCGTGATGCCCTTGCGGCTGGTCAAGACGTCGCCAGGCCGGAACGCGTTGCTGGAAATGGCATTCTCGACGGCCGGAACAAGGACGCGCAGCCGCACTTTGAGTCCAGCCTCCATGATCATGGACGCAAGGCCAAGGACATTCGCGGCACCGCCCATATCCTTCTTCATGAGCAGCATGCCGCTTGCCGGTTTTATGTCGAGACCGCCCGTGTCGAAGCAGACGCCTTTGCCGACCAGCGTTACTTTCGGAGCGGAGCGTGGCCCCCAGGACAGGTCCAGCAGTCGGGGAGCTTCCGCCGAGGCTCGTCCCACGGCATGGATCAACGGGAAATTCTTCTTCAGAAGCTGGTCGCCCTTCACAACGGAGACTTTCGCCTTGTGCCGGTCGGCAAGCTCCCGGACGGATTTTTCAAGCGCCTCCGGTCCCATGTCATTGGTTGGTGTGTTGATGAGATCGCGCGTGAGATAGACGCCATCCGCAATCCTCTTTATCCGGGTAAGGTCGGCGCCGTCCGGAACGGCGAAACGGATATTCCTGCCCTGTTTCTTGCCGTAGGGGGTAAAGGCATAGGCACCCAGGACCAAGCCCAATGCGGCCAGCTCCGCTTCATCCGGCCGGCTCGCGAAGTGCCAATCGCCTTCCGGCAACAGCCTCGCAAGCTTCCCGGTCGCCAGCGGTGAAGCCGCGGTTCCTGAACCCATGCCGAAGAATGCCCCGGCCAGCGCGCCGTTCTCCCCTGGAATGGTCAGCAGGCTGCCATCGTCACCCTTGAACCCGTTGGCCTTGGCCCAGGACAAGGCACCGGCATCTGCTCCCGACCTTTCCAGCCCGTCGCCCCGGACCAGAAAAACAGGCAGGCAGGAGTTCTTTTTTCGGGCTATCAGCTCAAGGGGCATTAGAAATTTTCCTCTGGTTGCAAAGACACGGCGGTCTTACCTTTCGTCGGAGTTAACGGAAATATTTCTCGTCTCCGACAGCGGGCCGTCATTGACCGAGCGGGCCGACAAGGGTCTGGGGCATGTTCATCAATCGCCGCGAAAGTGCAACCGGGCGCGGGCGCGATAGCGAGGAGATCCTCTGCGGAGACTGCTAAGGCGGCACCGGCAAGCAGGGCCGAATTGCCAAGCCGCCGCATCCCTCATATGTCTTTGGAGAATACAGGACAAACTGATCCCGGCATGGCACGCGCGTTTCTCTTCGTTCTTGATTCCTTCGGCATCGGTGGCGCGGCCGATGCGGAGCGGTTCGGCGATGCCGGTGCCGATACATTCGGCCACATAGAGGCAGCCTGCGCCGCAGGCGAGGCGGACCGGGGGAACCTCCGCCAAGGGCCGCTCGCTGTTCCACACATGCGCTTGCTTGGGCTGGGACATGCCGCTGCCATTGCCACTGGCAGACCGCTGCCCGCCGATGTGATTCCGGCCGGCTTTTTCGGAGCGGCGGAGGAAGTTTCCAACGGCAAGGATACGCCCTCCGGCCATTGGGAAATCGCCGCTGTCCCGGTACCCTTCGAATGGGGCTATTTCCCCGAGATCGTTCCGGCCTTTCCGGCGGAGCTCACCGAAAAGCTGATTACCCAGGGCGAAATTCCCGGCATTCTCGGCAATTGTCATGCTTCCGGCACCGAAATCATTGCTCGCCTCGGGCAAGAGCATATCCGCTCCGGCAAGCCGATCTGCTACACATCGGCCGACTCCGTTCTGCAGATAGCGGCTCACGAAGAGCATTTCGGCCTCCGTCGACTCTACCGGCTTTGCGAGACGGCGCGGCGGCTGGTCGATCCTCTCAACATAGGGCGCGTCATCGCCCGGCCCTTCGCGGGGGAAACACCTGACACTTTCCAGCGCACGGCCAATCGCCGAGACTATGCCGTGCCGCCGCCCGAACCCACCCTGCTCGACCGCGTGGAGGCTGCCGGCGGACGTGTCTTCGGCATCGGCAAGATCGGGGACATCTTCGCCCACAAAGGCGTGACGGAAGTCCGCAGGGCGTCAGGCAACATGGCACTACTCGATAAGGCGCTCGAGGCCATGGACGATGCACGCGACGGCGACCTTGTCCTCGCCAATTTCGTCGACTTCGACACCCTCTACGGTCACCGACGCGACGTTGCGGGCTATGCAGCGGCACTCGAAGCCTTCGACCGGCGCCTGCCGGAAACCATGGCACGGATGCGTGACGGCGACATGCTCATCCTGACCGCCGATCATGGCTGCGACCCGACCTGGCGGGGCACCGATCACACGCGTGAAAGGGTTCCCGTCATCGGTACCGGCCCTGGATTGGCTCCACGTTCGATCGGCCTGCGCAGGACCTATGCCGATATCGGCGAGACGGTCGCGGCTCATCTGGGACTGCCTGCCGGCCGCCACGGAACTTCCTTCCTCGACCAGTTGAACGACCATGCCCGAACTACCTGAGGTGGAAACCGTCCGCCGCGGCCTCCAGCCTGTCATGGAAGGCTCGCATATCCTTGCGGTGGAGCAGAGACGTCCGGATTTGCGCTTTCCTTTTCCGGAGAATTTCGCGGCACGTCTGGCCGGAAGGGACATCCTCGCCCTAGGCCGGCGCGCCAAATACATGACCGTTCATCTCGACGACGATGCGGTGCTGATCTGCCATCTCGGCATGTCGGGATCGTTCCGCGTCGAACATGGAAACAGGCAAAACATCCCCGGCGAATTTCATCATGCCCGCTCCAAGGATGAGAAACACGATCATGCCGTGTTCCATCTGCGCCGCAAGGACGGCAGTGATGCGCGCATCATCTTCAACGATCCGCGCCGTTTCGGCTTCATGCTGCTTTCCACCATGACTGAACTGGAAACCCATCCGCTGCTAGCCGGGCTTGGCGTGGAGCCGACGGGAAATGCGCTCGACGGCGAACTGATTTCCAACCTCATGCGCGGCAGGCGCGCGCCGCTGAAGGCTGCCCTGATGGATCAGGGTCTTATCGCTGGTTTGGGCAACATCTATGTATGCGAAGCGCTCTGGCGGGCCGCATTGTCGCCGAAGCGCACGGCCTCATCTATCGCGGGGAGGCCGGGCAGAACGCCCGAACGCTGCCACAGGCTCGCAGAGGCCATCCGAGCAGTGATTGCCGAAGCGATCGATGCCGGCGGCTCATCGCTGCGCGACCATGTGCAAGCGGACGGATCCCTCGGCTATTTCCAGCACAGTTTCAGTGTGTACGATCGTGAAGGCAAGCCTTGCCTCAGGCCGGGATGCGGCGGCACCATAAAACGGATCGTGCAAAGTGGCCGCTCGACCTTCCATTGTCCGGCGTGCCAACGTTAGCCGGCTGTTCCACAATTTGTATGACGCGGCGGCATTGCGCGTGCAAAGTGAGAAACCCATCCTTGCGCCTAGGTCGTAGTGACGATTTAACTATCTGAGCCAGATGATTATTGCGGCGATGAGGACGAAGCCCCTGAAGTTTGCGAGCAGCTTGTCGTAGCGTGTTGCGACCCGCCTGAACTGCTTGAGTTTGGCGAAGAAGCGCTCGATGAGGTTTCGTTCCTTGTAGATGCGCCAGTCGCAAGCATGAGGACG
>Ga0164243_10011835_pt1 | contig 12412 bp, 11 predicted proteins | sample OricompcompostOP_FD_108781 | JGI IMG/M metagenome (GOLD analysis project Ga0164243, IMG submission 108781) | Organic Plus compost microbial communities from Emeryville, California, USA - Original compost - Organic plus compost (OP) | ecosystem: Engineered > Solid waste > Mixed feedstock >...
CGCCGTGATGCGGTGGTACATGTCGAACAGGTTGCCGTACTTGCCCTGGACGACCGCTCTGCCTCTCTCGCGGATCGCGTCGCGGAAGTCGAGGTAGACGCCGCGGCCGGTGCCGCCGACGCCCAGGCCCTCGTCGCAGACGACCTTCGCGGCGCGCGAGGCGACGTCACGCGGGACGAGGTTGCCGAACGACGGGTAGCGCTCCTCGAGGAAGTAGAAGCGCTCGGCCTCGGGGATGTCGTTGGGCTTGCGCGGGTCTCTCGGTCTGCGCGGCACCCAGACGCGGCCGTCGTTGCGCAGCGACTCCGACATCAGCGTCAGCTTCGACTGGTACTCGCCGCTCTGCGGGATGCAGGTCGGGTGGATCTGCGTGTAGCAGGGGTTGGCGAACAGCGCTCCGCGCTTGTGCGCACGCCACGCGGCCGTGACGTTGGAGTTCATCGCGTTCGTCGACAGGTAGTAGACGTTCGTGTAGCCGCCGGAGGCGAGCACGACCGCGTCGGCGGCGTGGCGCTCCAGCTCGCCGGTGACGAGGTTGCGGGCGATCACGCCGCGCGCCTCCCCGTCGACCAGCACCACGTCGAGCATCTCGTGGCGGTTGTAGATTCTCGCGTTGCCGCTGGCGACCTGGTGCTGCAGCGCGCTGTAGGCGCCGAGCAGCAGCTGCTGGCCGGTCTGGCCGCGCGAGTAGAAGGTGCGCTGGACGAGCACGCCGCCGAACGAGCGGGTCGCGAGCGCACCGCCGTACTCGCGGTTGAACGGCACGCCTTGGGCGACCGCCTGGTCGACGATGTTGGCCGACAGCTGCGCGAGCCGCCAGACGTTCGCCTCACGGGCGCGGAAGTCGCCGCCTCTGATCGTGTCGACGAACAGGCGCCGGACGGAGTCGCCCTCGTTGGCGAAGTCCTTCGCCGCGTTGATGCCGCCCTGGGCGGCGATCGAGTGGGCGCGGCGGGCGGTGTCCTGGAAGCAGAACGACTTGACGTGGTAGCCCTGCGCGGCGAGCGACGCCGCGGCGCTGGCGCCGGCGAGGCCGGTGCCGATCACGATCACCGTGTGCGCGGGGCGGTTGCGCGGGCCGACGAGTCTGTGCGCGTCGAGCCACGTCTGCCACTTGTCCTCGATCGGACCGGCGGGGATCTTCGCGTCGAGGGTGATGCTGCTCATCGGTTCACCACCAGCGGTGTAGCAGAGGCCTGGGCGCTGGCTGCGGCGGGCGCGTCGAGCACGCCGGTCCAGAAGCAGACCGGCACGAGGATGAAGCCCAGCACGACGACGACGGCCAGCGCGCCGGCGCCGCGACGGATCGCCTGGTTGCGCTCCGGCCGGTCGAGGCCGAGCGTCTGGACGGCGCTCCAGAGGCCGTGCCGCAGGTGGAAGCCCAGACAGCCGACCGCCACCACGTAGAGCAGCACGAAGTACCACTTCTGGAAGGCGTTGTAGAGGTTCGCGTAGACCGCGCCCTCCTCCAGCGGCGTGACGTCGATCGTCAGCGTCGTGAACTGGAGGATGTGGAAGACGATGAAGGCGAGCAGCAGCGTGCCCGTGACCATCGTCGTCGCCGCCGAGAAGGTGCGGCCGATGCGGCGGGCCTGATAGCCGCCGCGGGCGGCGCGGTTGCGCGCTCTCAGCTGGACGATCGCGGTGATGTGGACGGCGACGGCGGCCAGCAGGACGACGCGGACGGCCCACAGGACGAAGGCGTGCGGCAGCAGCGGCTCGCCGAAGTCGCGCAGCCAGTGCGCGTAGTCGTCGACGCGGGCGTCGCCCCCGCCGGGCCCGTAGAGCGAGTTGAGGTTCCCCAGCATGTGGAGGACCACGTAGGCGACGAGGATCGCGCCGGAGACCGCTGCGGCGATCTTCTTGCCGATCGACGAGTCCCACAGTTCACGCAGACCCGTCCGTCGCGCGCGTTTGCTGTCGGTGGCGAGCATTCTCCGAGAGATGTCAGGGGCGCCGTTTCGGGGCCTCGCGCCCGGCCCTTCGGACTCGGATCGTCCGATGGTCAGACAATAGCGCGTTCGTGGCGGTCGTGACTACACCACTTCGGTCAACGCGCGGTAAAGCGCGTTGGCGCTGACGCCCGTCAGCTCCGCCACCGCGGCGGCCGCCGGACGCGGCTTGGCGCCGGCGTCGACCACTCTCCGCAGCGCCGTCAGCGCCGGCCCCAGCTCCGGGGCGACCGGCGTCGCGGCGCCGACGACGAGCACGACCTCTCCACGCGGCTCCTCCGCAGCGTAACGCGCCGCCAGCTCGGCTGCGCCGCCGCGCACGACCTCCTCGTGCAGCTTCGTCAGCTCACGGCAGACGGCGACCGGGCGCTCCGGGTCGAGCTCGGCGAGCACCGCCAGCGAGGCGGCGAGCCGGTTGGGCGACTCGAACGCGACGAGCGTCTCGTCGGTCGCGAACGCCTCGCGCAGCTCACCTCTCTTGCGCGGCAGGAAGCCGGCGAACCGCCAGCGCTCGGCCGGCAGCGCCGAGGCGACCAGGGCCGCCAGCGCCGCACTCGGACCCGGCAGCACCTCGACGGCCAGCCCGGCGGCGACGCATGCCTGCACCAGCAGGAAGCCGGGGTCGGAGACGAGCGGCATCCCGGCGTCGGAGACGAGCGCCACGTTCGCGCCCGCCTGCATCCGTCTGACCAGCTCGGCGGCGCGGTCGCGCTCGTTGTGCTCGTGGTAGCTGACCAGCTCGCCGCCGACGCCGTAGCGGTCGAGCAGCACGCGCGTGCGACGGGTGTCCTCGCAGGCGATCAGGTCGGCCTCGCGCAGCGCCGAGAGGACGCGCAGCGTCACGTCCTCCAGGTTGCCGATCGGCGTCGGGCAGACGATCAGACGGCCGGCCATCGCCTCACGCCACTTCTCGGCGCAGCTCGTCGAGCGCCAGCGCGCCGGCGCCGACCATGCCGGCCTCCGGGCCGAAGCTGGCGACGACGATCCGCGCGTGGTCGCGCATCGTCGGCAGCGCGCGGGCGGCGACCTCGGCGCGCGCGGGCTCCATCAGCAGGTCGCCGGCGGCGACGACCCCGCCGCCGATCACGACGACGTCAGGGTTGAAGATGTTCAGGTAGTTGGCGATCCCGACGCCGAGGTTGCGCCCGATCAGCGCCAGCGTGTCGATCGCCGCCTGGTCGCCGTCGTGGGCCAGCTCGGTGATCAGCGCGCCGGTCACCTCGCGCCCGTCGGCGAGCGCTCTGCCGAGCAGCGAGCCGGGGCGCTCACGCGCGATCCGGCCGCCCTCGCGCATCAGCGCCGTCCCCGACGCCATCACCTCGAGGCAGCCGTGGTTGGGGCAGTTGCCCTGACAGGGCGGGCCGTCGAGGTCGATCACCATGTGGCCCAGCTCGGCGCCGGCGCCTATCGCGCCGCGGTAGAGCTGGCCGTTGAGGATCAGCCCGCCGCCGATCCCGGTCCCGATCGTCAGCACGACGGCGTCGCCGACGCCCTGCGCCGCGCCGGCGCGGTACTCGGCCAGCGCCGCCATGTTGGCGTCGTTGTCGACGTGGACGGGCAGGCCGAGCCGCTCGGCCATCACGGCGCGGAACGGCATGTCTCTGATCGGCAGGTTGACCGCCATCGTCGCCACGCCGGTGCGCTGGTCGATCAGGCACGGGATGCCGAAGCCGACCGCCGCGACGTCGTGCGGGGCGGCGGCGCGCACCTCCTCGACCGCGGCGACGATCACCTCGACCAGCTCTCGCTGCTCCAGGCCGTGCACCGTCTTGTAGACGCGGTGATGGACGTTCAGGTCGTCGTCGAGGGCCCCGGCGAGCACCTTCGTGCCGCCGAGGTCGACGCCGATAACGCACTCGGGCGACATCGTCGGCACTATAGACCGCGGCATGCCAGACCACCCAGACGAGCCTGAGCGGCCCGACGGGGAGCCCTCCTACCGCGTCTACCGCGCCGGTGGAGACCGTCCCGGCGACCGCCGCGGCCGCGCGCGCGCAGGCGACGCCGACGGCGCCGCCTCCCCCGGCCGCCCCGACGACGGCGAGCCCCAGTACACGCGCTACCGCTCCAAGCCGCGCGGGCTGCTCGACCGCCTGCGCGGCGGCGGCGAGGAGGCCGGCCTCGGCGGGCTCGCCGGCGGCTACGACGACGGCGGACGGGGCGGCGACGGCGGCCGGCGCGGCCTGCGGCTGCCGGGACGCCGTCGGCGCGTCCCCGGCCTCCGCCGCCCGGTCACCGTCGGCCGCGTCCTCAAGTGGCTGCTGCTCGCGGTCGGCGGCTGGCTGCTGCTGTCGCTCGTGCTGTTCCTCGTCAGCGCGCAGATCCAGAAGGACAAGGTCTCCGACGCGGCGAAGGCGGCGCTGACCGACGCCGGCTACCCGCTCACCTCGCCCAACAACGTGCTGATCCTCGGCTCCGACCAGCGCCCCGCGGGGACGAAGGAGCCCGGCGCGAGCACGAGCGGCCCGAGCCGCTCGGACACGATCATGCTGTGGCGCGTCGGCGGCGGGAAGTCGGCGCGCCTGTCGATCCCGCGCGACACGGTCGTCGACATCCCCGGACACGGGCGCCAGAAGGTCAACGCCGCCTACGCCTACGGCGGCGCCGCGCTGTCGATCGACACGCTGGAGCAGTACCTCGGGATCCCGGTCAACCACCTGATCGAGGTCGACTTCGAGAACTTCCCGAAGCTGATCGACGCGCTCGGCGGCATCAACGTGACGACCGGGCGGGTCTGCTCGGAGATCAGCGGCGGCAAGGCGAACGGCGGCTGGACGCTCAACCTCAGAAAGGGCACCCACCACCTCAACGGCGAGGACGCCCTCACGCTGGCGCGCACGCGCAAGAACCGCTGCAACCCGGCGGAGGACGACCTGACGCGCGCCAGACGGCAGCAGGAGATCCTCAGCGGCATCAAGGACCAGCTCACCTCGCCGGGGACCTTCTTCCGGCTGCCGTGGGTCTCCTGGGCGGCGCCGAAGGCGATGCGCACCGACATGGGCGGCCCGACGCTGCTGGGCTTCTTCGCCGCCAGCGCGATCGGCGGCACCCCGCCGGTGCGGGTGCTGAGACCGTCGAGCTACGAGACGCTGCCCGACGGCGGCTCGGGCCTCGTCGTCTCCGACGCCGACAAGCAGGCCGCCGTCCAGGCGTTCATGGACGGCTGAGCGGCGCCGCGCCGGCGCCGGCCGCCACGTAGGCGCGCCAGCCGCCGAAGCCGCTGACGTCGACCGCGTGCGCGACGGCGTGGCGCTCGCACAGGAAGCCGGGGGCCGTCGTGCCGCCGGCCAGCTCGACCGTCCCGATCGTCAGGGGCGCCGGCACGCGTGTCAGCAGCTCGCCGAGCGCCGCGGCCCTCAGGCGCCACACCTCGACCGCGATCGCGACGCCCTCCTCTCCGCCGACGCGCACGAGCCCCGGCCGCGCGGGCGGCCCGCCGGGCAGCGCGAACAGGCGGTACGACGGCGCGGTCGCCGTCGCCCGCACCAGCCGCGCCCCGAGCGCGTGCAGCTCGCCGGCGAGCGGCATCCCCCGCATGTGCGCGCCGCAGACGACCAGGTCGCACTCGCCGCTGCGCCCCGCCGGACCGGCCTGCCAGATCGCGGCGAGGTCGAGCAGCGCGCGGTCGGCGAAGGCCGGCGCCAGCAGCTGGACGCCGAACGGGAGCCCGTCGTGACGCGCGCCGGCGGGGACGGCGACCGCGCACAGGTCGAGCAGGTTGGCGAAGGTCGTCAGCGCGCCGACGGCGGCGTTGACGCCGATCGGGTCGGTCGCGACGGCGGCATGCGTCGGGTGCAGCGGCGCGGTCGGCAGCAGCAGCGCGTCGGCCGCCTCCCACACCGGCGCCGCCGCGGCCCGCAGCGCCGCCAGCTGCGTCTGCGCCGCGAACGCCTCGCCGGCCGAGAAGCGCGCGCCGGCGGCGACGACCGTCCGCACCGCCGGGTCGACCCCCTCGGCGCCATCGGCGAGGAAGGCGCCGAAGGCGGCCTGGCGCTCGGCCAGCCACGGCCCCTCGTAGAGCAGCCTGCCGGCGGCGAGCAACGGCGCGACGTCGACCTCGACCAGCGCGGCGCCGAGCTCCCGCGCCCGCTCCAGCGCCCGCTCCCAGGCGGCCGCCGCGGCCGGCTCCAGCAGCGGCTCCAGCGCCGGGACGGATGGGACCGCCAGGCGCGGAGCGAGCGGCTGCGGCGCACCCGGAGCGACGGCCGGCCGGCGACGGGCGTGCGGATCGAGCGGATCGGGCCCCTCCGCGACGGCGGCGACCTGCCGCGCGTCCGCGACGTCGCGCGCGAAGACCGAGACGCAGTCGAGCGAGCGACAGGCCGGAACGACCCCGGCGGTGCTCAGCAGGCCGCGCGTCGGCTTGTAGCCGGCGATCCCGTTGAAGGCCGCCGGCACCCGTCCGGAGCCGGCGGTGTCGGTCCCGAGCGCGAAGGCGACCAGCCCGGCGGCGACGGCGACCGCCGAGCCCGAGCTGGAGCCGCCGGAGACGTGGGCGGCCGACCAGACGCTGGCCGGCGCGCCGTACGGGGAGCGCGTGCCGACCAGCCCGGTCGAGAACTGGTCGAGGTTGGTCTTGCCGACCAGCAGCGCGCCGGCCGCCTCGAGCCGCTCGACGACGGTCGCGCTGCGCGCCGCGACACGGGCGTAGCCGGGGCAGCCGGCGGTCGTCTCGAGGCCGGCGACGTCGATGCAGTCCTTGACGGCGAACGGCACGCCGTAGAGCGGCAGCGCGGCCGGGTCGCGGCCGGCCAGCCCCGCGGCGCGCGCCAGCAGCCGCTCGAGCGGCACGAGCGTGATCCACGCGCGCGTCTGGGCAGCCGACGCCTCCGCGGCGGCGTGGACCCGCCGCGCCAGCTGCGGCGGGTCCAGCTCCCCGTCGCGGTAGGCGCGCGCGAGCGCCGGCAGCGACAGGTCGGGGAGCGGGACGGCGGCCGTCGCAGCGGCCGCCGCCGTCGCCCCGTTCACGCGCCCGCGCCGGCCGCCGCCGGCTCGCGCGCCGCGCGGCGCGGCCGCAGCGGCCCCGCCGCCGCGCGTTCGGCGGCCTCCTCGACGTCGATCGGGTCGTCGCGGTCGACCTCGCGCTCGGGCACCCGCAGCAGGTGGAAGACGAGACAGACGACGCCCATGAGCGCATAGCCGAGCGCGATCCCGAGGTCGGGGACGAAGAACTCGACCTTCGCCCCGTGGATCAGCCCGACCGCCGCGAGCGCCGCGCCGAACACGGCGTAGCCGGCGGCCCAGAGGAAGCGGCGGTCGATCATGAAGGCCGCGATCGCGCCGAGCACCATGCCGGCGAGCACCGCCCCCTCGCCGAGGTGGAGCAGGCCCTCGTAGACCACGCCGGCGCCGGTCAGTCTGTCGAAGCCGACGTCGACCGCGTTGGTGCCGGCCGCCGCGAGCGCGTTGTCGATCAGCCCCGACGCCCACGAGGCGAGGTTCGGGATCGCCGCCAGCACGACCGCCGCGTAGTACGCCTTCGGCACCGAGCGGAACGCCTGCGCCCCGATCACGAGGCCGATGTAGAGCAGGATCGGCACGATCGCCGGCGTCGGCAGGATCGCGCCGAGCAGCGGGAAAAGCCCGAACAGGCAGAGCAGGAAGATCACGACCCCGGTCGCGAGCGAGTAGCCGATCCGCCCGCCCGCGGCCTTCCAGCCGGGGTGACCGACGTAGACGGCCGGCGGGAACGGCGAGCCGAGCGCGGCGCCGACGACCGCGCCGGTGCCGTCGGCGAGCAGGACGGAGCGGAGGTCGTATCTGTCGCCCGCCGCGGCGGCCGACTCGACGTTGCTCATCGCCTCGGTGAAGTTGTAGATCCCGAGCGGGATCGCGGTCGCCAGCAGCGGCGAGATCCCGTCCAGCCCGTCGAACAGCAGGCCGAAGTTGAGCGTCGGCAGGCCGATCGCGATCTGCTTCGCCGACTCGCTGACGGCGGCGGTCTCCATGAAGCCGCCGATCCACGCGACCGCGGTGCCGACGAGCAGCGCCGCGAGGCCGATCGGGAAGTTGCCGGGCAGGCGGACGTTGGCGATGAAGCCGATCACGATGATCGCCAGCACCGGGAGCGCGACCCAGGCCGCCTCCCACATCTGCGCCGCGGGCCGCATCGAGATGAACGTGAGCGAGATGCCGGCGAGCGTGCCGAGCAGCGCGGCACGCGGCGTGAAGCGGCGGATCACCGGGCCGACGAAGGCGCCGATCAGGATGATCACGCCGATGATGAAGGCCCACGCGAGCCCGGCCTGCCAGGCGAGGATCGGGTCTCTCGTCTGGAGGTAGGTCGGCAGCATGATCACGAACGTGACGATGAACATGTGCGGAACGCTCGGGCCGTACGGCATCGCCGTCACGTCGGTGCGCCCCTCCCGGAGCGCCAGCCGCCGCGCGAGCCAGAAGTAGAAGAGGTTGCCGACGAGCAGCTCGATGCCGAGCGCCGGCAGGATCACCTCGAAGGCGTCGTGGTCGCTGAGCCCGACCACGCCGGTCGTCAGGCCGGTGATCACGAGCACGTTGACGAGCATGTTGATGCCGAGGCCGAAGAAGGCGTTGAGGTCGCCGCGCGTCCACAGCGGCACGGTGGTCGGCTGCATCGGTCAGCTCCTTGCGAGGGTCGAGGGCGCGAGCGCCGCCAGCAGGTCGGGCGAGTCGCCGACCCAGCCGAAGATGCCGCCCTGGGCGGCGATCATCCGCAGGCCGACGGCGTGGAACTCCGGGAAGTACGAGCCGACGCAGTCGCCCGGCACGAGGCAGTCGTAGCCGCGGTCGTTCGCCTCGCGCACCGTGGTGTGGACGCAGACCTCGGTCGTCACGCCGGTGACGACCAGCGCGGTGATCCCGCGGTTGCGCAGCAACAGGTCGAGGTCGGTCGCGTGGAAGGCGCCCTTGCCGGGCTTGTCGAGCACGACCTCGCCGGGCAGCGGGGCCAGCTCGGGCACGATCTCGTGCCCCTCCTCGCCGCGCACGAGGATCCGCCCGCGCGGTCCCTCGCTGCCGATCGTCGGCCCCTCCCCGCCGCGCGCCAGCTTCGCCGGGGGGCAGTCGGTGAGGTCGGGCCGGTGGCCTTCGCGCGTGTGGACGACGAGCATGCCCGCGTCGCGCGCCGCTTCCAGGAGCGCTCGCAACGGCGCGACGACGCGGGCCAGCTCGGCGACGTCGTTGCCGAGCAGCTCGCCGAAACCGCCGGGTTCGAGGAAGTCGCGCTGCATGTCGATCACGAGCAGCGCGGTCGCGGCGGGGTCGAAGGAGAAGGGATATGGGTCTGCGGGAACGGTCAGCGCCATGCGCGGTGCTCCTCGGCGACGGTAGTTGTATGCAATGCGGTGCACATCCAGCGACGACAGCGGCAAACTACGAGCGCGGCGCACCCCCGATCATCGGACTGCGGGCGTGACTTTTCCCTGTCGTCTTTGGCCAGATGTCCAGCCCGCGGGCACCACCGCGCCGCGTAGCCTCCCGACACATGAGCACAACGCTGCATACAACGACGGCGGCGGCTGCGCTGGCCGCCGCCAGGCCGCTGCTCGTCGACGTCGTGCCGGCAGCGCAGGTCTCCGCGCACCTCGCCGGCGGCGGGCTCTGCCACGCCGGACCGCCGATCGCGCCGGAGCGGATGTGCGCGCCGATGCGCGCGGCGCTCGGCGTGACCGGCTGGCTGGAGGGGCTCGCCGGCGACCCGGCCGACGCGCTGCGCCGGATCGACGCGGGCGAGATCGCGCTGCTGCCCAACCACGACGCCGGCGGCGTCGGCCCGATGGCCGGCGCAGTCGGCGGCTCGATGCCGGTCATGGTCGCGCGCGACGAGGCGACCGGAACGACCGCGTGGTGCCCGCTCAACGAGGGCTCGGGCAGGGTGCTGCGCTATGGCGCCGACGACGAGGAGGTCGTCGAGCGGCTGCGCTGGATGCGTGCCGTGCTCGGCCCCGCGCTGCGCCGTGCGCTCGACCGCAGCGGTCCGCTCGACCTGGTCGAGCTGCAGGCCGCGGCATTGCTGCGCGGCGACGAGTGCCACCACCGCACCGGAGCCGGCACCGAGCTGCTGCACGCGCGGCTCGCGGGCGCGCTGCCCGACGACGCCGCCGACTTCGTCGCCGCCAACGACCAGTTCTTCCTCAATGTCGCGATGGTCGCCGCGAAGACGGCGCTGCGCTGCGCCGAGGGCGTGGACGGGTCGCCGCTCGTGACCGCGATAGCCCGCAACGGCGTCGAGGTCGGCATCCGCCTCTCCGGCACCGGCGACCGCTGGTTCAGCGGTCCCGCGGCGCTCCCCGACCCTGCCGCCCTCCACGCCGGGTACGCTGCGGGCGAGATGAACCCCGATCTCGGCGACTCGGCGATCGTGGAGGCGTTCGGCCTCGGCGCGCTCGCGATCGCGGCCTCGCCGCGCAGCGCGCCGACCGTCGGGCTCGACCCGGCCGGCGCGGGCGCGATCACCGCGCGGCTGCGCGCGATCGGTGCCGGCGCCCATCCGGCCCTGACGTGGCGAGGCGAGGACGGCGAGCGCGAGCACGCGATCCTCGGCGTCGACGCGCGCGCCGTCGTGCGCGAGCGGGTCCTGCCGCCGGTCCACACCGGCATCGCCCACCGCCGCCCGGGCGTCGGTCAGATCGGCGGCGGCGTCACCCATCCCCCGATGACGGCGTTCGAGGCGGCCGTCGCGACGCTCGACGGCGGGGAGTGACCGCCTCCTCCCCTCGCGACCGCGACCTTCCGCGCCGCCCGCGCGGGTCGCAGGCCGACCGCGTCTACGCCGCGCTGCGCGCCCGCCTGCTGGCCGGCGAGCTCCCGGCCGGCCAGCGGCTCGTGGAGCAGCAGCTGGCCGCCGACTTCCAGACCAGCCGCACGCCGGTGCGCGAGGCGCTGCGACGGCTGGAGGGTGACGGCCACGTCGTGCGCGACCGCGGCGGCGGCCTCTGTCCGGCGGTCCCGAGCGTCCGCTCGATGCGAGAGCTGTACGACGTGCGGATGGCGCTCGAGGAGCTGATGGTGCGCCGCGCCGCCGGCTCCGGCGACCGCGGCGCGCTGGAGGCGCTGCAGCAGGAGTGGCAGGCGCTCGACGCGGAGCAGCGCAGAGCGGGCGCCGCGAAGCCCGGCCCGGAGTTCGTCCACCGCGACGAGGCCTTCCACGAGGGGATCGCGCGGGCCGCCGGCAACGACGTCGCGGTGCGGATGCTGGTCGACCTGAACGACCGCATCCGCATCCTGCGGATCCACGACTTCACGCGCGGCGACCGCGTCGGGGCGACGATCGCCGACCACCTGGAGATCGTCCGCACGGTGCTCGACGGCGACGCCGACGCCGCGGCGGCGTTCATGCGCGCGCACGTCCAGCGCAGCGCGCTGGTCGTGCGCGAGCGGGTCGGCGAGGTGCTGGCGCGGATGTTCGAGGGCGGCGACGGTCGCTGAGCGGCCGGCTCAGACGACCGTGAAGCGCCAGCGGGCGACGACCGTGCCGGCGACCGTCCAGCTGACCGCGTAGCGGCCGCGCCGGAACTTCAGCGGCGTGACGGTCGCGGCGCCGGCGGCGCCGGTCGTCGCGCCGAAGCAGGTCCGCACCGGCTTGACGCCGGCGGGGAGGCGCCGGACCACGCAGGTGCGGTAGCTCGTCCCCGCGTGCTCGCGGTCGAGGAAGACGAGGTCGGCGACGGCGCGGCCGGACTGGCCGGCCGCCAGCTTGTGGGTCGGCGTGCGCAGCGCGTCGGTCACCTGCCCGGTGAAGCGGTCGGCGGCGGCTGCGGGAGCGGCCGCCGCCAGCAGCGCGAGCGCGGTCAGCGCGCCGACCGCGCGCGGCCGGCTACGACGACGCGGCGCCGCTCTTTGCGGAGGTGTCGCTGCTCGACGACGAGGCGCCGTCGGATGAGCTCTTGCTGTCGCTGCTGCTCTTGGAGCCGTCACTGCCGCTCTTTCCCTCACCCGCGTTCTTCAGCTCGCGGGCACGCTTCTTCGTGCCGTAGTCGGTGTTATAGAAGCCCGAGCCCTTGAAGTGCACGGCGGGCGCGTGGAGGACGCGCTGGGCGGGCGCGCCGCAGATCTCGCACTCGGTCAGCGGATCGTCGGTCATCCGTTGGAGCGTCTCGAAGGTGTGCCCGTTCTCGCAGCGGTACTCGTAGATCGGCATGGTCCGGAGAGTATAGGCGGTCGCTTGGCACTCTCCACCCGAGAGTGCCAAAGCGGCTTCTTCACGCACCGGGTGGACGTGCCCGGCTAGCATCACGGGCCGGATGACGACCGACATCGTGACCATGGACAAGATCGTCGCGCTCTGCAAGCGACGTGGCTTCATCTTCCCCTCCTCCGAGATCTACGGCGGAGTCGGGTCGACGTACGACTACGGCCATTACGGCGTGCTGCTCAAGACGAACGTCAAGAACGAGTGGTGGCGCTCGATGCTGCAGGAGCGCGACGACGTCGTCGCGATCGACTCGGCGATCATCCAGAGCCCGCGCGTGTGGGAGGCCAGC
>Ga0164243_10011836_pt1 | contig 12412 bp, 15 predicted proteins | sample OricompcompostOP_FD_108781 | JGI IMG/M metagenome (GOLD analysis project Ga0164243, IMG submission 108781) | Organic Plus compost microbial communities from Emeryville, California, USA - Original compost - Organic plus compost (OP) | ecosystem: Engineered > Solid waste > Mixed feedstock >...
CTGGCGGCCCTTCGCGTTCGAGCGCACCCAGTCGAGCTCCTCGGCGAGGCGCTTGGCGAGCTTGGCATCCTTCTTGCCCTGCACCTCGAGGCGCTCGGCCTTCTTCTCGAGGTAGGTGGAGTAGTTGCCCTCGTAGGGGTAGAGCCGCCCGCGATCGACCTCGGCGATCCACTCCGCGACGTTGTCGAGGAAGTACCGGTCGTGCGTGACGGCGATCACGGCACCGGGGTAGGACTTCAGGTGCTGCTCGAGCCAGAGCACGCTCTCGGCGTCGAGGTGGTTCGTGGGCTCGTCGAGCAGCAGCAGGTCGGGCTTCTGGAGCAGGAGCTTGGTGAGCGCGACGCGGCGATTCTCGCCCCCGGAGAGGTTCTTCACGATCGCCTCGCCCGGCGGGGTGCGCAGCGCGTCCATCGCCTGCTCGAGCTGGGAGTCGAGATCCCATGCGTCGGCCGCGTCGATCTCCTCCTGAAGGACTCCCATCTCGGCGAGCAGGGCGTCGAAGTCGGCGTCCGGATCGGCCATCGCCGCGGAGATCTCGTTGAACCGGTCGATCTTGGCCTTGATCGCGCCGACGCCCTCCTGCACGTTCTCGAGGACGGTCCGCTCCTCGTCGAGCTCCGGCTCCTGCATGAGGATGCCGACCGAGAAGCCGGGGGTGAGCTTCGCCTCGCCGTTGGACGGCTGGTCGAGACCCGCCATGATCTTGAGGATCGTGGACTTGCCCGCGCCGTTCGGGCCGACCATGCCGATCTTGGCACCCGGCAGGAACGCCATGGTCACATCGTCGAGGATGAGCTTGTCGCCGACCGCCTTGCGGGCGCGGACCATGGAGTAGATGTATTCGGCCATGCCCTCCAGTCTAGGGAAGGCCGGCCGGAGCGCCGGGGCCTACCAGTCGATCGGGCGGGTCGTGCCGATGAGGCACGTTCCGGCTGCGGTCACGGGGAGCACGATCCCCGAGTAGCTGCCGTCCTCCATCTGCTGCCCGATGAGGCAGTCCGAGCCGACCTGCACACTGAACTCGACGCTCGCGGCGGGCAGGTTGATCGTCGTCTGATCGTTCGTGAGCTGCATGGCCTCCTTGGGGAAGCCCGCCGCGACGAGGGCGTCGACGAACTCGCGACCGCCCTGCACGCCGTCCTTCGCGGCGACCTGCTCGGCCACCTGGTTGAAGAAGGCGAGGTTGCTCTCCGCGCTGCCGTCCGGGTCGAAGGCGGTCGGCACGGGCGCGTCCGTCGCGGCGCCGGTCGGCGCGGAGCTCGGCCCGCCCGCGGTCTGCCCGGGCTCGGGGCCGGCCGGGACCGGGTCGCAGCCCGCGAGCAAAGCCGCGAGGCCCACCGCCGCGACCGCGACGAGCGCCGACGTCATCCGTGCCGCCATCCGAGTCCTCCCGTCGGGCCCCCGGTCCGGGTCCGCCCGGGGTTCGCCGCCCGACGATTCTAGGGGGTGTCTCCTGGGGGCTCACCCGGGCGCCCGGCTGGACGCGCACCGTCAGAACGGCGTCGGCACGGCGCCCGCGAGCGGCGCCTCCGCGGCCGGGAGCTCGTCGTCGCCCTCCGCGGGCGGGGCGGGGCTCCACTCCTCGCCGCCGGCGCTCTCAGCCGTCGACTCCGGAGCGTCGGAGGCGCTGGCGTGCTCGTCGCTCCGGGCGGAGGTCGAGACCGCGCGTCGGAACGTCGTCGTGCCCCACAGCAGGTCGTGCCCGAGGGACTCCGCCTCGATCTCGACGGCCGTGCCCGACCGCTCCCCCGACTCCCAGTCGCGCACGCGCAGCCGCCCGGTCACGATCACGCGCTCGCCCTTCTGCACGGAGGCGGCGACGTGATCGGCGAGGCGGCGGAACGCCGTCACGGTGAACCAGTTGGTCGCGCCGTCGACCCAGGCGCCCGCGGCGCGGTCGTAGCGGCGCTGGGTGGAGGCGAGGCGGAAGTTCGTCACCGCGAGCCCCGTGCTCGTGACGACGTGGTTGGGCGGCGTGGCGACGAGGCCCGTCACGGTGATCTGGTCGGACATTCGGTGCTCCTCTCGGTCGCGCCCGCGGCGCGGGCGATGGCCTCGGACGCCGGACCGGGGAGGTGCCGGGGAGCAGGTCCGGCATCCGAGGCCCCCAGCCTGCGCCGAGCCGGAACGCCGCAGGCGCCGCACCCCCTCGACTGTGAGGGGATGCGGCGCCCGTTCCGTTGTGGAGGAGACGACAGCCGGCCGCGATCAGTGCTCGCGGAACTCCGGCCAGTCCGAGCCCGGGGTCAGGCTCGCGTGCAGCGCGCTCTTGGCGACGTCGAGCGTCGGGTACAGGCCCCGCGGCTCGTCGTCGGCCAGGAGGCGCACCCGGTATCCCTCGTCGGTGCGGTGGATGCTGCCCACCGCTCCGGTCGGGCCGAAGGCCACCCAGCGCGCTGCGGTCACGGTGTCGTCGCTCATGAGAGCTCCTTTCCGGTGCACCGGCACGCTACCGCGCCGCGCCGGAGCGCGCCAGGCCCTTGCGCGGCGTCACACGATGTGCCCAGGCGTCGCACTCAGCCACGCGCGAAGGCGCCGCCCTGCAGCCCGTCCACGAGGATGCCGACGAGCGCGTCGAAGCTCGCGTCCGTGCCGCGCGGCATGCCGAAGCCGCCGCCCGCCTCGAGGGCGACGAAGCCGTGCACCGCGGCCCGCACGGCGCGTACCGCGTCGACGCGGGCGTCCGGATCGAGCGCGAAGGGGCGCAGCGCCGCCTCGACCGCGTCCACCGCCTCGGCGGATGCCGCGAGCAGCTCGACGTCCTCCGCGCGGGCGAGCGCGGGGGCCCGCTGGCTCGCGAGGTAGAGGCCGGGCCGCTCGCGCGCGAGCGCGCGGACCGCGTGCGCGAGCGATCGCACGGCCTCCGCGCCCGACCGGCCCGCGATCGCCGCGACGCTGCGCCGTGCGAGCTCGCGCACCCCGACGAGCGCGACCGCGCGCTGCAGGTCCGCGAGGGATCCGACGTGCTTGTAGAGGCTGGGGACGGCGACTCCGGCCCGCGCGGCGACCGCGGCGAGGGTGAGGTCGTCGAAGCCCGTCGGCGTCTGATCGGCGAGCTCGGCGGCGAGCTCCACGACGCGATCGCGGCTGAGGCCCGCCCTAGGCACGCGTCCCGCCCTCCGCCCCGCAGATCCCCGCGAGGAACTCGAGGACGCGCGGCACGACGACGTCGGGGCGCTGCGCGTGCGGGTAGTGCGCCGCCGCGGGCGCGAGGAGCGACTCGACGGCGAGGGACGGCCCGCCGAGCGCGTCGGTCATCCGCGCGAGCTCCGCCGCCGGGTCGCGATAGTCGGGGTCGAGCTCCCCCACGACGATGAGGGAGGGGACCGCGACGCGCGCGGCGGGCTCCGCGACGATGGAGTGGTCGAGCTGCGCGGTGAGCGAGCGCAGCGCGGCGAGCCGGCCGGGCTCGCGGAGGGAGGCGCGGATCGCGGCGACGTGCTCGCCGAGCCACGGCGCCCGCGTGCCGCGGTTGAGCATCCGCTCGTAGTACCAGGTCCAGAACGCGACGCCCCACGGACGGGCGAGCACGAGCCGGAACACCGCGCGGGACGCCGCGGAGGCGGAGCCGCCGAGGAACGGGCTCACGAGCACGAGACCCGCGATCGCGTCCGGCCGCTCGGCCGCCGCCCAGACCGCGGCGGATCCGGCCATCGAGTTGCCGATCACGACGGCCGGGCCGCCGAGCTCGTCGATCAGGGCGAGCAGGTCGCGCCCCGTGACGTCGTCGCCGTGGACGCGGAAGCCGACGTCGGAGTCGCCGTGGCCGCGCAGATCGGCGACCGCGACCCGGTGGCCCGCTGCGACGAGCGGGCCGACGAGGTCGCGGTAGCTGCCGCGCAGGTCGCCCATCCCGGGCAGGGCGACGGCGAGGGGACCCTCCCCCTCGACCGTGTAGGCGATGCGCCCGTCGGGGCGCTGGAGGTGCCGCACCGTGGCATCCTGGCTAATGTTCATAGCCTTAAAGCTAATGTCATTAGCCTTTCCTGTCAATCCCGCTCGCGAGACTCCCCGAATCGATGTTCCGCGGCGCGGGAAGGTCGATCCGGGGCGTCTCGATGCGGATGCGGGACGGGCTCAGGCGGCCTTGACGTACTGCGCGTAGGACTTGCGGACCTTGGTGACCTTCGGCAGCGCGACCGCGAGGCAGTAGCCCTGGTTCGGGTTCTTTGCGAAGAAGTCCTGGTGGTACTCCTCCGCACGGTAGAACGGGCCGAGCGGGTCGATCGTCGTGACGATCCCGCCGCCCCAGTACTCGGCCGCGCGGTCGCGGGCCGCCTCGAACTCGGCCCGCTCGGCGTCGTCCGCGTAGAACATCGCCGAGCGGTACTGGGTGCCGACGTCGTTGCCCTGCCGGTTGAGCTGGCGCGGGTCGTGCAGCGTGAAGAACACGTCGAGGATGACGCTCGCGGGGATCACGGTCTCGTCGAAGGTGACCGCGACCGCCTCCGCGTGCCCCGTCGTGCCCGTGCAGACGAGCTCGTAGCCCGGGTTCTCGGTCGTGCCGCCCGTGTAGCCCGAGACGACGTCCGACACGCCCTCGAGCGTGCGATAGACGGCGTCGAGGCACCAGAAGCAGCCGCCGGCGAGGTGGAAGGTGCGCATGGTTCGACCCTACTTTCTCGTGGAAGGGATTCGACGAGTACAACCGCCCGGCCGTCGCCGCTGTTCCAGCCCTAGGCTGGGCGCATGCCGTACGTCGCCGCCGAAGACCGTTACTCGTCCCTGCCCTACGCCCGCGTCGGGAGGAGCGGCCTCCGGCTGCCGCGCATCTCCCTCGGCCTGTGGAACAACTTCGGCGACGACCGGCCGATCGAGACGCAGCGCGCGATCCTGCGCCGCGCCTTCGACCTCGGCGTGACGCACTTCGATCTCGCGAACAACTACGGTCCGGCGGGCGGGGCGGCGGAGACGAACTTCGGGCGCATCCTGCACGACGACTTCCTGCCCTACCGCGACGAGCTCGTGATCTCGACCAAGGCGGGCTACTACATGCATCCCGGCCCGTACGGCGAGTGGGGATCGCGCAAGTACCTGCTGAGCTCCCTCGACGCGTCGCTGCGCCGGATGCGCCTCGACTACGTCGACATCTTCTACTCGCACCGCTTCGACCCCGACACGCCGCTCGAGGAGACCATGGGCGCCCTCGCCCAGGCGGTGCGCAGCGGCAAGGCGCTCTACGTCGGCGTCTCCAACTACGGGCCGGAGCAGACTCGGCGCGCGGCCGAGCTGCTGCGCGCCGAGGGCGTGCCGCTGCTCATCAACCAGCCGCGCTACAACATGTTCGACCGCGACCCGGTCGAGGGCGGGCTCATCCCGGTGCTCGACGAGTTCGGGATCGGCTCGATCGTGTTCTCCCCCCTCGCGCAGGGCCTGCTCACGGGCCGCTATCTCAACGGCGTGCCCTCCGACTCGCGCGTCGCGACGGGTCGCTGGCTCACCGAGCGCAACCTCACCCCTGAGTACCTCGACCGGGTGCGGGCCCTCACCGCGATCGCCGAGGCGCGCGGGCAGAGCCTCGCGCAGCTCGCGCTCGCCTGGGTGCTGCGGCATCCCCAGGTCACGAGCGCCCTCATCGGCGCGTCGAGCGTCGCCCAGCTCGAGGACAGCCTCGGCGCGCTCGCGAACCTCGAGCTCTCCGCCGAGGAGCTCGCCGCGATCGAGCCGCACGCGGTGAGCGGCACCGGCCGCTAGCGGGTGGGCTACCTCTACGCCCTCGTCGGGGCGTTGCTGTTCGGGGCGAACGGGAGCCTCACCAAGCTCCTCGTGGACTCCGGTCTGACGGCGACCCAGCTCACCCAGTTCCGAACCCTCGGCACGGCCGTGCTCGCGGGGCTCGCGCTGCTCGTCGTCGACCGGCGCGGGTTCCGGCTCGCGCCGCGGCAGCTGCTCGTGATGGCGGTGCTCGGCGTCGTGGGCGTCGCGCTCCTGCAGGCGAGCTACGCGGCCGCGCTGCACCGGCTGCCCGTCGCCCTCGCGCTGCTCATCGAGTACCTCGCGGTGCTCTTCGTCGCCCTCGTCGCCCTGCTCGTGTTCCGGGAGCGGGTGCGACGGCGGCTCTGGGTCTCGATCGCGCTCGTGCTCGCCGGGCTCGTGCTCGTCTCCCAGCTGTGGGCCGCGCGGCTCGACGGACTCGGGGTGCTGCTCGCCTTCGGCGCGGCCGCGAGCCTCACCTTCTACTTCGTGGTCGGCGAGCGCCAGGTGACCCGCACCTCCCCGCTCGCCGTGGCGTTCTGGACGACGCTCTTCGCCGCGGTGTTCTGGGCGTTCTTCAGCGGGTGGTGGGAGCTCACCCCGGAGGTGTTCGCGCACCCCCTGCAGGTGGGCGGCGCGCTCGGCTCGCTCGAGCTGCCGCTCGGGATCCCACTCGCGGCGACCGTCGTGCTCGGCTCCTTCCTGCCCTTCCTGCTCTCCTTCTCGGCGATGCGGCACCTCTCCGCGACTGCCGCGGGGATCGCGGCCTCCTCCGAGGTGCTGTTCGCCTTCCTGGTCGCCTGGATCTGGCTCGGCGAGACGCTCGACGGCGTGCAGCTCGCGGGCGCGGCCCTCGTGTTCGCGGGGATCGTGCTCGCGCAGTCCGCCCGCGCGGGCAAGGTCGTGGAGGCGGATCTCGCGCTCCCCGCGCCGGACCGGGGTGTCGGAGGTCGCGCGTAGCGTCGCGGACATGGAGATCCCCGGCCTGCGCATCGTCCCGCTGCACAGCGGGATCTCCCGCGTCACCCGGCCCGACGGGCTCGTGCTCGGCTACCTCGAGCCCGTCGACGGCCGCACGCGGGCGAAGCGTCTCGTGCGCGGGGCCGCGGGGCGCGCACCGCGCTTCGTCGTGATCGGCGACACAGCCGACCCGCGGGACGCGGTCGAGCTGCTGCTCGGCGTCTGAACAGAGAGGTCCCGGCGCGGGATCGCAACCTGGGAGGTCGCCGACGCGCCGGTGCGCCGCCCGGGCCCGTCGCGGGCGCGGGTTATCGTCCCGGGCATGGAGTGGTGGAACGACCTCTGGACCGGGATCGGGGACTGGGCCGCGAGCACGCAGGGCTGGCGGATCATCTCAGGCGCGATCATCCCCGCCGTCGCGATCCTCGTCGCCGCGATCGTGGCCGGCCTCATCGCGCGCGGCGCCGTGCGGACCCTGTTCCGGCATCACGAGCGCCAGGAGCGCACGAACGCGGTCGCCGCGCTCATCACCGCGGGCGAGCACGCCGCCAAGTGGGGCAGCCAGTCCCCCGCCGCACGCGAGCGCGCCGAGGAGCTCGGCACCGCGGCGACGATCGCCGTGCGCCTGCTGCCCATGAAGGGCGCGGATCGGGCGGCCGACTGGGCGGAGGCGCGCCTGGAGTCGCTGCGCTCCTCCTCCGTGAACGTGAGCCTCTCCCCCGACATCGCCCTCGCGGAGTTCACCGAGACCCTCGCGGAGTGGCTGCACCACCCGAAGCGCGCGAAGCAGCTGTTCATCGAGCCCTCGACCTTCGCGGGCCGGATCGCCGCCTCGGGCGATTACGACGCGTCGAGCGGCGAGCGCGAGGAGGCGACCGCCGCGCTGCCGGCGACCTGAGGCGCCAGCGCCGAGGGCCGAGTCGGCCCGTCAGGCGGCCAGGTGGAAGGTGTCCGCGAAGCGGCCGAGCAGCTCGCCCGGTCCGCGCAGCACCTCGACGACGCCGCTCTCGATCGCGAGCCGCGGCGCGAGCTCGCCGGAGATGAGCCGGCGGATGCCCGGCCCGGCCGCGAAGGCGAGGTCGACCGGGCCGTCACCCCGCCGCACGTCGAGCTCGGGGCCGTCCACCCGGATGAGCAGCTCGGCCGGGCCGAGGCGCGCCGCGTAGGCGGTCGCGGGCAGGCTCGCGGCGATCTGCGCCCGGAAGGCGGTGCGCAGCGCGATCGTCATCGCGTCGGGCGTGACGACCTGCTCCTCGCGCGGATCCCCGAGGGCCTTGAAGCCCCACGCGCCGAGCCCGAGCACGAGCGGCTCGAGCTCGCGGCCGTAGGGGGTGAGCTCGTAGACGATCACGCGCGAGCGCGGCGCCCGACGGATCACGCCGGCCTCCTGCAGCTCCTTGAGCCGGGCGGCGAGCACGTTGCTCGGGATCCGCGGCAGGCCCGCGGCGAGCTCCCCGTAGCGGCGCGGCCCGACGAGCAGGTCGCGCACGATGAGCAGGGCCCAGCGCTCGCCCACGAGCTCGAGGGCCCGCGTGACGCCGTCGTACTGCCCGTAGTCGCGCCCGGCCATCGCGCCTCAGGCCTGCGGCGCGACGGCGTCGGGCCCGTCGGCGTCGGGCTCGTCGGTGTCGGGGCCCTGCTCGGCCGCGTCGGGGTTCATCCAGCCGAACTCGAGGACGTTCCCGTCCGGGTCGGTGAGCTGGCGCTGGTACATGAAGCCGTAGTCGGCGGCGGGGCGCTCCTCGACTCCGCCTGCCGCGATCCCGTCGGCGACCGCCCGGTCGACCGCCTCGCGACTGTCCACGAAGATCGCGGTCGACACCGACACGGTCTCCGCGGGGTCGCCGATCGGGCGGTCGCTGAAGGTCTGGAAGTACTCGCGCACCAGGATCATGAAGTAGCTGTGGTCCTCCTCGACGACGACGCAGGCCGCGTTGTGGTCGGTGAACAGCGGATTGATGCGGAAGCCGAGGGACGTGTAGAACGCCTTCGCGCGCTCCAGGTCGGTCACCGGCAGGTTGACGAACATCGCGGTCATGGGTCTCTCCCTCTCACGGTCCGGGCCCTCCCATGGTCCGGAGTGGACGGCGTTAACACTTGCAAAAAACAAGTGGACCGTCAAGGCCCCACTATCCGACGCGAGCGAGCCCCGCCTGGATCTCCCGGATCGCGACCGCGAGATCGCCGCTCGCGAGGAGCCCCGATCCGAGCGGGCCGGCGGAGTCCGAGCCGAGCGGCGGCAGTAGCCGGAGCGCGGCGCGCACCTCCGGGCTCATCCGTGCGAGCTGCCAGCGGATCTCCTCACCGGCCGCCTCGGCGCGGTCTCCGGCCGCGAGCCCCGCCGCCCGCGCGGCGTAGGCCGCGGCCCCGAGGGCGTGCGCGCCCATATGCGCGACCCCCGCGGCCTGCGCCGCGGACAGCGCGGCCGCTCTCCCGGCCGGGGACGTCGCCGCGTGGGCGGCACGGCCCGCGACGAAGCGGCGCCGGATCTCACCGGCCGCCCCCAGCTCTCCGCGGCCGAAGGCGCGGGCGCGCGCGATCGCGTCCCGCGGACGGTCGTCCGCCGGAGCCTCCGCCTCGAATAGCGCGAGGACGCGCTCGGCGCAGTCCGCGGCCCACATCGCGACGGCGCGGCGGTCGGCCTCGCTCAGGGACTGGGGAGAGGGCACGGGATCACCCTCGCACACCCGCCGGCCCGTGCGGCCTCGATTCCAGTGCCCCCGGCAGGAATCGAACCTGCGACCAAGAGATTAGAAGGCTCCTGCTCTATCCGCTGAGCTACGGGGGCGCGCTGCCAGGCTACCGCAGCGCTCCCACCCGCCCCGGGCGCACGTGCCGTCCTCTCGCAGCGCGCATCCCCCACGATTCGTGCGAGACGCATCTTCCCGGGCGCACGAGGGCTCGTCTCGCACGAGACGTCGCAGTGGCGAGCCCCGGCACCTGGTCGCCCACCGCGAGTTCGCCCCCCGGTCTCCCCCCGTTCACCTGGGTTGGGGAGCGATTCACCCGGAGCGCGTAGCGATAGGGGCGTGACCACGGCGCCCGCGTCCCCCGCTCCCGCAACGGAGGAGTCGACGACGGGCGATCCGGCCGCGAGCACCCCCGAGCCGGCTGCGCGCATCCGCGGCCTGCGCCGCGTGTTCCCGGACGGCACGGGCCTGCAGCACGCCGACCTCGACATCGCGCCCGGCGAGTTCCTGAGCGTGCTCGGGCCCTCCGGCTGCGGCAAGTCGACGCTGCTGCGCTCTCTCGCGGGGCTCGAGACGCCGGACGCGGGCGTGATCCGCCTCGCAGGCCGCACGGTGGTCGACACCGACCGGCGGATCGCGGTGCCGCCCCGCCGCCGCGGCCTCGGCATGGTCTTCCAGGACCTCGCGCTCTGGCCGCATCTCTCCGCCTTCGAGAACGTCGCCTTCCCGCTGCGGATCGCGGGCGCGCCCCGCGACCAGCTGCGCCGCCGCGTCGAGGAGGCCCTCGATCTCGTGGGCCTCGGCTCCGCCGCCGCGAAGCTGCCGCACCAGCTCTCCGGCGGTCAGCAGCAGCGCGTCGCGATCGCGCGCGCGATCGTCGCCCGCCCCACCCTGCTCCTCATGGACGAGCCGCTCTCCGCGCTGGACGCCGTGCTGCGCGTGCAGCTGCGCGCCGAGCTCGTCGCCCTCACGCGCGAGCTCGGCCTCACGACCGTCTACGTCACGCACGATCAGGCCGAGGCGATGTCGATGTCCGACCGGGTCGCCGTCATGAACGCCGGCCGGATCGCCCAGCTCTCCGCCCCCGAGCAGCTCTACGGCACCCCGGTCGACCGTTTCGTCGCGGAGTTCGTCGGCGCCTTCGACGAGCTGCCCGGCGAGCCGCACCGCGGCGTGCGCCCGGAGCACGTCGAGCTCGGGCCGGCGCCCTCCGGCGCGATCGCGCTGCGCGGCACCGTGCTCTCCTGCTCCTACCACGGCGGCCGCTACGCCGTCGGCCTCCGGGTCGACGGCGCCGCGGGCGCCTGGACCGCGTTCAGCGCCGAACGCCTCGAGACCGGTGCCGAGATCGAGGTCGGGATCCGTCCCGAGCACGTGATCGACGTCGGCCCCGCCGCCTAGCGCCGGGGTCACGGGGCGCACGCCCCCCTGCCATCACCACGAAAGGACAGCAATGCCTCGCCTCAGGCACGCCCTTCTCGCGACCGCCGCGTCGATCGCGACCGTCGCAGCTCTCGCCGGCTGCGGCAGCATCAACGAGCCGGCGGACACCCCGTCGGACGACGCCCCGTCGACCCCGACGGACGTCGACCTCACCTGGACCCCGCCGGAGGGCCTGAGCGGCTCGCTCACGATCTACTCGGCGAACCCGCAGGCCCTCACCGACAACCTCGTCGCCGCCTTCACCGAGGCGACCGGCGTGCAGGTCGAGGTGTTCGCGGGCGAGACCGGCAAGATCACCGCGAAGCTCGACGCCGAGTGGGACAACCCGCAGGCGGACCTCGTCTACCTCGCCTCCTGGGCCCCCGCCGCAAACTACGCGGAGCAGGGCCGCACCCTCGCCTACAAGCCCTTCGGCTTCGACAGCATCCACGAGGGCTGGGCTCCCGCCGACGGCTCCTTCGTGGGCCGCGACGGCTCGGCGCTCGCGCTCACGGTCAACACCGCGGTCGCCCCGTCGATCCCCTCCGACTGGGCCGACCTCGCCGACCCGGCGTTCAAGGACCTCGTCATCATGCCCGACCCGCGCGAGTCGGGCACCGCGGCCGACCTCATCACGGCGATGGTGACCGTGAACGGGAAGGACGCGACCTGGAAGCTCTTCGACGACCTGTTCGCCAACGGCCTCGTCGTGCAGGGTGCGAACGGCCCCGCGCTCGACGACGTGACCGCGGGATCGCACGCGGTGATCCTCGGCGGCGTGGACTACTCCGCCTACTCGGCCATCAAGAAGGGCGAGTCGCTGCAGGTCGTGTTCGCCTCCTCCGGCACGACGATCACGCCCCGCCCGATCTTCATCGTGAAGGGCACGAAGAACGAGGCCGCCGCGAAGGCGTTCGAGGACTTCATGTTCTCCCAGCAGGGCCAGGAGATCTCGGCCGCCGCGAACATGATCCCCGCGCAGCCCTCGGTGCCGGTCGCCTCCGGCACGCGCGCCTACGACGATGTCGAGCAGCTCGACGTCGACTGGGACGAGATCGCGGCGAACGGCTCCTCGGTCGTCGACGAGTTCGTCAGCCGCTACCTCGCCGGGTGACGACTCTCCTCCGGGACGCGCCGGCCGCCTCCACGCGAGGCGGCCGGCGCCGGCCCACCCCGCTCACCCTGGGGCTGCTCGCCCTGCTGCTCGTCGGCGTCGCCGTGCCGCTCGGCTCGGTGCTCGTGCGCGCCGTGACGGGCTACAACGGCGAGCCCTCCGCGCTCGGAACCCTCGCCGACCCGGCGAACCTCCGGGTGCTCGGCAACACCGTGATCCTCGGCCTGCTCGTCGTGCTGTTCGCGACGCTCATGGCCGCCCCGCTCGCCTTCCTGATGTCGTGGACACGGCTGCGCGAGCAGCGCTGGATCGACGTCGTGCTGATGGTCCCCTTCATGACGCCGCCCTACGTCGCCTCGCTCGCCTGGCTCGACTTCACGCGCGTCAACGGCCTCGCCGACCAGTGGTTCGGACCAGTCGGCGGCGTGCTGCGCAGTGTGGTCAACAGCGCACCCGGGATGGCCGTCATCATGGCGAGCGAGATCTTCACCTTCCTCTACCTGCTGCTGCGCACGACGCTCGACGCGATCCC
>Ga0164243_10011837_pt1 | contig 12412 bp, 12 predicted proteins | sample OricompcompostOP_FD_108781 | JGI IMG/M metagenome (GOLD analysis project Ga0164243, IMG submission 108781) | Organic Plus compost microbial communities from Emeryville, California, USA - Original compost - Organic plus compost (OP) | ecosystem: Engineered > Solid waste > Mixed feedstock >...
CGCGCCGTCGCCGGCGAGGCGGGCGTGCCGTTCTACTCGATCTCCGGCTCCGACTTCGTCGAGATGTTCGTCGGCGTGGGTGCCTCGCGCGTGCGCGACCTGTTCGAGCAGGCCAAGGAGAACGCCCCGGCGATCGTCTTCATCGACGAGATCGACGCCGTTGGCCGGCACCGCGGCGCCGGCATGGGCGGCGGCCACGACGAGCGCGAGCAGACCCTCAACCAGCTGCTCGTCGAGATGGACGGCTTCGACGTGCGTGGCGGCGTCATCCTGATCGCCGCGACCAACCGTCCCGACGTGCTCGACCCCGCGCTGCTGCGCCCGGGCCGCTTCGACCGCCAGATCCAGGTCGACGCCCCCGACCTGGCCGGCCGTCACCAGATCCTCAAGGTGCACTCGCGCGGCAAGCCGCTGGGTGACGACGTCGACCTGACCAGCATCGCGCGGCGTACCCCCGGCTTCTCCGGGGCCGACCTCGCCAACGTGCTCAACGAGGCCGCGCTGCTCACCGCCCGCAACAACGAGCGGGTGATCACCGCCGCCAACCTCGACGAGGCGATCGACCGCGTCATGGCGGGTCCGCAGCGGCGTACCCGCCTGATGGACGACCAGGAGAAGCTGCTCACCGCCTACCACGAGGGCGGCCACGCGCTCGTCGCGGCGGCCCTGCCCGGCCCCGACGTCGTCCAGAAGATCACGATCCTGCCCCGCGGGCGGGCGCTCGGCTACAACCTGGTGATGCCCGACGACGACAAGTACTCCCAGACCCGCTCCGCGATGCTCAACAAGCTGGCGTACATGCTCGGCGGCCGGGCGGCGGAGGAGCTGATCTTCCACGACCCGACCACCGGCGCCGGCAACGACATCGAGAAGGCCACCAACCTGGCCCGCGCGATGGTGACGCAGTACGGCATGACCGAGCGTCTCGGCGCGATCAAGCTGGGCGAGGGCAACTCCGAGCCGTTCCTGGGCCGCGACATGGGCCACGGTCGCGACTACTCCGAGGAGGTCGCCGCGATCGTCGACGAGGAGGTCAAGAAGCTCCTCACCAACGCCCACCAGGAGGCCTTCGACATCCTCGAGGAGAACCGCGACGTCCTCGACGCGCTGGTGCTCGAGCTGCTCGACAAGGAGACCCTGAGCAAGCAGCAGGTCGCGAAGATCTTCGAGCCGCTGCGCCGGCGCAACCCGCGCCCGGCCTGGACGGGCTCGCCCACCCGCAAGCCGTCCCCGATCCCGGCCGTGGAGATCCCGCAGGAGATCCGTGACCGCGCGACCAACGGCGCGCAGTCCGACAAGGTCGGGCTCGGCAAGAGCGAGGGTGGCGTCGTGCTGACCCCGCCGAGCAGCGGCGGTGACGTCCACGGCGACTCGCCCGACCCCGGCGGTCCCGACGCGCCGCGTCCTCCCCAGTGAGCGCGAGGATGCACGACGTCGACCCGGTCTCGCTGCCGGAGCGGGAGGGCCCCGTGCCCGAGTTCGACCACGACCGCGCCGCCGCGGCGGTGCGTGAGCTGCTCATCGCGATCGGCGAGGATCCCGACCGGGAGGGGCTGCGCGAGACCCCGGCGCGGGTCGCCCGGGCGTACGCCGAGCTCACCCAGGGCCTGCGGATGGAGGCCGAGGACGTCCTCACCACGACGTTCGACCTCGGCCACGACGAGCTGGTGCTGGTGCGCGACATCGAGCTGTGGTCGATGTGCGAGCACCACCTGGTGCCGTTCACCGGCGTCGCCCACGTCGGCTACATCCCGGCCGAGAGCGGCAAGATCACCGGGCTGTCCAAGCTCGCCCGCCTGGTCGACGTGTACGCCAAGCGCCCGCAGGTGCAGGAGCGGCTCACCACCCAGGTGGCCGACGCCCTGATGGAGATCCTCGAGGCCCGCGGCGTGATCGTCGTGATCGAGGCCGAGCACCTGTGCATGACCATGCGGGGCGTACGCAAGGCCGGCGCCCGCACCATCACCTCCGCCGTGCGCGGCACGATGCGCTCCAACGCCACCACCCGGGCCGAGGCGATGGCGCTCATCCACCGCGCCTGAGGCTCTGTAGGAATACCCGGTCGACCGGGTATTCCCCGGGTGGCGGAGGTTTGCAAACCTCCGCCACCGTCAACAAACCTCCGCCAGCGTGACAGGAGTGACCCGTGAGGAGGCCGACTCGGGCCGGCCCGCCGAGTCGGGGTAGGTTCAGCCGCATGTCGCTGTTCTCGCCGATCGGGCGCCCGCGGGTGATGGGCATCGTCAACGTCACCCCGGACTCCTTCAGCGACGGCGGGCGGTTCCTGGCCACCGACGACGCCGTGGCGCACGGGCGCCGGCTGCTCGCGCAGGGTGCCGACCTGCTCGACATCGGGGGCGAGTCGACCCGGCCCGGCGCGACCCGGCCCCTGGTGGCCGACGAGCTCGCCCGTGTGGTCCCGGTGATCGAGGAGCTCGCCGCCGACGGTGCGGTCATCTCGGTCGACACCATGCGGGCCGAGGTGGCGCGCGCGGCCGTCGGGGCGGGCGCGGCGATCGTCAACGACGTCTCCGGCGGTCTGGCCGACCCGGCGATCCTCGAGGCGGTGGCGGAGTCGGGGGCGGCGTACGTCGCGATGCACTGGCGCGCCCACAGCACCGAGATGCAGAAGGCGGAGATGCTCGACTACCCCGGCGGCGTGGTCGAGGACGTCTGCGCCGAGCTGATGCAGCGGGTGGAGGCGTGCCGGGCGGCCGGCATCCCCGACGACCGGCTCGTGCTCGACCCCGGCCTGGGCTTCTCCAAGACCGCCGACCAGAACTGGCAGGTCGTCGCCGGCCTGCCCCGCTTCGCCGAGCTCGGCTTCCCGCTGCTGGTGGGTGCGAGCCGCAAGACGTTCCTCGGCCGGCTGCTCGGCGAGCTCGACGGCACCCCTGACACGCTGCGCCCCATCCCCGACCGCGAGAGCGCCCACACGGCCGTCAACGTCGTGCTCGCGCAGCACGACGTGTGGTGCACCCGCGTGCACGACGTACGCGCCGCGCGCGACGCGCTGGCGGTCGTCACCAAGCTGCGAGAGGTGTCCCGATGACCGAGCCCGCACCCGACGTACTCGCTGTCTCCGGCATCGAGTGCTGGGCCCACCACGGTGTTTTCGAGTTCGAGCGCCGGGAGGGTCAGACCTTCGTCGTCGACCTGGAGCTGGGGGTCGACACGCGGCCCGCGGCCCGAAGTGACGACTTGCAAGACACCGTCGACTACGGAACTCTCGTCGGGGCAGTGAAAGCGGCTGTCGAACGTGATCCGGTCGACCTGATCGAGACGCTTGCCCAGCGCATCGCCGACGTCTGCCTCTTGGTGGCCGGTGTTGAATGGGTACGCGTCACGGTCCACAAGCCGGATGCTCCCATCGAGGCGACATTCTCGGATGTCGCCCTGACGATCATGCGAAGGGCCACGAAGTGACTGAGACCCCGAACCCGAACATCATCGACGCCGACACGCTCACCGGGGAGATGCGGCCGATCCGGCGGGCGGTCCTGTCACTCGGCTCCAACCTCGGCGACCGGATGGCCCACCTCCAGGGTGCGGTGCGGGCGCTCGCGGACACCCCCGACGTCTGGGTCACCGACGTCTCGCCGGTCTACGAGACCGAGCCGGTCGACGCGCCGGAGGGCTCGGGGCCCTTCCTGAACGCCGTCGTGCTGCTCGACACCACCCTCTCGGCGATGCGCCTGCTCGACCGCGCGCTGGCCATCGAGGACGCCTTCGACCGCGAGCGCGGCGACGTACGCAACGCTCCGCGCACCCTCGACGTCGACATCATCGTCGTCGGCGAGCGGGTCAACGACGACGACACCCTCGTGCTGCCGCACCCGCGGGCCGCGGAGCGGGCCTTCGTGCTCAAGCCGTGGCACGACGTCGAGTCCGACGCCTCGATCCCGGGCTACGGCACCGTCGCCGAGCTGCTCGACAAGGTGGGCGTCGACGGCCTGACCCGCCGGGAAGACCTGGTGCTCGAGGTCGAGTGACCCGCGACCTGCCCCCCGAGGAGACCGACGGGCACGACCCCTCCGACTCCGGGCCACCTGACCCACGCCGTCGGCTCGGCCCGACCTCGCCTGCCGTCGTGACGGCGTGGGCGGTGGTCGGCCTGGTCGGTGGCTGGCTGCTGCGGCGGGTCGCCATCGCCTGGTGGGACGTCGCGCCGGTGGTCACGTGGGTCCAGCCGCTGGTGCTTCTCATGGCCGCGGCGATCCTCGCGTACACCGCGTGGTCGACCTGGCGGCAGGTCCAGGTGCACCGCGCCCCGCTCGAGCCGCACCGGGCGGTCAACCGCCTCGTCCTCGCCCGGGCCTGCGCGCTCGTCGGTGCGCTGGTGGCCGGCGGCTACCTCGGGTACGCCCTGAGCTGGCTCGGCCTCCCGCACGAGCTCGCCGAGCAGCGCATCCTCCGCGCCACCGTGGCCGGCATCGCCGGGATCGGGATCTGCGTCTCGGCCCTCCTCCTCGAGCGGGCCTGCCGCGTCCGCGACGACGACTGACCGCCGAAATCCCAGAAGTGAGACCCCGAAATCTCAGAAGTGGGATGTCGAGAGCTCACTTCTGCGGACCGACCGCCCACCTAAGCGAGCTCTCGGTGCCCCACAACTGAGATTTCGCGACCCCACAACTGAGATTTCGCGGCAGGGCGCGCCTGCGACGTCAGGGCGGGGGAGTGTCCTAGGGTCGGCACCATGTCTTCCCCATCAGCAACACAGGCCACACGTCGGCGTCAGCGGAGCACCCGCATCACCGTCGCCGTGGTCCTGCTCGTGCTGGCTGCGGTGCTCGTGGTCGGTGCGGTCGTCAGTGGCTCGCTGCTCGTGACCGCGATCGCCGCCCTCGGCGCCGTGGTGCTGGGCGCGGCCGCCACCAAGATCATGCACGCCGAGCTCGTCCAGACGCGCCGTGACTGGGCGCGCGACCGGGCCGAGCAGGCGCAGGCGTACCGCCGGATCACCGAGGAGCGCGTCGCCGAGCACGGCGACCACGACAAGGTCATGGCGCGCCGGATCGCCGAGCGGGAGCAGACCGTCAGCGAGCTCGAGGAGGCCCTCGCCGCCGCGCACGCCCGTGCGGCCGAGGCGCTGCGGGCGCGTTCGGAGGAGGCGCGCCGCGCCGACCAGGCCGAGCGCAACGGGCAGTCGCTCAAGGTCCGGCTCGAGGAGGCCGAGGCCCGCGCCGCCGAGGCGGCGGTCCGGGTCACCGAGCTGGAGCAGGAGCTCGACGTGCTCCGGGCCGAGCTCGACGCGACCAAGGCCAGCTGGGAGCAGGCGCGCAAGTCCGCCTGACCCCTGCCTGACCCACGACTGCGACAGGAGGGCGGCGCCGTGACGGCGACCGCCCTCCGTTAGCGTTACGGGCATGCCTCGAGGGTGGTTCCGGCGACGTACGCCGACGCTGTCGGTCGTCGTCCCGGTCTACAACGTGGCCGACTACCTCCTCGCCAGCCTCGACTCCGTGCTCGCCCAGGGCGTCCCGGGCGTCGAGCTGGTCGTCGTCGACGACGGCTCCACCGACGGCTCGGCCGAGCTGGCCCGCGCGTACGCCGCCTCCCACCGCGAGGTCACCCTCCTCGAGCAGCCCAACTCCGGCGTCTCGATCGCCCGCAACCGCGCGCTCGAGGCGTGCACGGGGGAGTTCCTCACCTTCGTCGACCCCGACGACGTCCTGCCGCAGGGGGCGTGGGCCTCGATGCTCGCCACGCTGCGGCGCACCGGCTCCGACTTCGTCGTCGGCAGCGCCTGCCGGCTGCGTACCACCGCCGACGGCGAGCGCCGGATGGTGCCGCCGCTGATGGAGCGCAACCACCGGCAGGAGCGGCTCGGCATCCGGATCGAGGACCAGCCCCTGATGCTGGCCGACGTCTTCGTCTGGAACAAGATCTTCCGGCGCTCCTGGTGGGAGCGGGCCGCGATCCGCTTCCCCGAGCGCACCCGCTACCAGGACCAGGTGGCGCTCACCGAGGCGTTCCTGGCGGCCGACGCCTTCGACGTGCTCACCGAGATCGTGTACGAGTGGCGCTTCCGTCCCGACCTCAGCTCCGCGACCCAGAAGCGCGGCCAGCTCACCAACCTGCGCGAGCGGGTCACCACCAAGCAGATGACCTTAGACCGGGTGCGAGCCCACGGCGGCGCCGAGCTGCTGGCGACCCTGCTCCACGAGATCCTGCCGATCGACATGTGGGAGCACTTCCGCGCGGCCGTGGCGCCGACGACGCCGGAGCCCGAGGAGTACTGGCAGGTCCTCCGCGAGGGGATGCTCGCGATCTGGCCCCCCGAGCAGCCGTTCTGGAGCACCGCGGTGCCGGTGCAGCAGCGGCTGATGGGCTGGCTGGTCGCCCAGGACCGCCGCGACGACCTCGCCCGCCTCGTCGCGCTCATCGACGGCCCCGGCCTGACCCGCGACGGCGACCGGCTGCTGCACCCGTGGGTCGACGACCCGGCTCTGCCGGCCGAGCTCCAGCCCGGCGTACGCCCCGCCTGACGGCGCCAGCCGCGCGACCGCGTGGCGCAGGTCACAAGATCGCGGATTCCCTGGCCGGGAAGGCCGGGCGTAACGTCTGCGTTGCTCTCTTCACCAGGACGTAACGTCCGGTACCCACTCCGGCCCGCACCCGCGGGTGGTCGGCGGGACTGGAACGAAAGGTTCGCAGCCATGACGCACTTCCCCCAGCACGCGCTGGGCCCGGGCGGTGTGGGCGTGATCGGCGCAGGCCGCGTCGGTGCCGTCCTCGCGGCCGCACTCCGCGCTGCGGGCCACCCCGTCGTCGCCGCGGCCGGTGAGTCCGACGCCTCGCGAGCGCGCATGGCCGCGCTCCTGCCCGGCGTACGCGCCGCCAAGCCCACCGACGTCGCCCGCGCCTGCGACACCCTCCTGCTGACCGTGCCCGACGACATGCTCGGCAACGTCGTCGCCCAGCTCGCCGCCGCCGGCGCGATCCGGCCCGGCCAGCGCGTGGTCCACACCTCCGGTCGTCACGGCCTCGCGGTGCTCGCGCCCGCGCGCGAGCTCGGCGCCCGCCCGGTCGCGCTGCACCCGGCCATGACGTTCACCGGCACCGCGGTCGACCTCGACCGCCTCTCCGGCTGCGTCTTCGGGCTCACCACCGAGCCCGCCGACCGGGCGTACGCCGAGGCCCTCGTCGCCGACCTCGGCGGCCGTCCGATGTGGGTGCCGGAGGAGATGCGCACCCTCTACCACGCCGGGCTCGCCCACGGCGCCAACCACCTGGTCACCTTGGTCACCGAGGCGATGGAGATCCTCACCGCGGCCGGCGCCGACGACCCCGCCGGCACGCTGCGCCCGCTGCTCACCGCGGCCCTCGACAACGCCCTCGCCGCCGGTGACCAGGCCCTCACCGGCCCGATCGTGCGCGGCGACCTCGGCACCGTGCGCGCGCACCTCGACGACATCGCCGCCAACGCGCCGCAGACCCTGGGGTCGTACGTCGCGATGGCCCGCGCCACCCTCGCCCGCGCCGTGGCCGACGGCCGGCTGGTGCCGCTGCGCGCCCAGCGGATCGCCGACCTGCTCGACGACGCCGAGGGTGTCGCCGAGGCCGCCGCCGAGGCGACTGCCGTGCCGGCCTCCCTGGAGGAGCAGCGGTGACCACCCCCACCATCGCCCGCACCCGGGCCGAGCTCGGTGAGCTGCTCGCCGCCCGCCGCCGGGCCGGTGAGCAGGTCGGCCTGGTGCCGACCATGGGTGCCCTGCACGAGGGCCACGCCAGCCTGATGGGTGTGGCCCGCGAGCGCATCGGCAGCGGTCCGCTGGTGGTCTCGATCTTCGTCAACCCGCTGCAGTTCGGTGCCGGCGAGGACCTCGACCGCTACCCCCGCACCCTCGAGGCCGACCTGCTGGTCTGCGAGAAGGAGGGCGTCGACATCGTCTTCGCGCCCGCGGTCGAGGAGGTCTACCCTGGCGGCGAGCCGGTCATCCGGATCGAGCCGGGCCCGCTGGGTGGCGAGCTGGAGGGCCGCAGCCGCCCGGGCCACTTCGCCGGCATGCTCATCGTGGTGGCCAAGCTCTTCGGCCTGGTCCGCCCCGACGTCGCAGTCTTCGGCGAGAAGGACTACCAGCAGCTCGCCCTGATCCGGCAGATGGCCGCCGACCTCTGCCTCGGCGTCGACGTGGTCGGCGCCCCCACGGTCCGCGAGCCCGACGGGCTGGCCCTGTCCAGCCGCAACCGCTACCTCGACGACGACCAGCGGCTCGAGGCCACCTGCCTCAGCCGGGCGCTGTACGCCGCGCAGGCCGAGGCGGCGTACGGCCTCGAGGTGGCGCTCGACGCCGCCCGGGCCGAGATCCGCGGGGCCGGCGACGTCGACCTCGACTACCTCGAGATCCGCCGGCCCGACCTGACCCCTCTGCCCGCAGAGGTGCCGCCCGGCACCGAGGCGCGGATCCTCATCGCCGCGCGGGTCGGCACCACCCGGCTGATCGACAACATGCCACTCACCCTGGGCCCGACCGCACCGGCGGGCACCGCAACCCCCGAGGGAGGCAGCTGATGCTGCGCACCATGATGAAGTCCAAGATCCACCGCGCCACGGTGACGCAGGCCGACCTGCACTACGTCGGCTCCGTGACCGTCGACGAGGACCTCCTCGACGCGGCCGACCTCCTGCCCGGCGAGCTCGTCCACATCGTCGACATCACCAACGGCGCCCGGCTGGAGACGTACACCATCGCCGGCGAGCGCGGCAGCGGCGTCATCGGCATCAACGGCGCGGCCGCGCGGCTGGTGCAGCCCGGTGACCTGGTCATCCTGATCGGGTACGCCCAGGTGACCACCGAGGAGGCCCGCGAGCTCAAGCCCCACGTGGTCTTCGTCGACGCCGACAACAAGATCATGGCGACCGGCTTCGACCCGGCCGAGGCGCTGGCCGGCAGCGGTCTCGTCCGCGGCGACACCACCGCCTGACGCCCGTCGCGGCCGGCGTACGCCGACCCGTGAGCAGGCCCACCTCCGCCTCGCGTTAGTCTCCGCGAGTGGCACACCACCCCCTGCCGGCCCATCTGGCCGGGCGCCTCGTGGCACCCGAGCCGGGCTGGAGCACGCGGGCCGACGTCGTCGTGATCGGCTCCGGCGTCGCCGGTCTCACTGCTGCGCTGCGGCTCTCCGGCGCCGTCGAGCGGGTGCTCGTGGTGACCAAGGACGTCCTCCACGCGGGCTCGACCCAGTGGGCGCAGGGCGGCATCGCGGCCGCGCTCGGGCCGGGTGACACCCCGGCCCAGCACGAGGCCGACACCCTGGTCGCCGGGGCCGGCGCCTGCGACCCCGCGGCCGTGCGGGCGCTGGTCACCGAGGGGCCCGACGCCGTACGCGAGCTGATCGACCTCGGCACCCGCTTCGACCTCCACCCCGACGGCGAGCTGTCGCTGACCCGCGAGGGTGGCCACGGCCGCGACCGGATCGCGCACGCCGGCGGCGACGCGACCGGTGCCGAGATCCAGCGTGCGCTCATCGCGGCCGTCGAGCGCGACCCCTCGATCGAGGTCGTCCCGCACGCGCTCGCGCTCGACCTGATGCCCGCGCCCGACGGCGGTGTCGCGGGCGTGACCCTGCACGTGATGGGCGAGGGGCAGCGCGACGGCGTCGGCGCCGTCCACTGCCGGGCCGTCGTGCTGGCCAGCGGCGGCCTCGGCCAGGTCTTCAGCCAGACCACCAACCCCGCCGTCGCCACCGGTGACGGCATGGCCCTGGCGCTGCGGGCCGGTGCGACGCTGCGCGACCTGGAGTTCGTCCAGTTCCACCCCACGGTGATGTACGTCGGCCCCGGCTCCCGCGGCCAGCAGCCGCTCATCTCGGAGGCGGTCCGGGGCGAGGGCGCCGTGCTCGTCGACGACGACGGCCAGCGGATCATGGCCGGCGTCCACCCGCTGGCGGACCTCGCCCCGCGCGACGTGGTGGCCAAGGCGATCATGAGCCGGATGCTCGAGACCGCCCGGCCGCACGTCTGGCTCGACGCCCGCCACCTGGGCCGCGACTTCTGGGAGCGCCGCTTCCCGACCATCCTGGCCTCCTGCGAGCGGCACGGCCTCGACCCGGCCCGCGACCTGCTCCCGGTCGCGCCGGCCTGCCACTACGCCTCCGGCGGGGTGCGTACCGACCTGCACGGTCGCACCGGCGTCCCGGGCCTGTACGCCACCGGCGAGGTCGCCTGCTCCGGCGTCCACGGTGCCAACCGGCTCGCCTCCAACTCCCTGCTCGAGGGGCTGGTCTTCTCCCGGCGGATCGCCGAGGTGCTGCCCGGCGAGCTGCGACCGTGGGCCGAGCCGGTCCCCGACGAGCGCGAGCCCGGCCTGGTCGCCGGCGCGGCACGCGGCGAGCTGCAGGCCACCATGACCGCCCACGTCGGCGTCCTGCGCCGCGCCGCCGGGCTGGCGGCCGCCGAGGAGCGGATCGCGAAGCTCGCCGAGCCCGACGACGCGGCCGGCCCACCGGCCCCCGGGCTCGAGGCCTGGGAGACCACCAACCTGCTCACCGTCGCGGCCGCCCTCACCCGCGCGGCCGCGACCCGCGAGGAGACCCGCGGCTCGCACTGGCGCGACGACTTCCCCGAGCGCGACGACCGGGCGTGGGCCGGACACCTCGACGTACGCCGCGACCAGACGGGCGTCATCGCCGTCGCGTTCTCCGCCGCGCCCGCCACCGACCAGCACACCCCGCACACCACCCCGCACAACACCCCGCAGAAGACCGAGGAGTCCGCATGATCGTGCGCGCCGAGTTCGACAAGCTGCCCGCCGACCTGGTCCACGAGCTCACCGAGGCCGGGATCGACGCCGGCCAGATCTACGACCTGGTCGAGGCAGCGCTCGACGAGGAGCTGCCCGAGCTGGTGCCCGGCGGGATGCCGAGCGAGGACGTCACCTCGGTGGCCACCATCGGCGCCGACGCGCTCGGCCGCGGCGACTTCGCGGTGCGCGAGGCGGGCGTGGTCAGCGGCCTCGGGGTCGCGGCGCTGGTCTTCCACTACGTCATGGGCGACACCGTCACCATCCTCGACCGCGTGCCCGACGGCACCCGGGTCGCGCCCGGCGACGTGGTGATGACCGTGACCGGGCCGACGCGCGGCCTGCTCACCGCGGAGCGTACGGCGCTCAACATCGCCAGCCACCTCTCCGGCATCTCCACCGCCACCGCGGCCTGGGCCGACGCGCTGGCCGGCACCAAGGCCAAGGTGCTCGACACCCGCAAGACCCTGCCGACCTTCCGCGCCCTGCAGAAGTACGCCGTCCGCGTCGGCGGTGGCGTCAACCACCGCAACTCGCTGGCCGACATGGCGCTGATCAAGGACAACCACGCCCTGGCCGCCGGTGGCGTGGTGCCGGCGTGGCGGGCGGTACGGGAGATGTACCCCGACGTCCCCGTCGAGGTCGAGGTCGACACCCTCGACGACCTCGCCGCGCTGCTCGACGCCGGCTGCGAGCGGGTGCTGCTCGACAACATGTCGACCGAGATGATGCGCCAGGCGGTCGAGATGACCGCCGGCCGCGCGGTCCTCGAGGCCTCCGGCGGCCTCACCGTCGAGCGCGCCCGCGAGGTCGCCGAGACCGGCGTCGACTTCATCTCGGTGGGTGCGCTGACCCACTCGGTGAAGGTCTTCGACATCGGCTTCGACCTGTCGGAGGGCTGAGCGGCCTTAAGGTGACCGGCATGCCTCTGCTCGCCGTCGACATCGGGAACAGCCACACCATCCTGGGTCTGCTGCGCGGCGAGGAGGTCGTCGCCCACTGGCGGGTGGCCACCGACGAGCGCAACACGGCCGACGACTGGGTGGTGCTGCTGCGCGGCCTGCTCGGCGAGCGGATCGGCGACGTCGAGGGGGTCGCGGTGTGCGCCACGGTGCCCTCGGTGCTCCACGAGTGGCGCGCGATGCTTGCCCGTCACCTGGCCCACGTGCCGCAGGTCGTCGTCGAGCCCGGCGTACGCACCGGCATCCCGATCCTCGTCGACAACCCGCGCGAGGTCGGCACCGACCGGATCGCCAACGCGCTGGCGGTGCTGCACCGCCACGGCGGCCCGGCCGTCGTCGTCGACTTCGGCGGCACGGCGACCACCTTCGACGTGGTGACGGCCACGGGGCAGTACGTCGGCGGGTCGATCGCCCCCGGCCTCGAGGTCTCGCTGGCCGGTCTGGGTCGCCGCGGCGCCCAGCTGCGCGAGGTCGAGCTGCGGACGCCCCGGTCGGTCATCGCCCGCAACACCGTCGAGGCGATGCAGTCCGGGATGCTCTTCGGGATGGCCGCCATGGTCGAGGGCCTGGTCGCACGGATGGTCGCCCAGCTGGTGGCCGACACCGGTGTGGCCTCCGGCGACGTCGCCGTCGTGGCGAGCGGATATCTGGCCGACCTGGTCACCGACGAATGCGGGTGCTTCACCGCGTACGACCCGTGGCTGA
>Ga0164243_10011838_pt1 | contig 12411 bp, 9 predicted proteins | sample OricompcompostOP_FD_108781 | JGI IMG/M metagenome (GOLD analysis project Ga0164243, IMG submission 108781) | Organic Plus compost microbial communities from Emeryville, California, USA - Original compost - Organic plus compost (OP) | ecosystem: Engineered > Solid waste > Mixed feedstock >...
AGCAACGGGTAAGCTCCGGCGTCAGGCCGAGCGATCATGCTGCTTAAAAGCTCCTCCTGATAGTGCTGCTGAAGGTCTTCAAGAGCCGTATCAAATGCTGGATATTCCTGCTGCAAGAAGCGAAAGAGTTCGATTCTGGGAGTGCTGCCGTGGTAGTCAACCGTGACCAGAAGATCAACGATATGGTCCACAATGGCGGGATCGTCGCTGATGTTGTGCTTGCGGGTGAAGGCGGTGGCCCAGTGACGGATCACCTCTTCCCATGCATACATGGTGTCGTCAAAGTCAAAGAGAATGCCTTTCATGCCGGTTGGTAGTGTGATATGTGCCTGCTTTTCTGTAGAAATACTCATATTCTCCTTTGCAATGATGAAAAAAATGAAAGTAAGTGCATAAAAAAGTGGGGATCTGCTGTTATCATACAATCACTTTGGGAAGCAGGCAAGGGGGCTGTGTTTTCTTGTAGTACCGTCCTGTCATACCACCTGGTTCAATGTATGCTTGCTATGGAACCAAATAACGAAGCGGGAATAGATCTCCTCTTCTCGCTGTTCTTATAAGTAGATTGAGTAATTGTCGTTTTGACACTTTTATCCGGGAGGGGGTAAAGAAAGAGATGTTGACTTTTCTTATGACATTCGCCGTCTTCGCGCTGTTTGGTCTGATTGCTTATCATTTCGGGGTTGATAGCAGGGATGGGTTGAATAGTCCCGAGTGGGAGCGCCGCTATGCATGGAGCCTGGCGCAGCGCTGATCGCGCGAGTGGAGCCGCGCCGTTCCTTCGAGAGAGGGAGCGTGACGCGGCTCTTCTGTTTGGGCGCTAATTATCTTCATCGAGGGAGAAGGTATGATGTCCTGCCGGGCAATAGTATTGCAGGTCCCCATCTTCGTCGGTATCGGGCATGCTCTCTGTTTCGGGATCTACCAGTAAAATAGCTTCTTCCTGATCGTAAGGGCAAGTCTGGTATTTAATTTGCTCAACGTTCATGTTATACTCCTCTTTCGCTCCGGTAGTCATGCTGACCGGAGTTTCTTTTGTCCTTCTTTTCTATGTAGTGGCTTTGATGCTTGATAAAAGAGGAGGGAAGCGCGATTCGGGCCCTATCGTTTCGTATCTCCTCACTTCTATCAATGACTCTATATTGTCTTTTTGGGTTCTTCAATATCTGGTACCAAAGTAGGCGGGAAGTACTGTATCACTACGCTATTTGAAGTAGACTACAATGAGGATAGAGCGTCTTGCTTGCGGGAAAAAATGGAGCCTGTTAGAATGGCTCAGGCAAAGAAAAACGGGGAGATCTCGATGACATATCGTTTTACGCAGGAAAAGCAGGATTACTCGGACCTTGCAACCGGACGTGTGCTGTACAGCGTGCCCGGCAGGGTGGCGTTTCCGGTACGCCTGGCAAGCGAGCTGTTTCAACGTTGCCTGAGCCTCTATCAACAGCGCGGAGGCACAACACCCTGTGTGTTGTATGATCCCTGCTGTGGCGGGGCTTCGCTGCTGGTCAGCGTGGGCTTTTTACATGGAAGCAAACTTTCAGCCGTGATCGGTTCGGACGCGGACCCTGATGTGTTGCCGCTTGCGGAGAAGAACCTTGCGCTGTTAACCCCTCAGGGCCTGGAACAGCGGATTGCGCAGCTTCAGACGCTTTATCAGGAGTATGGCAAACCCTCGCATGCTGAGGCATTGGAGAGCGCATACCGCTTGCAGCGCCAGTTGATGCCGTTGACCATTGGACTGTTTCAAGCTGATGTCATGCGACCGCTCGACCCGACACGCTTTCCAAAGTCGGTTGATCTGGTGATGGTCGATCTGCCCTATGGTCAGCATACTGGTTGGTTGCATGCTTCCGCCGCACAGGACCCTGCGACCGCGCTGCTGGACTCCCTGCGCTCCATACTCTCGCCCGCTGCGGTTGTCGCTCTGATTACGACGAAGCAACACAAAGTAGTACATGAGCAGTTTCGGCGCCTGGAACAGTTCAGTATTGGCAAGCGGCGCATCCTGCTCTGTGCGTCTGAAACCTGAGAGGTGAGCGTATGAATTCTGGCTGGCGAGGTCGTTGTTACGAGGATTTTACGGTTGGCGATGTCTATCAGCACGCGCTCGGGCGGACGATCAATAGCACCGACAACACATGGTTTACGCTGTTGACCATGAACTCCAACTCGCTGCACTTTGACCGCCACTATGCGGCCCAGACCGAGTTCAAGCGGCCCCTGGTGGATTCGACGTTTACGCTTGCGCTGGTGACGGGGCTGTCGGTTGCCGATATCTCGCAAAACGCGATCAATCTGGGATGGGATGCGGTGCGGCTTCCCGCGCCTGTATATGAGGGCGATACACTCTATGCACGAAGTGAGATTCTCTCGAAGCGCGAGTCACGGTCCTATCCCGAGCGGGGCATTGTGCAGGTTAAGACGGTGGGTTTCAATCAAAACGGGGTGGTGGTAATCGAGTTTCAGCGAACGATTATGGTCTACAAGCGGGCTTATCTGCCCGAGCTACCCACACCGAAGCCGCGTGAGCCGCGTCAGGATGGCTAAGAGCAGGGATGCTTGACAGAAATAAAGTTTCATTTTAGAATTGAAGTATGAAACTTTGTGCCGAAGGCGTCCGCTGAAAAAGGAAAGGAGTTCCCCATGTCTTTCTCGTTCATCCAGATCACCGACCATCATCTAGGCGAAACCGAAGCCTCTTTGCTTGACGGCTACGCAACTGCCCATGCGTTTCGCAAGGTGATGCGGCATATTGCTGAGCATACCGCTGTACATGTTGATTTCCTTGTCTCGACCGGTGATCTGGTGGATGATCCTTCCGAGGTCTCCTACCGCAACCTGTGCCAGATGCTTGAGCTTCAGCCAGCACAGCAAGCGCCGGGACCGGCTCTGGTCTCGATAGAGGGTTTGCAGCGCTTCCCCATGTATTTCTTGCCCGGAAACCACGACGATCGGGAAAATTTCTTCCGTCATCTTTTCCCCGGAACACCGCCTGTGCCGCATATGAACGCACGCTTTGAGCATAAAGGGGTGCAGTTCCTCTGCCTGGATTGGGGGCCGAGGGGAAAAGCGGTGCCCCATCAGGATACACTGGAGTTTCTCGCACAATCGTTACAGCATTCTATGCCGACCATACTGCTGATGCATCACCATATTCTCCCTGTTGGGAGTCGCTGGATAGATTCGTATCTGCCCGACGATTTCCGCGCCTTCTGGAAGCTGCTCGACGGACACCAGATTCTCGGGATCTTCTACGGCCACACGCATGTGACTTCAGAAAAGCTGGTAGCGAATATTCCTGTCTATGGGCTGCGTTCCACGGCGATGCAGTTTACCCTTACTGATCCACCAGTGCCCTGTGCGCAGCCGCTCCAGTATCGCCTGGTGACGGTACAGGATGGTTTTTTGACAACCCGACTCTTTGAGATTCCCCTGTAGGCATGCGGCGGGGTGGTCCGCCCCTTGACAGAAGAGATTAGGGCATGCTAATATCTGAGTAGAAAGGTAGGAATTAAATCGGGAGCTCGCCAGGCTGCCGAGCAGGGGTATAAGACACGATGTGAGATACGGTTTTGCTGCTCATTGTCGCTACCTTGAAGCCAGTAACCAGCGGTTATTGGCTTTCTTTTTTTGATAGTTCTCTTTTATGTGGCGCATGCTACAATGGTGAAGATAACACGATTGATCTCAATCTAGTATTTCACGAGGAGCGCAATGACAACACATGTATTGCCCCATTGGGACATGACCCCCATTTTCCCGTCTCTCGATTCTCCTGAGTTTGAGCGCGGCTTTCAGGAGGGCCGGGATGCGATTCTTGATCTCGTGCGCCTCTTTGATCAGCATCAGGTGACTGAACAGCCGGTCAGTGCCGAAATTAACGATACAGTTGTTCAGAGCTTTGAAGCGATCATAGAACGCTATAATGCCGTTCTTGAGCAGATAGAGACGCTTGGAACCTATATTGCCTGCTTTGTTGACACAAACTCACAAAATACGCTTGCACAGGCAAAGCTCAGCGAAATGCATCAAGCGACAGTCTATCTGGCGCAGCTTGGCACTCGCCTGACTGCCTGGCTCGGGGCGCTGGATATCGATCAGTTGATGCAGCGCTCGGAGGTTGCGCGCCAGCATGCTTTCTTGCTGCGGCAAGCAAAGGTGCAGTCACAGCATCTGATGTCATCGGCCGAAGAGATCCTGGCCTCTGAGCTGAACGTTAGCGGTGGCACGGCCTGGGGACAGCTTCACAGCAATCTGACCTCACAGATTATGGTGCCGCTGACACTGAACGGCGAGACCAAAGAATATCCCATGAGCGAGATTCGCAACTTCGCCTATCATCCAGAGCGCGAGGTGCGCCGCAGGGCCTATGAAGCCGAGCTAGCCGCCTGGGAGCGTTCGGCCTTGCCGCTGGCCGCTGCCATGAACAGCATCAAGCATGAGACGAATGTCCTGTCGCAGAAGCGCCACTGGGAATCCCCGCTTGACTCGACCCTGTTCATGAACAGCATCGATCGTCAGACGCTTGACGCGATGATGACCGCTGCTCGCGATTCGTTCCCCGATTTTCGGCGCTATCTTCAGGCGAAGGCACGGCTGCTCGGGCTTGAGAAGCTGGCCTGGTACGATATTTCTGCACCGGTTGGCAAAAGTGAACGCGTCTGGTCATATGATGATGCGGCCTCCTTTATCGTTGAGCAGTTTGGTGCGTTCTCCGCGAAGCTCTCCGACTTTGCCGCTCGCGCCTTCCGCGAACACTGGATCGATGCCGAGCCGCGCCCGGGCAAGGTTGGCGGTGCGTATTGTGCCGAGATTCGGAAGGGTGAGTCGCGCATTCTGGCGAACTATACACCGTCCTATGATGGCATGTCGACGCTGGCGCACGAGCTCGGCCACGGCTATCACAATCTGAATCTGGAACATCGAACCGCGCTTCAGGCGATGACTCCGATGACGCTTGCTGAGACGGCCAGTATCTTTTGCGAGACCATCGTGCGCAATGCGGCCCTGCGCAATGCAGGCAAGCAAGAGCAATTGATGATTCTGGAAGCCTCGCTCCAGAACTCGTGTCAGGTGGTGGTCGATATCACCAGCCGCTTCCTTTTTGAGCAGGGCGTCTTCGAGAAGCGGCTTCAGCGCGAGCTCTCGATTGAGGAGTTGAACGAGCTGATGCTTGAGTCGCAGCGTCAGACCTATGGCGATGGCCTCGACGAGTCGCTGCTGCATCCATACATGTGGGCCGTGAAGGGGCACTATTACAGCACTGGCTTGCCGTTCTACAATTACCCGTATATGTTCGGGCTGCTCTTCGGGCTCGGGCTCTACGCGCAGTATCAGCGTGACCCGGAGACCTTCAAGCGGGGCTATGATGAGCTACTCTCGTCGACCGGCATGGCTGATGCGGCGGAACTGGCGCAGCGCTTCGGGATCGACATTCGGAGTGAAGCGTTCTGGCGCTCAAGCCTCGATATGGTTCGCCAGGATATTGACGAGTTCGAGCGTCTGGCGCGTGAGGCGTGATGATATCCATCATAATCTGATGTTATAGGGCCGGGAGAGCACTTCCCGGCCTGCTTGATTACTCGGCCCTCTCGCCAAGCGCGAAGAGCGACATCACCTGTTTCTCCTTTGCAGAGGGGGAGAAAAAGGTAATAACTTCATTATCGTAGTATTCCAGTCCGGTCGCGCCAAGGCCAAGCGCCGCCGCCGCAAGCTGTGCATTGCCGCTGAAGATGCCGCTCTCAAGCTGGGCGACGCGATAGCCCCGGTTGCCGTCACGGATCAGCAGCTCTTCCAGCGCTATCAGGCTGTAGACTGAGACTGCTGCCTCACCGCCGGACTTCTGATCGAACGCAAGGTGCGTAGCGTCCTTCCGGAAATCGCCCTCTTTGAGCAGCTCGAGCGCTTTCTGCTCGGGATGCAGGATATACGCTCCGGGCTTCAGGTCGCTCACGTTGTTGACCAGCAGGTAGATGTCGTTCAGTGGGCGGCCTGCGGGGTCGAAGCAGTCAGCGTTGGGCAGATGAAGCGCATTCAGCAGGATTGTTGAGAGCTTCTCGAAGCTGAGCGGTTGCTGTGCGAAGCGATGCGCCGAACTGCGCTGCTGAATGACCTGCTCGATCGGTGCGGTTGGCCAATCATCGAGCGGCATCGGGCGCAGCGGGATCAAGGTACCCTCAGGGGCGGCATGTGGCGGGAATGGAGCCTCCGCGTCGCGCCATGTCGCGCTTTCCTCGCCTGTTGAGAACAGTGTGGCCTCATGTATATCCTCGATCAGCGGGTATTCCTCTTCCTTCGGGGAAAGTGGCTCGGTCGGTAGCTCAAGCTCCTCGATGACGGGCGCGTTTCCTGGTTCCTCTGCGGTGGCTCCAAGCGCCGCCAGACTGATCGCTGCCTCGCGATAGCCATCGATAGCAAGCAAGCTGTTCACGATATCGTCGGCAAAGCTTTCAATGAGCTTGAATGGCAGCTCGGCAGAGGTCGCGACGGCGTGAAGATTCGCGAGGAGCGTGCCGTTATCCCAGAACGTATGGCGATAGGTACGCGGTCCGAACTTGCAGGAGTTGCGCCAGAAGGTGTCAGTGAAGATGGCAAGCACGGGAGCATGCGCAACCGCCGTCTCGTTGCCGGTTGCTTCGAGCAGGACACGCCGAAAATCTCCGCTTCTCAGGCGGCGCAAGCTGTGATCGTGTGCGCCATAGTGATAGACTCCGGCTGGCAGGTCCGCCAGATCGCCACAGACAAGGTAAAGCTCAAAGTGATAGAGCCCTCCGGTACAGGCGGCTGCTCGCTTCTCTTCGTCTGGCCTGGTCAGCCCGCTGGTATAGTAACAGAGGCGGGCAAGCGTCTGAAGATCGGGAACGCGGTTTGCCGCCTGTTCCGAAGCGGCGACCGCCTGAAGTGCCGATATTGAGCCAGATGCAAGCTGTTTGGGCAACGCGATCGGTTCAAGCGAGGTATACTTTTTGTAGAGCAAGGGCTGTTGCTTCGGGTTGTATTCGGAAACGGCGAGCTGGTCGCCTGGAAAATAGCTTGAGACCGCATGATAGGCGAGCGCGGCCCGATAGTTATATTCACTCATAGTGAGATGATCCTTTTCTGTGAGATAGGTACTGTTTCGGACATCTTCATTATATACTGCTTTCCGGTCAGCGTGTTACAATACAAGGTGTACGCCCGAGTTCTCGGGAAAGAATCCCGCATGTAAGGAGTGCATATTGTATGACGACAGCGCACACGTTGCCGCGTTGGGACCTGACAACCATTTATCCTGGCCTTGACTCCCCCGAGTTTACCGCTGACTTCCAGCAGCTTGCTCGTTCTGTTGACGAACTGGCTGCCCTCTTTGACACGTACGGTGTGAATGGGGGGGTGACAGCGCCGGTTGATGAGACGCTGGTGCAGCACTTTGAAGAGATTATTAAGCGCTATAACGCGATTCGTGATGCAGCGCGTACCCTGGTGGTCTATATTACCAGCCATGTGAACACGAACTCGCGTGATACAACCGCGCAGGCTCGCTACAGTGAGTATAGCCGAACCGGCACGAAGCTCTATCAGCTCTCAACGCGCCTGACTGCCTGGATCGGTTCACTGGAGGTTGAGGAGCTTATCAAGCGCTCTCAGGTGGCCGCTGACCATGCCTATGCGCTGAGAACAGCGAGCAAGGAAGCAAAGCACTTGATGTCGCCCGCTGAAGAGGTGCTGGCTTCCGAACTGAATCTGAGCGGTGGGGCCGCGTGGAGCCGCCTGCATGGCAATATCGCTTCACAGATGCGGGTGTCGCTGGAGCTGGCCGGCGAGTCGAAAGAGTACCCTATGAGCGCCATTCGCAACTTCGCCTTTGAGGCGGATCGTGAGGTGCGTCGTAAGGCCTACGAGGCCGAGCTAGCCGCCTGGGAGCGCGTAGCCTTGCCGCTGGCTGCTGCCATGAACAGCATCAAGCATGAGGTCAATGTGCTCTCACAGAAGCGCAACTGGGAGACGCCACTCGACGCGTCTCTGTTCGCCAACAGCATTGATCGCCAGACACTTGACGCGATGATGTCCGCGGCTCGTGCCTCATTCCCCGATTTTCGGCGCTATCTGCGGGCAAAGGCACGGCTGCTCGGGCTTGAGAAGCTGGCCTGGTATGACCTGTTTGCGCCGGTGGCACGAGAAAGCCGCACCTGGCATTTCGAGGAAGCGGCGGCCTTTATTGTCAAGCAGTTTGGCACCTACTCGCCACGGCTTGCCGGTCTGGCTGAACGCGCTTTTCGAGAGGGCTGGATTGATGCCGAGCCGCGCCCGGGCAAGCGTGACGGCGCCTACTGTACCTCGCTGCGTGCTGATGAATCGCGCATTCTTGCCAACTTTAAACCGGCCTATGGTGGCATGAGCACGCTGGCGCACGAGCTCGGACATGCCTATCATAACTTCAACATGGTGCATCGCACGCCATTGCAGCGCGGGCACCCGATGACGCTTGCCGAGACGGCCAGTATCTTCTGCGAAACGATTATCAAGCAGGCGACGCTTGCCGAAGCAGATAAGCAGGAGAAGCTGGCAATCCTGGAAGCCTCGCTTCAGGACTCATGTCAGGTGGTGGTCGATATCACCAGCCGCTTCCTTTTTGAGCAGGGCGTCTTCGAGAAGCGGCTTCAGCGCGAGTTGTCTGTGGGTGAGCTCAATGAGCTGATGCTTGAGTCGCAGCGTCAGACCTATGGCGATGGCCTCGACGAGTCGCTGCTGCATCCGTACATGTGGGCTGTGAAGGGGCACTATTACAGCACTGGCCTCTCCTTCTACAATTACCCGTATATGTTCGGTCTGCTCTTCGGGCTCGGGCTCTATGCCTACTATCAGCGTGACCCGGAGACCTTCAAGGCGGGCTATGATGAGCTACTCTCGTCAACCGGCATGGCTGATGCGGCGGAACTGGCGCAGCGCTTCGGGATCGACATTCGGAGTGAAGCGTTCTGGCGCTCAAGCCTTGATATCATCCGCCAGGATATTGACGAGTTCGAGCGTCTGGCGCGTGAGGCGTAGAGCGTATCTATCATAACCTGATGTCAATCAAAAGGGCCGGGAGAGCGCTTCCCCGGCCTACTTGACTTCTTCGCTTTGGTATGTCATAACAGGGGAAAAATGACGCATGGAGAGCTCTCGATATGATCTTGAAACGGCTCAGGCTGCTGCTCTGGCCGCTGGCTGTGCTTGTCCTGCTTGCTTTGAACTGGCTCTGTGCGCAGCAGGCGCTCCCCATAGAGCTGACGGTGCAGGGACAGACGAAGACGTTGCATGCCGGCAGTACAACACTCAATCTGGGGGTGCCCGGCAAGCCGCGAGAGCTGGAATTGGTGCGCTATGATCCGCTGGTGCACGAATATCAGCTTGATGGCAGTGATAGCACGAATAACTTCTCGCTTGATGTCAACTATCTGCGCCACATCTCTTCTTCCCCGTATTATCGCTTCTATGCCTGGATGCGCGGCCTCGATGATCTGAGTCGGTGGCGTGATCTTGAGGTGCGAGCTGGCGAGCGAACGCTTGTCTCGAAGTCCTGGCCCGGCAACGGAGAGCGGATCACCCTGCCTCAGAACGGCTCGTATAGCGTGCGCTTGCAGTGGCAGCTTCCAGAGACGCCGCGCCAGTTGAATCTGTGGCTTGATGACGGCTCGGTGTTGCATATCATCCTGAATCGTAATGATCGCTTCCTTGCTGTCACGGAGGATTCACCGACGAGCGGACCGGATCAGGAGCTTGCTCGCGTCTTTTTTCCCGAGGATCCCGGGCCGTTTGTGGCCATGAACCTGAGCACGGTCGTTCGCTCGCTGTTGTGGGCGGTGATCCTGCTTGGCGGGGTGCTCTTGCTTGAGCTTGGGCTTGGCTGGTTGCTGCGCTGGTTCCCACAGCGAGAGCGGAAGGCATGGCGGCTGTTCTCCTGGTCGTCTGCTCTCACGAAGGCGCTGCACCCGCTCGTTTTATTGCTTCTGCTCGGGTCATTTCTGTTTGTCTCCTGGATCGCGCTTGTGCAGTATCACGCGATGCCGCATATTTTTGATGCCAGCGCCTATTATTTCGCCGCCAAAACCTACGCCCAGGGACGGCTTTTCGCGCCTGAGCCGCCGGTTCCCGAGAGCTTCCCGGGCCCATTTATGGTGCAGCTTGCGGGAAAGTGGTTCGCTCAGTATCCGCCGGGAACAGCGCTGACTCTGACGCCGGGCTTCTGGCTTGGTGTGCCGTGGCTTGTTGAGCCGCTTTTAGGGACACTGGCCTTGCTCGGTATTGGATTGATTGCGGCGCGGCTCTTCAATCGGCGGGTAGCTTCGCTGGCGGTGTTGCTCGGGGCGCTCTCGCCCTTTTATAGCTATCTGGCTGCAAGCTACATGAGCCATACCATCGCGCTCTTTTATCTAGTGTGGGGGATCTGGGGTGTGGTGCGTTATGCGCAGGGCGGCAGAATGTGGAGCCTGGTGCTTGGGCTGTTCTCGTTCGGCATGCTGGCTTTGACGCGTGATCTGGTGGGCTTGCTCTGCATCGGGCTGGTCGTTCCCGGGCTTGTCTGGCTGCTCTGGAATCGACTCGGGCGCGATTGGTATGCATGGTCATTGCCGCTGGTCTGGATGGGAAGCGTGGTGATCCTCTTCCTGACGATTTCGCTTGTCATCAATATAATTCTTACCGGGAATATGCTGTTGCCGCCGAGGCAACTTTTCTTTGCCGGTGATCGTTTTGGTTTTGGCGAGGGGATCGGATTTTATGGCAAGCACACGCTGGCGGCGGGGCTGGTCAACCTGGACGAGTTGCTCACGAGCCTCGCGCTTGATCTCTATGGCTGGCCGTTTTACTGCACCTTTGCGCTGTTGCTGGTGCCGTTTCTGGCGAGGCGTGCGAAGCTGCTCGACTGGTATTGTCTGGCCTGTGGAGCCGTCTTGATCGGGGCGTATGTCGGCTATTTCTATCATGGTATCTATCTTGGTCCGCGCTATCTCTACGAGTCGTTGCCGTTCTTGCTGATGCTGACAGCTCGCGGGATCGTTGTATTGATCGAGCTGGCGAAGGAGCTGCGGGTGCGTCTGAAGCTGGCTCAGTGGGGAAGCGGTGCCGTTACGGTGGTGCTGGTTCTGCTCCTGCTGGCCTGCAATCTGGGCTATTACCTGCCGCGCCAGATCGAGCGCTACACCAATTACAACGGCTTTCCGGTCGGGCAAAGACTGGATCTCGATACACTCTATCATCCCAACATACATAACGCGCTCATTATTATAAATGATGTATTACTCTATCAAAATGTGCTGTTTCCGCTCAATGATCCCGGGTTACAGGGCGATGTGATCTACGCCTGTGCGTCTGATTCGAGTAAGGTAGAGAGCCTGCGCAAGGCCTTTCCTCAACGAGATCTGTATATGGTGACGGTCGGCACTGATGGGCGTGTTTATTATAGCAGGCTGGATAGCAGCCGACCGAAAATGGAGCTTCGGGACTGATCTGTATGCTTGTCGTCTGTTTGCCGACTATGATATAGTAGAGAACAATGAATGGTAATGGGGCTTGCCACGTCTCCTGAGTTGTAACAGGGAACTCATTAGAAAAGAAGGATAAGACGAAACCGCGCATTGCGCTGATAGCTCCTGCAAAACGGGGAAGCAGGGGCTTTTTTTGTTTCCCTCCGCCATGTTGTATCATCAAAACAAGGGAGTTGTTTGATTTGTATGACGTTTGCATCACTCTTGCTGACAGGCGGCGTCGGGCTTGCTGGCGCTCTGGGAGCCGTGGCGCGTTATCTGCTTGGTAGTTTCATCTCGGAGCATACTTCTTCCGCTTTCCCTTCTGGCACACTGATCATCAATGTCAGTGGCGCGTTTGTGATCGGTCTGATCTTTGCTTTTACTTCGCGTGGATTTCTCAGCGCGGCGACACAAACCGTGCTTGCAACTGGCTTCCTGGGCGGCTACACGACGTTCAGCACCATGAGTTGGGAGGCGTTCCAATTGATGAGAGGGGCGCTGCCTCGTGGCCTGCTCTATCTTGGCCTGACATACGTGCTCGGGCTTGGCGCGGAGATCCTGGGCCTGCTGGTGGGGAGGGCGCTATGAGAACACGTGCGTTGCTGGCGGTCTTTTGTGGCGGCTTCTGTGGCACGCTGGCCCGCTATCTGGTGGTAACGGTGCTTCAGGCGCATGGCTGGCCGTATGACATTCTGTTCGCGAACCTGACGGGGGCCTTGCTGTTTGCCTGTTTGACGCTGCTTGCTGACACAACCGACCTGATTGGCCCGACGCGCCGGCTGGTGTTGATGACTGGCTTCTGTGGTGCATACACGACCTTTAGCAGCCTTGCCCTGGGAGATGTGCAGCTCTTCGAGCGTGGGCAATGGCTTCCCGGGCTGCTGTACCTTGTGGTCAGCGTGATAGGTGGTCTGCTGGC
>Ga0164243_10011840_pt1 | contig 12409 bp, 10 predicted proteins | sample OricompcompostOP_FD_108781 | JGI IMG/M metagenome (GOLD analysis project Ga0164243, IMG submission 108781) | Organic Plus compost microbial communities from Emeryville, California, USA - Original compost - Organic plus compost (OP) | ecosystem: Engineered > Solid waste > Mixed feedstock >...
CGCCAGCCCCGCGACGCGGCGGAAGGCGGTGGAAAACACGCCCTGGTTCGCGAAGCCGAGGTCGTAGGCGATCATCTTCAGCGGCTGGTCCGTCTCGATCAGCAGGCGGCGGGCCTGTTCCATGCGCTTGGCCTCCACCCAGGCGCGCACGGTCAGTCCCGTGGTGTCGCGGAACAGCGCGGTCAGCCGGCGCGGGCTCATGCCGAGCAGCTTGGCGAGCGTGCCGATGGTCGGCGCGCTGCGCGGGAAAGCGTCCACATATTCGTCCAGCCGGCGGAGCTGCGCCGCGCTCAGCCGACCGGATCGGCGGGTTTCGCAGATGCGGTCGGCGTGGAGGAAGCGGCCCAGCTCGGCCAGCGTGGCCAGCCCCAGCCCTTCGATCAGCGTCTCGGTGGCGAAGCCGGGCGCGCGCAGCTCGTCCGCCATTCGCCGCAGCATGATATCGATGGCGCCGCCGGTCGTTCCGCCCACGTCCAGCGTCGCCAGCAGCCGTCCGCGGCTCCAGCCCTCGCCGATGTCGGTCACCTCGTCGAACAGGTCGCGATCGAACAGGCAGGTCACGGTCATGGGATGGCCGCCGTCGCCCCGGAACTGGCATCCCGCGCCGGCCGGGGTGAAGACGATATTACCCAGCCCGCTATAGTCGGCGCCCGATCCTTCATAGCGGCCGAGCCGCTCCACCGGATAAGGCGGCAGCATCATGCTCACCACCGGCTGCGTCTCGATCACCCTCATCTCAACGGGCGAAGGCAGGTTGTAACGGCGCAGCTGCACGGCGATGCCGCCCGCGCGCGCCTCCTTCAAGGTCGTCCAGTTGGTTTGCGCCATCACCCGCCTCTCGCTCCGAAGGATGACAATGAACGGCCGGTTCGGCCCCGCTTTGCGTTTTATCCGGCCCGGTTTGCGCAGCATAGGCGCATCGGGCTGCCTCGCGCAACGCACCCGTTCCTCGGATTGACGGCCGTTCTGGTAAAATTGTCCTGATATGCCGTCTGGCTGTCGTTTAACCGGCGCCTCGGGCTCGCCTAATCTCGTCCCGCCGCCGAACCCCGGTGAACAGGCGGTGGGCGAGAGGAAGGCCCAGATGCTGAATTACGATCCGTTCGATTACGCGCTGCACGACGACCCTTATGCCACCTATCGCCGGCTGCGGGACGAGGCACCCGTCTTCCACAATGAGAAGTTCGGCTTCTGGGCGCTGTCCCGCTATGACGACTGCCAGACGGCGGTCCGCAATTTCGGCCTCTTCTCCAGCGCGCAGGGCACGACGCTGGAGCCGATCAAGGCCGAAGTGCCGACGCTGATCAACGCCGATCCGCCGGTGCACACCAAGATGCGGCACCTGATCGCCGGCATGTTCACGCCCGCGAAGGTCGCGGTGCTGGAAGCGGACGTGCGGGCGTTGGCGGGCGAGCTGCTGGCGCCGCACCGCGACTCCGGCCGCATCGACATCATCACCGATTTCGCCGCCAAATTGCCCATGGCGATCATCTCCCGCCTGCTCGGCTTCCCCAAGGCGGACGAGGACATGCTGCGCGGGCTGACCGACACCGTCGTCCATCGCGACGAGGGCGTGTTCGAGATGCCGGACGAAGGCATGCATGCCTCGATCAAGCTCTACGGCTATTTTGCCGAGGACATGAAGCGCCGCGCCGCCGGACCGCCGCGCGACGACATCATCGCGGCGCTGATGGACGCGGAACGATCGGGCGCGCTGAGCCATGAGGAAGTGCTGGGCTACATCTTCATCCTGTCGATCGCGGGCAACGAGACCACGACCAAGCTGATCGGCAACATGATCTTCCAGCTCCACCGTCATCCGGACCAGCTCGCGCTGCTGCGCGCCGAGCCGGAGCTGCTGCCGTCCGCGATCGAGGAGACGATGCGCTATGACGGGCCGACGCAGATGATGGCGCGCACCGCGACGCGCGACATAGCGCTGCATGGCCGGACCATCCCGGCGGGGGCCAAGGTGGCGCTGCTGTTCACCTGCGCCAATCGCGACGAACGCAAATATGAGGATGCGGAGGTCTATGACGTCCGGCGCAATCCCCGCGATCATCTCGGCTTCGGCGGGGGGCTGCACGCTTGTCTCGGCGCGGCGCTCGCCCGGCTGGAGGCGAAGGTCGCGATGGAGGAACTGCTCGCGATGATGGGCGATTTCGCGGTCGAGGAGGCCGGCCTGCAGCGCATGCATTCGCCGCAGGTGCGCGGTTTCACCCATGTGCCCGTCGCCTTCGCCGCCTGAACGGAGCCAGTCCATGCCGAAGATCACCTATGTCCAGCAGGATGGCGAAGCGGTCACCGCCGATGCGCTGCCGCTGATGACCCTGATGGAAACCGCGCTGATGGGCGGCGTCGACGGCATCATCGGCACCTGTGGCGGCATCTGTTCCTGCGCCACCTGCCACGTCTGGGTTGCGCCTGAGTGGGTGGATCGGCTGCCGCCCATGGGGCAGGAGGAAGCCGACATGATCGAGGGCCTCGTCCATCGCCGCCCCGAAAGCCGTCTCGGCTGTCAGGTGCAGGTGGACGAGGCCCTCGACGGTCTCGTGGTGCGGGTGCCGCCCGCCGAATAAGCGGGCGGCTCCGTTCCGCGTCAGCTCTGCTGCGGCGGGGTCTGGCCGCGACGCTCCATCCGGGTCTGGCGCATCTTGTCGAAGGCCGCCTTGCGTTCCTCCGGCGAGATGGTGCCGTCCTTGTTGGTGTCGATGCTGTCGAACCACTGCAGCGGCCTGGCCTGCATCTCGGCGAGCGTCAGCTTGCCGTCCTTGTTGGCGTCGGCCGTGGCGAACATGCCGCCGCCGGGGCCGCCGCGCATCTTGCCGCCCCAATGATGGCCGCGCATGCCCGGGTCGCGACGATGGCCGGGCTTGCCGGCATCGGCCGTCTGCTCCCGCTTCGCCTTGAAGCCCTCGCGGACCTTCGCACGGCCGGCGTCGAACTCCTCGCGGCTGATCGAACCGCTCTTGTCGGTGTCGAGCGCGGCGAAGCGCTTGTCAGCACGCTCCTTCATGCGCGCGTCCATGCCGGCCTTGATCTCGTCCTGCGTTACGAAGCCGTCCTTGTTGAGGTCCATCTTCGCGAACCGCTCCTGGATCTTCGTCTGCAGCTCGGCGCGGGTCTGGGGTCCACGCTGGCCGGGCTGGCCCTTGGGCGCACCCTGCAGCGCCAGCGCCGGGGTCGCCAGCAGGGCGATAACCGAAGCGCCGATTGCGAGCTTCCTGATCATGTCTTTTCCTTTCACTCCGTCGATCGAATCGTGCGGTCTCTTTGCACTGGGCGCTGATTCGCAGGCCGACGTTGCGGCCGGTGTTCGATACTGAAAGCTAGTTTCAGGTGTGACATCTTTGCTGAAACATAGGTGTATCGCGCTTGAACGGAGGCGGGCCGCTGTGGCAGAGCGCGCGCCGCCGGCCGGCCCTTTCGGAGATCGAGATGACGAATGAAGTGAAGCGTGTGGTTCTCGCCTTTTCGGGGGGGCTCGACACGAGCGTCATCCTGAAATGGCTGCAGCAGACCTATGGTTGCGAGGTCGTCACCTTCACCGCCGATCTCGGCCAGGGCGAGGAGCTGGAGCCGGCGCGCGCGAAGGCCAAGCTGATGGGCGTGCCTGACGAGCATATCTTCATCGACGATCTCCGCGAGGAGTTCGTGAAGGATTATGTGTTCCCGATGATGCGCGCCAACGCGCTCTACGAAGGGCTGTATCTGCTCGGCACCTCGATCGCGCGGCCGCTGATCGCCAAGCGCCAGATCGAGATCGCGAAGCAGGTCGGCGCCGACGCCGTATCCCATGGCGCGACCGGCAAGGGCAACGATCAGGTCCGCTTCGAGCTTGGCTATTACGCCCTCTCGCCCGACATCAAGGTGATCGCGCCGTGGCGCGAATGGGATCTCAACTCGCGCACCGCGCTGATCGACTTCGCCGAGAAGCACCAGATCCCGGTGCCGAAGGACAAGCGTGGCGAATCGCCCTTCTCCACCGATGCGAACCTCCTCCACACCTCGTCGGAGGGCAAGGTGCTGGAGGACCCGTGGGAGGAAGTGCCCGACTATGTCTATTCGCGCACCGTGAACCCGGAGGACGCGCCCGACCAGCCGGAAATCATCACCGTGGATTTCGAGCGCGGCGACGGCGTCGCCATCGACGGCGAGGGGATGAGCCCGGCGACCCTGCTGGCGAGGCTCAACGATCTCGGCCGCAAGCACGGCATCGGCCGGCTCGATCTGGTCGAAAACCGCTTCGTGGGCATGAAGTCGCGCGGCATGTATGAGACGCCGGGCGGCACCATCTACCATCTCGCCCATCGCGGGATGGAGCAGATCACGCTCGATCGCGGCGCCGCGCACCTGAAGGACGAGCTGGCGCCGCGCTATGCCGAGCTGATCTACAACGGCTTCTGGTTCTCGCCCGAGCGCGAGATGCTGCAGGCCGCGATCGATCACAGCCAGGAAAAGGTGACCGGCACCGTCCGGCTCAAGCTCTACAAGGGCGGCGTCCATGTCATCGGCCGCAAGTCGCCCCACACGCTCTACAGCGAGAAGGTGGTGACGTTCGAGGACGATGCCGGCGCCTATGACCAGCGCGACGCGGCGGGCTTCATCAAGCTCAACGCGCTGCGCCTGCGCCTGCTCGGCCGTCGCGACGGCCGCTGACGCCCGTCACCCTCTCAGGGGCGGGCGGCATAGCCTTTGCCGCTCGAGCCCGGGGACGGCAGGCAACGTGGCCGCTCCGCCGGCGGCTGGATGGCTTTTGCCCCAATGTCGGGCCGGGCAAGGCCGATGAAGTCGATCGGATAGCTTTCGCAGTCGGCCACGCGCACGCGGCTCTTTTCCAGCGCGTGGAGCAGATGATCGCCCTCGTCATAGACGCTCGCTCCCAGCCGCAGCAGCCAGATCGTCGGCACGCGCCGCGCTTCGGGAGCTTCGGCCAGCGCCCGCAGCCGCTCCGGCGGCAGCGAGACCACGCCCCGGCTGCCCGTGGGATACCAGGCCGCCGGCCCGCCATCGAGCGTCGGCACCGGCGTCGGGATCGGCCGCGTGGCGATGGCAAGGTTCAGGTCGCGCACCGCATAATCGAACGGCAGCGCGCCTTCATTGGGATAGGCCCACACCACGTCGCCCGGCCGATAGCGCTCCTGCAGCCAGCGCACGGCATTGTACCAGTCCTGCATCGGGCCGCCCTGGCGGCGATGCCGGTCGATCAGCGCCATCTGGCTCGCGAGCAGCAGCAGCGCGCCAAGGCCGGCCCAGCGGAGCACGCCGCGCGACGGCGGATGTCCGCCTGCGCCGATCGCCAGCAGCAGCATCGACGGCACGGCCGCCGCGGTCATCGTCCGGACGATGAACACCGGCGTCACCAGCATCGACAGGGTGATCGACGCCAGCACCGGCAGCAGCGCGGTCACGATCAGCGCAGCCGCTATCCGCCGGCCGTCCGGCGATCCAGCCAGCCGGCCGACCGCCAGCAGCGCCAGCAGCGCGCCGGCCGCCATCGCCGGCCAGCCCTGCGCCGCAAAAAGCTCGGCGAGGCGCGGCGTCATGGCGTCGAAGGAGAAATGCAGCCAGGTCGATTTCATCCACATCGGCGCCTGGTCGATCAGGATCAGCAGCCCCGGCAGATAGACGAGCGCGGCGACGGCGTGGCCACCGAGCAACAGCATCCAGTCGCGCCGGCTCAGGCTCCGTCTTGCGATCAGCGCCAGTGCCGCCAGTCCCAGGCTGGCCGCATAGAGCGGGCCGAGATTGTGCAGCCACAGCACCGTCGCCAGGCAGGCGCAGTAAAGGATGAAGGGCGGCAGCGGGATCGCGCCCTGCTCGCCTGTCACCCGCCCGGTGCGGATCAGCGCAAGCAGCGCCGCGCCATAGACCAGGATCAGCACCGGATAGGGCCGCACCTCGCGCGACATTTCGACCAGCGCGGGCGAGAGCGCCGTCAGCAGCAAGGCCGCCGCCATCACCGGCGCCAGCGGCAGCCGCGCCATCCGCGCCGCCTCGCGCGCGGCGAAAGCGGCGACCGGCAGGGTCAGCAGGCCGCAGGTCATGCCCAGCGCCCGCAACGCGCCCAGCGAATCGCCGAACAGCAGCGTCCACAGCCGCAGCAGCGAATAATAAAAGGGCGGATGCGTTTCGTAGAGCGGCACCACATGCCACAGGAAGGCGAAGCCCTTGGCCGCCGCATAGGCGCTATAGGCCTCGTCCAGCCACAGCGGTTCGCGGAGCGTGCCCGCGATGCGGAACCAGGCGGCAGCGGCGATGGTGAGGATCGCGAAGGCGGCGATCGCGAAGCGGCGGGTCAGGGTCACGAAGTCGCGCTCTAATATGTCATCGTGCGGGGTGGAAGCGCTTTGCGGGGCGCGACGCCGGCGGGCGCGTTAACCTGATCTTCGCCGCTCCCGGTGCATGCGCGGGGCGTGCGCCACGAACCGATCGACTTTGCCGGGCAGGGCCGGCCCCCGGCCTTGCCGCCTGCCTCGCCGTGGCGGCGGCGCCTGGCGCTGGGCCTGGTCTGGGCGCTCGTGTCGCTGTGGCTGGTCTGGCGGCGGCGCGACGCGATCGCGATGGGCGCGCTGCCCGACACCGACGACAATCTCCGGCTGCTGCAGGTGCGTCAATGGCTGGCGGGGCAGGGCTGGTTCGATCTCCGCCAATATCGGCTCGATCCGCCGCTCGGCGCGGACATCCACTGGAGCCGGCTGGTCGATCTGCCGCTGGCCGCGATCATCCGCCCGCTGACGCCGCTCGTCGGGCAGGGGACGGCCGAAACATTCGCCGCCACGGTGGTGCCGTTGCTGGCTCTGCTCGTCGCCATGGCCGCCGTCGCAGCGATCGCGCGGCGCGCCGTCGCTCCGGGCGCCTGGCTCTGGGCGGTGCTGATCCTGCCGCTGGCAGGCCCGGTGACGGCGATGCTGTCGCCGCTGCGCATCGATCATCACGGATGGCAGATCGCCGCGCTGCTGGTGATGCTGGCCGGCCTCGTCACGCCCCGCCGGGCGGCCGGCGGGGCGGCAGCGGGCCTCGCCATCGCCGCCAGCCTTGCGATCGGCGTGGAACTGCTTCCCTTTCTCGCGCTGGGCGTGCTGGCCGCCGCATTGGGCTGGGTCGCCGATCCGCGGGAACGGGTGCGCCTTGGCGCGCTGGCCGCCTCGCTCGCCATCGGTATCGTCGTCGGGCTGCTCGCCTTCATCCCGCCGCCGGCGCGATTCGGCTTCGGCTGCGATGCGCTGACGCTCGCCTGGGCCGCGCCGATCCTGGTCGGCTGCACCGGCCTCGCGATCGCGACGATGCTCCCGCCCGCCGGCCGCACCGCACGCGCGGCGGCGCTGCTCACCGTCGGCCTTCTCGCCGGCCTTACCTTGCTCGGGCCGACCGGCGCCTGCCTGGTCGACCCCTACCGGGCCGTCGATCCGCGCGCGCGCCGCCTGTGGCTCGCCATCGTCACCGAAGCGCAGCCGCTGTTCCGGCAACCGACCGAAACCTTGCTGGCGGCGCTGGTCCTGCCGCTCACCGGCCTCGCGGGCACGATGCTGATGCTGCGCCGCCAAGGCCCGACGCGCGTCTGGCTCACCCTGTTGGCCCTGTCGGCCGGCGGCATCGTGCTGATGCTGCTGCAGACCCGCGCGGGCGTCGCGGCACAGGCTCTGGCGGTGCCGGGGGCGGCCGCGCTCGGCTGGCTGGGCCATCGCCGCATCGCTGCGTCGGCTTCGCCGGTCGTGCGCGTGCTCGGCACGGTCGCGCTGTTCCTGCTCGCCACCGGCCTCGCGATCCGCCTTGCGGTCGGCATCGGCTTTGCCCGCCCGCCCGCCGATCCCGCCGGGGCGAAGGCGACGGCCGCCTGCATGCGCCCCGATGCGCTGGCCGCGCTCGATGCCGTCCCCGCCGCGACGGTCCTCGCCCCGCTGGACATGACGCCCGCGCTCGTCCTGCACAGCCATCATGACGGTATCGCCGGCCCCTATCACCGCAACGGCGCGGCGATCGCCGACCTGATGACCGCCTGGGCGGGCGACGACATGACCGCGCGCAGCATTCTCGGCCGTCATCATGCGACGCTGGTCGCGATCTGCGGCGCGCCGGCGGAGGGCAACGTCTATGCCCGGCGCGCGCCCGACGGCCTCTATGCCCGCCTGCGGCGCGGGGACGCGCCCCGCTGGCTGCGGCCGGTGCCGCTCGCCGGCACGCCTTGGATGGTCTGGCATGTGGCGGACTGAGGTGATTTCTCCGCTTGCGGCCCAGGCCATGCGGAGAATAATGGCGCGCGCATGACTGCCCCGTCCGTCCCGGATTCCAGAGCATGGTGGGCCGACTGGCGCTATGCGATCGCGCTGGTGCTGCTATGCGCGGTGCCGCTGCTCTATCCGCCGCTGCCGCCGCTCACCGACGTGCTCGGCCATCTCGCGCGCTACCATGTGCAGCTTGCGCTCCACAGCTCGCCCTATCTTTCGCGCTATTTCGGCTTTGAATGGGCGCTGCTCGGCAATCTCGGCGTCGATCTGCTGGTCGTCCCGCTTTCCAAGATCTTCGGGCTGCAGCTTTCGGTGAAGCTGATCGCGCTCGCCGTGCCGCCGATGATGGCCGCCGGCCTGCTGCTGACCGCGCGGGAAGCGCATGACCGCATCCCGCCCACCGCCGCTTTCGCGCTGCCGCTCGCCTTCGGCTATCCGTTCCAGTTCGGCTTCCTCAATTTCGCGCTGTCGATGTCGCTCGCCTTCCTGGCCTTCGCGCTGTGGTTGCGGCTGGACCGCGCCGGGCGCCGGAACCTGCGTGCGGCGCTGTTCGTGCCGATCGGCTGCCTGATCTGGCTCGCGCACATCTATGGCTGGGGGGTGCTCGGCCTGCTCGTCTTCTCGGCGGAGCTGGTGCGCGATCGGGGACAGGGCGGCAGTCGTTTCCACGCCATCTGGCGCGCCGGCCTCGCCACCTGGCCGCTCTGGCCGCCCCTGGTGCTGATGCTCGCCTGGCGCAGCGGCAATGTCGCGGGCCAGACCGGCGACTGGTTCAACCTGCCGTTGAAATATCTGTGGCTGCTATGGGCGCTGCGCGATCGCTGGCAGTGGTTCGACGTCGGCAGCGTGCTGCTGATCTGCATGCTGATCCTCGCCGGGCTGATGCGGCTCAGGCTGCGTTTCGATCGGATGCTCGGCATCGCCGCGCTGATCCTGCTCGCCACCTATCTCGTGCTGCCGCGCATCCTGCTGGGCTCCGCTTATGCCGACATGCGGCTCGTCCCCTATGCGCTCGCGGTCGCCGTGATCGCCCTTCGGCCGGCGCCGGGCGACGACCGCCGCCTCCTCACCGGCCTTGCCGTTGCGGCCGCGCTGTTCTGCGTCGCGCGCATCGGCGGCACGACCTTCAGCTTCATCCAATATTCGCGCGCCTATGACGATCAGCTCGCCGCGCTCGATCATGTCCGCCCCGGTTCCGCGGTGATGGTGCTGGTCAACCTCAAGTGCCGTTCGCAGTGGCGCACCTCGCGCATGGACCATCTCGGCAGCCAGGCGATCGCGCGCCGCGATGCCTTCGCCAACGGCCAGTGGACCATGGCCGGCGCGCAACTGCTCACCGTGAAATATGCCGCCGCCGGCCGCTTCGCCACCGATCCCAGCCAGCTGCTGCGCCCCCCCGAATGCCATGGCCGGGGCGAGCCGGTGTGGGAGGACACCCTCGCCAATTTCCCGCGCTCCGCCTTCGACTATTTCTGGCTGATCGATATGCCGCGCAGCCGCTGGCCGCATGAGAAGGATCTGGTGCCGATCTGGCACGGGCGCGATCGCGGCGTGCTCTATCGCGTCGTGAAACCCGTGGGCGAGCCCGAGAAAAAGGCGGCTTAGAGCAGCGTAGCTCTGTCGTCCGGCCGCGCGGTGGGCCGTGCCGGCGCGTCCCCCTCGGCGGACGAGGCGGCCGTCGTCCAGCCGAGCTGCGGGATGCCGATCGATCGCTTGCCGCCCAGGTCGGTGCGGACGACGATCAGGTTGCGCGCTTCCATATAGGCGACCAGCCGGCGGATGCGGCCGGGCGAGCGCGTGCCGTAGACTTCGGCCAGCGCCGCCTCCTCCGGCGCTTCCCGGCCCTCGCGCGCGGCGCGCGCGATCAGCAGGAAGGCGCCCATCATGTCCTCCGGCAGCTCGGCGGCGATGGCGAGCGCGTCGGCCCAGCCTTCCTCATTCTCGTCGAGCAGGCCGGCCCGCGCCATCGCCATCCGGCGCCGGAACCGCACAAGGTCGAGCGGCGGACTCGCCAGTCGGCGCATCCGGCAGCGGAGCTGGAAATCCTGGTAGAGCACGGCCGGCGGGCGGAAGGACGCTTCCGGGTCCGCCGCCATTTCGGCCAGCACGGCGGCGACGATCGTCGTCCGTTCCTCCTCCGGCATCGGGTCCGCGGCCGCGGTCTCGGCGATGACCGGCCGCGGTCTGGCGATGGCGCGGATCAGTTCCTCGGATGGCGTTGCGGGCCTCGGCGGTGGAGGCGGCGGCGGGGGCGGCGCCTCGTCCCGCGCCAGGATCAGGCTGCCTACGTCCTCGGCCGAAGCGGAGGGGAGGGGCACCAGCTTCGGGCTGCCGCTGCGCGCGGCGGTCCGGACGGTGCCGATATTCACCGCCACCGGCCGGCGCGATATCGCCGGACCCAATGCCAGGAACTGCCCGCGCGACAGATCGCGGATGGCCTCCGCCTGGCGGCGCTCCATGCCGAGAAGGTCCGCCGCGCGCGCCATGTCGATGTCGAGGAAGGTGCGCCCCATCAGGAAGTTGGACGCCTCGGCCGCGACATTCTTGGCGAGCTTGGCCAGCCGCTGGGTGGCGATCACGCCGGCCAGCCCGCGCTTGCGGCCGCGGCACATCAGGTTGGTCATCGCGCCCAGCGATGCCCGGCGCGCTTCGTCCGAAACCTCGCCGGCAACGGCGGGCGCGAAGAGCTGCGCCTCGTCCACCACCACCAGCGCGGGATACCAATGGTCGCGCGGAGCATAGAACAATGCGGCCAGGAAGGCTGCGGCGCAGCGCATCTGCGCTTCCAGCTCCAGCCCCTCCAGGCTCAGCACCACCGAAACGCGATGCTCGCGCACCCGCGTCGCGATGCGGGCGACCTCGCCTTCGCTATAGTCGCCCGCTTCGATCGCGAGATGGCCGAACGGCCCCGAAAGCGTGACGAAATCGCCCTCCGGATCGATCACGATCTGCTGGACGACGCCTGCGCTCTCCTCCAGCATGCGGCGCAGCAGGTGCGACTTGCCCGATCCCGAATTGCCCTGGACGAGCAGCCGGGTGGCGAGCAGTTCCTCCACGTCCATGGCCACCGGCCGGCCGGTGGCATCGCTTCCCATTTCGATGTTGATCGTCACGCCTTGCCTTTGGACGATCCATGGCCGGGCGGGCAAGGGCGATGCGCCGGGCGGCGGCGAGAAAACGCGCCTCGGGGAACGCCGCGCAGAGAAAGGGCCGCCCGAAGGCGGCCCTTCCAGTCTCATGCGAGAAACTTCAGCGCCGGTCAGCGCTGGCGGTCGCGATCCTGCTGCGAACGGCCGGCGTCGCCCTGCTGGCGATTGCCCTGCTGTCCGCGCTGCTGTTGCTGCTGCCGGTCGGACTGCTGCTGGCGCTCGCGTTCCTGGTTGCGGCCGGATTGGTCCTTGCCGCCCTGGTTCTGATTGGGCATTTGCTTACTCCTCTCACTTCCCCTTGATGGGGACGACAGGAGAACCGGCATCAACCCGTCGCGTTCCGCGCAGCGACTGCAAAAGCCCCGGAAATGCGACATTCTGCAAACGAAACGGCCCCGCGGACGGCGAGGCCGGACCGGATCAGCGGCTGGCGAGATATTCCTTCATCTCGCTGCGGCGGAACTCGACATTGCTGTTGTTCACCTGGCCGCGCACGCGGTCGCCGCGGATCGAAAGATCGAACACCACCGGCTTGCCGACAATATGGCCCTTGACCCGGGTAGTGTTGCCGACGGTGGCCGACTTGACGACATATTGGTCGCCGTCGCGGGTGAACTTGCTTTCGGTCCATTCGGGCTGAGCCAGCGCGGGCGCGGCGAAGAGCGGCATGGCGACGAGGGCGAGGGCGGCGGAAAGCTTGACGGAACGCATTGGACGATCTCCCTGTGGATATCCATCAGGCGTCCTCCCGCGGCCTTTATGTTGCGTCGCAGCATGGCGTGCAATTGCGAAGATGGCCGGAATGATTGCGTCCTGCGCAAGCTTACTGCCATGCGATATTGCGCCGCAGCGAGCCGCGTCCCGATGGCGTGGCACCGTCATCGCCACTCTCCGCCTTTGCAAGCCGGTGGCGGCGCGACTAGGAGGCGCGGGAATCGGGAGCGGGAGTATGGATTCATGACGCAGCCGTTGCGCATCGCGCTGGCGGGGCTCGGCACGGTCGGCGGTGGGGTGGTGAAGCTGCTCGACACC
>Ga0164243_10011841_pt1 | contig 12408 bp, 9 predicted proteins | sample OricompcompostOP_FD_108781 | JGI IMG/M metagenome (GOLD analysis project Ga0164243, IMG submission 108781) | Organic Plus compost microbial communities from Emeryville, California, USA - Original compost - Organic plus compost (OP) | ecosystem: Engineered > Solid waste > Mixed feedstock >...
CACCCCTTGACAGACGCCCTCACAGATCTTGGGGTTTTCCGCGTGAGTTGATCTCCAATCACGCGGAAAACCCCAAGATCGCGGGGAGAGGGCGGCCGCCCGTCGGCCGCAAGATCGCGATGATCTAGGGGTTCGCATGGTGGTTGGAGATCAACTCACCATGCGAACCCCTAGATCAACGCGGGAAAGAAGGGGGGTTATTGGCGGCGGCGGCCGCGGCCGAAGGCGTCGACGCGTCCCCAACGGCCGGGGATGTCCAGCAGCGTGACGTACTCGATGTCCTCCGGCACGGCGGGATCGGTGATGAGGAACTCGCCGCTGGTGTTCAGGCCCAGCATGGTGCGCAGCAACAGCAGCGGCGCGCCCGTCGACCAGGCCTGCGGGCTGCAGGCCGTCGGGTACTCCACGGGGTACTGGGTGAGCGCCCGGTCGTAGCCGGCGAACGCCTCGGGCAGCCGGCCGTTGAAGTACTCCGCAGCGTCGAGCATCCCGGAGGCGATGCGCGCCGCCTCGGTCTTGTAGCCGTACCGGCGCAGGCCCCAGGCGATGAACGAGTTGTCGAACGGCCAGACCGCGCCGACGTGGTAGCCGATCGGGTTGTAGCGGGCCTCCCCCTCGGCGAGGGTGCGCACCCCCCAGCCGGTGAACATGGCGGGGCTCATGAGGTGGCGCACGACGGCGTCGGCCTTGGCCCGGTCCACGATGCCGCTCCACAGCAGGTGCCCCATGTTCGAGGAGATGGAGTCGACGACCGACCCGTCCGCGTCCAGGGCGATGCCGAAGAACTCGCGGTCGGGCACCCAGAAGTCCTCGTTGAACCGGCGCTTGAGATCCTCGGCCTCCCGTTCGAGGCGGTCGGCGAAGGCGGGGTCGCCCCAGATGCCCCGGGCGAGGCGGGCACCGCGGATCTTGGCGTCGAAGGCGTACCCCTGCAACTCACAGGTGGCGCGCGGGAACCCCGGCAACCGGCCGTCGTGGTAGGAGATGGAGTCCCAGGAGTCTTTCCAGCACTGGTTCTCCAGGCCGGTCTCCTCGTTGACCCGCTGGTAGGAGACGTAGCCGTTGCCGAGCCGATCGCCATATTCGTCGATCCATCGAAGCGCGGCCCGGGCCTCCCGCTCCAGGTCGCGGGCGAGCTGGTGGTCGCCGGTCCAGCGGTCGTACTCGTCGAGGAGGATCACGAACAGCGGCGTCGCGTCCGCGGTGCCGTAGTAGGGCGTGTGCGGCTGCTCCTCGAAGGCGGCGGTCTCGCCGTAGCGCATCTCGTGCAGGATGCGGCCCGGCTCCTCCTCGCGGAAGCTGTCGAAGCGCGTGCCCTGCCAGCGACCCAGCACGCGCAGGGTGGTCGCGGCCATGTCCGGGGTGAACGGCAGGGCCTGCAGGCTGGTCAGGATGCTGTCGCGGCCGAACATCGCCATGAACCACGGCAGCCCGGCGGCCGGCAGGCTCGCTCCGCCCGCGACCGGCGGCGAGAACCGCAACGCCGCCAGGTCGACCAGGCTGCGCTGGTAGGTCCGCTTGAGCTGGTCCCGGCTGGTGTCCAGCGTCGGCGCCTCGTCGAGCCACTCGCGCAGGTTGTCGCCCATGGGGCGGACCTCGGCTCCCACGTGCCCGTACTTCGGGCGGACGTACCGCTGGCCGAGACCGGTCAGCGCGGTGACGACGTCGACGTCGGTCGACCACTGCCCGTGCCCGGGGATGTGCACGTGGAAGGTCAGGCCGGCCGAGTCGAACTCCGCGGGTTCGGACGAACTGATCGTGGTCTCCCGGCGGAACGTCTCCCGCTCGTAGCCCAGCAGGAGATGGTCGGTGCCGACGCGCTGGTAGTACTTGCCCTTCTTGCCCACCGCGTCCTTGATCTCGAAGAGGTCGGCGAAGTCGCAGTCCACGTCCAGCCGTACGGTGTGCTCGGCCGGAGCCGCGTCGTGGTTGAGGAACGTCAGCTCCTCGTGGAAGCCGCCGCCGACCGCCCGTCGCCGGATGACCGACAGGTTGGCGTTGACGTAGATGTTGCCGGTACCGGGGGCCAGGAAGAACCGGGTCTCGAAGTACTGGATGTCGTCGACGGACAGCGACTGCAGGCGCTTGCCGTCCACGGTGAGCACCCACTTGGAGAGGAACCGGGTGTCGAACGAGAAGAGCCCGGTCGTGTCCTCCGGCGTCGCGTCGATGTCTCCCCGCTCGTCGCTGACCACGAAGGTGTTGCCGTCGAGGACGTTCACCTGCTTCGCCATCAGTGACCCTCCTTTGTGGACGCTGGCTCGTTCGGCACGTAACTGGGCAGCACGGCCTGCAGGGCGACGAGCAGGCTCGGGTCCCCCTCGACCCGCACCTGGCCGCGCAACGTGGCGGCGACGGCGTTGGCGCGGCCGGTGATCAGCCGCTCGAAGAGGTCGAGGTTGGTTCCCATCACCGCGTCGGCGGGCTCGTCGCGCTGGGAGACGGCGACCTTGCCGCGATCGATCTCCAGGTACCAGTGCGTCGTCTTGCCGGGTTCCGTGACGTCGACGCGCAGGGTGGCGGTGATGTCGTGCAGCACGGGGTGCGGTTCGGCGCTGATCCTGTCGAAGAACTCCTCAACGGTGATGGTCATCGTGCCTCCGTTGGCCACTCAGTCCAGCCAGGGCATCCGCCACGGCCCGTACTCGCCCAGCAGCGCGTCGGCCCCGGCGGGGCCCCAGCTTCCCCGGGCGTAGGTCCGCACACGCGGCGGATGGTCCAGCAGTGGCTGCACGATCCGCCACCGCTCGTGCACCCCCTCCTGCCGGCCGAAGCGGGTCGTGTCGCCCTCCAGCGCCGCGTAGAGCAGGACCTCGTACGGGGTCGGGGCGGTGGTGCCCTCCTGCCCGAGTTCGCGTTCGAGGGTGATCGCCCGGGGCGTCACGCGCTGCGGCACCATGCCGGTGCTGTCCCGGGTGGCGCTCAGCTCGGTGGCGTCCGGGTCGCTGCCGCCGGCGTCCAGGTGCAGGCGCAGCCCGGCACTGGGGTCGAGCCGGATGACGAGTTCGTCGGAGTCGGGGAACCGGGCCAGCCCCGGTAGGCCCAGGTAGGGCGGGCGCTTGAAGATCAACCGTAGCTCGGTCTGCAGTGCCGCGAGTGCCTTGCCGGCGCGGATGAAGAAGGGCACGCCCGACCATCGCCAGTTATCGATTTCCAGGCGGAAGGCCGCGTACGTCTCCGTGGTGGAGTCCGGGGCGACCCCCGCGGCCTGGTGGTACCCCTCGTACTGCCCACGCACGTAGTACGACGGGTCGGCGGAGCCGGTCGCCCGCCAGACGTCGACGAACCGGTCGCGCACGGAGGCCTCGCGGGGCCCGGCGGGGGGCTCCATCGCCCCGGCCGCGAACACCTGCAGCAGGTGGTTGGCGCAGACGTCGCGCAGGGCGCCGACCGGGTCGTAGAAGCTGCCCCGGTCGCGGATGTCGAAGTCCTCGGCGAGCGTGATCTGCACCGACTCCACGTGGTGCCGGTTCCAGACCGGCTCGAGCATGGTGTTGGTGAAGCGCAGGTAGAGCAGTTCCGCCAGGCCGGCCTTGCCGAGGAAGTGGTCGACCCGGAACAGCTGTGACTCGTCGACGTACTCGTGGAGTTCGTCCGCGAGCGCGCAGGCCGAGGGCAGGTCGTGCCCGAACGGCTTCTCCAGCAGGATCCGTGCCCGGTCGGCCAGGCCGGCCTCGGCGAGCCCACGCACCACCCGGCCGTACAGCGACGGCGGCAGCACCAGGTAGAAGACCGGCAGGGTGACGTCGTCCAGGACGCGGGCCAGCTGCCGGTAGACGTCCGGCTCGGTGAGGTTGCCGGGCAGGTAGGTCATCCGCGCGATCAGCCGGTCGAAGACCTCCGCGTCGATCGCCTCGCCCGCGTCACTGATCGAGGAATGGGCATAGTTGCGCAGATCCTGATCGGTCCAGTCGTTGGCGGCCACGCCGACGATGGGGCAACTGAGCAGGCCGCGGGCCTCCATCCGGTACAGCGACCGAAAGGTCATCACGCGGGCGAGGTCGCCGGTGATCCCGAAGATCACCAGTGCGTCGGCCAGTCCTACCGGCGGCTGCCTCCTCGCTGCGTGCGACCGGGTCGTCGTGGGTCGTCGCAGCTGCGTGGTAGCCATACGGCCTCCTCTCGGCGCTCCTCCCGCTCGCGGAGCCTCGTCTCATGGTCACCGCGTCCCAGGCCGTTCCGTGGCGAATTGGCGAAGCTGGCGGGCCCGAATTCGTGGCCGGCGCGGGCGGAGGCCGGGTTCGGCGGCGTCAGCCGGGCGACCGGGTGGTCGGCGAGTAGCGCACGACCGTCCTGAGCAGGCGGTCGTGCCAGGCCCGCCGTCGCGGGTCCCAGAGCACCGAGAGCAGCCCGATCATCCACAGTGGAGCGAGCGCCAGGCCGACTACGGCGCGTACGGCCGCGTGCGGCAGGCTCAGCTCGCCGCCGTCGTCACGCAGCACGCACAGCCCCAGGATCAGGCCGCCGACCGTCCGGTTCGTCAGCCACCAGGAGATCGTGAAGTAGAGCCACGGTACGACCGCGGCCGCCGCGGTCGCCAGTTCCGCCAGCCATCGTGGCTCGGGCAGGGCGAGCACGCTCTCCCACAACGCGGCGGGCAGCCGGCGGGTGGCGGTGGCCAGCAGCGAGATCGCGAGGACGTCGATGAGGATCGCGCCCAACCGCGACACCAGTCCGGCGTAGGCGCCGTGCGGCAGCTGGGCCGGTTCATGGGCCGGTTCAGCGGTCATCGGCCCACGGTGGCTGACCCGAACCGTCGGTGGTGGTCGGGTCCGGTGACGGCTCCTCGTGGATCGTCGCCTCGGGGTGCCGCACCAGCCGGTGGAAGGCGGCCTCGACCCGGTCGTCGGCCCGCGCGGTCCGCCCCCGCAGGTGGTCCGCGGCATCGTCCACCAGGTCACGTCCCTGGTCCACCACCAGCTCGCGCAGCTGCTGGCTCGACGACAGCTCGTCGATGATCGCCGGGACGACCGTCGCCCGGATCTGGGGGAGCGAGCCGTCGATGATCCGGGGCATCACCGAGTCGATCAGGTAGGGCACGAAACCGTCGATCAGCGGCGGCAGGGCGCGCTCGTGTGCCCACTTCAGCGACTGGTCCAGCCCGGTACGGACGAGTGCCCGGGCGTCCTGCCGACCCGCGTCGACGGTGTCGCGGCCTCGCCGCTGGGCCTGCTCGACCGCCCGGGCGACGCTGGCGCGGGCGACCTCCAGGCCGAGGCGGCCGACCCAGCCGCCCACCGCACCGGCGCCCCGCCACGGGCCCGGCAGCGCGCTCAACCGGGCGGCGGTCCGGGCCGGCAACTCGGCGCCGGGCACTCGCTCGGCCAGGCTTCGCGCCCGCTCGACCAGCGACCCCCGCGGACCGAGCACGCGCTGGCCCAGCGCCCGCAGGCCGTCCCCCGCCTGCTGGAGCAGGCCGATGCCGAGGGCCACCCCGTCGCCGACCATGGGCGCCTCGCGCAACTGCTCGCCGGCCCGCTCGCGCAGGCGCTCGGCGACCAGCGACGCCAGGCCGAGGGCGGTTCGGGCGGCGTGCGTGGCACCCGACGCCGCCCGGGCCGCGGTCGCGGCGGTGGCGCGGGTGGCCTGCAGGGCCTCGTCGGCGGTCGGCGGTGTCCATCGGGGCCAGGTGAGCACGGGAGCGCCGCTGCGGGCGTGCACCAGCGTGGGGGAGAACCGGAGGGCCTGCTCTTCCGCCGCGACGTCCGCGAGGTCCCCGTGATCGGCGGTGTTGTCGGCGAAGGCGGCGGCCAGCGTGCGGTCGTCCGCGGCGTCGATGTCGATGGTCCAGGCCGACGTGGCCGGATAGTCCGCGGGATCGCTCGTGTTCGGTCGCATCCGACTCACTCCCCTCGGCGCCGCAGGCGGCGCTGCGGCAGATTCTGAGCGTGACGGTAGCGGCCCGAACACCAACACGACCGACATATCAGACACAAGCAATTGCTCACGGTTACGCCTGCTCTTGAGGGACACGTATGATGTGAGTCACATCTCCGCGCTGAGGGCTTGGCAATCGCCGCGATTCGGGCGATTGTTGCGTCCCCAGCCCTTTCGAAGCAGTGCGCTCCGCTCCGCGTACTCCGTCCTCGGGAGGCCGTGTGAGCCTTGTGAACCGCCCGGACCAGCACGACGACTCCTGGCGCGATGACGCCTGGCGCGATGAGTCGTGGCGCGATGAGTCGTGGCGCGATGACTCCTGGCGTGCCGACGCCTGGCGTGAAGCCGACTCCGGGCGCGCCGAGCCCTGGCACGCCGTCGAGCCCGATCGCGCCCCTGGCCCCTGGCCTGCCGCCGACCAGGCGTCGAGTCCTGCCGGTGGTTGGTCCAGCGCCTCGGCGCCTGCCGGTGGTTGGTTCGGTGCCTCGGCGCCCGACACCGGTTGGTTCAACGCCGCGCCGCCCAACACCGGCTGGTTCAGCGCGGAGCAGCCCGGCACGTGGTTCAACCGCAACCAACCCGGCCGGCACCGCGCCCCTGACCCGGACGACTATCCCACCGAACAGCTGCCCGGCAACTGGTCCGACCGCGGCTGGCAGGACCAGCTCGACGAGCGGTGGACCGACGGTCTCGCGGACGCGCCGACCGTGGTGATCCGCTCGCACCGCCGCGACGAGCCGCGCCGGCGGCTGGCGATCCGGGCGGGCTCGGCCCTGGCCGTCGCCACGGCGGGCCTGGGTATCGCGTTCGCCGTGGCCGGCGCGGGCCAGGCGACCGAGGCGACGGGGCAACGCCCCGCCGTGGTCGTCCCGGGCAGCACGCGCGCCGGTGAGCAGGCGCCGGCCGCCGAGCCCAGCACCTCCTCGGCCCAGCCGGCCGAAGCGGCGCAGCCCAGCCCGTCGTCGACCACGACCCGCCGGTCGACGTCGCGCAACCAGTCGGTGCAGCGGACGTCGAGCCCCTCGACCGCCGCTGCGGCGCCCGCCCCGCCCGCGCCGGCTCCCGCCCCCTCGGGCCCGGCGCCCTCGACGACGACGGTCGAGCCGTCGCCGGAGCCGTCGCCAAGCCCCAGCCCGTCGGAGCCGGCGCCCAGCCCGTCGCAGCCGGAGCCCAGCGCCTCGCCGTCGGCGGCGTCCGTCGAGCCGAGCGGGTCGGCCACCGTCACGCCGTAACCGGCGCCCGGGCCGTCCGCCGGTGCCGCCCGTCCGGTGCGGTCCGCCGGTGCCGCCCGTCCGGTGCGGTCCGTCCGTGCCGTCCGTCCGGCGCCGGCCTACCGGGCCTCGGCCTGCCCGGGCGGGGCGACGTGTTCGGAGGCCGACGGTTGCCCCGCCACGGTGATGATCAGGTCGTCACCCTCGGTGTCCACCACGGCGTGGGCGCCGGGCTGCAGCCGGCCGGAGAGCAGCAGCTCCGAGAAGCGGTTGTCCACGTCGCGCTGGATGGCCCGGCGCATGGGGCGGGCGCCGAACTCGGGTTCGTAGCCGACGTCGGCGATCCAGTCGATCGCCGACGGGGTGAACTCGACGGTGACCGATTGGGCGTGCAGTCGCCGGCGGGTCTGCTCCAGCAGCAGTTCGACGATCTGGCGCAGGTTCTCCTTGTCCAGCCGTCGGAAGGTGATGATGGCGTCGATCCGGTTGAGGAACTCGGGTCGGAAGTAGTCGCGCAGCACGTTCATCAGGGCGTCCGGGACGCCGACCCCGGACTCGGCCGAGGTCATCGCGCCGCCGAAGCCGATGGGCTGGCGCTCCTGGCCGATGATGTCCGAGCCGACGTTCGACGTCATGATCAGTACGGCGTTGCGGTAGGAGACGGTGCGGCCCTGGCTGTCGGTGAGCCGGCCGTCCTCCAGCACCTGCAGCAGGACGTTGAAGACGTCCGGGTGCGCCTTCTCGATCTCGTCGAGGAGGATGACCGCGTACGGGCGGCGCCGCACCGCCTCGGTCAGCTGCCCGGCCTCGCCGTAGCCGACGTAACCGGGCGGCGCGCCCACCAGCCGGCTCGTGGTGAATCCCTCTGAATATTCGGACATATCGAGGCGGACCATGCGGTCCTCGTCGCCGAAGAGCGCCTCGGCCAGCGCCCGGGCCAGTTCGGTCTTGCCGACCCCGGTCGGCCCGAGGAACAGGAAGCTGCCCACCGGGCGGTTCGGGTCGGCGAGCCCGGCCCGCGACCGCCGTACGGCCTCCGCGACCGCGGCCACCGCGTCGTCCTGCCCGATCACCCGCTCGCGCAGCTGCGACTCCAGGCGCAGCAGCCGTTCGCGCTCCTCCTCGGTGAGTTGCTTGACCGGGATGCCCGTCGCCCGCGAGACCACCTCGGCGATCTCGGCGACATCCACCAGCGGCACGCCACTGTCCGCGGTGGACGTCGGTGCCTCCAGCCTGGCCTGCGCCTCGGCGATCTGGTCGCGCAGCGCGGTGGCCCGCTCGTACTGCTCGTCGGCGACGGCTTGATCCTTCTCGCGTTGCAGGGCCTCCAGCCGCTCCTCCACCTCGCGCCGGCCCTCTTCCGGGGTGCCCGCCCGCAGCCGGGCCCGGGCACCGGCCAGGTCGACCAGGTCGATCGCCTTGTCCGGCAGGAACCGGTCGGTGATGTAGCGGTCGGCGAGTTCGGCCGCGGCGACCAGCGCCTCGTCGGTGAACCGGACCTGGTGGTGTGCCTCGTAGCCGTCGCGCAGCCCGCGCAGGATCGCCACCGTGTCGTCCACCGACGGCTCGGGCACGAGGATCGGCTGGAACCGCCGGGCCAGCGCGCCATCCTTCTCGATCGTGCGGCGGTACTCGTCCACTGTGGTCGCTCCGATGACGTGCACGTCACCGCGGGCGAGCGCCGGCTTGAGCAGATTGCTCGCGTCCATCCCGCCCTCGGAACCGCCCGCCCCGGCGCCGACGAGGGTGTGCACCTCGTCGAGGAAGATGACGAGTTCGTCGCTGTGCGCGCGCACCTCCTCGAGCACCTTCTTGATGCGCTCCTCGAAGTCGCCCCGGAACCGGGTCCCGGCGACCAGGCCGGCGAGGTCGAGCTGTACGACCCGCTTGCCGCGCAGGGTCTGCGGCACGTCCCCGGCCACGATCCGTTCGGCGATGCCCTCGACGATCGCGGTCTTGCCGACGCCCGCCTCGCCGATGAGCACGGGGTTGTTCTTCATCCGCCGGGAGAGCACCTCGATCGCCTGCTCGATCTGCTCCTCGCGCCCGACGACCGGCTCCAGCTTGCCGTCGCGGGCCATCGCGGTCAGGTCGTGGCCGTACTGGTCCACGGTGCTCGTCCCGGCGGGTCGAGGTCCGCCCTGCGACGGGTGCGTCGGCGCGCCGCCGGATTCGCGGGCCCGCTGCAGCGAACTGGGGTCGACCTTGCCCTTGGCCAGCATCCGGCCCGCGGGTGAGTCGGGGTTGCTGGCCAGCGCCATGAGCAGGTGCTCGGGCCCGATGTAGGACGCCCCGGCGGCGCGTGAGATCTGGTGCGCCTGCAGCAGGGCGCGCTTCGTCCCGGGGGTGAGGGTCAGCCCGTCCTCGGGGCGGCGCGGCGGGGCGCCGCCCGGCCGGCGGCCCTCGCGGTTGAGCTGGGCGAGGAAGACATCGGGATCCGCGCCGGCCTTGAACAGCATCGACCGCAGTGCATGCCGCTGCAGCGCCGCCCACAGAATGTGGTTGGTGTCGATGTCGGCCGCCCCGAGGTCGCTCGCCCGCCGGGCCGCGTCGACCAGCAGGTCGCGCGCCTGCTCGCTGAGCAGCTTGCTGATGTCGACCCGGTACACCGGACGCCGCGTCTCCGGCAGCCGCAGCAGGCGGGCGATCAGGTCGTCCCAGGAGGCGGGCTCCGGCCGCTCACTGCTCATTGGTCACCGTCGTTTCTGTGCGCACTGTCGGACTCACATCCCTGGCGCCCTCGCGGCGACGCGTCGCTCGCGGGTGGCGCTGCCAGGCCAGATCTCCGGCCGTACGGTGAGTATCGAGCCGGCATCGGCAGCGGCCAGCCGGTTTGGGTAAGCCGGCTCCCATGGGGTGAACGGGTTGCTAGCGTCGGCCGGTGGACGACGTTCAGGAGACCGATCTGCGGGAGCAGTTGCGCCTGGTCGACGAGGAACTCGCCGAACTGCGGGTAGAGGTGGGACAGCTTCGCGCCCAGGTGGGAGAGCGCAACGACGGGCCGATCGACCCCGCCGAGAACGCCGCCGTCATCACCTCGGTCGAGGAGCAGGAGGCCCTGATCGACGCGCTGGAGCAGCGCCGGGCCGGCCTGCTGCGCCGGCTCGGCTGAGCGGAGGGCCGGCTCGCTCACCGGGTGGGCTTTGCCCAGGATCTCGGCACGTTTCTTCGGGGGGAGACATGCGCGCATCAGGGGAAGACCTCCCCGGCCGGCCGGCCAGTGGCGGCCGGGCGGAGTGGACGCGGGGGGACGCCGAGTCGCGGGGGGACGCCGATCAGACGAGCGTCATCCGGCAGCCGTCGCGGCCACCGAGCCGGCCCAAGTGGCCGGTCCCGCTCGTCGTCCTCGGCCTGCTCGCGCTGGCGCTCGCCGCGATCCTGTCCGGGATCTCGTCGAACCGGCGGCAGCTGCCCATCAACTACGACGCCACCGCGCAGTTGACCGGCACGGCCAACGTCGCCTGGAGCCAGCAGGCGCTGACCAACGGCGACTTCGGTCGGGCGGTGCTCGTCAACGTGCCGGTCACCGGCCAGACATCGACACGGGTGCTCACCACCGACGGCGGCGACGCCCAGGTCGTGCGGAGCCGCTCGTACCTGGCGAACGACCAGCAGTTCTTCACCATCGACACCATCTACGCCGTGAACCGCACCACCATGCTGCCCGCGACCGACCCGCCCGGCGACTGGAACGCGCAGCAGGCGCAGGGCCTGACGGTCGGCTTCCCGGCGGGCACGCTCCAGCAGGACTACCCGGGTTGGGTGCAGGACACCCAGGCCACCACCACGCTGCGGTACCTGCGCCAGGAGGAGCGCGGTGGCGTCAACACCTTCGTCTTCGAGGCGGACGCGGCCCCGGCGACGATCCGCGATCCGGCGACGCTGGCGAACCTGCCGCAGTCGCTGCCCCGCGCCGCGCTGGCGCAGCTCGCGCCCGCTCTGCCGCTGACCGCGCAGCAGCGCTCGGCACTCACCAGTGCACTGTCGTCGCTGCCCGACCCGGTGCCGCTGACCTATCTGTATGCCGCCCGCGCCACCTACTGGATCGAGCCGACCACCGGCTGGATCGTGGACGAGGCGCTGCAGGAGACGCGTTCGGCGTCGGTGGTGGATTCGGGCGGCTCGACCGTGCTCAGCCTCCCGGTCTTCGACGGCAACAGCCGGTTCGACGAGCCGAGCGTGGCGGCCGCGGGCCAGCAGGCCATGGAGCGCCGGGAAAGCCTCAACGCCTCGGGCCGCACCTGGCCGTGGGTGCTGGGCACGCTCGGTGCGCTGGCCCTGCTCGCCGGTCTGCTGGGTCTGCTGATGCGGCGCCGGCCGGAGGCGGTTCCGCTGCCTCCGCCCTCGACCGCCGGGCCGCCCGAGGCCGCCGGGCCGCCCGAGGCTGCCGGGCCGCCCGAGGCCGCCGGGCCGGGGGAGCCGCGCCGGGACGAGCGCGGCCGTGGGCGATCGGCTGTGGCCGACGCCGACCGGCAGTCCGGGGCGCGCCGCGGCGAACCCCAGGCGCCCTACCCGGGGCAGAGCCCGCACGCGGGCCCGTACCGCACGTCCGCGCGGCCCATGCCGGGCGAGTCGGCACCGGACCAGTCGGCACCGGGCCACTCCGAGCAGCCGGACCCACAGCGGCAGGCCGGGCAGCAGCCGCCGAACCCCAGCTAGCACCGGCAGGCCGGCGCTTCGCCCGCGGCGCACGCCCGGGTGTCGCGGGAAATGTGGTGGGCACCCGTACGGGTGCTCGATAGGGTGGGCGGCTGTGAGCGCAACCCTTGTCGCCCGGGGTCTCGCGGCCGGACACGGTGAGCGTGTCCTGTTCAGCGACCTGGACCTCGTGGTGGGGCCGGGCGACGTCGTGGGCCTGGTCGGTCCCAACGGCGCCGGCAAGTCCACGCTGCTGCGCATCCTCGCCGGTGAGCTGCCGGCCGAGCAGGGCTCGGTCACGGTCAGCCCGCCCGACGCGACCATCGGCTACCTGCCGCAGCAGACCCCGCGCGAGGAGTCGGTCGGCGACTACCTGGCCCGGCGCACCGGGGTGGCGGCCGCCCAGCGACGGATGGAGCTCGCGGCGGCGGCCCTGGCCGAGGACGCGCCCGGAGCCGGTGACGAGTACGCGCAGGCGCTGGAGCGCTGGTTGGCCCTCGGTGGTGCCGACCTGACCGACCGGACCGAGGCGGTGCTGGCCGAGATCGGCCTCGCGGTGGAACTGGACCGGCCGATGGTGGCGCTGTCCGGCGGGCAGGCGGCGCGGGCCTCGATGGCGGCGTTGCTGCTGTCCCGCTACGGCGTCTACCTGCTCGACGAGCCGACCAACGATCTGGATCTC
>Ga0164243_10011842_pt1 | contig 12408 bp, 10 predicted proteins | sample OricompcompostOP_FD_108781 | JGI IMG/M metagenome (GOLD analysis project Ga0164243, IMG submission 108781) | Organic Plus compost microbial communities from Emeryville, California, USA - Original compost - Organic plus compost (OP) | ecosystem: Engineered > Solid waste > Mixed feedstock >...
GGCCCGCCGGGCCCAGGCCGTGCAGTCCCTGGAGGTGCTCAGGCCCGGCGACGTCATCCGGGTGCCGGGCGGGCGCCGCGCCGGCATCGCGGTCGTGCTCGACCCCGGCGTCAACGGCCGGGGGCACGACGGCCCCTCGCCGCTCGTGCTGACGATCGGCAAGCAGGTCAAGCGCCTGTCGGCGGCGGACTTCCCGGTGCCGGTCGAGCCGGTCGACAAGATCAGGATCCCGAAGGGCTTCAATCCCCGCTCGCCGAAGGAGCGGGCCAACCTCGTCTCGACCGTGCACGCGAAGCTGGGCGACCGCGACCTCGGCAAGCCGCCGCGGGCGCGCGACCACGCCCAGGAGGACGAGGAGGTCACGCGCCTGCGGCGGGAGCTGCGCCAGCACCCCTGCCACGGCTGCGACGAGCGTGAGGACCACGCCCGCTGGGCCGAGCGCTACTACAAGCTGCTCAGGGAGACCGAGGGGCTGCGCCGCCGGGTCGAGGGGCGTTCGCACGTCATCGCCCGCACCTTCGACCGGGTGTGCGGCGTGCTCGACCAGCTCGGCTACCTGGAGGGCGAGACCGTCACCGAGCAGGGCCGCAGGCTCGCCTCGCTCTACACCGAGCTCGACCTGCTCACGGCCGAGTGCCTGCGGGCGGGCGTGTGGAACCGCCTCGACCCCGCCGAGCTGGCCGCGTGCGTGTCGTCGCTGGTGTACGAGTCGCGGCAGGCCGACGACGTCCGCAGCCCCAAGATCCCGGCCGGGGCCGCGCGCGACGCGCTCACCGAGATGGTGCGGCTGTGGGGCGAGCTGGAGGGCATCGAGGAGGACCACGGCCTGTCGTTCGTCCGCGAGCCCGACGTGGGCTTCGCCTGGGCGGCCTTCCGCTGGGCCAAGGGCCACAGCCTCGACGCCGTGCTGACCGACTGCGAGCTCGCGGCGGGCGACTTCGTCCGCTGGATCAAGCAGTTGCTCGACCTGCTCGGCCAGCTCAGGGACGCCGCGCCGAAGGGGAGCAAGGTCGCCGAGAACGCCGTCAAGGCCATCGACGCCATGCGCCGGGGTGTCGTCGCCTACTCGTCGGTGAGCTGACGCGGTTCGAAAACGGGCCCGGTTCACACCGCTGTGAAGCGGACCTCGCGGGTGGCGGGGTCCGCGTGCGTGAGCCGTACGGGGACGCGCTCGCCGAGCGGCAGGTGGTCGCCGTCGCAGCGGGCGATGACGGCGGGCTCGGTGACCTGCACCTGCCCGCCCGGCTTCCCGTCGGTGACGTCGACGACGACCGCCTCGAAGACCTCGCCGATCCTGGGGCGCAGCACGGCCGCCTCGACCAGGTCCACGCAGGCCCGCTCCACCGCGCCGGCCCGCCTGCCGCCCATCGCCATCTGCTCCGGCAGCTCGGGCAGCGCTGCCGCGACCTGCTCGGGAACCGGGCGGCCCGCGGCCACGGCCAGGCAGACCTCGGTGGCGAACCGGTCGACGAGCCGCCGCAGCGGCGCGGTGACGTGCGCGTACGGCGCGCCCATGGCGGCGTGCAGCGCGTGGCCGGGCGGCGTGCCGTCGAACGCGACGTAGGCCGCGCCGCGCAGCAGCACCGTCGACTCGTGCAGGAAGGCGGCATGGCCGGGGATCTTCGGGTCGAGCCCGTGCACGACCTCGGCGTACGACGTGCCGTCGGGCCAGGGCACGCCGAGCGCGGCGGCGACCCTGCGGACCTTGCCGACGTCCTGCGGGCCCGCCTCGGGGAGCACCCGCAGCACGCCGACGCCCGCGTCCAGCATCATCCGGGCCGCCGCCATGCCGGTGAGCAGCGAGATCTGGGCGTTCCACGCCTCGCAGGGGAGATTGGTGCGAAACTCCACCCGATAGCCGCCGTCGCTGTCGGGGATCACCTGTTGCTCGGGGGTCGGCAGGGACAGCCCGCCCCTGGCCCGCTCCCGTTCCAGCCGCAGCGGCCCCACCTCGGCCAGCAGCGCGAGCGTCCCCTCCGCCCTGCCGGTGTCCACGGCGGCCTGGACCGTCTCGTAGTCGAGCCGTTCCCGGCTGCGCACCAGCGCGCGGCGCAGGTCCACCGCCTCGATCTCCCCGTCGGACCCGAGGTCGAGCCGCCACAGGGCCGCGGGGCGGGTCCGCCCGGGCAGCAGGCTGGCCGCGCCCTCCGACAGGACCGGCGGGTGCAGCGGCACGCGTCCGTCGGCCATGTAGACGGTCTCGGCGCGGACCCGCGCCTCGGCGTCGATCGCCCCGCCGGGCCGGACGAACGCCGCGACGTCGGCGATCGCGTACCACACGCGGTAGCCCGTCCCGCGCCGCTCGATGCACAGCGCCTGGTCGAGGTCCATCGAGCCGGGCGGGTCGATGGTGATCAGCGGCAGGCCGGTGTGGTCCTCCCGCGGTGCGGCGGCGGCCGCCGCGGCCCGCTCGGCCTCCTCCTGTACGGAGGCGGGGAAGCCGTCCGGCAGGTGGAACTCGCCGCGGATGCGGGTGAACCCTGCTTCCACTGCGCGGCGGAGCCCGTCCGCGGTGTCCGGGAGGCGGATCGTCGTGTACGGCACGCGATCAACCTACCCGAGTGCGGACATACCAGGATGTAAACGACCTGCGGAGGTCGCGCCGCAGATACCGGCGGGCCGGGCTGTACAGGAGCTGGTCCTGCCCTGCCGCAGGCGGGCACCAGGCCGCGTGGACCGTCCTGGGCTGGTCGGCATCCGGCAGGGGTTCCGGCTGAACGGCGCGGGACAGCGGAGGAGCAGGTCACGCGCCGGACCGAAGCATGGTGCGGTGTCTGCGGACCGCGTCACGGTTCGCGCAGCGTGGTGAACAGTAACGCTGCCTTCCGCTACGGGAGGTATCGGCGTAGATGAGGTTACACTCGGCCAGCCTGCACCTGCCCAGCCGGTGCATTCCGCGGCCGACCAGATGCAGCGCCGTTCCGACGAAGATGAGTGAGTCGAGCATCTCGATGAAGGACGTCTCGTCGGCGCGGTAGTGCAGGTGCCACCCGTCGCCCGCGTGATCGGTGAGCCGGGGGTAGGCGGCCGCCGCAGCCAGCCGGCGATTGACCAGATCGGCGCGTGCCCACTCGTCGGCGGCGTCCACGATCCGCTCCCAGTCGCGCAGCAGCGCGATCACCCGGCCGAGATCCTCCACTTCGACCGCCTGGTCGATGATCAGTCCGGCCTCGGTGCACCTGCGTACCAGTTCCCCGACGGTGACGGGCTTCCTGTTGGCCAGGTCCACGGCGAGGGCGACCGCCTGGCTGCCGTAAGGGTTCAAATGCACAATGGCATTACAACATACTTGTCCCATGGTCGGACAGCAGGCGCATGACTGGACCGAGGCATCCCGCCATCGCACGTCCCAGGGATGGGTCGTCTACAGACGCTGCGTCTGCAGTCTGTGGCAGGTCGTCGTCGAACCCGGTTCCGGGCAGCCGGTATGGCTGGGCGGCCGGCAACGCGGCGGCCCTGGTGAACACGGGCACAGCGAACGCGCAAAAGGGTTCCCCGCCAGGGTGAAACGCCCTTAAAGGTCCTTCCCGGCCTGCGCTCGCTGCGGGAAGGCAGTGGCCTCCGTTATTCGCAGGAATTATGGATTGTCAAATTGTCACTTATTTCACACGCATTGACAATGCATCCTGACTTTTGCATCATTCTTCTGTTTGTTGCGACGAATGGGGGTCGCCGGGTCCCTCCGTGACCGGGCCGGGCCGATATGGAGATCCCCGATCCGCCGCCAGGATGGTCAGGTGGACGACATACCAAGGGCGGTCATGCCGAATCTGCGAGCAAGCAACAGGACCCTGATACTCGGTTGTGCCTCGACCGGGGAGAAATTCACGCCGGACAATCACCGGCACCCCATCCCATAGAGCGCCTTCCCCTCGGCGACGGTGGCGAGCGGTGACGTTTTGATGGTGGCACCCGAGCAGATTTCGTCCAGAATTGGATCGCCGGTGGGGCGATGATGAGGTGGAGTGGGTGCAGCTGGTGCGCAGCCATGCGATGACGCGATACGCGATCGAGCATCCGGAGTTGCGCCTGGGCGCTTCCGGGCAACTGAACGTCATATTGCTCTTCGGGTTTTCGCCACGGTTGCCCTTTCCGCAGGACTACGCGGAATTCCGGCGGGTCGTCACCGCCGCGAAGAGCCTCGAGTACGACCTCGCCGAGCCCGGTGTGAAGAAGCGGCACGTCACCGTCACCGTCGGGGCGGCGGTCATGCCCCAGCATGCCCTCCAGCACGTCAAGGAACTGGACGTCGGCCCGCGGCGCGGCACCCGCATGTGCGCGCTGCGCCGTCTTGCCGCCTACGCCTCGCAGCCGGACAGCCAGGTCGACGTGCTCCGCGTCGGCATGGAGGACACGCCATACGCCGTGGACGGCCGCGGGCAAGTGCGCTTGTCGGACAACATCGAACTGCTCGGTATGGCCATCGAAGAACTGCGGGCCAACGGGGCCACGCCGGAGCTCGACCATGAACTGATCTTCGAACGGATGGGCCTCAACGCGGTCAGGGACAACCTCCTCTCCCTTCAGCGGCAGCGTCCGCTGGGTGAGCCCACGGTCGAGGCGCCGGCGCTGGCGATCCGGGGATGAGCGTCGACACACTCAGTGGCCCGACCGGGGGCTACCGCTGGATGATCTTGCTCGTCGCGACCGTCGCCCAGACCTCCGCCTGTTTCCTCGTCCAGGGGATCGGCGTGATCGGCGCCTTCGTCCAGCGTGACCTGCACCTCACCACCGCCCAGGTGGGCCTGCTCATCTCCGCGGCCCAACTGGTCCCGGTCGTCGGACTCCTCGTGGCCGGTGAACTGCTGGACCGCCACAGCGAACGCCTGGTCGTCGGAGGCGGCACCCTGATCGTGGCCCTGGCTCTTCTGGGCGCGAGTCTCGCACCCGGATACCTGGCGCTGCTGCTGTTCCTCATCGTCGTCGGAGCCGGGTACAGCACGGCCCAGCCGGGCGGGAGCAAGTCGATCGCCCGCTGGTTCGCCACGTCACAGCGGGGTTTCGCGATGGGCATCCGGCAGGCCGGGCTCCCACTGGGAGGGGCGCTGTCGGCGGCGATCCTGCCTTCCTTTGCGAACGGCCTGGGCTGGCGCTCGTCGTTGGCGGCCGGCGGGCTCGTCGCCCTGCTCGGTGCCGCGGTGTTCCTCGTCTTCTACCGGACTCCACCGGGGTCGGCACACGACAACCGCTCCTCGGCGCGCTCACCGCGGGCCGGGACGGCGGCACGCCTTTCCGTCCTACGCGACAGGTCGATGACGAACATCATGGTCTCCGGACTCAGCCTGATCTCGGTTCAGTACGGAATCCTGATCTTCACCGTGCTCTACCTGCACGAAGCGGGTGGAATGACGATCGAGCGGGCGGCGCTGCTCCTGTTCGCCGCGCTGGCCGCCGGCGTGGCGGGACGCGTCGTGCTCGCGCTCTGGAGCGATCGCGCCCGGTCCGGGCGGTACTTCCCGGTCCTGATCTGCATGGGCGCGGTGGTCGTCGGGCTTGTGCTGCTGATGATCGTTCCTCTGGACTCGACTCCTGTCGTCGCGTCGCTCGTCGCCTGGCTCGGGTTCTTCGGATTCGGCTGGTATGGCCCCTGGGTGGCCTACACCGCCGAGATCGCGCCGCCGGGCAAGACGGGCTTCGCCCTCGGCCTGGCGATGGCGGTGAACCAGGTCGCGGTGATCGTGGCGCCTCCCGCCCTGGGTCTGCTCAAGGACACCACCGGCAGTTATCTGCCGGGTTGGGGCACCCTGGCGGCGATCGCGCTGCTCGCGCTGATCGCCACGGCGCGGCGGGCGCGCACGGGCCACCGGCCGGCCTGAACGACACACGCAGATCCCCCATTCGAATGGGAGTCTCAATGGCTTACGTGATCGCTGAACCGTGCGTCGACGTCCTCGACCGGGCGTGCGTCGACGAATGCCCCGCCGACTGCATCTACGAGGGGCGGCGCATGATGTACATCCATCCGCTGGAGTGTGTCGACTGCGCCGCCTGCGAGGCGGTCTGCCCGGTCGACGCGGTCTTCTACGAGAACGACGTCCCCGATGAGTGGTCGGTCTACACGCGGGCCAACGCGGAGTTCTTCGCCCAGCTCGGCACGCCCGGTGGGGCGAGCACGGTCGGCAGTCTCGGCAGAGACGTCGAGCCGGTCATCGGGCTTCCCCCGAACCCGGCGCGGCTCCCCGAAGCGCCATGACGATCACGCATCCGCGGGAGGCGCGGACGGCCACCACCGCGGTTTTCCGGACCCCGGCCCTGCTCCGGATGACGGGCCCCGCCTTCGTGGCGGCCGTCGCCTACGTCGACCCGGGAAACGTGGCCACGAACATCACGGCGGGGGCACGTCACGGCTACCTGCTCCTATGGGTGCTGGCAGGCGCGAACATCATGGCGATGCTCGTGCAGTACCTGTCCGCCAAACTCACCATCGCCACCGGGGCCACCCTGCCCGAGATCTGCGCACGGCGCCTGCGCCGTCCGGCCCGCCTTGCGATGTGGGCTCAGGCGGAGACCGTGGCCATCGCCACCGACCTCGCTGAGGTCGTGGGGGGCGCCGTCGCGCTGCACCTGCTCTTCGGGACCCCTCTCGTCGCCGGCGGCCTCATCACCGGAGCGGTGTCCTGGGTGATGCTCGTGGTGCAGTCACGGCGGGGACAGCGGCGATTCGAAGCCGTCGTCATCGCCCTGCTCGCAGTGATACTCGTCGGGTTCGTCTTCACCGCCTTCGACGGCGGTGTCTCTCTCGACGGCCTCGTCTCAGGGCTTGTCCCCGGACTCTCCGGCACCGACAGCCTGTTCCTTTCGTGTGGCATCCTTGGCGCGACGGTGATGCCGCACGCGATCTATCTGCACGGTGCGCTGCTGAGGGACCGGCACGGCGAGCCCCGCGGTCGCGGTCGCGAGCTGCTGCGGGCCACCCGGCTCGACGTACTGACCGCGATGGGCCTGGCCGGCATGGTGAACGCGGCCATACTGGCCATCGGCGCCGCCGCGCTCAGCCCCGCCGTCGGCGCCTCTCTGGAGGGGGCGTACAGAGGCCTCGCCGCCGGTCTGGGCCAGGTGCCGGCGGCATTCTTCGCCCTCGCCCTGCTGGCCTCGGGGTTGGCGGCGACCTCCGTCGGCACCTATGCCGGCACGGTGATCGCGGAGGGCTTCCTGGGCCGCTGGTCGTCCTTGTCCATGCGTCGTCTGGCCACCCTGGTTCCCGCGATGGCCGTACTCGCCGCCGGCGCCGAACCCGGACGTGTCCTGGTGATCTCGCAGGTCGTGCTGAGCTTCGGGATCCCGTTCGCGCTGTGGCCGCTGGTGATGTTCACACACCGGCGCGACCTGATGGGCCGCCCGGTCAACCGGCCCGTCACCACGGTGTGCGCGGCGGCCTGCGCCTCCGCCGTCACGGTGCTGAACTGCGCTCTCGTTTGGTACGAGACAGCCGGATGACGCAGCGGCCGATGGCCGCGCACCGCGCGGCCGGCCGTGCCGTCGAAGCCGCGGGGCCCGCGCGGGTCGGCGGCATCGAGGCGGCGGCCTGGATAACCGCCTGACCGGCTGACGAGGTAACACTCGGCGACGAGCTGCTTGCCTGTCACGAGGGTGCGGGTGGGTGGCAGCGACGCGCCCGCTCGCATCCGGCCGGCCCGGATGCGGGCGCGGATGGACGTCTCGATCTGCCGGTGCCCGCGTCTACCACAGGGCGGCGAGCAGGCGATTGAGCGGGCTGTCGAGGCCGTACTTCTCCGACAGCGCGACCAGCCGCTCGGGGTCGCGCGGCGCGGTGGGCAGCGTGATGTCGACGTCCGGGACGGGGGCGTCGTGGGCCACCCGGACCACGGCGGGGGCGACCTCCAGGTAGTCGCGGGCGGCGGCGAGCTTGTTGCGCGCGCCCGCGGGGAAGCCGTCGGTGCTCCCGTCGTCCAGCGCGGCGAGCAGCGCGGACAGCGACCCGAAGCGAGTGATGAGGGCCGCCGCAGTCTTCTCGCCGATGCCGGCGACACCGGGCAGGCCGTCGCTCGGGTCGCCGCGCAGCGTCGCGAAGTCGGCGTACGCCCGGCCCGGGATGCCGTACTTCTCCCGGACGAACGCCTCGTCGATGATCTGGAGGTTGCGGATTCCCCTTACTGTGTAAAGGGCGCGGCAGGGCTTCTCGTCGTCGACGAGCTGGAACAGGTCACGGTCGCCGGTGACGATGTCCACGGCGCCGGTCGCGGCGGTCGCGTAGGTGCCGATCACGTCGTCGGCCTCGTATCCGGCGACGCCGACGCGGGCGATGCCGAGCGCGTCGAGCACCTCCTCGATGACCGGGACCTGCGGGGCCAGCGTGTCCGGCACCTCCTCCTCGTCGCCGCTCGCCACCCGGTGCGCCTTGTAGGACGGGATCGCGGCCACCCGGAACGCCGGCCGCCAGTCGGCGTCCATGCAGGCCACGATCTGGGCGGGAGAGTGCTGCCGGACCAGGGTGGCGATCATGTCGAGGAGCCCGCGCACCGCGTTGACCGGCATGCCGTCCGGCGAGGTCACCGACTCCGGGATCCCGTAGAAGGCGCGGAAGTACAGCGACGGGGTGTCGAGAAGCATCAGCACCCTGCCATTGTCACGCCTGTCAGGCGCGCTGCGGACCCTACTCGGTCACCGCCACGGCCAGCAGGCAGGTGTCGTCCTCGGGGTTGGGGCCGCCGATGGCCTCAAGCAGGCGGTCGAGGCCCGCGTCGAGGTCCGCTCCGGCCGTGCCGAGCCCGGTCGTCACGGCCGCGTCCAGGATGAGGGACACCCCGGCGCCGATGTCGCGCGAGCGGCGCTCGACCAGGCCGTCGGTGAACATCAGCAGCAGGTCGCCGGGCTCGAGGCGGACGTCGGCCACCCCGTACGGCAGGCTCGACGTCGCCCCGAGCACGACCCCCCGGGGCGCCCCGAGCTGGCGCGCGCCCCCGCGACGCACCAGGATCGGGGCGGGGTGGCCCGCCTGTGCCCACGTGAAAAGGCGGGTCGCCGGATCGAAGTGGCCGCACACCGCCGTCGCGGTCGTGTCGTCCAGCCGGGTGAGGACGAGGGTGTTCAGCCACGTCAGCAGCCTGCCGGGGCAGGCGCCCGTCATGCTCAGGCCGAGCAGCGCGTGACGAAGCTGGGCCATCTCGGCGATCGCGGGCAGGCCGTGCCCCGACACGTCGCCCACCGCGAGGAACATGCGCCCGTCGGGCAACGGCGCGGCGTCGTACCAGTCCCCTCCGAGGCTCGACGCGCGGCCCGCCGGGACGTAGCGGACCGCGATCCGGGCGTAGGGCAGGTCGATCGACGCGCCGGGCTCGGGCAGGATCGCCTCCCGCAGTGCCAGGGTGACCCGGCGCTCCTCGGCCACGCGGTCCCGGCGCTCCGCCCACCGCCGTCCGGCCAGGTCCTGGATCATGCCGTTCTGGATCATGCGGGTGCCGGCGGGGACGGCGCCGGGCGTGGTGCCCGGATCGCGGTCGTCCGCGGGGGGAAGGGCGGGCCTCGTGCCGCCCACTACGCCGACCATTTGTCTCGCTCTCGATGTTGCTCTTGCACTTGCCGTACGGACGATCTGTGATCGTCCTGACGCGGAGCGTAGCAGTCTCGCATCCACCCAGGGGTTGCTTTTCTTCTATGGCGTGGAATAAGCCAGAGCCCAGCGGAGCTCGCCCGCGTGGCGGCTGTGGTACACGCACCTGCGTACGTCGTCTGATGCGGTGCTGGTTAGATTGGTCGCGTGACAACGACGTCCTTGGAGCCCTCCGACCTGTATCCCACGACCCGTCCCGCCGCGGTGAGCGAGGCCGTCGAACGCGCCGGCCTCGACGCGCTGCTGCTGACGCCGGGCCCCGACCTGCGCTATGTGACCGGCTACGACGCGCTGCCGCTGGAACGGCTGACCTGCCTGGTCGTGCCGGCGTCCGGCGAGCCGTTCCTGATGGTGCCGCGCCTGGAGCTGCCGGCCGCCGAGCACTCGCCCGCCTCCCGGCTCGGCATCGAGTTCGTCGCGTGGGACGAGACCGAAGACCCGTACGCCGAGGTGGCCCGCCGCCTGGGCCCGGTGGCCAGGGTCGGGCTCGCCGACCGCATGTGGGCGATGCAGTCACTGCGGTTCCGCGCGGTCATGCCCGAGGCCGAGCAGGTGCTCGCCGGGAGCGTGCTGCGTGACCTGCGCATGCGCAAGTCGCCCGCGGAGAAGGCGGCGCTCGCGGAGGCGGGCGCGGCCATCGACGCCGTGCACAACCTGGTGCCCCAGTTTCTGAAGGCCGGGCGCACCGAGCGCGAGGTCGGCAAGGACATCGCGGAAGCGATCATCGACTCGGGACACGCCCGGGTCGACTTCGTGATCGTGGGCTCGGGCCCGAACGGCGCCAGCCCGCACGCCGAGCTGAGCGACCGCGTCATCCGGCCCGGCGAGCCCGTCGTGGTCGACATCGGCGGCGTCATGCCGAGCGGCTACTGCTCGGACTCCACGCGGAACTACTGCGTGGGCGAGCCCCCGGCCGACTACGTGGCCTACTACGAGGTGCTCAAGCGCGCCCAGGAGGCCGCCTGCGCCCACGTCAGGCCCGGCGTGCGCTGCGAGTCGGTGGACGCCGCCGCCCGCGAGGTGATCACCGAGGCGGGGTACGGCGAGTACTTCGTCCACCGCACCGGGCACGGCATCGGCCTGGAGACGCACGAGGAGCCGTACATCGTCGCGGGCAACACCGAGGAGCTGCGGCCCGGGTTCGCGTTCTCCGTCGAGCCGGGCATCTACCTGCCCGGACGGCACGGCGCCCGGATCGAGGACATCGTCGTCTGCGGCGAGACCGCCGGAGAGCGGGTGAACCACACGACCAGGGACCTGGTCGTCGTGGACTGATGCCCGCGATCGTGCTCTGCGCCGCGCCGGCCCGCTCTGGCAGAGTGATGATCACGACTGCCGGATCGGAGGACGCATGACGCACGAGGGCATCGACGAGGGCATGGACGATCCCCGCGCCCAGGCCGAGGGCGAGGTCAGCATGGCGCGGCTGGCCCTGGCCGACGGGGAGACCGGGCACGCCGCCGGGCACGTCGCGGCGGCGCTGGCCTGCGACCCCGCCCTGCCCGAGGCGCACGAGATGCTGGCGCGGCTGCTGGCCGGGCCGGGCGGCGGACCGGACCTGTTCCCCCTGGACGAGCCGGTCTTCCTCGGCACCGCGCTGGCCCGCGCCCACGCGCTGGCCGCGCGGGGCGAGCACGTGCCCGCGCTGCGCCTGCTGATCTCGGTGCAGCGGCACGAGCCGGAGGGACGCTGGGCGCACGTCCCCTGGGTGCTCGACCCCGAGCTGCCCGGGCGGATCCCGCCCGGCGACCTGTGCTCGCTCGTCTCGCTGCTGGCCTCCGGGCTGCCCGGCACCGTGCCGGAGGACGGCCGCGAGGCGCTGGCGCCGTACGTCGCCCTGGTGCGGGGCGGGCTGCGCGCCCACCCGGACGACGCGTCGCTGCTGTGGCTGGCCTCGCTCCTCCTGCGCCGGGTGGGGGAGGCGGAGGAGGCGGCGGACCTGGCCGCCCGCTCCTACGCGCTCACGCCGTCCTTCCAGGCCGCCCTGGCCGAGGGATACGCCTGCCGCGACCTGCAGCGGTGGCCCGAGGCCGAGCGGGCCATGGTGCGGGCGCTGGAACACGACCCCGCCAACCTGGCCCTGTACACCGACATCGGCGAGATGCTGCACAGCAGCGGCCGCCCGGAGGAGGGTTTGGAGTGGGTGGAGCGCGCGCTGCGGCGCGAGCCCAGGCACCCGAACGCCTATCCGGCCGCCTGCGGCATGCGCTTCGAGCGCGACGGGGACGTCCGCCATCTGGTGGAGCTCGCCGACCACCTGCGCGACGACCCCGGCAACGAGCACGGCGACGCGGTGCTCGGCGAGCACTGCGGGCTGCGCCTGTGGCTGGGCCGCGTCCCCGGCCCCACGGAGTCGGTGATCGACGTGCTCTACCAGGTGGTGGAGCAGGAGGACGTCCCGGTCGGCGGCGCGCTCACTGTCTCCGCCCCCGAGCCGCCCAGCGCGCTGCTCGCCTTCTCGCTGGTCGTGCCCGGCTTCGAGGTGACGGTCGCCGACGCGCCGCAGCCCGACGCGCGGCTGACCGTGCCCGAGGTGTACGGCCACGGCCCGGTGCGGAGCGTGGTCCGGCGGGTGTGGCGTTATGAGGACATGACGGCCGTGCCCGCCGTGCCGCCGCCGTCCGGGGAGGCGCAGGAGGCCGTCGCCGCCGTCGCGGCGCTGCGCTGGCCGCACCTGCCGGCCGCCTACGACCACGCCGTGCGCCTGTCGGGCCTGTCCCTCGACGACCTGCTCGGCGTGCTCGCCCACCCGCCGCTGTCGCCGTACGGCGAGCCCGCGGCCGTGCCGCTGTGGATCAGGCAGGTCCAGGCGTGGGCCTGCCTTGGCATCGCCCACC
>Ga0164243_10011844_pt1 | contig 12407 bp, 20 predicted proteins | sample OricompcompostOP_FD_108781 | JGI IMG/M metagenome (GOLD analysis project Ga0164243, IMG submission 108781) | Organic Plus compost microbial communities from Emeryville, California, USA - Original compost - Organic plus compost (OP) | ecosystem: Engineered > Solid waste > Mixed feedstock >...
GACCTGGTAGGTCGTCTTGAACAGGGCGTTGGAGAAGCCCTTCAGCTTCGGCAGCCGCCGCTGGAGCGGAATCTGGCCACCCTCGAAGCCCGGCATCACGGAGGCGCGGGCCTTGGTGCCCTTCGTGCCGCGGCCCGCGGTCTTGCCCTTCGAGCCCTCACCGCGACCCACACGGGTGCGGTCCTTCTTCGCGCCGGCGGCGGGCCGGAGGTGGTGGACCTTGAGCAGCTGGACGCGCTCCTCGGTCGTCTCCTCGGCCGACTTCGCCGGCGTCTTCCTGGCCTCAGCCATCAGTCGATCTCCTCAACCTTCACGAGGTGGGCGACGGCGCGGACGTAGCCGCGATTCTGCGCGTTGTCCTCGCGGACGACGACATCGCCGATCCGCTTGAGGCCCAGGCTGCGCAGCGTGTCGCGCTGGTCCTGCTTCTCGCTCACCTTGGACTTGATCTGGGTCACCTTCAGGCGCGCGGCCATCAGACACCTGCCTTAACGTCAGTCGCCGCGCCGGTTCCCGAGCCCTGTCGAACGGCGGTCTCCGCCTTGAGCAGGCGGGCCGGGATGACGTGGTCGGCCTCGAGCCCGCGGCGGGCCGCGACGGCGCGCGGCTCCTCGAGCTGCTTGAGCGCCGCGACCGTCGCGTGGACGATGTTGATCGTGTTCGACGAGCCGAGCGACTTGCTCAGCACGTCGTGGATGCCCGCGCACTCCAGGACGGCCCGGACCGGACCGCCGGCGATGACGCCGGTACCGGCGGACGCCGGGCGCAGCAGCACGACGCCGGCCGCGGCCTCGCCCTGGACGGGGTGCGGGATGGTGAGCCCGGCGCGCGGGACGCGGAAGAAGTGCTTCTTCGCCTCCTCGACGCCCTTGGAGATCGCGAGCGGCACCTCGCGCGCCTTGCCGTAGCCGACGCCGACCATGCCGTTCCCGTCGCCGACGACGACGAGCGCGGTGAAGCTGAACCGCCGGCCGCCCTTGACGACCTTGGAGACGCGGTTGATCGTGACGACGCGCTCCAGGAACTGGCTCTTCTCGTCGCCCGAGCGCGAGCCGCGCTCGTTGCGCGGGCTGCGCTCGCGGCTGCCGCGACGGGCCTCGCGGGGCTCGTTCGCGGTGTCCGCGGCGACGGCCGTCTCGGGGGCGGTCCCCTCTGCGACCTCGGCGGTCACGTTCTGCTCCACAGCGGATTCCTCATTCGTGTTGACGTTCTCGGTCACAGGCTCAGTCCCGCCTCTCGCGCGCCGTCGGCGATCGCGGCGACGCGGCCCGCGTAGCGGTTCCCGCCGCGGTCGAAGACGACCGCCTCGACGCCGGCCTGCTTCGCGCGCTCGGCGACGAGCTCGCCGACCCGCTTCGCCTTCGCGGTCTTGTCGCCCTCGAAGGCGCGCAGGCCGTCCTCCATCGTCGACGCGGACGCGAGGGTGTGCCCCCGCGCGTCGTCGACGATCTGGACGAACACGTGGCGGGCCGAGCGCGTGACGACGAGGCGCGGACGCTCGGCGCTCCCGACGATCTTCTTGCGCAGGCGCGCGTGGCGGCGCGCCTTCGCCTCGGACTTGGTCTTGACGGTCATGCCTACTTCTTCCCGCTCTTGCCGGCCTTGCGGCGGACGATCTCGCCCTCGTAGCGCACGCCCTTGCCCTTGTACGGCTCCGGCTTGCGCAGCTTGCGGATCTGCGCCGCGACCTCGCCGACGGCCTGCTTGGAGATGCCGCTCACGGTGAGCTTCGTGTTGCCCTCGACGGTGAACGTGATGCCCGCGGGCGGGTCCACCGTGATCGGGTGCGAGTAGCCGAGCGCGAACTCGACGGAGGCGCCCTTCGCGGTCACCCGGTACCCGGTGCCGACGACCTCGAGGCCCTTCCGGTACCCCTCGGTGACGCCGACGATGTTGTTCGCGATGAGCGTGCGGGTCAGGCCGTGGAGCGAACGTGAGCTGCGCTCGTCGTCGGGCCGGGTCACGACGACCTGGCCCTCCTCGACCTTCGCCTCGATGGGGCTCGCGACGGTGAGCGAGAGCTCGCCCTTCGGGCCCTTGACGGTGACGTCCTGGCCGTCGATGCGGACCTCGACGCCGGACGGGATGCTGATGGGGAGACGACCGATTCGCGACATGTCAGATCACCACACGTAGGCGAGGACTTCCCCGCCGACGCCCTTCGAGGTCGCTTCCTTGTCCGTGAGGAGACCGGAAGAGGTGGACAGGATCGCGACGCCGAGGCCGCCGAGGACCTTCGGGATCTCCGTCGACTTCGCGTAGACGCGCAGGCCGGGCTTCGAGACCCGCTTGACGCCCGCGATCGAGCGCTCGCGGTTCGGGCCGTACTTGAGCGTGATCGTGAGCGTCTGGCCCACTCGCGCGTCGGCGACGGCGTAGTCCGCGATGTACCCCTCGCGCTTGAGGATCTCGGCGATGTGCGCCTTGAGCTTGCTGGCCGGGAGCGACACGGTGTCGTGGTGCGCGCTGTTGGCGTTGCGCAGCCTCGTCAGCATGTCGGCGACCGGATCGGTCATCATTTCGTGGTTCTTCTCTCTCGTCGGTTCCGGCTTCGGGGTGCAGCCCGGCCGGCCTGTTCGATCAGGGTCAGGCCGCGCTGTCCGCGGTCCGGAACGGGAAGCCGAGCGCCCTGAGCAGCGCGCGGCCCTCGTCGTCGTTGGCGGCCGTCGTGACGACCGTGATGTCGAAGCCGCGGACGCGGTCGATGCGGTCCTGGTCGATCTCGTGGAAGATCGACTGCTCGCTCACGCCGAACGTGTAGTTCCCGTGGCCGTCGAACTGCTTGTCCGAGAGGCCGCGGAAGTCGCGGATGCGGGGGAGCGCGAGCGTCACGAGCCGGTCGAGGAACTCCCAGGCGCGGTCGCCGCGCAGCGTGACGTGGGCGCCGATCGGCATGCCCTCCCGGAGCTTGAACTGCGCGATGGACTTGCGCGCCAGGGTGACCTGCGGCTTCTGGCCGGTGATGAGCGCGAGGTCGCGGACGGCGCCCTCGATCACCTTCGAGTCGCGCGCGGCCTCGCCGACGCCGGTGTTCACGACGACCTTGACGAGGCCGGGGACCTGATGCGGGTTCTTGAACCCGAACTCCTTGATCAGGGCCGGGACGATCTCCTCGCGGTACTTCTGCTTCAGGCGCGGCTGGATCTTGCCAGCCGGCACGGCAGTCGCGGTGCTCATGATGCTCAGTTCTCCTCGGTCGTCTCGACGGTCTCGGGAGCGTCGCCCTCGGCGACGTCCTCGACCGGCGCGGACGCCTTCTTCGTGGTGGCCTTCTTCGCGCCCGACTTCGCGGCCGGCTTCTCGGCCTTGGCGCTGTAGCGGGACGCCTTGAAGACCCGGGTCTTCTTGCCGTCCTTGCCGATCTCGAAGCCGACTCGCGCCGGGGCCTTCGTGTCGGGGTTGACGAGCGCGACGTTCGAGATGTGGATCGGGGCCTCGACGTGCTCGATGCCGCCGGTCTTCGTGCCGCGCTGGGTCTGGCCGACCTTGGTGTGCTTCGTCGCGAGGTTGATCCCCTCGACGACGACCCGGTCGCCGAGCACCGAGATGACCCGGCCCTGCTTGCCGCGGTCGCCGCCGCGCTCCGGCTTCGGGCCGGAGATGACCTGCACGAGGTCGCCGGTCTTGATCTTCGCCATGGTCAGAGCACCTCCGGGGCGAGCGAGATGATCTTCATGAACTTCTTGTCGCGAAGCTCACGGCCGACGGGTCCGAAGATGCGGGTGCCACGCGGGTCCCCGTCGTTCTTCAGGATGACGGCGGCGTTCTCGTCGAACTTGATGTAGGAGCCGTCCGGACGGCGGGTCTCCTTGACGGTGCGGACGACGACCGCCTTGACGACGTCGCCCTTCTTCACGTTGCCGCCGGGGATCGCGTCCTTGACGGTCGCGACGATGACGTCGCCGAGGCCGGCGTAGCGACGGCCGGAGCCGCCGAGCACGCGGATCGTGAGCAGCTCCTTCGCGCCGGTGTTGTCGGCGACCTTGAGCCGGGTCTCCTGCTGGATCACTTCGCCTTCTCCAGGATCTCGACGAGCCGCCAGCGCTTCGTGGCGGAGAGCGGCCGGGTCTCGCTGATGACGACGAGGTCGCCGAGGCCGGCGGCGTTCTGCTCGTCGTGGACGTGCACCTTCGAGCTGCGCCGCATGACCTTGCCGTAGAGCGGGTGCTTGACCCGGTCCTCGACCTCGACCACGACGGTCTTGTCCATCTTGTCGCTCACGACGTAGCCGCGGCGGGTCTTGCGGTAGCCGCGGGCGCCGGCCTCGCGCACGTCGTGCTCGGCGTGCTCGTGGCCCTTCAGGGGGGCCTCGGCCTTCTTCGTGGTTGCCATGATCACTCAGCCTTCTCGTCGCTGGTCTCGACCGGATCGACCGGCGACTTCGTCTTCTTCGCCGCCGACTTCTTGGCCGGAGCCTCGAGGGGGGCGGGGGTGGCGCGGATCCCGAGCTCGCGCTCGCGGATCACGGTGTAGATGCGGGCGATGTCGCGCTTGACGGCACGGATGCGGCCGTGCGCGTCGAGCTGACCCGTCGCGGACTGGAAGCGGAGGTTGAAGAGCTCCTCCTTGGCCTTCTTGAGCTCGTCGACGAGACGGGCGTCCTCGAAGGTGTCGAGCTCCGTCGGGCGGAGCTGCTTGGATCCGACGGCCATTACGCGTCAGCCTCCTCACGCTTGATGATGCGCGCCTTGAGCGGCAGCTTGTGGATGGCCCGGGTCATGGCCTCGCGAGCGAGCTCCTCGTTCACGCCGGCGACCTCGAAGAGGACTCGGCCCGGCTTGATGTTCGCGACCCACCACTCCGGCGAGCCCTTGCCGGAGCCCATGCGGGTCTCGGCCGGCTTCTTCGTGAGCGGGCGGTCCGGGAAGACGTTGATCCAGACCTTGCCGCCGCGCTTGATGTGACGGGTCATCGCGATACGGGCCGCCTCGATCTGGCGGTTCGTCACGTACGCCGGGGTCAGCGCCTGGATGCCGAACTCGCCGAAGCTGACCTTCGTGCCGCCGGTCGCCTGGCCGGAGCGGCCAGGGTGGTGCTGCTTGCGGTGCGCGACCTTACGGGGAATGAGCATGATCAGGCCTCCGCACCTGCTGCGACGGGCGCCTCGGCGCGCGCGCCGCGGCGCGGGCCGCGGTCGCCGCGCTCGGGGCGCGTGGACTTCTGGGCGGCCTGCTCCCGGGCGAGCTCCTTGTTCGTGAGGTCGCCCTTGTAGATCCAGACCTTGACGCCGATCCGGCCGAACGTCGTCTTCGCCTCGTAGAAGCCGTAGTCGATGTTCGAGCGGAGCGTGTGAAGCGGGACGCGGCCCTCGCGGTAGAACTCGGAGCGCGACATCTCCGCGCCGCCGAGACGGCCGGACACCTGGATCTTCACGCCCTTGGCGCCGGCGCGCTGGGCGCCCTGCAGGCCCTTGCGCATCGCGCGGCGGAACGCCACGCGGGCGGAGAGCTGCTCGGCGACGCCCTGCGCGACGAGCTGGGCCTCCGCCTCGGGGTTCTTCACCTCGAGGATGTTGAGCTGGATCTGCTTGCCGGTGAGCTTCTCGAGGAGGCCGCGGATGTTCTCCGCCTCCGCGCCGCGCCGGCCGATCACGATGCCAGGGCGGGCGGTGTGGATGTCGACGCGGACGCGGTCCTTCGTGCGCTCGATCTCGATCTTCGCCACGCCGGCGCGGTCGAGCTTCGACTGCAGCAGCTTGCGGATCTTGACGTCCTCGGCCACGTAGTCCTTGTAGCGCTGGCCCGGCTTCGTCGAGTCGGAGAACCAGCGGGAGATGTGATCCGTGGTCGTGCCGAGGCGGAAGCCGTAGGGCGAAACCTTCTGTCCCATTACTTTCCTGCCTTCACGGTGTTCGACTTCTTGCCGCTCGACTTGGTGGCGGCGCCGACGGCGATGTCCGGCGTCGCGAGCTCGACGGTGATGTGGCTCGAGCGCTTGCGGATCCGGAACGCGCGGCCCTGGGCGTGCGGCTGGAAGCGCTTGAGCGTCGTGCCCTCGTCGACGTAGGCGCGGGCGATGACGAGATCCTGCTCGTCGAGGTACTCGTTCGCGCTGTCCGCCTTGACGCGGGCGTTCGCGATCGCCGACTCGACGAGCTTGTAGATCGGCTCGCTCGCGGCCTGCGGCGAGAACTTGAGGATCGCGAGCGCCTCGACGGCCTGGCGGCCGCGGATGAGGTCGACGACGCGACGGGCCTTCATCGGCGTGATGCGCACGTGGCGCAGCCTGGCAATGGACTCGACCATCAGCGACGCCGTCCCTTCCTGTCGTCCTTCTCGTGACCCCGGAAGGTGCGGGTCGGCGAGAACTCGCCGAGCTTGTGGCCGACCATCGTCTCGGTGACGAAGACCGGGATGTGCTTGCGCCCGTCGTGCACCGCGATCGTGTGCCCGAGCATGGCCGGGACGATCATCGAGCGGCGCGACCAGGTCTTGATGACGTTCTTCGATCCGGACTCGTTCGCCTTGACCACCTTCTGGAGGAGGTGCTCGTCGACGAAGGGTCCCTTCTTGAGGCTGCGAGGCATATTCGCTTACTCCTACTTCCCGCGCTTCTTGCCGACGGTGCGGCGGCGGACGATGAGCTTGTCGGAGGGCAGGCCCGGCTTGCGGGTGCGGCCCTCGGGCTGGCCCCACGGGGTGACCGGGTGACGGCCGCCGGAGGTCTTGCCCTCGCCGCCGCCGTGCGGGTGGTCGACCGGGTTCATGGCGACGCCGCGAACCGTCGGGCGCACGCCCTTCCAGCGCATCCGGCCGGCCTTGCCCCAGTTGATGTTCGACTGCTCGGCGTTGCCGACCTCGCCGACCGTCGCGCGGCAGCGGACGTCGACGTTGCGGATCTCGCCGGAGGGCAGGCGCAGCTGGGCGTAGGGGCCGTCCTTCGCGACGAGGCGGACGCTCGCGCCCGCGGACCGGGCGAGCTTCGCGCCGCCGCCCGGCTTGAGCTCGATCGCGTGGACGACCGTGCCGACCGGGATGTTCTTCAGCGGGAGGTTGTTGCCCGGCTTGATATCGGCGCTCGGGCCGCTCTCGACGATGTCGCCCTGCTGGAGCCGGTTCGGCGCGAGGATGTACCGCTTCGTGCCGTCGAGGTAGTGGAGGAGCGCGATGCGGGCCGTGCGGTTCGGGTCGTACTCGATGTGCGCGACCTTCGCGTTCACGCCGTCCTTGTCGTTGCGCTTGAAGTCGATGACGCGGTACTGGCGCTTGTGCCCGCCGCCGATGTGGCGGGTCGTGATCCGGCCCGAGCTGTTCCGGCCGCCGGTCTTCGGCAGCGGGCGCAGCAGCGACTTCTCCGGGGTGTCCCGGGTGATCTCGGCGAAGTCGGCGACGGAGGCGCCGCGGCGGCCCGGGGTCGTCGGCTTGTACTTGCGGATGGCCATGGTTCTCTTCTCCTGAGTCCTCAGCCGACAGCCGTGAAGATGTCGATGGAGCCGGACTTGAGCGTGACGATCGCGCGCTTGGTGTCCTTGCGCTTGCCGAGGCCGACGCGCGTGCGGCGGGTCTTGCCCTGGCGGTTGAGCGTGTTCACCCCGGCCACCTTGACGCCGAAGATCTTCTCGATCGCGAGCTTGATCTCGGTCTTGTTCGCGTCGGGCGCGACGATGAACGAGTACTTGCCCTCGTCGATGAGCGCGTAGCTCTTCTCGGAGACGACCGGGGCGATGATGATGTCCCGCGGGTCCTTGTACGTGACGGTCACGCGGTCACCTCCTCAGGCTTGGTCCCGCCGACGAACGCGTCGTAGGCGGCCTTGGTGAAGACGACGTCGTCGGCGACGAGCACGTCGTAGGCGTTGAGCTGGTCGGCGGCGATGGTGTGCACCGAGGTGAGGTTGCGCACCGACTTCGCGCAGGCGCTCGCGAGGCTCTTCACGACGACGAGCGTCGACTTGCCGTTCGTGAGCGAGTCGAGGATCGACGCGGCGAGCTTCGTCGACGGCACGCCGTCGACGCTGAGCGCCTCGACGACGTGGACGCGGCCGGCGCGGGCGCGGTCGGAGAGCGAGCCCTTCAGCGCCGCGGCGATCATCTTCTTCGGGGTGCGCTGCGCGTAGTCGCGCGGCACCGGGCCGTGGACGATGCCGCCGCCGCGGTGCTCGGGCGCGCGGATCGAGCCCTGGCGCGAGCGGCCGGTGCCCTTCTGCTTGAACGGCTTGACGCCGGTCCCGGAGACCTCGCCGCGGTTCTTCGTCTTGTGCGTGCCCTGGCGCGCCGCCGCGAGCTGCGCGGTGACGACCTGGTGGATGAGCGGCACGTTCGTCTGCACGTCGAACACGTCGGCGGGCAGCTCGACCGAGCCGGTCTTCTTGCCCTTGGCGTCGATGACGTCGATGGCGGTCATGCTCACGCCCCCTTCACGGAGTTGCGGACGAAGACGAGGCGGCCCTTGGGTCCGGGCACCGCGCCCTTGACGAGGAGGATGCCGCGCTCGGCGTCGACGACCTGGACCCGAAGCCCAAGGACGGTGACGCGCTCGGCGCCCATCCGGCCGGCCATGCGCATGCCCTTGAAGACGCGGCTCGGGGTCGAGCTCGCGCCGATGGAGCCGGGCTTGCGGTGGTTGCGGTGCGAGCCGTGGCTCGCGGACACGCCCTGGAAGTTGTGGCGCTTCATGACGCCCGCGGTGCCCTTGCCCTTGCTCGTGCCGACGACGTCGACGAGCTGGCCCCGCTCGAACGTCGTGACGTCGAGCTCCTGGCCGAGCGCGTACTCGGCGGCGTCGGCGGTGCGGACCTCGGCGACGTGGCGGCGCGGGGTGACGCCGGCCTTCTCGAAGTGGCCGGCGAGCGGCTTCGTGACCTTCCGCGGATCGATCGCGCCCGCGGCGATCTGGATGGCGCTGTAGCCGTCGACCTCGGGCGTGCGGATCTGGGTCACGACGTTCGGGTCGACCTTGATCGCAGTGACCGGGACGAGCTTGCCGCCCTCGTCCCAGACCTGGGTCATGCCGAGCTTGATGCCGAGCAGGCCCTTCGTCGTCTTGGTGGCAGTCATGGTTCCGATTCCTGTAGGCGTCAGAGCTTGATCTCGATGTTGACGTCGGCCGGGAGGTCGAGCCGCATGAGCGAGTCGACCGCCTTCGGCGTCGGGTCGATGATGTCGATGAGCCGCTTGTGGGTGCGCTTCTCGAAGTGCTCGCGGCTGTCCTTGTACTTGTGGGGAGAGCGGATCACGGCGACCACGTTCTTCTCCGTCGGGAGCGGCACCGGGCCGACGACGCTCGCGCCGGCGCGGGTCACCGTGTCGACGATCTTGCGGGCGGACGAGTCGATGACCTCGTGGTCGTACGACTTCAGCCGGATGCGGATCTTCTGTCCCGCCATGGCTCTCGCCTTCCTTCTCATGTACTGGCTGCTGCTCCGGGCGCTGTCGCGTCCGGCACACCTGTAGCGCACTGTGCTGCTGTCAAGGTTCCGCGCGCCGTTCCGGTGCGCGCCGCGAGGACGTGCCTCCAGGAGGCGCTCCGCGGGTCCGCCCTCTGCGGCCTAACCACCTGGCGGTCTGGGATCCTCGACCCCACTCACCGGGCTATGCACTGCCTGAGGGTGAGCCGCCCGCCCGCGACTGGCGCGTTCGGGCGGCGTATTGAACTAGAAGATTCTGCCAGACGGAGGCATTCCCTGCAACTCGGGCGTGTCGCGGCGGCGCCCCTCCGGCCCCCGGTCCCCTCCCGCCCTAGCCCCTCCCGCCCCCCTCCCGCCCCCAGTGCATCATCGTGCGCTCAGCGCATCGAATCCGATGCACCCGACGCACGATGATGCACTGAAGGCGCGAATGCGCGCGGGAAGGCGGGGACACGGAACACCGGAACGCGAACGCTGGAACGCGGCGGCCCGGGAGCGCGAACGGGTGCAGGGGCGTCAGCGGGTGAGCGGGCGAGGCCGGCGGACGCGCGGCACGCCGAGGCGCTCGAGCTTGCGCGCGAGTTCGCTGCCGGCCCACGCGTCGTCCCAGCTCGCCCGGGCGAAGGCGGCGCAGCGTTCCCGGATCGCGTCCTCGCGGCGCTTCTCCGCCCAGAGCGCATCCTCGTCGAGATACTTCATGCGCCCGTCGGCCTCGAGGACGAGCCGACCGTCATCCCACGCGAAGTCGACGCGGAACTCGCCCTCGATCGTCGACACGGGGAACTGCTGAACGGGCTCGGCGAAGCCGAGATCCCGCAGACGGCTGAGCACGAGGGTCTCGAGCGGCGAATCGGCGAGACCGGTCGACGCGCGGAGTGCGGCCATCGCCCTTCGCGCTCCGGGAACCGCGCCCCGCGCAGCTGCCAACGCCGAGAGCGCGGCGAGGGACACGCCGCAATGCCGGCGCACATGCGAGACGGCGATCGTCGCGCGCAGCGGCGGGCCGGCGAACGCGAGGTCGACCGCGGTGCGAGCCGGTGTGGTCACGACGACGCCGGCCACAGTGGTGATCTCGCCCCTGGTGAGCGCTCGCTGCATACGGCGCACCGGCGCCGTCGATCGCGCACCGCCGGGCGGGACGATGACGACCGGGCGTATCGGCGGTCCGCCGAGCAGCGGGATGCCGTGCAGCAGCGCGGCGGACTCGCCGCCGAACACCGGACGCCCTCGTGCGGCGGCGTCGGCCGCGCGGATTCGCGCGAGGTGGCGCGCGTCCGGCGACGCGGCCCGCCATTCCTCGGGCTCGGCGTAGAAGCCGTGCCGGACGCGGTCCAGGCTCCCGCGCCTCGCGGCGCGGGCAAGGCGCTCGCGCGCGCTGCCATCCGCCGCGCCCGCCGCCGGCGTTCGCAGTTCGATCTCATCGGCCACCGCCCCACTCTCGCGCGCCCGGAGGGGCGGCGCCGACGCAACCGCCCGCTCTGTGGATGGTTCACACCCTGTGCATGAGTCCGCCGCGTGGACGCTGGGCCAGCTCGTGCCCGAGTGCATCATCGTGCCTCGGGTGCGCCGAATTCGATGCACTCGGCGCACGATGATGCACTCGGGGCGCAGCGCCGGCGGGGGGCGCGGCAGGGGCCGGGCGCAGCGGCGGCGCGGGGCGCGGTCAGGGGTGGACGATGAACCGGCGCTTGAGCGCCTCGTTGACGACGAGGTACGCCGCGGTGACTCCGATCATCGCGGCGAGGACGGGGCCGGGGACCGGGACGAGCCCGAGCGGGTCGGCGAGCGGCGTATACGGGATCGCGAGCACGACCCCGGCGACGACAGCGCTCGAGACGAGCAGGCCGCGCCCCGGCCGCGTGCGCCAGATCGGCAGCGCCGAGCGCAGCGAGAGGAGCGCGACGAGCTCGCTCAGCGTCGACTCGACGAACCAGCCGCTGCGGAACAGCGAGTCGCCGGCGCGGAAGCCGAGCTCGAGGATGAGGAACACCGCGCCGTCGAAGAACGATGAGATGACGCCGAACACGACCATGAACCGCGCGATCGCCCCGACGTCCCAGTGCCCCGGCCGCGACGTGAGCTCGTCGTCGACGCGATCGCCGGCGATCGTCATCGCGGGGATGTCGGTGAGGAAGTTGAGCACGAGGAGCTGACGCGGCAGGAGCGGCAGGAACGGGAGGAAGAGGCTCGCCGCGGCCATCGAGATCATGTTCCCGAAGCTCGCGCTCACGGTGACGCGGATGTACTTCAGCGTGTTCGCGAACGTCTGCCGGCCGAGCCGCACGCCATCGGCGACGACGGCGAGGCTCTTGTCGAGGAGCACGACCGCGGCGGCCTCCCGAGCGACGTCGACCGCGGAGTCCACCGAGATCCCCACGTCGGCGGCATGGAGCGCGGGCGAGTCGTTGATGCCGTCGCCGAGGTAGCCGACCGACTGGCCGGAGCGGCGCAGCGCGGTGACGATCCGCGCCTTGTGCGCCGGCTCGACCTCGGCGAAGACGCGAGCGCGGGCGACCCGCAGGGCGAGCGCGGTGTCGGAGAGGCCGACGACGTCCGCGCCGACGACGACGTCCTCCGCGGGGATCCCGACCGAGGCGGCGATCGCCGCGGCGGCGAGCCGGTTGTCGCCGGTGATCATCGCGACGTCGATGCCGAGGCCGCGGAGCTGCTCGATCGCTTCGGGCACCCCCTCCTTCGCCGGGTCGTGGAAGGCGAGCATGCCCTCGAAGCGCATGCCCGCCTCGAGTCCCCGGTCGCACTCGGCACCCGGCGGCAGGGGCCGGGTCGCGACGCCGAGCACGCGGAAGCCCTTGGCGCTGAGCGCCGCGAACACCCGACGAAGCCCCTCGCCGCCGGTCGAGACAGTGACGTCGCCGCCGGGCGCGGCGATCGTGGCGCACACGCCGAGGACCGCGTCGAAGGCGCCCTTCGTGACGAGTGCCGGCGCGCCGTCGACGTCGCAGGCGACCGAGAGCATCCTCCGCGCGAAGTCGTAGGGCACCTCGCCGAGTGCGGCGGCGCCGGGCCCCGGTCGGCGCCGGGCGAGCACCGCCTCGTCGAGC
>Ga0164243_10011846_pt1 | contig 12406 bp, 10 predicted proteins | sample OricompcompostOP_FD_108781 | JGI IMG/M metagenome (GOLD analysis project Ga0164243, IMG submission 108781) | Organic Plus compost microbial communities from Emeryville, California, USA - Original compost - Organic plus compost (OP) | ecosystem: Engineered > Solid waste > Mixed feedstock >...
CCCCACTGCTGCGCCAGCCGGACCCCGTAGTCGGCAATGTCGTATTGCCCCGTAGACTGCATCATGACTACCGCGATCTGCGTGGACGTACTATCGTCAAAAGCCACCAGCTTGCGCTCCAGATGCTGCATCTCCGCCGTGGACAACGTCTGTGTGTAATCGTTAACGAGCTTGTTCGGCGTAGGCGGAAACTCCTGTGCCTGTAGCAGCCCTACGGCAGTAAGCACGCTTACTATAACTACATATAATTTAATCTTCCCCATTACCGAAGGTTATATCGTTAGGCAACTCATTAACATCGTCCGCTTCCCGCGGAAAAAAGCACTTCAATTGTTCGCCGGCATGGGCAATTCCTTCCAACAGTCCCTGCACCAGGTCACCCGCCTTAAAATGACGGACCATCAACGCGACCGTTTCTTCCCAGAAGTCCGCCGGAACGCGTGCGTGGATGCCTTTATCGCCCACAATGGCCAACCCGTGGTCCTCGGTCGACAAATAGATCAACACGCCGTTGTGAAGCGCCGTTTTATCCATGCCCAACCGTTCAAAGTACACCATCGCACGATCCAGTGGCTCGCCCTTGCAATACGGTTCTACCGCCAGTCGGATTTCTCCCGATGTCTGTGCCTCGGCCTGTTGGATGGCCAGGACAATCTTTTCCTGTTGTTCCTCGGTAAATCGTTCCATGCTGTCAATGGTTCCCCTTGGCTATCCAGACATTAAAGCCCGGATAGCCTTTGGTCGCTGTTTCTATTGAATGCCTTGGTTTAAAACTGCACCTCAGGTGCTTTATTAGCTCCCGCTTCTGCCGTGAAATACCCCTTCTGTTTAAAGCCGAAGATACCCGCCGTCAAGTTATTCGGAAAACGGCGAACCGAAGCATTGTACTCCTGCGTCGCTTCATTGAAAGCACGCCGCTCCGTACTGATCCGGTTTTCGGTACCTTCCAACTGGGCCTGTAGCTCAAGAAAATTCTGATTGGCCTTAAGTTCCGGATACCGCTCTACCGTGACCAGCAAACGTCCCAGCGACTGCGACAGCGCATCCTGCGACTGTTGGAATTGCTGAATAGCCTCCGGCGTAAGGTTCTCGGGATCGACAGTCACCGAAGTCGCTTTCGAACGCGCCTCTATGACCTGTGTCAACGTCTCTTGTTCAAAGTTTGCCGCTCCCTTGACGGTGTTGACCAGGTTAGGTATCAGATCGGCACGCCGTTGGTATGCATTTTCGACCTGAGCCCACTTCCCCTTAACGTTTTCTTCCAGGTTAACGAGGGTATTATACCCGCACGAGCTGAATGACAGGGCGGCAAAAATACCGACCATGGCTACCACTAAACGTCTCTTCATGTTGACTGAATTTAAATGTATGATGCAACGAATTTACTACTTTGACGGCAAAATCCGTACCTTTGTTACATTTCGGGATAAAAACCCGACAAACCAACATGCAGCGTGAAATCGAATTAAGTGTTCTCCCTGAGCGTCTTTCAGACGAAACCTATATCCTACGGCAGGGTGCCGAACAATTAAAAATAGCCCCTCAGCGCATCAACGCGCTAAAAATACGCAAGCGCTCAATCGATGCGCGTGGAAAAAACGTGGTGTACCGCATCCGGGTTGTCTTTTACATCGACGAAGATCCCTCTCCGCAAATACTGAACTTCCGCTATGCCAATGTTGCAGGTGCACAGCCCGTCATCATCATCGGCGCCGGGCCGGCAGGCCTGTTTGCTGCGCTCCGGTGTTTGGAACGGGGGCTGCGGCCGGTCGTCCTCGAGCGGGGTAAAAACATACAGGAACGGCGCCGGGATCTGGCCGCGCTGAACCGGGAAGGCATCGTCAATCCCGACTCAAATTATTGCTTCGGCGAAGGCGGAGCAGGCACCTACTCGGATGGTAAGCTCTATACGCGGTCCAACAAACGCGGCGACGTGCAGCGCGTTCTGCAGATTTTCGTTGCGCACGGGGCTACCGAAGATATTCTGGTAGATGCCCGCCCACATATTGGCACCAACAAATTGCCGCAGATTATCCAGGCTATGCGCCATACCATTTTGGAGAACGGCGGAGAAATCCATTTCAACAGCCGGGTGGTGGATATCACGGAAAGCTTTGGCAGGGTCACGGGCGTCACGTTACACGATGGGACCCACCTCCCTGCGGAGCACGTCATCCTCGCTACGGGACATTCGGCACGCGACCTGTTTGAGTTGTTCCACCGCAAGCGGTGGCTCGCGGAGCCAAAGCCGTTCGCCCTCGGCGTGCGCATTGAACATCCACAGGAAATCATCGACCGGGCCCAGTACCATTGCTCCGTGCGGAGTGAATACCTGCCTCCTGCCTACTACAACCTGGTTGAACAGGTCGGCGACCGTGGCGTATTTTCGTTTTGCATGTGCCCCGGGGGAGTCATAGCTCCCTGTGCAACCGATAAGGGCGAAATAGTAGTGAACGGCTGGTCGCCCTCCAAACGGAACAACCCGTATGCCAATTCGGGTACTGTCGTGCAGATTAACCTCACCGATGTGCCCCAGGCTTCCCGGTATCCCTTCGCACTGCTCGACTTCCAGCACGAAGTAGAAGAAAGAGCCTATGTCGTTGGGGGCGGACAGCTCGTAGCTCCCGCACAGCGGATGGTTGATTTTGTGCAGGGAAAGCTTTCAAACACCCTGCCCGCCAACTCCTACAAACCGGGCACGCGGAGTGCGCCATTATCGGAGGTGTTGCCACCGTTTGTACATGACGCACTGAGAAAAGCACTGCCGCTATTCGGCAAAAAAATGAAAGGCTATTTCACCAACGAGGCCATACTGGTAGGCGTAGAATCGCGCACGTCCTCTCCTCTCCGCATCCCGCGGGATAAAGACACCCTCCAACATCCGCAGATCAGCGGACTTTACCCCTGCGGAGAAGGCGCGGGCTATGCCGGCGGAATCGTGTCGGCGGCGATTGACGGGATGAATTGTGCGGATGCAATACGCCCCCTTTGATTCATTCAGCCGTTATGCACTGTCCTGTATTCCGGTTTTTGAGCTTTTTTTGTTAATTTATAATTTTGCCGCTTCCAGTTAAAATTATAAACCGTACATACTCCATGGAAGAAACCGACGGCTTGTCAGATGATGCACTATTAGCAGCGCTAAAAGCCGGTGACATGCGCGCTTATGACTCGCTTTTTGCCAAATATTACAAAATGTGCTGCGCAAATGCCTATTTCTACCTGAAAGACAAAGAAGAAGCAAAAGACATCGTACAAGAGTTCTTCGTAGATTTGCTGGAGAAAAAGCGATATGTTCATTTAAAAGGTGATATAAAGGGGTATTTTTACCGGTCAATAACAAACCGATGTTTTAATAAACTGCGTAAAACGGAGCGCGAACGGAGGCGCGCGGAATGTTTGGTAACGGATGAAGCAATTACCGATATCCAGCTCGACCCAAACAAAAATGAAAAATTATACGATAAATTGCAGCATGCTTTTTCTTTACTCTCCGTTCAACGGAAAGAGGCGCTAAAACTTGTATATGTGAAAGATAAGAGGTATCAGGAAGCAGCAGATCAAATGGGGATCAGCATCAATTCGTTGAAGACACATTTGAAGATCGGACTCAAAAAACTGCGTGAGGCAATCGCACATCCGCCACAGGATTAATCCAATTTGTGAGCGCCTGTATAAGGTATATTATGGAATCCCAATACGAGACAATAAGGCGTTTGTATATCGAAAAACTCTCCGGAGTTATTACGGAGGCAGAATCCAGCCGCCTGGCCGACCTATTAAAATCAGATCAAGAGGCGCAGCGGGTTTGGCAATCCCTTGAGGAAGAACGCTCTCGGATTAATGCTGACGGATTTTTATCGGAAACAGCACCGGAGTATGCCTTAAATCAACTGAAAGAGCGCATCGCCACAAAACATTCCCGTGGAATACGGCGGCTTTGGCGTTATGCCGGCGCAGCGTCCGTATTACTGGCAATCACAGGGGTGCTTCTTTTCCGGTATCAGGAACAGACCGCACCGATCGAATTTCCTGTTACAACAAGAACCCCTGGAGGTGTACAGTTGCTTACCCAGGATGGTCAGGCAATCGATTTAAACGATACGGGCACCGGAACCATCCATGCGCTCGGAAAGATGGAGATCCATGTTACCGGACAGGAGTTACAGGGCGTTCATTCGCAGGAAGTTGTAATGAGTACGCTGATCGTTCCTCCAAAACGAACGTACATGGTTACATTGCCTGATGGTACAAAAGTATGGCTGAATTCCGCTTCGGAACTACACTTCCCCTCACGGTTCGACGGCACGTTTCGGGAGGTCTCATTAAAGGGAGAAGCCTATTTCGACGTCAAAAAGAACAAACAAAAGCCGTTCATCGTTCATGCCGGAGGTACAAAAATAGAAGTTCTGGGTACCCGTTTCAACATAAGAAATTATCATCAAGAGCCCACTCGGACGGCATTGATAGAGGGGAGTGTTAAAGTTTCCACAAAAAACGAACAATCAATTTTACTTCGGCCGGGCTTCATGTCTGAATTTGACGGGATCCGATTCCAGCAGACCGCCTTCGATACGGCCGAAGCCACGGCATGGATCAACGGCATATATTACTTCAAAAACGCCTCGCTTGACGAATTGGCCCCCGTCATCAACCGGTGGTACGGCCTTTCCGTAAAACTTGCCGACGGCAGGCTCACACGCCACCGCGTAAGCGGCCTGCTGGAACGGGAACAACTTGAATATTTCCTGTCAGATCTCCATACCTCAACCGGTATTTCATACCGTATAGAAGACGGAACGCTCGTCTTTTCTGAATAGCTTTCCCAGCTATCCGTTCAGCCATTCACCCGATTTTCATCTCCCGGTGTATTACCTATACCGGAGGGGAATTCCTCTTCACAATTGTAAACAATACTAAATTCATATGAACAACTTTGAAAGAATGGTGATCGGGCTGCGACCGCTCTTGCTCGCAATGCCGTTGCTGATCTTCGCAACCGCGACCCAAGCCAAAAACGAAAATCAGGATATCATGGCCAAGGCGGTGACCATCAAAGCAGAAAACGTATCGCTGGCCGATGCCTTTGAGATGATCCGAAAACAGACCGGCCTTACCGTCTTTTATGGGAACCAGGTTCTGGACGACCGCGAACAGGTTAGTTTGAATTTCGAACAGAAAAAGCTCAATGAAGTGCTGGACTACCTACTCCGGGATAAAGAAGTCCGGTACGAGTTACGGAGAAACCGTGTGATCGTCCTTGAACGGGTAATACGTAGCAGGTCCGTGGATCTACCCATGGGTTCCGGGCAAGCGGATATAAGGAACCGTCCGCTCCAGCAGACGTACATAAGAGGGACTGTGACCGATGCCAACGGCCCTATCGCCAACGTTACTGTTGCCGTAAAAGGAACGTCACGTGTCACCTCGACGGGTGAGTCCGGGAATTACCGTGTCGAAGCGACGGAAGGGGAAGTGCTGGTTTTCCGAAGATTAGGATATCTGGAAAAAGAAGTTCTCGTTACCCAAAAGGGCACGGTGGATGTCGCCTTGGAAGAAAGCGTGCAGGACATCGATGAGGTAGTGGTGGTCGGCTACGGAACCGTAAAGAAGAAAGACCTCACCGGAGCCGTAGCGCGGGTAAAGACTCAGGAAATCAACGCCTTCCCTAACGCCAATGCATTGCAGGCATTGTCTGGTAGAGCGCCCGGCGTGCATATCCGTCAGAGTTCCGGCGCCCCCGGACCGGGCCTTTCGGTCCGCGTGCGCGGAGGTAATTCAATAAAGGGGAGCAACGAGCCGCTTTATGTGATCGATGGGTTTCCGATTGCCGGATCAAACCCTTCGGTGGTCAATACCTCCGATATTGAGAGCATCGAGATCCTCAAGGATGCATCGGCCACGGCCATCTATGGTTCGCGGGGTGCCAATGGCGTCGTGATCATTACCACAAAAAAGGGAAAGGCCGGGCGTACAAATGTTTCGTTCGAAACCAGCTACAGTACGCAACAGTTAATCCGCAAGCTCGAGCTAATGAACGCGCAGGAGTACGCCAGGTTTTATAATGAGCAGGCAGTAAACGATAACGTTGCGCCGTATTTTACCGACGAGCAGATTACAGCGTTCGGACAAGGTTTTGATTGGCAGGATTTTGTTTTCCGACCTGCACCGATGTCAACTGCAGCGCTTGGCATAAGCGGAGGAAATGACAAAACACAGTTCTCCATAGGCGGCAGTTTCTTTGGTCAGGATGGAATTATAAAGGGTAGCAACTATAATCGGTATTCCTTGCAAAGCAGCATTAACCACCTCATTAATGAAAAGGTTTCTGCGGAACTGAATATGGTGCTATCCCGACTCACCACTGAACGGCGGGATAGCGGTGGCGGCAACCGGGGTAACTCCATGATCGCTGCTGCGATCTCCGCCCCACCCATCCTTACTCCTTACAACGAAGACGGCTCGTACCGGATTCTTCATACCGCCTATCCGTTCCTGGCCACCGATCTGCGCAATCCCATCAACTGGATTAACGAACAAACTGCCCAAACCAATGCCAACGTGGCGCTCATCAACGCAGCAATATCCTACCAGATCACGCCTGAATTGACACTGAAGGTGGCCGGCGGAATGGAAAACCGTGATGACCGGTCAGACAACTATACCACAACCCGGTTTTTTGACAGCCCCGGAATCGCCAACGTATCTACCACCCAGCAGGCCAGCTTATTGAACGAAAACACCCTGAATTTTGTCAAAACCTTCAATGAAAGACACACCCTCGCAGCTGTGGCCGGCATCACCTACCAAAACTTTGTAAATACTTCGTTGAAGGCAGGGGGAACGGATTTCCTCTCCGATATTTATGAAAGCCATAACCTAGGAGCAGCCGGCACACCCGGAGTACCGGGTTCGGCTTACGCAAAGTCGGCTCTAGTGTCCTTCCTCGGACGCGTCAATTACAGTTATGACGATCGTTACCTTGCTACGTTGAGCTTCCGACGTGACGGGTCGTCACGCTACTCACCGGGAAGCAAGTGGGGAAATTTCCCTTCGGCAGCCCTGGCATGGCGCGTCTCAAACGAAGATTTCATGAACGGACGTATCGGCCCTTTCCGAACTTAAACTTCGGGCCAGCTGGGGACTTAGCGGTAGCCAAGCGATCGATCCGTACACGACATTGAACCTGTTATCTGCCGGCAAAACCATCTTTAACAACGAGTATTTCAACACCGTAGGCCCGTCTACGCGACTGCCGAACGACCTCACCTGGGAAACCACGGAGCAATTCGATGTCGGTATGGATATCGGCATCTTCAGTAACCGGATTTTAGTAACCGCCGACTACTACCTAAAAAATACACGTGATTTGCTGAGTGATGTGCGCTTGCCCGCCTCTATGGGATACACGACAGCCATCCGAAATGTCGGGAAAATACAAAATAAAGGATTTGAATTTGGAGTCGAAGCCAGACCCTTTACCAATGAATTCTCCTGGGACATCATCGCCAATATCGCTTTCAATCGAAACAAGGTTATCAGTTTGTATAATCACGAAGATGTACTGCGGGACAACGTCGGGATGATCATCGTAAGCGATGCAACTAGCATTTTGCGCGAAGGCCGTCCCGTTGGTCAATTCTGGGGATACATCGAGGACGGTTACGATGAAAAAGGCGACATCATATACCGGGATCTGAACGGAGACGGAAACATCAGTTCCGCGGATAAAACATATATAGGGGATGCAAATCCAAAGTTCACCTATGGCTTCAATTCGGTCATGAACTACCGGAACGTCGAATTTTCATTTTTTCTGCAGGGCACCTACGGAAACGATATTTTCAACGCCAGCTCCATTACCAACACAATGGACTACGGTTTTGGCTTGAACATGCCCAAAAGCGTCTACGAAAACCATTGGACACCCAGCCGTACCGATGCCGATTATCCACGGATTAGCAGATCCACCCCCGTAAAGGTATCAACCCGCTTTATTGAAGATGGATCCTATTTACGGCTGAAAAACGTTTCCCTTGGCTATACATTGCCTGTAAAAAAATGGAACATTAACAAGATTCGGCGTCTACAAGTGTATGCAAGCGGCCAAAACCTGCTTACGTTCACCAACTATTCATGGTGGGATCCGGAGACCAACTACCGGCTTGATCATAACGGCTACCCTTCAGCCAAATCGGTCACGTTCGGTATCCGTGCCGGATTTTGAAAATTCCTAAATACGAAGCATGAAAAAGCAGACAATACCATCAGGTTCCCGGAAACCTTCGAAAATAAACCTTATTGATATGAAAAAATTCGTCGCCATGATCTGGGTGGCCGTGCTTTTCGCTGCCTGCGAAAAAGCCCTCGAAGAAGCGCCAAAACAAATTTCAGAAGAGAATTTCTACAATACCGAAGCGGAGGTCGAAGCTGCCGTAAATGCGATTTATTCGCCGTTACGCAACAATTTAATGCCGAATTACATTGCGACGCTGGAATGCCAGTCGGATTGGATGTACGGCCGCGGCAGCTGGACGCCGTTGAGTAACTATCGCGGCCTAGACGACGCGAACATTACGCGAGTACAGGGATTCTGGAATAATTTTTACCTGACCATACGGAACGCCAATCTGGTTATCCTAAACGCCTTAGAAGAGGAAGATTTTGCTTCTTATGTTGCCGAGGCCAGATTTCTGCGGGCATTTTCCTATTTCCAGCTGGTAAGGAACTGGGGCGGGGTTCCACTCCGCACGGAGGAAACAATGGCCGTCAAGGATCTGCCACGTAAAACGGAAGATGAGGTCTACCAGCTTATCCTCTCGGATCTTTCCGCCGCTATGGCGGTACTGCCCGGGACGGCATCGGCAAGCGGTAGAGCGACCAAATGGGCTGCGAAAACCCTGCTGGCGGAAGTCCTCCTGCAATTGGGCCGATATAGCGACGCAGCGGAACAGGCTAAAGAAGTAATGGAAGCAGGATTCAGCCTGGTAAGCGTAAGCGAAAAAGAAGACTTTCAGTACAAAATCTTCGGCCCGGACATCACGTCAAGCAGCGAAGAGATCTTCGCATTGAAGTACGCCCGGCTACCGGGACAGGGGAATTATATTCTGTGGATATCCAATCACCCCAGTACCCATTTGTTTACTCCCGGTGGCACCGGAGCCTATGCCGTTCACGGTGACGCTACAAATCCAAATTATCTCGATTGGGACGACCGCGATATCCGGAAGCAGCTCTGGGATCAGATTGACTTCGGTTTGGGTCCCAATACGCTGGTCAGCGCTAAGTATGCCGATCCCGATGCGCTCGACCAGAACACTGCCGGTAACGATCTCCCGATTTACCGCCTGTCGGATGCCCTACTGATCTTTGCGGAAGCATCTGCCAAGGCAGAAAACAGCGTCAGCGAAGCCGCGATGGAAGCTTTGAACAAAGTCCATCGAAGAGCATACGGATACGCTCCCAATGCCCCCGCTGAGGTGGATTATGAAATAACCGACCATACCGTTGATTCCTTTGTGGATCTCATCATCCGCGAACGGGGGTATGAATTTATCTACGAGGGCAAGCGATGGCTTGAATTGAAGAGAACCGGAAAGCTGGATGATCTAATCCAGTACGGCAAAGGAAAATCGGTTATGCAAAAACATTTGCTTTGGCCGATTCCGCTTTCTGAAACGAATTTTAACACCGCAATTGACCCGGTGTCTGATCAGAACCCGGGCTATTAACGATCCATATACCAACAGATACTAAAAATGAATAAAATGAAAAGACGGGCAGCGATTGCCAGGATGGGGGCATTGTCCTTCGGATTATCCGCACCCCGACTGGTCAAAGGAGAAGTGCTACAGCGACCTCAACCCATCCGGAAAGAAATATTGAATACCGACATATTGGTGGTCGGCGGTGGCACCGCAGGGGTGGTCGCTGCCATACAGGCAGGACGTGCGGGAAAGAAAACCGTCCTGGTGGAAAACGGAAGCATGCTAGGTGGAACCACGACAACCGGCGGCGTTGCATTCCCCGGGATTTTCTTTGCCTGGGGCAAACAGGTTATCGGCGGCATTGGCTGGGAGATGGTCCAGGAGACCGTAGGATTAAACGACGACAAACTACCCGACTTCTCCGTGCCCCACGGGCGACAGCACTGGAAACACCAGGTGCGTTTGAACGGTCCATTATACGCCATGGTCATTGAAGACAAATGCGTGGAGGCCGGCGTCGACATCCGTTTTTACGAAACACCGGTGGAAATCGTGGAACGGCCCTCGGGCTGGAAAGTCACCACCGTGGGCAAAGGCACCCAAACGGAGATTCTATGCAACCAGCTGATTGACTGCACAGGGAATGCCTTCGCCGTTTCTTTGGCTGGATTCAACCTGCTGAGAGAGCACGAAACACAGCCCGGTACGCTGATGTTCCGCATCGGTGGATATTCCCTTGAAGACCTCGACATGGAGCGCATCCATAGCGAATTCCAATCTGCTGTGGGTCGGGGAATCCTGGTGAAAGGAGAGTTCCTCAATGTGGAGTCTCTGCTGCGTAGTGCCGGAGACAATGTACAGCATATTGCAGGGGCTGATGCGACGACATCCGTTTCACACACTTCCGCAAATCTGAAAGGACGCGCATCGCTGCTGCGAACTGTGAAATTTTTGCGTACGCTGCCGGGACTGGAACGTCTCAAAGTGCTGGACATGCAAAACGAGACCGCTTCCCGCGAAACCTACCGCATCGACAGCCTATACAAGATTACCCATGATGATTACGTGACGGGAAGGATTTTTGACGATTCGATTTGCTATTCCTATTACCCTATAGATCTGCACGACGAAAACGGCGTAAAACCGAAACACCTAGAAGAAGGAAATGTGGCGACCGTCCCTTTACGTGCACTGATTCCACGCGGAAGCCGGAACCTCATTGTTGCCGGCCGATGCGTGGGAAGCGACCGGTTGGCCAATTCGGCCCTGCGCGTACAAGCCTCCTGCATGGGCATGGGACAAGCTGCGGCAGCAGCAGCAGCCATTGCCCACAGTCAGGGCATAACACCCGCGGACGTAGGCATGGAAGATCTCAGGCAATTATTGACGTCACACGGTGCTATTGTGCCTGGAACATCACGCTAATCAGGAAACCCAATGACTTATCGCGTATATATGTCGGGCATTGCTCTGCTCGCATCGCTATGCTGGAGCATCCTTGGGTGGGGCCAGCAACAAAGAGCATTATCCCGTTATTTTACGGAACCTACCTTGCCTCAGGATGTCTATCGGGTGCATCCCATTCCTATAGACACCCGGGAGATGACTGGGCCGCCCGACACCCTGTATCAATGTGTGTCGGCAGACGGAAAACCCCTTTCTTACTACCGGAAAATCGTTACCGAGGTATGTTTTGACAACAGCTGCCGATTATTACGCGTAAACCTGTACTGGAATGTTACCGGAAGATACCTTGGCTTTGAGTTGCCCCCCAACGAATTTCTCAGCAAAGCCGAACACGAGCCCTTCACGGCGGATGAATACCTGCGGCTGCACGGGATCTTAGCCGACAGCCTGTCGCCCATCGGCTCATTCACCTATCAGGAGTTGTTACCCAGACGTCCGGTTATCGGACAATTGGACGCAATTACAGGTGCTACCTCCAAAGATGTGATGCAGTATGTGGTAAAAGGAGCTGCGTTTACCACCTACACCGTATGGAATCTGATCTATGGTGAAACACAGGCAGAGGTAGTAAAGGCTACCGAGCGATTGATGGATGGAGATTATCTGCTCGGAATATTGAACAGCCAGGATGCATGGGACCATCATTGGGCACTGGATCGGTTAAACCTCATATCCGAGGTTCCCGACAGCGTGAAACACCGGGTATTGGATTTGGCCTGTGATGATTCCTACAACCTTGCAACCCATGCCTTGGAAGCTATACCCTCAAACTGGTGTGATGAACCTAGGTTCCAACAGGCCCTATGGGCCAAATTCGATTGCGTTCTATATGCACTGAAACCGGCATTACTGAACAAAATCCAGTTAAGCGATCATCCGAATGAAACCGTATTGCTGGAAGTCGCGCGCCGTTTGCCCTCCATGAATGGGCCCGTATTGACCGCCGGACTGGAATGCCTGGGCGAGTATCTGTCCGACAACCGGCAGGTATTCATGCAGGTAAGTTCCTTACTCGATCACGAAAACCGTTTTGTAGTAAATCAGGTAAAAAAGCTTTTAGCCGCCGTTGCTGCCGACACCCCAAAATACCGCCATTGAGAGGACCGACCTGCGGATGCAATAAAAGATTAAAAAGTTGTTGGAAGATATGCCTCCTCCGCGTTAAATTTGCCTGAACCAGCAATCAGCGAAAGTAGCTCAGTTGGTAGAGCATCAGCTTCCCAAGCTGAGGG
>Ga0164243_10011849_pt1 | contig 12405 bp, 16 predicted proteins | sample OricompcompostOP_FD_108781 | JGI IMG/M metagenome (GOLD analysis project Ga0164243, IMG submission 108781) | Organic Plus compost microbial communities from Emeryville, California, USA - Original compost - Organic plus compost (OP) | ecosystem: Engineered > Solid waste > Mixed feedstock >...
AGACTACATTGGTCAATCTGCTCATGCGTTTCTACGAGATCGATGTCGGCGCGATCACGCTCGATGGCGTCGACACACGGGCAATGAGTCGCGAAGGGTTGAGGCGGCACTTCGGCATGGTGCTTCAGGACACCTGGCTGTTCAGCGGCACGATCCGCGACAATATCGCCTATGGCAAGGAGAACGCGACGGAGCAGGAAATCCTGGAAGCCGCACGCGCCTGCCATGTCGATGAATTCGTGCGCATTCTGCCGCAAGGCTACGACACGCGGCTCGATGAAAACGGCAGCGGCCTCAGCGTCGGGCAGCGCCAGCTTCTCACCATCGCCCGGGCCTTCATCGCCAAGCCCGTCGTGCTCATCCTCGACGAAGTGACGAGCTCCGTCGATACCCGCACCGAGGTCTTGGTGCAGCGCGCCATGGCGCGCCTGCGTGCCGGCCGCACCAGTTTCGTCATCGCCCATCGCCTGTCGACGATCCGCGAGGCCAACCTCATCGTCTATATGGAAAACGGCAATGTGCTGGAACGGGGAAGCCACGATGAGCTGCTGGCTTTGCAGGGGCGTTACTGGAAGCTTTACCAGTCCCAGTTCGAAAAGAGCGTGAGCGTGGCTTGAAAGGCGGAATCTCGCGCCGCTGCCGGGGTGTCGGCTCAGCACCTCGCAAGATGCTTGCACACCAGGCGCACGATCCGCCTTGACATTACGGAACGATACCGTTTCTTATTTGGACTTGGCGAGTGGTAGCACCCGCAATCCAAGCTCGGAGGCGCAGAATGAAAATGAAAAAACCGATCCTGGCCGCCGTGGCGTTGTCGGGTTTGCTGACGGCCTTGATTCATGGTCTCCACGGCACTGCCGCGGCCCAATCCGCTCCGACGTCTCCGACGGTGCAGCAAAGCGTGAAGCAGCCGTTGCTGTATCCGAACCTGGATCATGTCGGCTTCGTCGTGAAGGACGCCGGCAAAGCTGTGCAGGATACCGTCGCGCGGTTCGGCCTCGAGCAGGCAAAAAGCAACTGCATCACCGGCCATGTCGCCGGACGCTATAACGGGAAGGACGCCAGCTATTCGGCGAAGTTCTGCATGGTCGCAATCGGCGACAAGCGGCTCGAATTTATCGAGCCGATCGGAACCGATGCATCGCCGTATCTGGATACGCTGCGCGCCAAAGGTGACGCCATGCACCATGTGGCCTTCATGGTGCCGTCGATCGACGAGCGGCTGGCGCAGGATCGGAAGAAGATCCCGGCGCTTGATGTGGTGCAGGATGCCCGACTGGACGGAGTCGGACGTTACGTCTATGTCGGCGGGATCATTCCGGGAACATTGGTGGAATATGCGCAGCCTGCTTTGCCATGAGCCGACCGGTCGTCTGAATTCTCCGCTTCTTCATATCCGCCCAAGCGGCGATCAATCCATGTGCGTCGTCCTGGCAAGGTCCGGCAAGACCGCGGCCAGCGCGGCGTCGACCTCGCGGGCAAGCTTTTCATGCGACAGGTCGTTCACCTTGCCGAACAGCGCGTAGATGTGCATGACGCCCATCGCGGCTCCGAACACCATCCGGGCGAGTTGGTCGAGATCGCGATTCTTCAACAACGATTCGGTCTTTTCGGCGAGAAGCTTCAATCCCTCGACAAGATGCGCATGGCCACGCCGCATGACGCGCTCATGAAACTCGTCCGCGAGCTCGGGAAAATTCTCGGCCTCCGCGATGAGCAGACGGGTCATCCGGACCTGACGCGGTGACAACGCAAATTCGATCAAGGCAACCACGCGCGCGCGCAGATCGCCGAGAGGCTCGTCGCCGGCCCGGCTTCCGCGGTTGTCCTTCCAGCCCTGGAACGCCTCGGCGTCGCTGACCACCTCGGCGAACAACTGCTTCTTGTCGGCATAGTGCGCATAGACGGTCTTCTTCGACATGCCGGCGATGCGCGCCACTTCCTCCATGGTCGCCGCGCCATAGCCGACGGTCGTGAACACCTGCTCGGCCGCGGCCAGAATGCGCCTGCTGCGCTCCGCCTCGGAATAGACCGGCGGCCGTCCAGGCTTGTTCCTCACGCGCATGGTCACGGTGGATTTAGACGGTGGGCTTGACATTTCGAAACGTTACCGTTTTGTATTTTGATTGATAAACGCTATCGTTTCCGAACATGCGGCGCAAGTTACGTCTGCGGCCATTCCCGCCGCCGGATGGAGACCGTGAACACCTCAAATCGCCGCACCGGCTCGTGATCGCTGGGCTTAAGTGCAAGCTCTGAAATCGTCATGTGCCGAAGCCCTCAAAGGCTCCGAACATCGTCCCTCCACCTGCGCGCGAAAGGTGCTCCCAGAACAGTGGTTTGATGTCCGCCGTCAAGGTTTGGAACGCGGCAGCACGGCCGATCATGAGATCGGCTGCCCATTCGGATGATCGCGCATGGGAGGAGGCGGAACTGAAGGACGTCGGTGATCAAGCTCTGATGCGGGGATTGGCTACCGCATTCCCGATTGTGCGTCCGGGGCGATTCCTATCTTACTGCGGACATCGGCCAGGTTGCGGCCACAAACGTCTGACGGGCATTCCCATTGCCGATCCCGCTTGGCGCCCATGCGCGAAGGATGTATGTCGCTGCGGCGACCGGATCAGGCTATTTGCGCCTCCCTTGCAACGGCCCACAGACGGCCAACTCACAGGTGATCGCTGTGCAGACCCGTTGTCTTCTTGCCCCGGCCGCTCAACTCCCGATATCGAGTCGTCAGCCGGGTCTGCGCCTTCCAGCCGATCTCTCGCACTTTTGGAGATGCTTGCTCCAAATGATATAGCTTCTTCGCACCGACCTTGGGCGAATGCCTGTAGGTCCAGGCGCTCTCGATCTGCATGTGGCGAACGCGGCCGTTTCCTACCTTGGTGATGCCACCGCCTCCGACTGTCTTGCCGGTCGATCGTACTACAGGAGCAAGGCCGAGATATCCCATGAACTGGCGTGGGCTCTCGAACCGCTGTACGTCACCAATCTCGGTGGCGAATGTCACGGCAACGATCAGGTCTACGCCCCGCAGTAAGGAGCGCCCCCGCGATCGGCGCCAACGACCAGGCCGGAGCGAACTTCTCGATCACGCCCTCAAGCCGATAGACCCACTCTTTCGAGACGCGGACTGCTCCGACCATTTCCTGGAGTGCGATCTGATGGGCCGGGTGTCGAACGGTTGCTCCTGGAGCCAGCTCAAATAGCGCATCGACCAGCCCTTCTTGCGGGGCATAGATCTGTCCGTGCTTGAGCATGAAGGCGCTCACATGCGCCCGGTGGACGCGAAGCGTCTCGACTGCGGCCGACCATGCGCGGACGAGATCCCGCATGGCTTCGTGACATTCATCAGGGATCCATACTGCGTCAGTTCGCCAGCGCGCAGCAGTCGAGCCGACGCAAGGCGCCCGGCGGTTCGTCTTCACCTCGACAACTCGGTCAATCCGCTTCCATCAATATCCACGCGCAGGGGGCGCACTCCAATGACGAGGGCTGCCGCACCATCGTTGACGCCGCAGGCGTTGTGTATCGTCACCGTGCAGCCTCTCCTTGTGGAAGGACGGTCAGCAGCCTCGCAAGCGCCTTCAGCGTGGTTGCGCGCGACTGCGAGGATGGGGTTGCCCCTTCCTCTGCAGGATGGTGAAGGGCGTGATCTCTTTCGCCAGCCGTCCGTTCGCCTGCCGCTGCGGCATTTTTTGCGAACATCATCGCGAAGACGTCGTCCTCGCGCGACACATTGAAGTCAGTGGCAACGTTTTCGCCAATCTCTAGCACGGGATCGACGCCGTACTGCTTCTTCATCAGCGGTTGAATGAAGCGTCAGCTGATGGTGTCGTGTCGTAGATCTCCGCGTTACGCGAAAATCTGTTTTCCGTGTTGGGCAGACGACGGACGCGTCACTCGCCGCCGGAGACAACGATCAGTTCGGCCTCGCCCGCCTTGATGGCGTGGGCGGCGGTGATCCATGCCGAAACCGCAGAGTCGGTTGATCGTCGCGCTCGTCGCGCCCGTTAGGACGGATTTTTCACGGCAGCCGAAGCTTGCTCTAGGGAAGCGCCAGAGGCAACGTTATGCTCAATACGATCGTCGTTCGACTGAATACGCTCCGCTACTTCCAGCACGCGAAAAATATCCGATTGGGGCACCACAACGATGCCCGTTTCGTCACCCACGACAAGATCCCCGGCACGCACGCTGATGCCGCCAACCGTCGCGGACTCTCCGATAGAAACCAGCGCTGCTCTTCGTTTTCCGGTTCTTGGGGTCACAGAACGACTCGCGACCCACAAGCCTAGCGTCCGAATATCTTGGATATCGCGGCATGCGCCATCGATAATCACTGCCTCCGCCCCACGCAATGCAGCGGCCTTGGCGCCGATGCCTCCCATGGTTGATATATCCGCCCCATCCATTTCAATCACCAGAACCTGGCCAGAGTCTACGATGCCGGTCATTCTGCTGAGAGCGAACTCCTCGAGTGGAATGCTACCAAGCGGACCTGTGCGGGTTTGGACGGTCAGTGCAAAACCGGCGAAAGCACCACTTCCACTTCTTTGAGATAATCCTGAAATAACGCCATCTATCCCGAACTCGTCCATAGCATCTGACCATGTACCGGTGCCGAAACGGCGACATTTCTCCAGGAGGACATGGTCGATATGCATGATAATCGCTCCTTGAATGTGATGGTCTTTTTTTAGAGGCCATGTGAGCGCGGTTGGACAACAAGCCGACCCTGCTAAGCAATCAACCAGCGAACCGCGCTTCCGGTAGCCCGGTCACACCAGGGATGATGGCGAATAGGGCTCCTGCGAGCGGCTGCCCTGCAAGTTGCTCAGGACTTAGTTTCTGAGAGGCCGTCGTGATGTAAAGAGTATCGAGCTTGTCACCACCGAAAGCACAGCATGTAATCTGTGACACCGGAAGCTCAATGATTCGGTCGATTTCTCCCTTTGGTGTGTAGCGGACGACTCGCGAGCCTCCATACTCCGCATTCCAAAGACATCCGTCGGCATCCACCGCAGAGCCATCGGGGGCGCCAGGATGTCCGGTTAGGTCACGGAAGATTCGCCGGTTAGAGATATTGCCTTCCTCGATATCGAAATCGAAAATCCAGATTTTGTTGGCAGGCGTGTCGGCGAAATACATGGCCTTGTCATCGGGAGACATTACCACGGAGTTTGGAATATTGACCCCACCGAACACTTTAAGCACCTTGAAGTCGGAGGTAACTCGGTAGAAGTTACCTTCGGGTTCTCGCACTGTGTCATGCATGGTACCGACCCAAAAGCGACCGCGACGGTCTACCCGTCCTTCATTCAGGCGATGACCAAGCTTATCAGCTTCGATTTCAAGCATGAGCTCTTGGGCACCTGTCAAAGGATCGAAGCTATGGATTCCATCTTGCATGGAAACAATCATTCCTCCAACTTCGCGAAGTCCCCAACTGCCGACTGTCTTTCCGCGTAACGGATACTTCCGATGCTCATTGCTAGCTAAGTCGAGCGACTGGAGTGCCGGAACACGGACATCAACCCACCAAAGCTTTCTTGAGCGCTCGCACCAGATTGGAACCTCGCCGAGGAGATCGGCTCCATTGATGATGCACTCAACCGCGCTCATTTATTTCCTCCGTTGCCTGCACCGAATGATGGCTTGTGGCGTAGAAAAGCACTGCAAAAGTGGTTCCCAAGCCAACTGAAATCAGACGGTTTGAAACCTTCAACCTCATTAACATGATTATGAATATGAGAAATTGTCAAGGTGTCGACAACGTGCGCTGGTCTGACATAGCGGCAAAACTGCCACCACGATCGGCCGCAGACGCGCAGAAAATCATTAAATGTCGCCGGGCAACGACTTAAATGATGATCAGCACGACAACCTCTAACTTGTCATAGCCCCGAGCTGGACATCCGCAAAAACCCTGGCAGGCTTTGCTCTGTCGTGATTCACTGATGTCTCCGATCATGGAGCGCCATCATGAACCCGCATTCGCTTTTCAGCCTGAACGATCATCTTGAGGTCTTGAGCCAGCATGGTGATCCGCTCGAGGTTTTGGAACGAACGGTAGATTTTGAGTATTTCCGACCGTGGCTGGTCGAAGGCTTGGGTTACGGGGATGGCAGCAAGGGCGGTCGACCGCCTTTCGACCCAGTGGCGATGTTTAAGATTCTGATCCTGCAGGCCCAGCCCAATTTGTCCGATGCCCGCATGGAGTTCATGATCCGGGATCGCCTGAGTTGGATGCGGTTCCTGGACTTCTCGCTGGGTGAGCGCACGCCCGATGAGAACACCATTCGCCATTTCCGCAACCGGATGACCGAAACCGGCACCCTCAAACGGGTGATGAGAGCCTTCGACTGGCAACTGCACAAGAAGGGTTACATCCCGATGTCGGGGCAAATTGGCTGATGAGATATGGCCAGACGAACCTGCCAAGGCGGCGCAGAAGGATACCGATGCCCGATGGACGCTCAAAATCGGCGGCAAAGTGCGTTACCGAACAGACGGCACGCCGCTGCCAATGATCGCCATCCCGGTGTTCGGCTACAAAAGCCATATCAGCATCGACCGGCGCTATGGCTTTATCCGGGCTGCGGCGGTGACCTCGGCATCCCATCCGGATGGCCGGATGCTGCGTCAGGTCATTGACCGGCAGAACACCGGTAGCGAGGTCTGGGCCGACAGCGCCTACCGCTCACAAAGCAACGAGGCCTGGCTGGACGATCGCATGTTGGCCAGTCGTATCCATCGGCGCAAACCCAAGGGCAAGTCGATGCCGATCGCAACCGCACGTGCCAATGCGGGCAAGTCCTCGATCCGTGCCAGGATCGAACATGTGTTCGCTCATCAGAAGAATCGGTTCGGGCTGTTCATCCGCACCATTGGCATCACGCGGGCCGAGGCTAAACTGACCCTGGCCAATCTGGCTTACAATTTCGACCGTCTGGTCTTCCACGAAAAGCGCACAGTCACGGCATGAGTCTGCCCGGAAAGCCGGGAAACGCCCTTATTGGGTGCCACAGATCGTCAAACGCAGCACCAAATCCGCTCAAACACTGAAACTCGTCCCACCATCATGGCATCGCCGGGCCAGCCAACCCGGTTTTTGCGGGTGTCCAGCTGGGCTTCATGGCACGGAACTGCGGTAGCCCAGCAATATGACTTCGATTTCTATCGCGGCGACTTCCAGAGACCGCCGTTTATAGTCCGTGGTTAACGCACCTAAGAGACGGCAAAGACCTGCAATCATCCAGACACCGACCACTGCTCATCGCCAACTGACAACTTGACGAAAAACTTCTGGCTGTTGCTCCTTCACTCGCTGTACGAAACGATCCATGTGCTTATACATTTCGCTTTCCGCATCAGCACCTCGGCTTGAAAGAATATGCTCCATAATCAAATCATGTTCGCCGATAACGCTGGCTCGCTCCTCTGGCGGAAAGATCGATCTATTTACACGCAGCGTAAACATCGCCATCAGGCAATGTGAGAGTAGTGTCAATAGACGGTTCGTAGCGATGGAACTAACGAGTTCGTGAAATTCACGGGTGACGCTGACGTAATCTTCGTCATTTTCAACGTCGATCTCGCTGCTGCGCCGCTTCAGGTCAGCAACACGTTCAAGGAACAACGGATCCTTCTTGTCGGCAGCGTTGCGAACCAGCATCGGTTCCAGCAGGCGACGTGCCTCGAGAACCTCACCAAGTGTGATCTGCTCGGCCTGTAGAAAGAAGCTTGCCATACGCCCAAAATCGGCTGGTGTAGCATTGCAGACGGTCGGCCCCCCGCCAGGCCCAGAACGGATCGCGATCAAACCGTTAATTTCTAAGATGCGTAATGCCTCACGGACAGTAGAGCGCGCAACCCCGTATCGAGCAATCATTTCATTTTCCTGAGGAAGACGATCACCAACCGAGAGCTTGCGACCTACAATATCGGTCAACAGTTCATGCGCTAGCGCCTCCGAGGCTTTAAGGATACGGTTTCGGAATGTTCGCAGGCGAACTTCGACACGGTTTGGGGGATCGTTAAGCATGATGTTCCTAATCAGAGTTTCGAGTCTTCTTATACCACCTCCGCACTAGAAACGTAAGCGATGCGCCAGGGCACCTTGCAATAGGCTGATGAACATGGAGCTTTTGCGCCATGACATTGGAACACACAGAGGGCGATGTTGTCGCCGAGATCAACGGGGCCGCGCCGGCCGAAGATCGTGCAGCGGGGTCCGGGCGCGCGCGACAACGGAGGCTGTGGAGTTGTACCGAGAAGCGCGCGCTGGTGGACCTGGCGAGCGCCGCGGAGTCGTCGGTGAGCGAGGTCGCGCAAGCGTTCGGCGTAGCTCCGTCGCAGCTCTATGCCTGGCGCAGGCAAATGGTGGGCGGCGAACTCGATGCTGATCAGGCGATGGCGACTTTCGCGCGCGTCGACGTGAGCGATCTGCCTGAAGTCGAACGCCCCGTCGCCGATTGCCTAGACCCGGCCGGCAGGATCGTCGTGGGCTTTCCGAGCGGTGCGCGATTGCCGATCGACGGGACCGTCGATCCGACAGCACTGCGCATCGTCCTGGCAGAGTTGACCAAGTGATCACGGTGGTGCCGACCGAGCGGATTTACTTGTGCTGCGGCGCGACCGACATGCGTCGCGGGTTCAACAGCCTGGCGCGGATGGTACAGCAGGTTCTCGCGCTCTACCCGCACACCGGCGCGATCTTCTGCTTCCGCGGACGCAAGGGTCATATCATCAAAATTCTGGCGCATGACGACCAGGGGTTCTGCCTATTCACAAAGCGGCTTACGGACGGCTGTTTTGCCTGGCCAGCCACCAAGGATCAGGTCGCCGTTTCGCTCACCAAGGCGGAGCTTTCGCTGCTTCTGGAAGGGATCGATTGGCGCCGGCCGAACAAGATTTATCGGCCGCGTCTGGCTGCTTAATTTTGCTCGGTTCCCATTGATTTCATGTCGATTCTGCTTGCCTGAAGAGGGTGTTTCTGGTAGATAATTCGGGTGTCGGAACAAGCTCCCTCAATCGCTGATTTCCTCGCCCGGATCGCCCTTCTGGAGGCGGGCGTTTCTGCCCGTGACACCACCATCGCCGAACGGGATGAGCAACTGCGAAGAGAGCGTGCCGAGGCCGCACTTCGCATCCAGCGCCTGCAACTGCAGATCGATCGCTTCAACCGCAAGGCCTTCGGTCGGTCGTCCGAGAAGCTGGGCCAGATGCTGCTCGAACTCGACGATATCGAGGCCGATTTCGTCGCCAGCGTGCCCGATGCCGAGCGGCCTGTTGTCGCTGACACCGACCAGGTCCGGGTGTTGCCGATGCGCAAGCTCAACCCGAACCTGCCGCGCAAGAGGATCGTTCGCGAGCCGTCGTGCGCATGCTGCCCGGGCTGCGGCGGCGATCTGCGCGCCATGGGCCAGGATAGCGAGGAGATGCTCGATCTGGTCGCGCAGGCCTGGCAGGTGATGGAGACCATTCGACCCAAGTACAGCTGCCGGACCTGTGATAAAATCATCCAGGCGCCGCCACCAGCCAAGGCCATTGCACGCGGCAAGCTTAGCTATGCCGCGCTCGCCCATATCATCATGGCGAAGTGGGGTTATCATCTACCCTTCTACCGTCAGGCGCAGATGATGGCCGCCCAGGGCGTCGATATCGAGCGATCCACGCTTTCGCGCAGCGCCGGCTACGCCGCCGCCTTGCTCGATCCGATCTACAACCGCATTCGCGAGATCGGCCGTACCCGCACCAAGATTCACACCGATGACACGCGGCTTCCGATCCTGGCGCCCGGCACCGGCAAGACGCACAAGGACGCGCTTTGGGTTTTTACGTCGCCGACGACCGCAATTCGGGTTCGCAGGAGCCGCCGATCGCCTGGTATCGCGCCACCATGGGCCGCGCCGGCGAGAGCGTGATGACCGAACTCGCCGGATTTGCCAGCACGTTCCAGGCTGACGGGTTCACTGGCTACAATCAGCTCTACAAGGGCGGCGTTATTCGCGAAGCCGCCTGCCTGGCCCATCTGCGTCGCAAGATATTCGACGTTCACGACAGCCAGCCAACCGAGCTCAGCACGACGGCCATGGCCGGTATCCAGGCGATCTACCGGATCGAGGAAGAGATACGGGGGCTCGCACCCGCCGAGCGATTGGCCGCACGACGAAGGCGGGCCCGACCACTGGTCCGGGCGCGACGACAGCTCTTGCGCCAGAGCAAGGGTTTGTCGCGCCATGCCGATATCGCCAAGGCCTTCGCCTACGGCTCCAAACGATGGCGCGCGTTCAATCGCTTCCTCTATGATGGCCAACTCGAGCCCGACAACCTGATTGCGGAACGGGCGATTCGTGGATTTACGGTCGGCAGGCGGCAATTGGCTTTTCTCGGGCAGCTTCGCCGCGTCAGAGCGGTCAGCGGTCGTGCTCAGCATCATCGAGACGTGCAAGCTCTGCGGCGTCGATGCCGAAGCCTACATGGCCGATGTCACAGAGCGCATCCAGAACGACTGGCCAGCCTCGCGCTGGGAGGAGTTGATGCCGTGGAACTGGGTGCGCCGCCAAGAGATGCCGCTCCCCTTGGCGGCATGAGCGCGATCGATGACATGGCGCTGTCGGACGAGGCGCTCGAGGCTTGGATGGCCGCCAAGACCAACCCCCGCCCGCTGTTGCGGACCATGTCGGCGCTGGATGGCTTCGTAACGGGGGCGGTCACCGGGCCGCGGTTCGCGGACCCGGCTGGATGTGCCCGCTCATGGGGTTGCCGCGCGACGTCCTGACCAAAGGGTCTGCGACCGATCACGCCGTGTTTGCCAGCGTCGCCAGGATCCACAACCGGATCAATGAGACGCTTTTTGACAGGCCGCAGGATTATGCGCCCGGCTTCGCCAGCAAGCCCAGCGGCGGCATCGACCCCCGGCCGTGGTGCCAGGGGTTCTACGCGGCCATGAACCTCAACATCAAACGATGGAAGCGGCTGCTCGACCTCGACAACCCCAACCACGGCCTGCTGCTGCCGATCCTGATCTACTGCGTCGACAGAAAGGGCAGGCCCGTTCCTCGGCAAGCCCAGCCCGGACCCGAGACCGCGCACTTCATCGAGCATGAGGCGTACAAAGACATCGCCCTCGTCATCCCCGCGCTGCGCGAACTCCACTACGTCAGATATGGCAACCCGGAGTAATCGCCGCCGGCGCGCCGACCAACGGCTGACCGCCATACACGCATCAGGCGACTTCGGGAAAGGTGCCTCGGTGCACCGCTTACCCCCCGTGTCTTTGATTTCTCCAGTAGACCGAGCGCGCCCGCCGAATAGTTCATTGCCGATCCAGAGGAAGGCGGCCATCTGGCGCGCGATCGCGGCCATGACCACCGGTGGCTTCTTGCCGGCGGCATTGAGGCGACGATAGCGCATATTCTTCGTCACCATGTCGGCGCGCGCCAAGCCAGACGCCACGCCCGACAGCATTCTCACCTTCGCCGAGATCAGTACGCTCGACCAGATCGACGCATCCCGAACAAGACCGCGCCTCCGACGGCCCACTCTCGCCGCCTATGTGCTGCAGATCGCCGTGCTTGGCGGCTATTTCGCCCGCAAACATGATCCGCCTCCCGGCAATATGGTCGTCTGGCGCGGCATGACCCGCTTACATGACGTTGCCTTCGGCATTTCCATTGGATCAAACCGACGATGTGGGTAATTGAAAGCCTTCACCGGAGGTGTACTGCAGGGATGATGTTCTGCATTACCCACTAGATGCTCAGGACCGAGGGGGCGTCTCGATGGCCAAATCGCACCACGCGGTTGGTCCCATTTCCGCTTTCTGTCCCGAAGAGACATCACCTCTTCAGCGAGGTAACATCCAAGAAGCAATCAGGAAACCGCACCCACTGCGCGCAGACGCTCAATTTCTGACGCGTCGAAACCTAGCAAGCTCGAAAGAATTTCATCGGTCTGCTCACCCTGAATCGGCGGCGGCCTGTTGATCGGCAGCGTCTCACCTCCGACACTCAGTGGCGAGCGCACCATGCGGATCGTCTGGTAAAGCGGGTGCGTTACTTCTTGAAGAATAGAAAGCGCTGCAATTTGCCCGCTGGCCAGAATATCCGGAATGCTATTCAGACGAGCGTAAGGCAAACCAAGCTTGGCGAAGTGACAAATCCAATAGTCCTGCGTTTGTTCCGCCAGGAGGGCATTGAGTTCGCTGTTGAGAGCTTCACGGTTCGCCACGCGAGCGGCATTTGTCGCAAATCGTGGATTTTCCACGAGGTCGGGACGCTGAACAAAGGCGGCAAAGCGTGACCATTGCGGTTCGGTTGCAATGCCGAGCGCGACCCATCCATCGCTGACACGATATAACTCGTAGGGAGATAAATTGGGGTGCGCATTTCCCCA
>Ga0164243_10011850_pt1 | contig 12405 bp, 11 predicted proteins | sample OricompcompostOP_FD_108781 | JGI IMG/M metagenome (GOLD analysis project Ga0164243, IMG submission 108781) | Organic Plus compost microbial communities from Emeryville, California, USA - Original compost - Organic plus compost (OP) | ecosystem: Engineered > Solid waste > Mixed feedstock >...
CAACCGTTCTCGGTATCGAGCCGGGCGCCGAAGTGACGGCGCACCTGAAGGCAACGGCGCTTCACGCGTATCCGGTGAGTCACGCATGATGCGCGGTGCCGTTGTGAATGAAGTGCCCGCCGGGATTTTCGTGAACGGGGAACGTGTCGCGATCGGCACGTGTTCCCCGGACGCGCTGGATCTCTGGGCCATCGGCCGGCTGAGCACCGAGGGATACATCACCAGCGTCGCGGATGTGCGATCGATTGCGGTTCACGGCAATGACCATGCACGCACCGTGCAGGTCGAGCTGCCGCTGCCCGCCGCACAGAACGGCGAGGCGGAGCGCCGGCACCGGGCGTACACGGGGTGCGGTGTGCTTCACTGTCTCGAGTGTGCGCCGCACCTGCTGAAGCGTACGCGCAGCCTCGGCATCCCCGACGCGGCCCGGCTCACGGAACTCTACCGGAAGCTGTTCGAATCCGGCGCGGCACATCGCGAAACCGGCGGGATGCACTCCGCCGCACTCACCGATGGCGAGCGCCTGCTGTTCATCGCGCATGATGTGGGGCGGCACAACGCCGTCGACAAGGTGATCGGCGCGAGCATCGCGAACGGCGCGGTGGCCGGCGGACTCGGCCTTGTCCTCACTTCCCGCATCAGCGGTGAAATTGCGGCGAAGGCGGGGCGCGCCGGCATTTCGTGGATTGCGAGCCGGTCGGTTCCGACTACGCTGGCGGTTCGCATCGCCGAACGGGCCGGCATGCCGCTGATCGGTCGCGCGGCCGGCAAGGATCTGTACGTACACGAACCGCCGCCAGACGCCGCATCGTGAAACCTCTCGGCGCGATCCTGGCCGGCGGCCGCAACACGCGGTACGGCGACCTCAAGGCTTTTGCACCGGTGGGAGGGCTGCCGATCATCGGCCGCGTCCGTGATGCGATCGCGCAGGTCGCCGACCCGGTCGTGCTCATCGCCAATGATGTGGAAGCGTACGCACAGCTGCGGCTGGAAACGCGGCCCGATGCTCGCGCCGGGATCGGTGCGCTCGGCGGCATTTATACCGCGCTGCTCTGGGCAAGCGAGCGGAAACAGGACGCGGTCGTCGTGTCGGCGTGCGATATGCCCTTCGCATCCGCGGCGCTGCTGGGCAAGCTGATCGAAGAAGGGGCGAACGCGGATGCGGCGGTTCCTGAAAGTACCAGTCGACGCGGCGTCGAGCCCCTCTTCGCCTTCTACCGCATCACGTGCATTCCTGCGATCGAACGCGCGATCGCACGTGACGACACGCGCATCATCGGCTTTTACGACGACGTCCGGGTCGTTCGCGTTCCGATCGAAACCGTGCAGCAGTTCGGTGATCCCGAAATTCTGTTCATGAACGTCAACACGCGCGTCGAGCGCGAAACCGCGGACCGACTTGCCATGAGCCTGGGATGACCCAGCGACGGGCCGACTGGATTGCGTTGCGGGAAGCCGTAGAGCGGGTCCTGTCGCACATCGATCCGCTCGAGCGGGAAACCGTTGCGCTCGAACGGGCGGTCGGCCGCGTGCTGGCTCGCGATGTGACCTCGCCGACGGATCAGCCGCCGTGGGACAACAGCGCGATGGACGGGTTCGCCGTGCGAAGCGTGGACGTGCGCGGCGCCACGGCCGATCGGCCGGTGGTTTTGCGCGTCATCGAACGTGTTCCGGCCGGCGGGTTCCCCACTGCTGAAATAACGGAAGGCACCGCGGTCCGGATCATGACCGGTGCGCCGCTTCCGAAGGGCGCCGATGGCGTGATCCGCATCGAACACACCGAGGAACGCGCGGCCGATCACGTGGCTGTCCTGGACGACGCGGATGCGGGCCGCAACGTCCGCTTCCGCGGAGAAGATCTCAAGCGGGACGGTGTCGTGCTCCGCGCCGGCCGGCTGCTCCGCCCCGGCGAGATCGGTGTGCTGGCGACGGTGGGATGCGCGCAGGTGCCGGTCTACCGCAAACCGCTCGTCGCGATCCTTTCGACGGGTGACGAACTCGCCGACATCACCGACCTCGATGCGATCCGAACGGGCCGTAAGATCGCCAATTCGAACTCGTACGCACTTGCAGCGGCGGTTCGCAATACGGGCGCCGAACCGCGCATGCTCGGCATCGCGCGGGATGATGCAGCAAGCCTGCGCGCGCACCTCGAGCGAGCAGCGGGCGCCGACATCCTGGTCACGACCGCGGGCGCGAGCGTTGGCGATCACGACCTGGTCAAGGATGCGCTCGAGGAGATCGGGTTCGAGCTGGATTTCTGGCGCGTCCGCATCCGGCCCGGCAGCCCGTTCTCCTTCGGCCGGCTGCGCAGCGGCGTACCGGTCTTCGGCCTGCCGGGCAACCCGGTCTCGGCGCTGGTCACGTTCGAAATTTTTGTCCGGCCGGCGATCCGGCGCATGATGGGCCGGGCCGATGTACATTCTCCGCTCGTCCGGGTCCGGGTGGATGGGGACGCACCTTCGAAAAGCGGCCTCGTGCATTTCCTGCGCGTGCGGCTGCATACGTCGGCTGACGGCGTGGTTCACGCCCGCCTTACTGGCGCGCAGGGATCCGGCATCATCAGCTCGATGGCCGAAGCCGATGCGCTGCTGATCGTGCCGGAAGACCGGGACGGATTACGCGATGGCGAGTGGGCCTGGGCGGTGCGCCTCGTCGGCGCCGACGAGGCCACGCCGGAATTCTGGGTTTAACGGAGACAACGGGAATGGCGAAGGGTGTGATCGTACCGAAACAGTATCAGCCGGCGCTGCCGCGGGACCGTTTCATCGTCCACGAAGCGCCCGGTGATGAAGCCGTCGAAATGGATGTTCTTTTTGTCGGCGCCGGACCCGCCGGCCTTGCCGGGGCCATCGAGCTCGCACGCCTGGTGCAGAAGGACAACGAGAACGGCGGCGGTCTTGGTGAAATCAGCATCGGCGTTCTCGAGAAGGCCGGCGCGCTTGGCGAACACAACCTGTCCGGTGCGGTGATCAACCCGGTTGCGCTGCGCGAGCTGTTTCCCGAACTCCAGGATTCCGACTTCCCGTTCCGCGCGCCTGTCACGGAAGAGCGCGTTTTCCTCCTCACCGAAGGCAACAGCGTCCGCCTGCCAACGCCGCCGACGATGCGAAACCACGGCAACTACATCGCATCGATCTGCGAACTCGTCCGGTGGATGGGCGACAAGGCGGAGGCGCTCGGCGTAAACGTGTTCACCGGCTTTCCGGTCGAATCGCTGCTCGTCGATGGCGACCGCGTGATCGGCGTGCGCACGACACCGACCGGGTTGAACCGCGACGGGCAGCCCGGCACGGGGTTCGAGCCGGGCACGGATCTGACCGCGAAGGTGGTTGCGCTTTCGGAAGGCACCCGCGGCGCCCTGTCGCAGGCGTACATGCAGTGGCAGAACATCACGTCGGAGAACCCGCAGATCTTTGCGCTCGGCGTGAAGGAGATCTGGGAAACTAAAAAACCGCTGGACGCCATCATACACACGATGGGCTGGCCGGTCCCGACGGATGCGTTCGGCGGCAGCTTCATGTACCCGCTCGAGCCGGACCTTGTCGCGATCGGGCTGGTGGTCGGTCTCGACTACCACGACCTGCACCTGGACGTGCACAACCTGCTGCAGCGCATGAAGCAGCATCCTCTCTTCCGCGAGTACCTGGAAGGCGGCGAGTGCGTCGAATGGGGAGCGAAGACGATTCCGGAAGGCGGCTACTACGCGCTGCCGTCGCGCAGGAGCGGCAACGGCGTGGTCATGCTGGGCGATGCGGCAGGGTTCGTCGAAGTCGCTTCGCTGAAAGGCATCCACTACGCCATTCAGAGCGGCATTTTCGCCGCGCGCGCCATCTTCGACGCGCTGAAGAAAGGCGATACTTCGGCGGCAGCGCTCTCGGCTTACGACCGGATGGTCGACGGCAGCTACATCCGCGATGACCTTTACCGCCGTCGCAACATGCGCCTGGCGTTCAAGGATGGCTTCTACGTCGGCGGCCTGAAAGCGGGCCTGATGACCCTGACGGGCGGCGCATTCCCCGGCGGCAGGATTGCGAGCCATGAAGATGCCGAAGCGGAGCGCAGGATCGCGGACGGCGCGGCCGTGATGGCGCCGGCCGGCCCGCTGTCGATCCGCAAGCTGGACGCGGTCTTCAAGGCCGGCAACGCCACGCGGGATGACATTCCGTCACACCTCATTGTCGGCAAGGACATCTCGCCGGAGCTTGCCACATTTTACGCGCACATGTGCCCGGCCGGTGTCTACGAACGCGAAGGCGATCGCCTGATCGTGAACGCGCCGAACTGCATCGACTGCAAGGCCACCGACGTGCTCGGGCCGCGGTGGACTCCACGTGAAGGCGGGAGCGGACCCAAATACCGGAGGATGTAATGCATCGGATTCGGCGTGCAGTAGCGGCAGCGGCATTGCTGCTCGTTACAACGGCAGCGTGCGTCGCGGCGCAGACGACGGTGATCCTCGTGCGGCACGCGGAAAAGGCGGCCGAGCCCGCCGACGATCCACCGCTGACGCGCGAAGGTCAGGCGCGCGCACAGCGCCTGGCGGAGTACCTGCGCGACGCGGGCGTCGACGCGATCTACTCGACTGCCTACGCGCGGACGACAGAAACGGCGAAGCCTCTCGCGGATCGGATCGGTGTCCCGATCACGCCCGCACCGCTGCAGGGCGGCATCGCCGCGTCCGCGCGCGAACTGGCCACGCGCCTGCGCAACCACCGTAATCAGACCGTGCTCGTCGTCGGCCACAGCAATACGATCGGTCCGGTCATCGAAGCACTCGGCGCTCCCAGGATTCCGCCGATCGCGGATGAAGACTTCGAGAACCTCTTCATCGTGATCATCACCGCGGACGGCACGGCAAGCCTGGTGCGCGCGCGGTTCTAGTCAGGAACGGGGATCAGGAACACATATAGGGGCGCGGAGTCGGGAACGGGGAACAGGAACACGTATAGGGGGCGTCTGGATATTCCGGACGCCCCCTATACCTGTTCCTGATCCCTGTTCCTGAGCCCGTCCCTGAGCCGCTTCGCGGCTCAGAGCTTCTTCAGCTCTTCCGTGAGGCGCGGAACGACCTCCGTCGCGTCACCGACGATGCCATAGTCGGCGACCTTGAAGATCGGCGCTTCCGGATCCTTGTTGATGGCAACGACGGTGCGTGAGCTGCGGATGCCGGCGAGGTGCTGCATCGCGCCGGAAATGCCGATCGCGAAGTAGAGCTGCGGTGCGACGGTTTTGCCGGTCTGGCCGACCTGTTCGGCGTGGGGTCGCCAGCCGGCGTCGACAACGGCGCGGGACGCACCGAGTGCGCAGGTATGGCCCAGTGCGTCGCGCAGTTCCTCGAGCATGTGCCAGTTCTCGGGCCCCTTCATTCCGCGTCCGCCGCTCACGACGATCGGGGCTTCACCGACGTCCAGCTTCGCGCCCGCGACCGTACGGACCTCACGGACCTTGACCCGGGATTCCACGGCCGGGACCGCCACCTGTTCGACGGCGCCGCCGGCAGGTCGTTCCTGCGGGCGGAACACATTCGGCCGGATGGAAACGATGCCCGGCTTGCCGTCCAGCGAGACACGCGCGAGCGCGCGACCTGCATACACCGGCCGTGTGACCGTGACCTTGCCGCCATCGAATTCGAGCGCGACCGCATCCGCCGCGAGCGGTGCATCGAGTTTCGCGGCCACGCGCGGCGCCAGGTCCTTGCCGATCGAACTCGCGCCGAAGATGATCGCAACGTAGTCGCCATTCTTCGCGACATCGGCAATCAGCTGCGAGAGAACGTCAGGTGCGTAGAGCTTGAGCGTGTCGGATTCCGCGACCAGGATCTTTTCGGCGCCGAACTTCGCGAGGCCGCTGGCCGCCGCGCCGATGCCGGACGGGCCGGCAAGCAGAACATCGACCTCCGCGCCGGCAGCCTCGGCAAGGGTGCGTGCGGCGGAGACGATTTCATCGGAAAGTCTGCGCAGCGCGCCATCGCGCTGCTCCGCAATTGCAAGGATGCGTGCCATCAGATCACCTTCGCTTCTTCGCGCAGTAGTCGCACCAGCTCCGGCACCGCGTCGGCGCCCTGGCCTACGATCCGGCCGGCTGCCTTTTCAGCCGGAGGCTGCAGCGAATGCACCGTCACCCGCGCTTCACCCAGTTTCGCTTCCTTCTCTTCCAGCGGCTTCTTCTTCGCCGCCATAATGCCCTTCAGCGACGGATAACGCGGCTCGTACTTGCCCTTGGTCAGCGTGACCACCGCGGGCAGGGGTGCTTCGACGACTTCGACGCCGCCTTCGATTTCGCGATGGCAGACAACCCTGCCATCCTCGAACTCCATCTCCGCGACGACGGTGACGCACGGCAGTCCGAGCAGTTCGGCGAGCATGGGGCCGACCTGCTGCTGGTCATCGTCGACGGCCTTCATGCCGAGCAGAACGAGATCGGGCTTGGCGCCGCGGATTTCTTCCGCGAGCGCACGCGCCGTCGCAAGGCCATCGAGCGTCGGCTGGCCCTTCAGCAGCACCGCCTTGTCGGCGCCCATTGCGAGCGCGGATCGCAGCTGTTCGGCCGCGTTCGACTCCCCGACCGTCACCACGGTCACTTCGCCGGAACCGGCGGCTTCCTTCTGCCGGATCGCCGCCTCGAGCGCGAACTCGTCGTACGGGCTGATGACGTACTTCAGACCGGCGGTGTCGATGCTCGTTCCATTGCCGGCAACCTTGATGCGCGCTTCCGTATCCGGGACGCGCTTGATGCACACGTAGATGTTCACAGTTCCCTCGGTACAGGCTGTGTTTCGTGGCGCAAAAGTAGGGGAAAACGGGAAGTCGGACAAACGTTCGAACGGGCCGCCGGAATGCCGGCCCGGTTCAGAACCGGACCGGCGTCCGCCACACGAGGTTGTGGCCGGTGTCGGCGATGAAAAGCAGGCCATCTGCGGTGATGGCCAGGGCTGAAGGCTGGTTGAGGCCCGTTTCCGCCGCCGGCCGGCCGTTGCCCGTGAAGGCGGTCGAGCCGGTGCCGGCGAGGGTCGAGATGCGGCCGGTTTCGAGGCCGATTACACGGACGCGATGGTTGCCGAGTTCGCCGAAGAAGAGCGTTCGCCCATCGGCGGCAGCGACGAGAGACCAGGGCAGATCGAGGTTGGCCTGAAGGGCCGGACCGTTGTCACCGGAGTAGCCACGCAGTCCGGATCCGGCGACGGTGCTGATGATGCCGGTGCTCAGCTGGACGGCCCGGATGCGGTGGTTGCCGGAGTCGGCGATGTAAAGGACGCCGTTCGCGATGGTGATCCAGCCGGGCGCGGAAAGCTGCGCGTCGGCGGCAGGCCCGCCGTCGCCGGCTGCACCCGGCTCTCCGGTGCCTGCAAAGGTACGGAGCAGGCCGTCGCTGCCGACCACGCGGATCCGGTTGGCGCCCGATTCGGCGATGAAGATGCGGCCGTCCGGCGCCACCGCGATTCCCGCCGGCGAAAACAGACTCGCCTCGGCGACGGGTGTGCCGTCGGGTGAAAACGCCGGCGCCCCGGTTCCCGAATACGGCAGCATCGCGCCCGTGGCCGTGTTCATGCGCCACACGCGATCGGTCATGTTGTCGGTTATGAGCAGGTCGGCGCCGAGCCACGCCATCTGCTGCGGCCGCATCAGGCAGTTTTCCGGCGGTGTGAAGCAGCCGCTGCCGCGGTACAGCACACGGGCGCGGTTGCTGGATTCGACCCGGACGACCTTGATCGACTGGTCGGCGATGAACACCGTGCCGCTGTCATTTGCGATCACCCCGGTCGGCAGCGTGAGGCGCATGGTTGTGCCGAGTGAGTCGGCGCCAAGACCGCTCTGTGACGCAATGCCGGCGACGATGCGCATGAAGCCCGGCAGATCGCCGGAAACGACCAGCGGCTCGCCGCAGCCGGCGGAAAACAACGCAATCAGAAGCAGGACGTACACGCGACGCATATCGCTTTTCCTCGAGACTCCGTTCAGGGCCGTCGGAACGGAACGATCCAGATGTCCGCGTTGCCGAGGTGCAGCGCGCGCGCGAACGCGAGCAGGCTGCCGTCGGCGGAGACGGCCGGCTCGCGGGCATTGGCGGTGTCATCGATCCGGCGCGCTGTGCCATCGATCGCGACTTCCCACAGGAATCCATCGTTGCGGCTCACGACGAGCGCGTCGCCACCCGGCAGCCACGCGGGCGCGTAGCCCTGACCGAGATCGAGCATCTCGCTGCCATCGGGGCGCACGAGCATCAGCCGGGACGGCTCCGCAAAGCCGCCGTACACGGTGCGGTCGTAATACTCGCCGGGCTGCTGGCTGCCCGCCGCCCAGCATTCGCAGAAGTCGGTGGTTGGCGGACCGCGCTCGAGCCGTGAAAAGGCAATCCACCCGCCGTCCGGAGACCACGCCGGGAACACGCCATCTTCCGTTCCCGGGATGACGGTCGCGACGCCGCCGATTTCCCAGACGTACAGGTTGAGCCCGTCGCTGAACGCGATGCGATTGCCGTCCGGCGAGAACGTCGGCCGGAAGATCTGGTCGCGATCGTACGAGTAGCGCTGCTGGAACGGGTGCGCCCGGAGCATGATGACCGGGAACTCGCCGGACGGATGCTGACCGACGAACGGTTCGCGTCCATCGAACACGATGTCGAGTGTTGCGATGTCGGCGGCCGCGCCGGCCTGCAGGTCCCGCACGTGCAGACGCGCCCGCTGGATGTGCGGGATGGCGGTGCGATCGGCGAGGACCGCGCCGTTGCACCGGATCATCATCGAGCACGTCGTCAGGCTTGCCGTATCCGTGACTTCGGCGATGGCGATCCTGCGGCCGTCGGCTGATACGGCAGGTGCGCCGAAGCGCTTCGGGAACGAACTCGTCAGGCCCTGATCCGGCAGCAGCACGTTGGCGACCGGGCCGAGCCTGTAGATGGCGGCGATCCACTCGTGCGCGAGAGAGAGATTCGGGTGCCCGGACGTCGCGTAATACAACGAATCGCCGCGCCAGGCAGGCACGCGATCGTCGCGCAGGTTGTACGTGAGGCGAACCGCGCCCGTATCGGGGTACGGCTCTTTTCTCTCCGCATCGGGGACCGTGACCTCGCGACACGCGGCAAGCAGCAGCAACGTCGCGAGCAGACCGACTCGCGTTCGCATCAGAAAGTCACCTCGAATCCGAGTCGCAGCTGACGGCCTTCGCCGTAGTAGAGGGAGGGATCGTAACGATCGATCGCGGCCGCGGTGCGTGCGGTGTGGAACTCCGTCTGCGTGATCAGGCCATCGCCATCGAGATCGATGCGACGGCTGTAGTCCGGAGACTCCCTCGGAATCGCGTTGGGCGGCATCGGCACGCTGTTCGCCATCTGCAAAACCTCGCCGAAGTCCGGCGAGAGCGAACCATTGTGTCGCAGTGCGATGATGTTGCGCCGGTTCAGGATATTTCTGCCGTCCGCGACGATGCGCAGCGAACAGCGCTCGCACGTGGGAACGCGGGATACGTCCCGGCTCACGCGCAGGTCCATGGTCCAGGCCCACGGCAGATAGCGGTCGACGGTGCGGCCGGTGGTCGTGTCGGCCCGGAAGAGCGGGTACCCGCTCTGCACCGTTGTGGTCAGCGCCGCGGACCACGGCGTCTCGGCGCCCGCGGCGCGGCCGACGAACAGCGCAGCGTCCGCCGAATGCCGACGGTCGAACGCAAGGGGGTACTCCGAGCGCGCCGGATCACCGGAAACCAGCGAATCGGATTCCGTGCCGCTCGTGAGTCCGCGCGCCTTCGAAAGCGCGTAACCGGCGCGGCCACCGATTACGCGCCAGCGTCCGCGCAGCGAAACCTCGACACCCTGAACGGAACCGAAGTCGCTCGCGGTGAAGCGGCCGCTGGTGCCGAGATCGCCCGGGCTGAGGCTGCCAGTCACGAGATTGTCGAGGTTCTTCCTGTACGCGGTGATGCCGATCGAAAGGTTGTCGTTGAACAGGTGACTGAGTCCGGCTTCGTAGGAATAGCCACGCTCGAACGAAAGGTTCGGATTCCCCTGCCGCCGCACATCCGTCCGCAGGGAATCGCCGATCGTGGAGTCGAGGAAGTACTGGAAGTCCGGCGGCTGCGCGACGCGTCCGAAGTTGAAGCGCACGGCGGTGCGGCCGTTCGTGCCGGGCAGCGGAAACGCGGCACCTACGCGCGGCAGCAGGCTCACCTTCCAGCCGCTCTCGATTTCCGGCGACAGGAAGTCGCCGCGGTCCAGGCGGAAGCCGATGCCGGAGCGAAACGCTTCCGCACGCACACCGAACTGGAAGTGCATACCATCCCGGGTCTCGATGTCCGCCTCTGCGAAGCCGCTGATCAGCGCGGGGAAAAACCGCGCGTAGTTCGGGATCGAGCCGGCGAGGTGCGCGGCAGCGCGTTCGTACGTTTCGACGCGAAACAGCTTCGAGGACACGCCCGCGCGGTAGATGCTGCCGGACTGGTCGAAGTAGGAGCCGGTCAGGTCCGCGGCGAACTGGTCCGAGCGCGACCAGTTCGCGAGTGTCGGCGTGCCGGTCGTGTAGAAAATTCCCTGCGCAGCCGGGCCGAACGGCGAACCCGTCGTGCCGCCCGGCGTGAAATAGCCGGGAACCGCGGTCCCCGACACGATCTGCCGTTCGATATCCGATCGCACGAACTCTTCACCGATGAACTCGAAGGGCTCCGGACTGAAGCCGCCGATTTCGACACGGTTCGCGAGCGACGCGGTCGACACGGCGCCGAGGTAGCGATCCATGCGCAGGAGCGCTGTGCGGAATGTGAGCAGCCGCGCGGAACCCGCGGCCTGTTTCGTCCAGTCGACGGTAAACGTGCCCAGCGTACCGACGGTGCGTTGACCGAGCTGATAGTCCGGGTTGTACTTGAATTCGGAAGTGTAGAGCTGTCGCTGGAGCCGGTTGCGGAGGAACGTCGCGGTCACGTTGACGTTGCCACCGAACGGGCGGTCGAGGCGCGCAAACGCGATGTACTTGTCGCCGCGCTGATTCGGGAACATGCCCGACTTGTACGGACACGACAGGTGGCGTGTGGCCGGGTCGCTGCGCAGCGCCATGATCGTGGCGGCGAGCGGTTCATCGGCCATGCCGGGGGTCAGGCATGTCATGCCTGCCGCGCGCGGATCGGCATCGAGCATGCCGTGGGCGAGGACATCGGCGTACAATGTCGTGCCGGCGCCGAGAAAGCCGAGGGGCCCGCCGCCCGAGAGGCCCAGGCCAACGAAGCCGCGCAAGAGGTCGGATGGCGCCCAGTGGTCGGTCGAAAGCGACGCGCGTGCTTCCCACTCTCGCGGATTGCCGCGCCGGGTCGTGTAACTCACGACGCCGGACAGCGCCGCGCCGTAGGCGGCACCGAAGCCGCCGGTGATGACATCAATTTCCTCGAGCGCGGTCGGTGGCAATTCCAGTCCGAAGCCTTCCGAGGATGCTTCGAACTGGTTTTTCAGCGACAGCCCGTCGATCACGTACACTTCCTGACCGATCCTGCCGCCGCGGAAGTGTCCTTCCGATACGCCGGTCGTCAACTCGATGATGTCGAGCAGCCGGTCGACCGGCAGTTCCCGGATTTCACGACCGACGATGACTTCGTGCGTCGTGCTGACTTCCGGTTCGATCAGGCGAACACGCTGCGCCTCGACGATCACGCCCGGCAACGCCAGCGGCGCGTTCTCCATCCGCACGCTGACTTCTGTCGATGCGCCGGCGCGTACCTGGACGCGCTCGGCGACCACCGGACGGTAGCCGATCCGCTCGAAGTGGATCTCGCGCTCGCCGGCCGGCACGCCGGCAAGCATGAACTGGCCGGCCTCGTTCGTGGTCGCCCGATGCGTCAGTCCGTTCACCCGAACGAGCACGCCAGGCAAAGGCGTGCCCTGCTCGTCCGTCACGCGACCGACCACGCTGCCGGTCGACTGCGCGGCCGCCGACAGCGGCAAGCCCGTTGTGATCAGGAACAGAAAGAGGAGGAAACGCCGGAAAAGCCTCGCCATTCGCTGCGCTCCAGGAAGGGCCACCAGAATACATGAACGTATCGATCGACCCCGGTCTGACACAAAACGATGCCATGAAAAGCGGGAGGGCGGACATCACGCTGATGTCCGCCCTCTCTCGGTTGATGCCGGCGTCTGTATCACGGCACGCCGGCTGGCAGATCCTGCTCCTCTCGTTCCCGCTGCGGATCGTAGGGTTCCGGCAGCCACGAAGGTCGGTCTTCTTCAGGGGAAGCGCCCCAACCTTCTTCGTCCTCACGCGGCGGTTCCTGCGCGGGCGCGCCAGGCCGTGGAAGCGGACGATCAGGATCGGGGCCGGGTACGCTCGCCATTCCATCCTCCTGCTACTGCGTCCTTCGGTGTTGCAACACCAGGGGGAGCATGGGCTATGCCAGCCACGGTTCAGACGCGATCTGTTTTCCGTGAAAGCCA
>Ga0164243_10011851_pt1 | contig 12404 bp, 25 predicted proteins | sample OricompcompostOP_FD_108781 | JGI IMG/M metagenome (GOLD analysis project Ga0164243, IMG submission 108781) | Organic Plus compost microbial communities from Emeryville, California, USA - Original compost - Organic plus compost (OP) | ecosystem: Engineered > Solid waste > Mixed feedstock >...
CGTTGACCAATTGGAATTTGGTCTGCAAAGAGCCAATGAACGTACTGACTCTTTGCAAAACACTCTTATTTCAAGCATGGATCTAATGAGGCGGGATATCAACCGCCTCACTACTCAGGTTGAGGTTCTATCGTCAAGAGTAGGTATTCTTACAGGTGACATTGACGACCCTAAGCAGAGGCGCTCGCGGCCCGCGCCCTGATTCTAGCTCTTTCCAGCTTTATTTCATGTGCCTTTGTCCTGTCGTTTTCTATTCCTAATGTAGATTCATGAGCTGCTATACCGTGGTAAACGCTGGAATGGTGCCGGTTAAAGATTCTACCGATCTTCGGTAACGAATAGCCGTGTTTGTTGCGTACATGCCACATGCATTCATTCCGGCATTCAACCACATCTGCGAATCGGGACGCTGAAAGAACCTCTCTTAATGTAAGCTCGTGGTTGTAAGAGATAATCGCTAGTTCGTTTAGTATTTTGTCGCGTGGGGTCATTTGTTGCTTTCCCGCAGTGCGGCGCGGCCAGAACCGACAAAGCAGTAAACGAGATCGCCGGGTTCGAAATATTCGGCGTTGGCTACGTTCTTGTGCCGCGAGGGGTTGAACTTCTCGGTGCGTAAGACGCCATATTCAAGGCCTAGATCCTGAATGGTGCCGCCATCTGCATCGCCTCCATCGAAAGCGAACTGGCACATAGCAAGGGAAAAACCTTCATAATCAGGCTGTTTCATCTACTCACCGCCTTTCAGGGCTTGGCGACCGGCTTCAAGCAAGCGCCACCCCCAAACTTTGCGATCAAAGACAGCCCATCCGAATTTCTTGGCGCGGGCGCGGGCACGATCCTGTGCGCGTGTTGCCAGCGGAAGAGGCCAAGATGATGTAGGCTCCCCATCTGGCCTGAGAGCGCTGAGAAACTTCCGATCTTCGTCTGTCAGCTTCATTCGCCCTGCTCCCCAAGTGCGGATGCGGCGAGCATCTTAGGCCACAGTACTTGCCCGTATCGCCAAGCATCGCTGCATTCCTCTAGCATCCTCTCTGTCGGCTCCTGTAGAGCGGCGAGGATTTCGTTGAGAATGTTCTCAGCGGTGACAAGAGTTGTTTCCTTGTCTGGAAATTCGAAATGAGAAGCCACCTTCTCAATGAGTTCCTTACTCGGCATGGCTGGCCTCGTCCGTGTATGGCTTCTTGCCAGTGACGTATGGCATGATTGCCTTCGACATTTGGTTATACTCGCGTATCAGGCGACGCTCTTCTGACTTGGTTTCTGCCTCGTAAGAAAGTTCGCGGCACGCCTCCATGTATCCAAGCATTCGGTTAACTTCAGCGCGGGTCATAGCTTGTTGGCCTCCTTTGCGCGCAAGAGGGCTTCCATCCGTTCAATGTGTCGCCTCAGCAGACGGATACGATCCTCAATGATGCTAGGTCTGACTTCTTCGACTACCTGATCGTCGCTGACCGGCTTTCGGTCATGGTGCATATGCAGCCATGTATCCAGCAGGTACGTCTCGACATTGAAACGGCAGAAATTGGCAAACCCTTCATCCCTGTCAGGCGCGTCTAGCTTGGAGAGGCGGGTAATGAGGTCAGAAGTCATCGCCTGTCGCCCTTTCGTTGTAATAGTGCTCCCGCTCTGCCTGCACTTCTGGGTGTCCATCATGCTTTTTCATGCATGGTGTGCAGAGCCGGATTGGGTCGTCAAAGTCCTTGCGGAAGTGCAGCCCTCTAAGCTGGACGCTGCCACAAACATCGCAAACGACCTGATTTTGTGAAATGTCGTAGCTGTTCATGACGGCTTCCCTCCCAGCACGGCGCTGGCTTTGTCCCGGATGCGATCCGGTATGCTTGCATCTCCTGCGATGAGCGATAATACCTCTTCAGCGACTTTCCCCGCTGCGGCGAGCTTGGCTTCGACACGCTTTAGCTCGACCTTAGACACGTATCGCTCACGGATGCGTTCAAGGCAGTAGGGCAAATCGGCGGTGAACACGTCACCGATCTGCTTGCCGAAGTTTTCCGAACCCCCGCCTGTAAGCCCGGTAATGACCTTGGTTGCCTCGCGGGCGTATTCTTCCAAATCCTTAATCCGCGCTGCCTGCGCCGCGTTGTCGGCTTCGAGCTTGTTCGGGTCTTGATGCATTTCGATCATCGTGGTTTCGGCCAACGCGATTGTTTTGTCCTTCGCCGCCAATAGCTCCTCAGCCTGCGAGCGTAGGACGACTGGCGCGCTAAATTCACCTTCCTGCCACGCCATTGCTTCCATCCAACCATTATCGCAACATCGCTGTGATGGCTGAAACCAAGCCACCGTCACCAGTCCCGTATCTGTAGCGGCAGGCGCGGGGCGGGTGAACGGATCGGCGATGAAGCCGTGAGAAATGCCGTAACCCAACGCCTTCAATGTGTGATTGATGACGGCTCTCTTCACTTCGGGTTCGCAAGGCATCCCGTTTGTCGGACAGATACCGTCTTCGTCTCCGCAATCCCGGCACCGGCCACCGTATCGCAGAACGTAACTCACGATCTGTTCACTCGCCATGACGGTCGTCTCCTGATGGGTGGGTGGCGCTGATAACCGCCGTGGAAATGCTCTTGAAAAGCTTCTTGATGATCGCATCACGCTGACTATCCGTGACGTAGCCGCGAAGACGCAGCCTTGAAAGCGCCTCACTATCCTTCTGGAAATGGTCAGCCACATCGTCGTCCAGTTCGGGAAACTGTTCTTTGATTGATGGAGCGCCCCACCCGAGTATGATTTCCCTGCTCATTCCGCGCCCTCCGAAGATAGTGCAGAGGGGAGTACGCCCTTGCCGTCGCAGATTTCGCACAACAGTGAGGGATAACCGACAGGGCAAGTTTCATCCTGCTGGATTTTGGTGCACTGGCAAGCGTCTGAGGTTGGCTCAAGCGCGGAGAGCGACCGACGAACTTCGCCAATCGCCGTTGCAACGGCTGTCCAGCGGCAAAGGCCACCCGGTGCATGAATATCTTCCAGCGGCTGCACGATTGCATCGATGTTCAAAGCCCCTTGCACGGAGAGGAAGGGGAGGGCGGCGGTGAGCATCCGGGTGACTAAATCGGCGTAAGGTTCATCGCCACAATCTTCGCCCCATGCTTCGTTGTCATGTGCGCGGATAATAGCGGTTGCGGCAGTCACGGCTTCTTGCGGTATTTTTGTCATCTCAAATCCCCGCCACAATAACAAAGCCAATTGCGAACGCCATAACGCACATTCCAATTTTCTCAACCATTACATCTCTCCACTTCATCTTGTACCTGTTGCATATCGTATATGCTGTTTGTCAGGCGGATCCACATATTATACGGCAATTCGTTTCCAGTTGCTGCAAACCATGCATTAACAGGTTCTTTTCTGTCCATCTCCACATCAACCATCAGATGGCCGAGTGATTTTGCTATGATTGAAACTGTTGTCATGTTTTCTCCACATAATCACAATTACATGTTTATTGGTGGGTGTCAACAGATAAAGTCAATAGAACCATATCTTGTTAGGCTCGCAAAATCCGTTACCCATAAACCAAGCTACGCCAAATGGTGGGGCTTTTTTACCGGTGAAATCAATTCTCTTATTGTAAACAAGCATTGATATCCCCAGTTCCTTAAACTTCTTGCCTCTTTTCTGGCCTTGTATTGCGGCTACAGGCAATAGTAAAGCGAAAGGTTTTCCAAGTTCGTAACAATGAAAAATGAAATCGTCCTTCTTTGAATATGGTGGGTTAGTTACTACTCCATCATAAATTTCATCTTTTGAGCAATCAAAGAAATTTTTACCACCGCTTCCAACCATATTATAACCAGCTCGGGTAAAAGAATTTACAATGGCGCTGGATATGCCACTGGTTGCCTCATAGTATGTTTTTTCTTTGTCTAGGAATGGGAATATTGCCTTCACTTCATCTTCTGGCGTATAACATTCATCACTGTCTTCGTTACGCCCAAGTTTTCCAATAAACTCTGCATAATTCATTTTTTTGCCTTTCTTTCTATCAATCTTTCAATCTCATTCTCAAGTTCAACCTTTAAATACCAAGGGAACTCACGACTATTCCATCGACCTGATTTAACCAGTGATAGTGCTTTCTGCCGTACCTTGTGCATCACATGGTCTTTCGTAGCATCCGAAACGTCCACCAGGAATAAACGGCCTTCCAGCACGTCTTCTGCATCTCGCGTAGAGAAGTGGTTGCCTTTCATAGTGCTCGATCTCCAGACGTACTAGGGTGTCTGTCATTGGTATGAAATCTTTATACCAACAGCTAACGCCAAAGCATGCTCTGCTCTAGCACCGATGCTTTTTTCCCATCCTTTAAGCATGTGTATTTCATCAGCAACTTCAGTTATGAAACGGCAATAATATTTAAAAGCGTCTCTAACTGGGAACGATTCCAACTTTCCGTCATATTCATAATCTCTGGCTGGATTATAGACGATATATCCAAGTTCTTCAAAAGTTTCCGTAGCTTTATGAAATGAAGGGTAATTAAACTCTGGCAATCCATTCATTGGACCGCTGATATATATCTTCTTAGCTACCATCGAAAAAGCCCTCTTGTACTTGTTTAGTTTTCTCTTGCTGCACGAAAATATCAGGCTGATCGTAAGCCTCACGAATGCGCTTGCAAGAAATCTCGAAATAATCCTCGTCTAGTTCAATACCGATAAACGAACGGCCTTCCTTGACGCAAGCTACTCCAGTAGTACCCGACCCCATGAATGGGTCGAGGATTAGTTGGGAGTGGGGCAGATAATTTATAGACCATCGCATAATAGCTATAGGCTTCTGAGTAGGATGAACTTTCCCACCGTCCATATTCATAGGACGTAACTGCTTTATACGAGCATTGGAGTTCTGGTTCGTCCATGCAAACTCACAATCAGCAAAATCACGCCCAGAGTTATTCTTATCCCAGATTAAAAGGCCGCGAGATGGCGGTAAGTCAAAATAGTTTCCACCCCATATTATATAATTATCCGCTATGGATAAGAAGTTTTCATCTACAGAAAATGGCTTATCATCCCAGTCCTTTTCTTTGCCTTTTAATCTAATCCTATCCGATCGACCTATTCCTTTTCCGGCATTAATCCCATAAGGCGGATCAGTCACCACCGCATCCACGCGCCCTAAATGTGGAATAATATCCATACAATCCGCGAGATACAGAGTGCAATCGCCAATTACTTCTTTGCGCTTATATTCCATAATACTTCTCCACATAAGTTTGAAACGCCTCCCACGCCGCCTTGGCCCCTAACGCAACACAAACGAAAGCACCTGCATTCTGTGCTGCTGTGAGGTATTCTATCTGACCATCTTGCCATTTGCTAAGTTGCGGATTGGCTCTCTTGATCTCACAAAGAAATGATGGGTTCCCGGGCACTATACAATCTGGCGCGCCCTTCGTCATCCCCTCAGCTTTATGCTTTGCCATAGAAGAAAACTGCCCTTTTGAAACCAGGCCCTCATTGCGTGGGTGGAAGACAATCTTTCCAAACGTATCAGGGTAAACTCTCCTAATCTGGTTAACCAAGCTCATCTGCTCGACCGTCTCCAGCGGGCATTTGCCGCGGTAGGTTGGATCGCCGTATAGGGGGATGTGTGGGGGGAAGATCATTTTAAAATTCTCTCTTTTGCAATTTCAAAATATTCATCGTCTTTTTCGATGCCTATGAAATTACGGTTTAGATTCTTACATGCGACTCCTGTAGTACCGCTGCCCATGCAATTATCAAGAACGGTTTCGCCCGGATTGGTGTATGTTTTAATTAGGTATTCCATGAGGGCGACTGGCTTTTGGGTCGGATGGATGCGACCAACGGTACCGCGCTCGTCCGCAGGTATCGCTAGCAAGTTGCGAGGGTATCTTTTCCCGTCGCAGATCGTTGTGGTAGTCTTTTGGGCACCATAGTTGCCAGACTTCTTTGATCCGGTCGTGACGTATGGTTCACCCTCAGTCATCTGGGGGTTATAGATTGGCTGTGACCGATAGAAGACCAACACGTCCTCAGTCTGCCGCATCGGCTGCTTCTTCGCGTTTAAATAGCCCGTCGGGCGGTTAACTTTGTCCCATACCCACTGATACTTAAACGCATTCGGCTGCGACATAACCAGAGCCGACGTAAACGGCTGCGCAGCAGTTAACACCACCGCGCCATTCTTTTTAAGAACTCGCCAATACTGTTCCCACAATGGTTCGAACGGAATAACCGAGTCCCACCGATTCTGAGTCGTCCCATACGGCAAATCGCACAAAATCATATCCACGATGCCGCTCGGAATCGTTGGCAGGATCTCCAAGCAGTTGCCATTGTACAATTCCATTACGCCGCCATTCCTCTCACTGGTTCCTCATCCTTTGGCTGGTTATATCCAAGGATGGCAAAGAATTTACTATCTGTCTTGCGATAAGATATTGTCTCAGGCTTAACATTCCCATTGTCGGTTGTCAACATGAAATTGTTATACTCGGCTTGTTGCCTTGGTGTGCGCCCATCAACCATAAAGTAAGTTGTGAAAGCACGATAAGGCGTCACCCAATCCACACGCAAAATAGCATTGCCAGCCTGTGAAACGCTTCTTTTCACATCCATCGATATGACCTCGTCACACTGGGGCAAATGAGGGTCTTTCTTGTGGGCTTTAAACTCGCCTATGAGCCGTTCATTGGGGTCTACAAGTTCCGCCTTGCACACATAGCAATATCGTGCAGCAATATCATTTTTCTCTCCACATGCCGGGCAATCCTTCCCGCTCCACCTGTATCCGCATCGCTCCACTCTGCCAGCGCCAACAGGTACATAACCAAAGCACCGCCTCCCATAATGCCCAGACAAAGGACCGTATTCTGTCATGATCTGGTTGCCAAATACATCCAGGCAATACCCGCTTTCGTCTTTATCGTGATCGGCGTAGTCTGGGATGCAGGAGAATTCGTTCTCATATCCGCAATCAGGGCATTTTGCCTTTATCGGGATTGCTTCGCCTTTTTCTTTCTTTGCCCGGATAACCGGGTTGTATATGTCCCCATCAGGAAAGTGATTATCAATGTTGGAAGCGTAATCCAGAAGAATCGAATACTCTTTACCGTCATGCAGCCTCCACGCTCTCCCCAAAATCTGTGTCAGCAGCGCACTAGATTCAGTCTGCCTCAACAATGCGATGACTTGAGTATGAGGGGCATCGAATCCCGTGGTTAAAGTACCGACAGAGGCAAGATAACGTATCGATCCATTCTTGTACTTCTCGATAATGTGGTTGCGCTCGCCCTTTGGAGTATCTCCCGTAACCATGGCAGAGATTGCAGGCGGAAGAGAAGCCATAATCTCTTGGGCGTGTTTTACCGTTGCGGCAAAAAGCATGACGCCACCAGGATAAGGACGGCTTTGCTCAATCACATCTGCAACGATAGCCGCCGTCTTTCGACCCTGCCCCACAAACGCTTTATCAACGTCATGTGCATCGTATTGGCCCATCCGGTTAAGATGCAGCCCACTAGTATCATATCTGCTGGCGTTGATTGCTCCAATGCGCATAGGAGTGATATACCCCGCGTCTAGCATCTCCTTTGCAGACACACGATGAACTAGTTTATGGAAATATGGGTTGCGCGTCTGGTCATCAGTGATAGTACGTCCTGTTTCATCAATGCGATAAATGTACCCATCGCCAAGTCTGTACGGCGTCCCAGAAAAACCAATAACCCGTAACATTGGGTTGCTTTTACGCATCTCCTCAATGATTGATTTGATCGTTGGCGTAATGCCGTGGCACTCGTCTATAACGACACCTGCGTATCCATTGGCGAATTTTGATATAGCGTTTTTCACCGTCAAAGGTGAACCAAACACTACCTTATGACGCGTTGACTTACTTCCTGCACTCGCTGAAAATATAGAGCATGGTTCACCCGTTAAACGGTACTTTGCTGCGTTCTGCTCTATAAGCTCCTTGGATGGCGCTAGACACAGAACACGCTTACCACCGCTGACCTTGTAAAGGAAATCAGCGATAGCAGCTATCAGATAGCTCTTGCCTGCTGCCGGGGCTGCGTCAATGACGCATGGCTCCACGCTTGATTTGAGATATTCAACCAGCTTGTCATGGCATGTCTGTTGGTAGGGGCGGAGGGAGAAGGTCATTAAATTACTCCCCGTGGTACTGCCACAAAACAGCGTTGCAAATATTATGAACAGCACCAATTGTCATGCCTGTTTTATGGCAATGATGAAGGTGTACAGGGTGTTTAAAGAAGGATTCAGGGAAAAGTTTCTTATTTATATTCTTGGAAGTAACCTTTTTATGAGCTTCAGACGATAGATCATTACCACAATGATAGCACTTTCCACCCTGAATCATCCAGTATTGAGACCTGACATCTCTACGCTCTTGCCATGTTAGGTCTTTATACTTAACTGGTAAGTCCATCTCACCACCCCACACTCAAAAACCGCTCATGAATCTCACGAACAATACGAACGTCATCAGCGCAGTATTCCGCAATCTCATCATGCAATCCCTGCTGCCACATGTAATGCACCTGCTTGCCTGTCGTGTTGCCTTTTCCCTTAATGCCAAGATTACGCGCTAGATTATCCAAAGAGATGAACTCTTTGCCACCTCCAAAGGCTGTCATGGTATCAAATACCTTGTTATCCCAAGGCTTCAAATTGCGCGGCCAGATATGTTCTGGTGGCAGTTTAACTCCCAGCACCAATGCGCGTTTAGTCAGGAATGGGATGTCGAAACCGATGATGTTGTGGCCGACTAGCGTTGACTCAGGTAGCTCTCTAAAGAAAAGAGACAAGACTTCTTTTTCATCCTTAACATCTCGAACGATATAAGGAACACCATTTACAGATATGTGGGCAACATGCCCCTTCCATCCGTCTAGGGCCGTGCGCTCCCATGCTTCTTGGGCGTTCTCTTCGATGTACGCGGCAATTGTGTCTGGGTTTTTATAATTTGCGGGGATCTTGATTGATTCCTTAGCTCTTTCCAAAGCACCTTCTGATTGGTCGGGAATTGTTTCTATGTCCATATAGGTGTAGGTCATGGCCTGCCTCCAAACCGTTCGTTAAGCCTGTCAAAGACACTAAGCCAAACTGCCGCTGGGCATCTGTTTTCGCTATTGCTGATCTGTATGCGGCAAAATTCATGATGGCGAACCAATAGCGATCATCGCTGAAGTTTTCAGGGACTGCTTTGAATTCACACACCGGATCCCTCCCCCAACGCTTCCGCAAGCTGATTAAAGAGATGCGCGGCTTCACGTAGTTCTTCAGCTGACATTCCTACAATAGGAACAGCAGCAGTGATGATATCATTACGATCCCAATCCATCGTAACGCGGTTGCCTTGATATGTCCCTGTTATTTTTATTCTCCCATAAACCCCCGGCACAATCTCCCGGCGCGTTACGGTCCGGATGGGGGATGGGGTTTCGTCTTGCCATTCGGAGATTATGTCGTCCGCTGTCTCATGAGACCTACAACGTCTTCCATCATAGTAATAGGTCATCTCTCCTACATAAAAATACGGTCCACTTGCCCTGGTAGGCCCAACCTTACGGCCATCACGCGTCTTGTAGTATTTTCCAGCTTCAATCTTCAACACTTCTTTCTCCACTTCTTCAGCGCTCACTAACAGCGTGAACGGCTTCCATTCATAAGTTCCCATTGCGCCCTCCTTTTAGGGCGACCGAAGTCGCCCTTTTATTATGAATTAAAATGGGATTTCATCGTCTAGGTCATGACTAAAGTTAGACGACGCAGCAGGCTGACTCGCCTTAGCCTTAGCCGCCTGCGCCTGTACGTCCTCCTTGGTAACTTCCGTTACCGGATCATTCTTTGGGCCAACGTAGTAAACCCAGTTACCCTTTGGCTTCTTGGTTTCTGCATCATCCCAAGTATTCAGGCCAATCACCATAGGCTTGTTATTAAGCGCCAGAGCAAGGCTTTCATCTGTAGGCTCAACGCCAGCCTGAGCGAGCTTCCCGCCTGCATTGGCATCAATAGCCGCCAGCATCTTCAATGCCTTGTCTTTCTTCGCCTTCGCCTTAACGGGGTCTTTCTGCATGGGGTCATAGTCAAAGCACCAAACCTTCTGAAAAATCTTGCGCTTGTTATAGACTTCCGGCTTGATAATTCCCCACTTGATTTCAACGTACCGTTCAACTCCGTCCTTAACCGTAGTAATTTTCACGTTTTCGATAATCGCAAGCACCTTGGTGCCAGCCGGGATTGGCAGAATATCGCCACCACCTTCAATCTCGAAGCTGGTAGTGTTGGAAATGGCGCTTTCGCCGGAGCTGGTGTTCCAGAATGACATGTTTAGTTCTCCTTATTAAATATAGTCTTGTAGTGGATTAACACCCATCTGCACAACAATATCGTCCTTGATCCCTAATCGGTTCTTTGAGACGAAAGCGGGGTGCAAAGTAGTGGTTAGAATAATATCACCAGTGGTGATAGCTTTCTTGCGTTCGTCTTCTTCACCACGGAGGATAGTTGCTTGTCGAAGAAACCCAACCACATCAACGTCATCAACATATGACTTCATTGATTCACGATGTAGCCGCAGCGAGTACTTGGAATACGACTCACTGTCTGGCGGGTCAATCCGTTCAATGTCAGCATGACCAATGAACACAATATGCATACCACGGACAGAACGAAGGTACTCAGCACCCTTTCGCAGTTTTGCGTGTTGCGCGGCAACGGCTGCGCGTCCTGCACCATAACCACCAAGGGCTGTGTTAATCCCACGCGCTTTAGGATCATTGTCAAGAACATCCTTGATGAACATTCCTTCAAGCCCTGTTGAGCTGTCTACGATCAACGTCTTGAAGTCGTGCTCATCCTTGCATAGTGCTGTTAGCTGTTCCCATAGCTTGGCAGGGCTATCTGTAATCCCCAATGATGCAGCCTTATTAGGTGCATCACGCGGCACTGCTTCGCCCTGTGTGCGGATCATAAACGGCTTTGGGAATGTAAGCGCTGTCGATGTTTTGCCAGTGCCTGGCGTGCCGAACAGCGTCACAATCAACGCCTGCTCGCCACCGTCATTTGTTGCGTTTTGTAGAATGCTCATTTATTTGCCTTTCTCCAATTTACGTATTGCATTTAGCATCACTCAATTGTATAAGTCAACATAGATTTTCAACAAAAGGGAAAAATATGAAATACCTTACAGGTCCAGAGCTTCAGGAATATCTACGTAGCCTGCCTTATGGCGGTCTGCATAAAATGGCAAAAGAAACAGGGATGATTTACCAGTCTCTCAGCCGCATCAAGGTTGGTAAAACCATCAACCCCACATGGGAAACCATTAAAAAGGTTAGTGAGTATAAGGCATCGCAGGAGTCAGATGGATGATAGAAACCCTGGTCACCGCGAATCTAATCCTGACGTTTATTAACCTATGCATATTAATGCGCCTTTAACATTAACGCCCCGGTTTTTACGCCGGGGCTTTTTGCATCAACCCCACTGTTCTGCAATCGCATCTGCGATGCCCTGATACGTTCTTGATCTGATCTTCCATCTATCAATACCCGGTGGGCATAGATGAACCTCAGCAATTGCGGCTGAACCATCTAAATCTGATGTTGGCTTAAGAGGTGCAAGGCCCTTCGTCCAGAAGCATGTACGCTTCTTGAAGTTATCTCCGAACTGCCACGGCTGTACCGTAAAATCAGGCTTCCTGCCAACAATCTCCAATGCGTATCTATGCATGACAGGGTTTTCAATAGCCACCTTTGGCGCTGCATCCATAAACATCTTGAAGAACTCAGCGCCTTCTCGCATTAACTCCCATCGTCCTTCGCGTTCATGAAGCCATCGAACCCCAGAATTGCAAAGATATGTGCACGGTGGATGGGCGATAATCATATCCCACTTTTCATTCAGTAAAGGAATAACATCTCCCTGAATATGATATGGGGAATTATCCTCGCTCTCTAAAAGATCACATGACCATGCATCATGACCCTTTGCTCTAAAAGCCTCTCTAACACGTCCGCTGTATTCACATGCTACAAGTATTTTCATCTCACATAATACCTTTTCAAAATTTCAAGATTCTTTTTATTGGTATCTTCTTCCACACGAAGATCGCCGCGTGCAACCATATGAGCCAGTGCCTTTTCTACTTCCTCTTTCCCGTATTTTGATATATTTGATCTTGCTGCAATCCACGCAAATGTTTGACCGGGCTTATTTTTCACTGCTTTGTAAATAGACGCCAGAAGCTTATCAGCCTTAGAAAACGATTTATCCTCAATCGTGATTGCGCTTACCTTTTCCTCAGCATCACGCATAGAAGCGGCCATTGCCCATTTGACATGCTCAACAGTTATCAATCCATCTGGTATGCCAAGGATAAGGGCAATC